>Ga0209161_10003580_pt1 | contig 12498 bp, 10 predicted proteins | sample GraSoiAngelo_155_FD_186169 | JGI IMG/M metagenome (GOLD analysis project Ga0209161, IMG submission 186169) | Grasslands soil microbial communities from the Angelo Coastal Reserve, California, USA - 14_1009_13_30cm (SPAdes) (version 2) | ecosystem: Environmental > Terrestrial > Soil > Grasslands...
AGGGTTTGACGGCAGTTGCAGTTCGTTTATTCGCGAGAAGTTGTGCTGTTCCGCTTCCTGCGCTGCGCGCGAAGCGAACTTCGCCACCTCACCGTCTGGCAAGTGGACAAACCGCTACGACCCGGAGATCACAAGCGCGATCTCACCTTTCGGTGGATGGGTCTGATAGTGCGCGAGGAGCTCGCCGGCAGTGCCGCGGCGGAACTCCTCGAATTTTTTTGTCAGCTCTCGGGCGACGCAAAGCTGCCGATCCGGCATCACACCAATGCAGGCGGCAAGTGTCTTGGTTAATCGATAAGGTGACTCGAAAAAGATTGTGGTCTCCTCGCGTTCAGCCGCTGCTCGCAACTCGCGCTCGCGCTGGCCACTTTTGACCGGAAGAAATCCATGGAAAGAAAATTTGTCTGTCGAGAATCCGGAACCAAGAAGTGCGGTCAGAATTGATGATGGCCCGGGGATGATCGTAAATGGGACTTCGCATTGAATGCATTCGCGAACCAGGCGTAATCCCGGATCGGACAGTCCGGGCGTGCCGGCGTCCGTAATCAGCGCAACGTTCTCGCCGCGCATGAGGCGTTCAACAAGTTCCGGCGTGCGCGTGGCTTCGTTATGCTCGTGATAACTGATGAAGGGCTTTTTGATTCCGAGATGCTTGAGTAACATCCCTGAGCGCCGGGTGTCTTCAGCCGCGATCAGATGGACCGATTTCAGTACGTCCAGCGCGCGCAAGGTGATATCGCCCAAGTTGCCAATCGGTGTGGCGACGACGTAAAGCATGTTCGATCATCGCTTCGGAATTCATTCTTCGCCATTCAATAGACGAGCAGACGGAGGTAAGTAATCCTCTTCAGCGCGCCAACACAGAACCGAAACTGCTTCACGAAGCGAATCCAAAGAGGAAAGGAGGCGCCATGAGAAGAAGCATTTATCTACCGGCGGTGGCCGCGCTAGCGTTGGCTGGCTGCGCCGAGGAACCGACGACTGTGACTACGACTACAACGACACAGCAAGTAACAACGACCGGACCAGCCCGAGAAGTCCTGGTAACCCAACCGCCGCCACCGATTCGCGTTGAAGCTCAGACGGTGGCCCCTGGACCAAGATACGTCTGGACGAGCGGCTATTGGCGATGGACCGGAACCAACTATGTGTGGGTGCAAGGGACTTGGGTAGTCCGCCCAACAACAACCGCGGTTTGGGTGGAAGGACATTGGGTGCGTCGCCCTGGCGGTTGGGCATATATTCCAGGCCACTGGCAATAAACAACCGGCAAATCGTTACCAGTGATTAGAAGTTCGTCAGGGCGTCTCACCAGCCGAGAACCTTCGCGAACATCAATGGCGCAACGATTGTGGCATCAGACTCGATAATGAAGCGCGGCGTATCGACGCTGAGTTTTCCCCACGTGATCTTTTCATTGGGCACTGCGCCCGAATACGATCCGAAGCTGGTCGTGGAGTCGCTGATCTGGCAAAAATAACCCCATTCCGGCACAGGCGTGCTGACCACGTCCTGATTTAGCATCGGCACCACGCAAATGGGGAAATCCCCTGCGATGCCGCCGCCAATCTGGAAAAAGCCAATGGACGAATCTTGCGATATCCGCCGATACCATTCGGCCAGTGCGATCATGTATTCGATTCCGGAGCGAACCGTATGAACCTCGGCGATTGCGCCTGTGACACAGCGCGCGGCATAAATATTTCCCAAAGTCGAATCTTCCCAGCCAGGCACGAAAATCGGAAGGTCCTTGTGCGCGGCGGCGATCATCCAACTGTCGCCCGGGTCGATCTCGTAAAATTTCTTGAGACGGCATTCTTTGAGGATCCTATAAAGAAATTCGTGCGGAAAACCGCGCTCTTTTTTCTTTGCCGCGGCCACCCATTCATCGATGACCACTCGCTCGATTCGGCGAATGGCTTCCTCTTCCGGGATACAAGTATCGGTGACCCGATTTAGATGACGTCCGAGAAGCTCTTCCTCCTGTCGCGGACTAAGCTCGCGATAATTCGGAAGGCGGACGTACTGACTGCGCGCGACCAGATTGAAAAGGTCTTCCTCCAAATTCGCACCGGTGCAGGTGATGGCGTGGACTTTGTCCCGGCGAATCATTTCCGCCAGAGAAACGCCGAGTTCCGCGGTGCTCATGGCGCCCGCGAGCGTGATCATCATTTTTCCGCCGCGATCCAGATGCGCGATATAAGCGTCGGCGGCATCTTTCAGCACCGCCGCGTTGAAATGCCGGAAATGGCGATCAATGAACTCGCTGATGCTGCCCATCTTTACATCATCGACTTTCGCAATCAGTGCTACCCGATTTGATGCAAAACTTCTAGCGTGGCCGTCAAGCCTTAATCGCGTTTTTTTTGCCGAAATTTCTCACGGTACCGCGGCGAGGATCTGCCCCGCCAAAATGTCCGGCATCACACCGAGCAGAAGAACTGCCGCGGCGAGCAGAGAGATTGTCACTTTCGCGAGGCCGTGATGGCTGAACAGCGATGAACGATCAACGCTAGCCTCGGCCCGTTTGTCCACAAAGACGAACTTGAGAACCATCAGGTAATAGTAAAGGGAGATGAAACTGCCAAGGAGCGCGAGTGCCACAAGCCAGAGCAAACCGTGATTTGGGCTAGCGCGTAACGCAACGCTGAACAGATAGAACTTTCCAAAAAATCCGGCGAGCGGCGGAATGCCCGCCAGAGAGAGCATAAAGATTGCCATGCATCCGGCCATGAGCGGCGAACGCGACCACAATCCGGAAAAGTTCGATAAATCGTCGCCGTCGGTTTCGCGCCGCACCAGTCCAACCACGCCGAATGCGCCGACGAGCGTGATGGCGTAAGTGGTAGTGTAAAACAATGCCGCGGAAAAACCGTCGCGCCCACCCGCCACAAGTCCGATCAATGTGTAACCACCGTGCGCGACCGCAGAGTACGCTAGAAGCCTTCGCACGTTCGATTGCGCCAGCGCGACCATATTGCCTATGAGGATCGATAATGCCGCCAGCGCAGCGAGCACGGGTGACCAGCCGGCCGTCATAGCGTGCCAGTCGGCGCTGCCGTGCATCGGAGCGAACCCGACCAGCACGATTTTCCCCAGCACCACGAACGACGCGACCTTTGAACCGGAAGCGATAAACGCCGCGCTCGGAACAGGCGCACCCTGATACGCATCAGGTGCCCAAAGGTGAAATGGCGCGGCGGCGATCTTGAACGCGAAACCGACCAGCGTCATGACGATGCCCACTGCAAGCAGCGGTTGCACTGATGCGGTCGCCAATTTTTCCGAAATCGCAGCGAGACCGGTTGTCCCCGACATGCCGTAGATCAAGCTGATGCCGAAAAGTGTGAAAGCGCTGGACGTGCTGCCAAACAGCAAATATTTCAGGCCCGCTTCCGCCGAACGCACATCGGTCTTGTCGAATGCAGTCATCACATAAAGCGACAACCCGAGCAGTTCGAGTCCGATGAAGATCATGAGTAACTCCTCGCTGCCGACGAGCAGCATCAGGCCGACTGTCGCGAACAGAATGAGCGCCAGATATTCGCCTGGATGACGCGGCGGCTTTTGTGAGGTGATCAGGAGGACGGTGAAGAACGCCAACGCGATGCAAATAATTTTGAAAAGGCGCGTGAGCGGGGTAATCACGAGCATTCCGCCGAAAAGGGTCGTGCTCTGCGGCAACACCAAAATCGCGCCGATCGCGATTGCGAGCCCGAGTGCGGCAACAACGGAACAAATGCCCGTCGCGGTAGACGCGTGGCTCAGAGCGTGAGCAGGCTTCGCCGTGGAGATTGTTGCGCTCGATTTCGCATGGCCCGTCACCAATCCAATCGCAAGAACTACAAGCGCAGTTATGACTATGACGATCTCAGGCGAGGCGAGCTTGAGCAGTTCGAGGTAAGACATCGTTCGGTCGCTGAAGCGTTAACTTGTTGGATCGGTGGATTTCATTTCAGAAACCTCATCGCTTCTACTGCGGGCATGATCCGATCGAGCAGCAGCTTGGGGTAAAGTCCAACTGCGAGTGTGGCGAACATAAGCAGGCAAGCGCCGCATTTTTCCGCGGCCGTAATGCTTTGTTGTTCATTCCAATCCGGATCGAGCGCTACTCGGCCCTCCTGTAAATGGACGCCTGCCTCCGCCTCGCCGAAGAATGATTGCTTCAAGGCACGCAACGTGAACGCAGCAACGAGCACCATGCCCGCGCCTGTGATCCAAACCGCGAGCGGATAAGTTTTCCATACGCCGATCAGAATTGTGATCTCGGCCGCGAATCCACTGAAACCAGGTATGCCCATCGACGCGGCTGCCGCGATCACAAACGTGAACGCGGCAAACGGCAGAGCGCGGCTCAGGTTCATACCCGCGAGCGCGTCGAGCTCACGCGTGTGTGTGCGCGGATAGATCATGCGTCCGGCGACTGCAAACAAAAGGGCCGCGATCACGCCATGCGAAAACATTTGCAATATTGCCCCTGAAACGCTCAGCGCCGTTGACGCTGCGAGACCGAGCAACACGAAACCCATGTGGCTGACGCTTGAATAACCAATGACAAATTTCAGATCCCGCTGGCGGAGTGCCACCGCCGCGGCGTAAACAATCCCAACGACCGCGAGAAAGGCGATCCACTTGCTCCACATCTGGAAGCCCTGCGGAAACAAATTCATCGCCACGCGGAGTCCTGCGTAAGAGCCGAGTTTCATCACGATCCCGGCAAGAAGCATGGAACCCGCTGTAGGCGCCGCGACATGACCCGTCGGTGCCCACGTATGCAGCGGCCAGATGCCAGCGAGCACGGCGAAGCCGAGAAACAGCACGGGAAACGCCCACGATTGCAGTTGTGGCGAAAATTGAAATTGCGAGAGCTGATTCAGATCCAGCGATCCGGCAGTTACGTACGCGATAAGGACCCCGATGAATACGAAAATGCCGCCAAAGAATGAATAGAGCGTTAGCTTCATCGCCCCGTATTCCTTGTTGGTGGAGCCGAAGACGGCGATAAGAAAATACTTCGGCACGATCACCAGTTCGTAGAACGCGAAAAACAGAAACAAATCGGCGCTGAGAAAAACTCCGTAGCAGCCAGCCACCACGAGCAGTAACCAGAAAAAGAATTCGTTCTGCCGATCTTCGACGTCCCATGAAAATAACACCGTGCTCACCGCGGAAATACCCGTGACAAGGACCATCGTGAGGCTGACGCCGTCGATCGCCAGGTGGTAATTCATGCCCAACTCGGGCACCCACGGTGCGCGCACGATTGTTGTGAAATGCGCAAGATCGGCAATTGGCGTGCGAACCAATGCGATGAGACCCAGAACCAAACCGGCGATTGTCGTAAGCAGCGCGCTCCAGCGTGCAAACGTGCGCGGCAAAAGGAGCAATAGCACTGCACCACCGAACGTGATGTAAATCGTCCAGGCAATCATGCCCGTTTACGTACCCGGTAACGCGGGGCCGTCTCGCGCACATGAAATCCGATCTCACGCCGAGATTTTTCTGGCGGAGCCGTTAACTGCCGGATCGCCTCGAGGATTGCGGCGATTTCCTCGTCTTGCTTATCAATGCGACGTTCCAGTTCCGAAAACTTTTGGGCAAGTTCAGGATTTGTATTGAGCAGCTGACGCAGCTTCACGAACGCGCGCATGATGGCGATATTCACTCTGATCGCGCGCTCGCTGTTCAAGACGCTCGAGAGCATGGCGATACCCTGCTCTGTGAAAGCATAAGGCCGCGATCGCCGGCGCCCGCCCCAATTTGATATTCCAAATTGGAATTTCAAGTTTGCAAGTTCCTCGGGCTTAAGCTGAAACATGAAATCGGAGGGAAATCGATCAGCATTGCGCTTAACTGCTTTATTTAGGTTGCCCGTAGTCACGCCATATAAAATCGCGAGATCAAAATCGAGCAGCACTTTCTGGCCACGAATCCAGCGGATCGACTGCGCAATCCGCTCGATGGGAATGATTTGTTTGCTCATCGAGTCATGCAAACAGTCGCGCCATTTGAACGACCGTTGTATTGAAAATGTTGAAAATGAATTGCGGTGCGATGCCGATGGCGAACATCAGCAGTGTTACAGGTACCACGACGAATTTTTCGCCCCGTAGAAGATCGGGAAACACGCTGCAACTCTCTGCGAGCGGCCCGCTGAATAGCGATTGCATGGCGCGTACGAAGACGATGGCTGTGACGAGAAGCCCGATTACAGCAATGGACGCAAACGCCGCTGCGATCGCAAATGAACCTTTGAAAATCAGAAACTCGCCGATGAATCCGTTCAACCCCGGCAAACCTAACGAAGAGAACATCGCGACACTCATCCACCCGCAGAGCAGCGGCGTTCGCTGCATTAGGCCGCCAAAATCATCGATGCCGCGCAAACCCCGCCGCTGTTCAAGTAAACCGGCAAAATAGAAAAGCGTGGCTGCAGTGATTCCGTGGTTGAAAATTTGCATGAAGACGCCGCTCAATGCTGCGTGCGTGTCGATCCTGGCGGCGACGACGGGCGAGGCAGCTACTGCAAAAAGAGCAAGCATGCAGTAACCGAGATGATTGATCGACAAATACGCAATCATCCGTTTCAAGTCCCGCTGCGCCAATGCAGCCAGCGGAGCGAATACAATCGAGCAGATCGCCAACGCAAGGAGCCAAGGACCGATGACCTTGATTTCGTTGGGGAAAAGTGGAAGCAACAGACGCACGAAACCGTAAACGCCCATTTTCGAGAGGACGCCCGTGAGCACCATCGAGACGCCGGTAGGCGCGGTTTGATAGGCGTCGGGCAGCCAGGTGTGAAACGGAAACAGCGGCACCTTTACTGCAAGACCAACAAAGATTCCGGCGAACGTAAGCCACGCCAGTTTACCTGTCAGCAGACCGCTTTTGCCGAAGCCAGCAAGAGCGGCAAAATCGAAAGTGCCTCTCGCCAGATAAATTCCGAGAAACGAAAGCAACATCGCCACGCTGCCGAGAAATGTGTAAAGAAAAAACTTCGTCGCAGCGCGGTCCCGGTTTTCGCCGCCCCATATTTTGATCAGCAGAAACGCAGGGATCAGGCTCATTTCGTAGAACAGGAACCAGAGAATGAAATTCTGCGCCGTGAACGTGCCGTATAGGGCAGACTGCATTACGAGCATGGTCGCATAGAACGCGCGGCCGTCTGGGGCTGGTTGAGCGAGAAACGCGAAAGGAATAATCAACGATGTGAGCAGGACGAGCAGCAGACTCAGGCCATCGACGCCAAGCAGATATTCAGCGCCGACGGCGGGGATCCATGCGTGGCGTTCGACGAACTGGAGCTCCGCCGCGGTGGTATCAAAATTCCGCCATAATCCTAAAGCGCATACTGCGGAGGTGGCATTGAAGATCAGAGCGATTGGACGGCCGTTCCTCTGCGGCCACAGGCACACCGCAAGCGCTCCAATAAGAGGAAGAAGAACAATTGTGGTAATCACGCCAACCATGCGTAGAGAAGGAGCAGCGCGAGCATTCCGATCGCTATCGCGCCGAGGTAAGTTTGGATTTGTCCTGAGTGCGCTGTGGACATCACGCGGCCCAGACCGCGCGCACCGGCGGTCGTCTCGTCGACTCCCGCGTTGATCCCATGCTCATCGACGCTCGTTGTAAAAATTCCAAAGAGTTGACCGATTGCGCCGAAGCCGCGCACCAGCCCATCCCAAAAATAGCGATCCATCCAGTCGGACAACCGTGCGGCCATCCAACTGAAGGCGATCACTGTGCGAGCATAAAGTTCGTCGATCCACATTTTGTTCGCGAGAAATCGAAATAACGCGGGCTGCGCATATTCGAGCGGATCGACCTCAGCCGGGCGACCTCCATCTTGTGTACCCGCCTTGCGATAAATCCAGAAACCGACGCCAACACCTGCGCTAACGAGCGCGAGCGAAACAAACAGCATCGGCTGAATTAAACGCTCGACGTCGACGTACGTAGGTTCCCCGGCTAGATACCCGTGCAGCCACGGCCATGCAGGCGTAAGCACAGCGCTCAACAAAATTGCGCCAAGCGCCAACACGATCAGAGGCATCGTCATGACACGTGGACTCTCGTGTGCACGCTCGGCAGCAGCGCGCGGGTTGCCGAAGAAGACGTAGATGATTTGTCGCGTCATGTAGAGCGCGGTGAGAACGACTCCGACCAGAATCAGGTAATAAGGCACATGCGACGGCGGCCAATGCGCTGTGGCATGAAGAATTTCCTCTTTGGTCCAGCCGCCGGAGAAGAAGATCGGCACACCGCTGAGCGCCATCATGCCGACCGCGTACGTCATGAAAGTTACTGGCATGAAACGCCGCAGGCCGCCCATTTTGCGAATATCCTGTTCGCCGTGGCATCCGTGAATCACGGAGCCTGCACCGAGGAACAGGAGGGCTTTGAAAAAACCGTGCGCGAGCAAGTGCATTATCCCAGCAGCAACACCGCCGACCCCAAGCGAGACCATCATCAAACCAAGTTGCGAGACGGTCGAGTAAGCCAGAATGCGCTTGATGTCCGCCTGGGCGATTGCGATGAGCGCTGCCATCAACGCTGTCGTCACTCCGATCCACACAACGACCGTGAGCGACGACGTTACGCCGTTGATTGCGCCCAATGAGAAAAGCGGATAGACGCGTGCTACAAGGAACACCCCGGCGGCAACCATCGTTGCCGCGTGGATAAGTGCGCTGACCGGTGTAGGACCTTCCATCGCGTCCGGCAACCAGACGTGCAGGGGGAATTGCCCTGACTTGCCGACGGCGCCGCAGAAAATCAGCAGCGCAATGAACGTGGCGCTCGCACCCAGGAGCGCGAGACCGGCGCTTTCAAGACAACCGTTTCCGCTATCGTAAAAGAGAAGCGTGCCGCTGCGATTGTAAAGCCAGAGCATCCCGAGAAAAAATCCCATGTCACCGATGCGCGTGGTGATGAATGCTTTTTTTGCGGCACCTGCCGCGCTCGGTCGCTCAATCCAGAACCCAATGAGCAAATACGACGCGAGCCCCACTAGTTCCCAAAAAATGAAAAGCAGAAGCAAACTGTTTGCGATAACCAGCCCAAGCATCGCCCCGGAGAAGAACGACATGTAAGCGAAGAAACGTGTGAAATTTTTGTCCTCGGCCATGTAACCGACGCTGAAGACGAAAATGCAAAGTCCTACCAGCGAGATCATCACCAGCATTGCCGCCGCAAGCGGATCGAGAACAAATCCTAGACGCAACGTTTGTTCGCCGAACGTGAACCAAGTGAAATTCTGAATGACGCGGAATCCCTGCGTTTGCAGTGTCAGCAAGAATGCCAGGACCGACATTGCGAGTGCGACGACTTGCCCCGTGATCGCGAGCACGACTGCGCTTTTGCGCCGCAGTTTCGACAGACTCAAAATCACCAGCGACGCCGCAAAGGGCACCGCCGGGATCAGCCAAAGATGATCGATAATCCAGCTCATGCGACGATTGCAAGCACGAGCGCGAGTTCAGAATTCATCCTTTTAGCTGGTCGAGTTGATCCACGTTGGTCGTGCGATAATGGCGGTAAACGGCAATCACCATCGCAAGGCCAACAGCGGCCTCGGCGGCGGCGATGGCAATGGAAAAAATTGCGATTATCACGCCGACTGGCTGTTGCGCGGGCGGACTGAAACGCCAGAAAGCAATGAAATTCAAGTTCGCCGCGGCCAACATCATTTCAATGCCGATGAGAATGAAAATGGCGTGGCGCCGACTGAGCGCGGCGAGGAGGCCGATGGAGAACAACGCCGCGGAAACGATGAGGAAAACCTGGAGCGTTGGAGTCATGGTTAAGGCGTTACAAGAGTTAGACGACTTACATTGTTAAAAAGGAAGTTTGCGACTGCGCCCGATTCAAAGTTGTAACCTTTGTAACTCTTTTAACTTTCTTCATCGCTTCTCCTCCATAACGAGAACCAACGCGCCGATCAGCGCGGCAGTCAGCAGAAGCCCGACGCATTGCAATGGCCAGACGTAACTGGTCATTAACGCCTGGCCGATTCGTTTGACCGTGAGCGCAGGAACGTGCGGAGCGACAATGGAAAGCGATTGCGTCTTCACAATCGACCACGTCAAGCCGCCAAACACAGCGACGGCGATTGCAACGCCGCTCCAATTAAATCCGCGATCTTTTCCAGCATGGCGTCGCGTCAAAAGAATAGTGAAAACAATCAGCACCGCCACCGCGCCGATGTAAATGAAGACCAACGCCAGGCCGACGAACTCTGCGCCGAGTAAAAAGAAGAATGCCGCGATACCAACAAGGGCCACCGCGAAGCTAAGCGCGGCGTGCATTAGTTTTCGCAACGTCGCAGCCGCCAGCGCCGCTGCGAGGGTGAAAACGGAAATGATCACGAAGGCGGCGCTGCTCATTCGGCGAAGCGATAAACGCGCGGCGCGAATTTCCTTTTCGTGTCGAGAAGGATCGACAGCGCGGTGTAAACGACGGCAATAACCACCAGCGACCAGAGCCATCCGCGCAGGCCGCGCCCGGCGTAATGCCATACGGCGGCGGCGACAATGCACGTGAACGCCATCGGCAACATGAATTTCCAAGCGAAATTCATCATTTGATCAATGCGCGTGCGCGGGAGCGTGCCGCGGACCCAGATGTAAACGAAAAGCAGCGCGCCAAGCTTTACGAAAAACCAGACGTAGGACGGAATAATTTCAAGTATGCGCGCGGGCGCGTGCCAGCCGCCCAGAAACAAGGTCGTCGCAAGCCCACTGACTGCGAACATTCCGATGTATTCAGCCATGAAAAACGTGGCGTATTTGAATCCGGAATACTCGGTCATGTGTCCGGCGACGATCTCAGATTCGCCTTCCGGGACGTCGAATGGTGTGCGGTTGGATTCCACCAGACCAGAGACAGAAAATAGAATGAACGCCGCCGCGCCCCATGGTGTGAAAGCAAACCAGCGCGGTACCAATCCATACGTGTAACCAGCCTGCGCAGCGACAATCCGGTCGGGTGTAAGCGAACCGACGACCATCACCACCGGCAGCACACTGATAATCAGCGGCAGCTCGTAGCTGAACATTTGCGCGATCGCGCGCATCGCGCCGAGCATGGAAAATTTATTGTTGCTGCCCCAGCCGGCCATGAAGACTGCGAGTTCCGTTGCCGATCCAACGGCGAAGAAAAAGAGAATGCCACCATCTATAGTGAACGGCGTCATGTTTCGGCCATACGGAATCACGCCCAAGGTGAGGATCGCCACAGCGGCGATGAGAACTGGTGCCAGAAAGTGCACGATCTTGTCCGCGCGCGCCGGCACGATGTCTTCCTTGATCAACATTTTGATGCCATCGGCAATTGGTTGGAACAGACCGAACGGCCCGACCCGATTCGGTCCATAGCGGTTCTGCATTCTTGCGAGAATTTTGCGCTCCAGCACGGAAATGAGCGCGAAAAGCGTGAGGAATACAGCGAGTAGCATGAAAATATTGATCAGAATAGACGCTACCTGGACCACCCAACCGGGCGATCCCGTCAGCCACGACAGCAGCCATTGCTTGGCGTGGACGAAGGCCTGGTCAATAGATTTGCTCATCCCGGGTGAAGAAAACCGTTGATTGCCAGGTTAATCAAGACAGAACACGAATGACTTTTGCCATGGAGCCAGCTCGTAACGGGGTCCGGCGGCAATATTTATCTTTCGTATAGAGTGGTTTTAGCTTTGCAGGGAGCTTCTGGTGCAGTACTTTTGGTGTCGGCCATGCGAACGCTGGTTTTGTTGCTCGCCGCTCTTTTTGCGAGCGCCGCTTTGATCTTCGGAGAAATCAAGACTCCGGAGAATGCGCCGATTGAAATCACTTCCACTGGGGAAACGACGTATGAAAATGGGCTGGCAACGGCGCACGATAATGTCGCGATTCACATTGGCAATACAGACATCTACGCCGATTACGCACAATACAATTCCACCACGCACGACGTGGAGTTGAGAGGCCACGTGCGAATCTATCGTGATGCGAGCCTCTACGTCACAGACAGCGGCGTTTACAACACCGAAACAAAAAAGATCCGGGCAATAAGTGGCCGCACCGAGTCGCAACCTTATTTTCTCGGGGGCCAGACTGTGAGCTCAATTTCCGAGAATGGGTATCTGATACGAGACGGCACTTTTACCACGCACGATTCGGCGAAGCCTGATTTCCACCTTCACGCGCGAAAGATCCGTATTTACGAGAAGGACCGCGTGATCATGCAGTACGTGACGGCATACATCGGAAACGTGCCGGTTTTTTGGTGGCCGTACCTGTACCAGTCACTCAACGAGGCGTTCAGTTTTACGGTTTCACCGGCGTACTTGAGTTCATGGGGACCGTCGCTCCTCACTCAGGTGACATTCCCAATCACAGACGATATCAAAGGGCGCGTCCGGCTCGATTACTTTGGCCGTCGCGGGCCCGCCATCGGCTTCGATCCCGTTATTGATTATGGGAAGGACGAGAACAGTCAGGCGAGGGTAAAGACCTT
>Ga0209161_10003582_pt1 | contig 12494 bp, 12 predicted proteins | sample GraSoiAngelo_155_FD_186169 | JGI IMG/M metagenome (GOLD analysis project Ga0209161, IMG submission 186169) | Grasslands soil microbial communities from the Angelo Coastal Reserve, California, USA - 14_1009_13_30cm (SPAdes) (version 2) | ecosystem: Environmental > Terrestrial > Soil > Grasslands...
ACATCGGAAAGAACTGAGCCTTGAAATGGTAAGGCTGTTCGAAGTCTGATGCGTACCCATCTTTTTCTGAAGATCTCCCGGGCAGACCCATGGAACTCTTAAACATGGGAATCGGGTCGATCGCCCTCGTCGCTCAATGCAGTATTCCCAACTCGGTCCAACCGGACTCCAAGTTTCACGCATCTGCCTTGGAACAATGTCCTTCGGTAACTCTGAGGAGTGGATGGTTGAAATCGATAAGGCGAGGCCGATTGTGAAACGTTCTCTCGACCTCGGCATAAATTTCTTTGACACCGCGAACGTTTACTCGAACGGAAGATCCGAGGCAATCGTTGGCGAGCTTCTGAAGGACCAACGGGACGATGTGGTGATTGCTACAAAGGTCAGATTGAAGATCGGAGAGGGACCCAACACCGAAGGGCTCTCACGATACCACATCATGGGCCAAGTGAAGAAGTCTCTCAAGCGTCTCCGAACTGATAGAATTGATCTCTACCAGACCCACCGATGGGACTACTCGACCCCGATAGAAGAAACACTCCTCACTCTCAATGATCTAGTCCGACAAGGAACAGTCAATTACATAGGCACCTCGAGCATGTTTGCCTGGCAGTTCGCGAAAGCGCTCGCCGCAAGCAACCTGCTGGGAATTGCCCGTTTTGTCTCTATGCAGAACCACTACAACCTCTGCTATCGCGAGGAAGAGCATGAGATGATACCCTTCTGCAAAGACCAAGACATAGCTCTGATTCCGTGGAGCCCCTTAGCCCGTGGCTTCCTTACAGGCAGATACAAGCGCGGGGGAAAAGTGGACACTCCGAGATACCGATCTGACAAGTACTTTGCTGAAAGATTCTTCAGACCCGAAGACTTCGACGTCGTCGAGCGCGCCGAGGAGATAGCAAAGGAGCAGGGAGTAACAGTATCCCAAATCGCCTTAGCTTGGCTCCTCCACAAAGGAGTCTGCGCTCCAATAATTGGAGCAACTAAAGTTGAGCATTTAGAAGATGCTGTCAGCTCGCTCGAAGTCAAGCTCTCACCAGATGACATGAAAAGGCTGGAAGAACCCTACAAGCCCCATCGAATAATCGGACCGCTACATGTTCCGGAGCCCGCTAGCTAGGTTCTGGACCTTTCTCTCGCGGCAAAGTTTCGAAGCTGTGTAGGGTCCCAACCAACAACTTCGACAATTTCTCGACGACGAATTGTCTTCTCCGGATTCTCTGAATGAAGCCGTTGAATGATCTTATCGTTGACCTCCGCCGGGACATCCCAAGAAACTGAAGACCTCCTCTTGTCGAAGGAGTCTATCTCTTGATGCACATCAACGTCTGTCAAGTAGTCACCAACTAATTTGATAGTCGCCGGAGGTATCACTCGACGAAGCCCAGCCTCACCATCATTGAACCGATCCAGAGGATAGCCCATCGCCTTCCTCAGTTCCAAATACCTCGACCTCGGACTGAATCCCTCCCCACCCTCGACCTCAGCAACAACTATTTTCCCCGTCACTCGCCCTGCTTCGCGAACTACCTGAACCCAATCTCGAGCGAGATGCAACACATGAACCAGAATTGCACCATCAAAGACCATGTCACGGAAAGGAAGGTAGTGCGCGTCGGCTTGGACCAAGTTTCTGACCCCCTTCTCTCCAGCCTTAGCCATCATAGAGAGTGACACGTCAATACCTACGACGTCGAATCCTGAATTATTCAGGTACTCTGCAAATCGGCCCGTCCCGATTCCGACATCGAGAATGGTCCTGCAACCAGCGAACAGTTCTTTCATCGCGTTCAAGAGACTCTTCATCACTTCTGGTGGAACGCCGGACCATCTCGTGGAGTCGTAGACGCCGGCTATACGATCAAAGGAAACCGCCACTTATGTTTCACCTAAAGCCCCCGAGTGACATAAATCTCGAAGCATCTGTTCCTTTGGACATGTGGAAGGTCAATCGACCGTCTGCTAAACCTATACGTCACGATTGACCCTGTGATGCTATCTTGCTTCATGCTGACGGGATCGCCCGGAGCTTATACTCAGAGGGGGGTTTCCTCAGCCCTAAGCCACCTTTCGACTTTTCCAAAGCCCTGGACTTCTTGAGAGGCTTCCCGCCGATGCTGGCGGACCAGAAGATCGATGAACTCTCTCTGACTAGGGCCGTCTGTATCGGAGGCCAAACGGTCGTCTTCAATGTTAGATCAACAGGCCTCATCAAGAGTCCTCGATTGAAATATGCACTCAGTTCCGACCGCCCCCTGACGCCTGGTGTGCGTGACGCAGCGGTAGACCGTATCAGTTTCTTTCTGAGTCTAGCTGATGACCTCGAAAATTTCTATCGCATCGGCTATGGTGATGTGGATTTTGCGCCGATCCTGCAGAGGCTTTACGGTCTACACCAGGTGAAATTTCTCACTCCCTTCGAGTCTGCCTCCTGGGCAGTACTCTCTCAGCGCTATCCGGCCGCAGCAGCGCAAAGGACCAAACAGGCCATCACCGAAAAATTTGGTACAAGTCTAGAGATGAATGGTCAGAGGTACGTCGCATTTCCCGAACCCTACCGCCTGGCGTATGTCAGCGAACCTGACCTAGGTGCCATTGTCAAGAATCAGCGGAAGACACAGTTCTTGATCGGCGTCGCAAAAGCCTTCGCAGAGAAAGACGAAAGATTCCTCAGAACAGCCAAGTACGACGAGGTTGAAAAATGGCTAAGTCAGATCCAGGGCATCGGAGACTGGTCGTCAAAACTGATTCTCCTGCGAGGACTCGGCCGGATGGAAAAGATCGCGGTGGAGAAACGATTGCTGAAAGCCGCTTCAAAAGTCTACGGTCGAGGGAGAACCCTGACTCAGAGCGTGTTAGACCAGATGGCGGAGAAGTATGGACCTTGGAAGGGGTACTGGGCATACTATTTGAGAACGGCGTCCCTGAAATCCTGAGATAGCAGCCGAGCTTTCACTGAGCTACTCAGGATTAGACGTTGACAGAGACTGCACTTTTGCTAGGGCGTGTTTGACCAGGACCAATCTTCCCCAGCCGTGGTGAGCAAAGTCTTCGACCGGCGGCAGTTTGTCGATCTCGAACCATCTCAACTCTGCAACTGTCTTCCCAGGTGAGACGTTCATGGTTCGCGTGAAGGCTAGATAATCAAAGATGAGATGCCAAGTCTGATTGTTCCCCATGAAAGATTCAATCTCTGCGAGTTTCATTGCTGCATCGTCTATTCCTGCCTGTTCCTTCAAGATCCGCCTGACAGCTTGCTCGGGATGCTCCAGGTGATGAAGATCATCGTTGGGTAGAAACCATCCTTCTTGATTGTCAGGGCCCACTCTGTATTTCACCAACAGAGCAGAACTGTGATGCAGGGCTGCGACATGGGCTACTAGTGTATGCTTGTTGCACTCCATGGATGAAACCCTGATTTATCACCTAGGAGTGGAACAAGATTAGCCTTTAGTCGCGCAGAATTCCTTCGACAACGTTGCCTTGCAGTAGTGAATCTTCAGACTTCTCGGCTTTCTCGAAGAGTGTAGTTTCGTCCACCTGAATCGAAGCTCGTTTCTGGTAGATCTTCGCGACTTGTCGAAAGATGTCTGAAAGCTTGTCAGATTTTGGCCGAACCTCTTTGCCGAGTCGCCTCGTCAATATCTCCGCGCAATGATTCACAACCATCCTTCTCCCCGTCCCAAGAATCTCGCCCAACGCCTTGTCGAGCTCCTCAATCCCATCGGGCAGCTTGTTCATGTCAACATGATGCCTGCGTCTGGCATAGTGAAGAATCAGCTCAGCCGTCGCGCCTCCTAGACTCTGAAACGCTTCCTCAACAGAATCCTTTAGCTGCATGGCTAAGTCGGGAGGAAGATGTACTAGCCGGAACAAACCCCGTTGGGACATCGGTAGCACTAGACTAGCTGCCTCTGCCAATCTTACAACTAACGTTACTAGGCCGACCTACGACAGGTTGCACGCAATGAGCCGGAGCGGGCCAAGGGGGTACCCAGAACCCGCAAACCGGACGCTAATTAGACGCGCGTTACTCTTTCAGTTCTCGAATGAGCTGTTTAGCTATCGTTAGCCGTTGAATGTCGTTTGTTCCCTCGTAAGTCTTGATGATCTGCGAATCTCTCAAGAACCGCTCGACTGGGTACTCGGTCGCAACGCCATATCCACCATGTATCATCATGGCCAACAATGCCAGCTTTTCGGCTGTTTCAGTTGATGTCACCTTCGCGATCGATGCGGCTTTGACAAACTCTTTGCCCTGATCCTTGAGTGATGCCGCCCAGTACGTGAGCAGACGTGCCGTGTGAAGTCCCATAGCCATCTCCGCTAGCTTATACTGGACCTGCTGGAAATCGATTAGCGGCTTCTCAAAGCTCGTCCGGGTCTGCGCATAATTTATCGCGGCCTCATATGCTGCCTGGGCAATACCGACACCCTGCGCGGACACGTCGACACGGCCTCGATCGTACGTCTTCACGCCAATGTAGAACCCGTCACCCTCTTTTCCGACAAGATTGTCGGTAGGCACTTTGACATGGTCAAGAATCAATTCCGAAGGTTGCGAGCCTCGGAGACCTGTCGTTTCGATGTGACTTCCTACCTGGAATCCCTCTGTTCCCCTTTCAACAATGAATGCACTCAAACCCTTATGCCGCTCCTTGCTACTTGGAGGAGGACTCGTTCTAGCGAACACCAAGTAGAGGTCCGCGATCTCACCGTTTGTGATGAACGTCTTCCGGCCGTTGATCTCCCAGTGGCTTCCGTGAAGCTTGGCCGTTGACTTGATCCCGGCTACATCGGACCCTGCCCCGGGCTCAGTCATCGCGTGAGCCCCGATCTTATCGCCAGATACGATCGGGACGAGAAACCGTTTCTTCTGCTCTCCCGAGCCCCATTCATTCAGAGGCTCCGACACCAGATGACTCGCGACAAAGACCGTTGAGCAGGCAGCTGAGACTCGAGCTATCTCTTCGATAGCAATGACCATCGAGAGAAGATCTCCACCTAGACCACCATACTCCTCCTTGTATGTGATAGCAGTCAGGCCAACTCCCGCAATCCGTCGGAGAAGGTCTCCCGGTATCTTGTTATTCCGGTCAATCTCAAAGGCCACAGGACGAATTTCCTTCTCAGCAAAATCGCGAATAGTATGACGGAGACTCTCGTGATCAGCAGTCAGCTTAACTTCATAATCAGCAGAACGAGGCATCATAGTGCTCGTCAAATCTAAACCAACACCCAACCTTTGTGGCAATCATTCCTTTAAACTTTGGAACACGTCTGGAGGCAGAACCTCTCAGCCCCATTTTAGTCATCTTCCTCTTCTTATCAATTCCTTTTAGAACCGACGAATCAATCTGACCATGTGAGAAGTTCGCGGGGAGCGCTTCGGTTCTCTTCAAGAAGGCAATGGCGGAACTGGCTAGCGAGAAATCACGCCACAAAGAACGAAGCGCTTTTGGTAATCTACAAGAGGGCACCGAAGAATGCCAAGTTCCCTTCGCGTAGCGCGCTCGAGGAGGCACTTTGCTATGGATGGATTGACGGATGGTTCAAACCCCTAGATAACGACCGGTGGCTAATCAGGTACACACCAAGGCGGAAGAAATCCAACTGGTCCAAGTACAACATAGCAACCGCATGGAACTTGCTTAACGAAAACAAGATGACTCCCGCAGGTGTTGCGAGATTGCCTAAAGATGTCTTTGAAGTTTGGGAGAAACATAGGCCTCATGCAACAGTCATAGTTCGAGTGACCCAAGGAAGAGGAATCACGTTCGCTGATGGGAAGAACTATCTTTCAATGATCAAAATGCCAGCACGTGCCCCTTGAGGAAGCAGGCGTCGTATGTCCCCTCCCAAGAGACTGTCTCGAGATATCCGCTGTCGGACCTCTGACTGTCAAGAATAGCATTAACACGCGAGGACGGCTAAATGGGCCAGGTCCCCCACTGAGAATTTAACGAGACAAGGGTTCTCGCACAAGCGGAAGCGGGAGTATCCTGATAGGGCGGGTGGGATTTGAACCCACGATCGGTGCCCGAGACCAGTCTTTGCAACCTTTGCTGGGCACGCTTGACAAGCGGGTTATCTACTGGTTTTACTAGGGCTTCTCTGTGCTTGCAGTGACGCTAGTTGAGACTGGGTTTCGGAAGGGGTGCCCCGCAGCCAACGCATTTTTCTTTGAAAGGCTGGCTCATCCCGCAATATTCGCATTTGACTAGTATTGTGTCGGGGGGAGGTGGGGGAGAAAAGGCCGTCTGCTGAGTATACGGACGCTGGACCCCTGGCCCAGATTGCGTTGCGGCCCTTGCAACAACGATGATTATGACGACAATGAAGAATAGGAAGAAAATGCCACCGAAGGCGACACCAGGGGGTCCAGTTGCAAACGCTGCGACGCCTCCGAATAAGAGGAATATCATGAGAAGAACGAGTGCGACAATGACCCCGGATCTGTTTTGCTGGCCGCTCAACCTGTCAGAGTCTGATCCCCTGTTCTATAACAACATAGTGGGAGTCTTCATCACGTCACCAGGCAAGACTTGCCTGAGTCGAATCTTCTTCGTGGCGAAGTAGGCCAAGATCGCCCCTCAACAACAGTGAATATCCTGTTCTTGGACCGTCACATAGGATGTAGTCTCCGATTATAGAACCGGGTCCAATGAATCCCGATGAGAACTGTGCTCCTAGTCCTTGGGCTACTCCTGCAAGCTCTCCCATCGACATCGAACTCGACATTGCAAAGCATAGATCGAAGCTTCGCATTATCGGACGCCAAGAGAGATTCCCGGTGCCAGAACCGACTTCTCCTATTACCTCCTCGGATACGAACTCGCCCACTCTCCGACTCATCACTAGGGAGACTTTCTTGAACGATGTTCCCGTGTTCGAGACCGCAGCTGTTAGACCTCCCGTGGGGTCGATGTTTATCGAAGCGTTAGCGATCGACTGATCGTGGGCGATTGAGAGGAGCGGCTTGCTCACAGAGGGTTTCAAGGGGAACCATGGCGATCTGATGAGAAAAATCCATATGTCACGTCCCATCGGAACATCGATGTGGATGGCCGGAGCGAGGAACATTCCTTCCCATCGGCGCCGCAATAATCCAGCTGCGGGCATAGACTCTTGAAGAGTGAAAGTCAGTGTCTGGCTTCCGCCAGTATCGGTTGCTTCCTCAGGCTGAATAATCTGGGGATCCAGCATTGAAGAGTCGCACCTCCAAGCCTGAGTTTTTCCTTCTTGAACCCAGTGGAAGAAAAGAACCCCGGTCCCAGTGTAGACAGCTCTGTGAGCTATCCCCCGGCTCGACTTGAGCTTGACAATAGCCTGGCCTGCTCCGACCCCATATTCAACCTGGATCCCACCGATTAGGCTATAGACCGGCACTATTCCCCTACTCGCTACGACTCTAACTAGTTCGCTTCCAACAACCAACTTCCGATTTAAAGAGCGATAGAATTGAAAAATTCAGCAGTTGAGTCACGAATTTCAGAGTTGTTGACTCGAAGGTAGGGTAGGTTGGGTTAGTGGGGCGGGTGGGATTTGAACCCACGATCACCGGTGCCCGAGACCGGTATTTTCTATGCCCGGATGGCATCTTAGACCAAGCTGTCCCCACTCAAGGATGGTCTGGACCACCGCCCCCAAGATGATGAGGAAACTCTGTTTACAAATAAACCATTCAACCGCTCTGCTAGGGACATCAGACTAGTCCCTACGCCGTTAACTCAGCCTATGATTCGATGATGATGTCCTATTCCGGACTACTTTGACTTTTTCTCTTTCATGTGTCCGTTGAAGTATTTCCTAATGAGCTGTTCGAAGAAGATGCTGAATCCTCCGGTCCTTCCAAAGTATAGCTTGTCCACTTCGTCTCTTACCAGCTCCTCCGCCTCGTCTGTTAGAGAGATCATTACTTTTCCCATGGTAGCTCTAGACTTCCAAAGATAGCTGCGAACGGTTTTATAGTTATCCCCTATCCGGGGAACCCGCCATCCGCAAACAATAAGAATGCAGACGGCGTATTTCATCTGGAGCATCGTTAAGAGACCTCGCTGGCGTCTCTCACTTTGTTCTTAGCGATACGCTTGAGTCCGCATTATCTAAACACGCAACCTCCTAGCTTGGAGGTGAACAGTCCTGCAGCTTCTAGGTGGCGATCCCGGCCCACCAAATCCCAAGGCACCTCCCGGATAGGGCTTTGAAAGAAGCTTAAAATGGATAGAAAATCCCCTTTTTTCTGGCTTCCTTGAGCACGATCACTGCTGATGAATTCTTTGATAGCATACATAGAATAGTGTCTCTTCTGGACGAAGAAAACATTGCAATCCTCAGGACCATGAAGCAGCATGGCCCCCGAAATTTGCTAGGGATCGCTCGGAAAGCGAAGCTGCCCTACACAACCGTATACAACAGAGTGACAAAGCTCGAAGGCCAAGGAGTTCTGAAGACGTGGATTCAACCCAACTGCCCGAAAATCGGGTTAAGCAGAGCTGTAGTTTTAGCAACTCCCCATCCGGGAAAAGAGATCTTCACGAGAGAAGCTCTGAAAATTCCAGGATTCTGGTTGAGAATTGCTCGCTGCATTGGGGACTGTAATGGCTACTACTCGCTTCATGGTATACCTACCGCAAGTCGCCAAGAATTTGAGTTGTATCTCGACCAATTGTTGGAGCGTGGACTACTCAAGAACTACCGGATTTTCTGGGTTGGCGACACGAAGTTCCCGCTGACGAATTTTGACTATTACAAGCCCAAAGACCGAACTTGGAAGTTCGATTGGAAGGGATGGTTGGATTCTTTTGTCACGAGTAGAGCCAAGCCTGAATCTAGCAAACAATCTTCTCAACCTGTTTCCTTCGACAAGAAAGATCTCATCATCCTCAAAGAGCTGGTCAAGAACGCAAGGACAACGCTAGCCGATCTGTCGAAGTTACTGTCTCTCACCTTGCCCGCAGCGAAATACCGTTTTGACCGGCTTGTTGAAAGAGGCCTGATTCAGGAATGGGTGATCGACCTTCTCCCGTATGCGCCGCAAGTTTCTGAGCTGTCAGAGGTACGTTTCGATTTCAAGAATGAGAGTTTCATGAGAGGAGCCGAACCCATTCTTGACAGTCTTCCGATCGTTCAGAGCTATTCTCCAATAACAGGGCTGAACTCAATAACTACACGGCTCTATCTTCCACGCAACGAGGTAAGCAACCTCCACACCTTCCTCTCCCTCCTCGTATCGAAAGGAGTCCTCACAAGCTACTCCTATCTTGTGATCGACCCCATGACCATACAAGCGCAGACCTTCGCGTACAAAGACTACAGTGATGACTCGGGATGGAACTATGCAAGCCGAGAATACCTAAAGACGATCGACAATCTGATGCCCAAATGGAACAAGACAGAGATCGAGCTCTCCCCTCAAGCACTGCCGTCTCTTTCTCTGAAACTATAGACGAGAGTCCAGCTGGGCAGATCGTCAATCTGATTATCCGAGAATGTCGAGAGCTTTGCTTACGGAAGCACAGCTAATTGATCTCAGTTTAAAAGCGCCGGGACCATCCGTCTTATGGTTCCATTGCAGCAGATCGATCCAGGAACGATGGCTCTGGTCGTTGCCAGCTACGAGCCGCAGTATTCTGATCACTTGGCAATGAATTCAGGCGACGCGCTAAAGATCGTGAAGAGAAGAGACGAAGAATGGCCCGGATGGGTGTTCTGTGAAAGCCAGAGTGGGAAGCACGGCTGGGTCCCAGAGAAGAGTATTAAGATAGACGGTGAGGCCGCGGTCGCACAGCAGAACTACGTTGCGCGTGAAGTGACTGTGATGGAGGGCGAGATCGTACGGATCGAGAGCGTTGAAAGCGGCTGGGCCTGGGTCACAAACATGACCGACGCGACAGGCTGGGTCCCGCTGAAAAACCTGAAAATCGTCGAATAGTGACCATACTATCGGTTCGCTATTCTGAAAACTTTCTTGAAAGGATGCTGTCGATGCTAGTCCAAGTCTACTTGCGATCTGTCTCGTCCCGGAGATTCTGAGTGTCCATTCCGCGAATCATGCCCTTGGATTCACGCAAGGATCGGACTGGAACGTACTGCAGAATCCCGTTCTTGAGTATAGCCATCATACGGTCGCCAGCGTGAATTCCCGCTTCCTCGCGCAATTTTTCAGGAATGACAACTTGGTACTTCTTCGAAACCTTAACGGTCTCCACGATCTGATGCCTCTACTCTAGTACGAGACCATCGTCGACGGTAAGAATGTTCTGATTACGCACTCTGCCGAGAGAAGCGAGCGTTCCCCCGCAGTTACCTACTCACACAAGGGCATCGAAAGCTATCTCGCTACGGACAAATTGGGGATCAATGAGAAGTGATAGTTTCACACTACTTTTTTAAACAAGGAATCGCAGCCCGGGAAGGGACTTTTTCTTGCAGCGATCTTACGAACGTTTCAGCTCGGACGTTCTTGATGCTGCTTCTGCTCCTGTCCGGCTTCATGTTCTCAAGCTTCTGGTCTCTAAGGGTCCTCTCCCATACACTGAGATAATGTACGAGGCTAAGCTCGATCCTGTACGGGATGCCGGCAAGTTCGTCTACCATCTCAAGACCCTGAGAAAGGCCGGTCTGGTTTCGATCGAAAAAGGCACGAAAAAGTACAGCGTAACCGAGCTCGGAAAGATTCTGGTCGAGTTCTCCCGGGACTTGGAAGAGTACATCGCCGTAAAGCGCGGCAGACTGTTCGTCCGTACATCCCGTATGGCCATCGAGGAGTTCGACCGCACCAGAATCGCCAGATCCTTAGTGAACGAAGCGAGAATGCCTCAAACGCTTGCCGATGAAGTGGCGGCGGAAGCGGAAGAGAGACTTCTCAAGTTCGGAATAGTCTATCTCAGCGCTCCCCTGATCAGGGAGCTTGTCAACATTATTCTCATTGAAAGGAAGCTAGAAGAGTATCGACACAAGCTCACAAGGCTGGGACTACCTGTCAACGATGTAACGCTGCTACTCCGGGAGGCTGGCCAGAAACAGCTCGACGCGAACTGGGTCCAGAAATCCGCAGGAGAGAGAGTCATCGAGGAGTATGTTCTGCTCGATAGCCTTCCTCGGGCCACAATTGACGCGCACCTAGCGGGCCAGATTCACCTAGAGGACGCCGCCTCATGGATCCTGAAACCGAGCATACTCTTTCACGAAGCCAGCCTCTTCTTTCGAAAAGGGACTCCCGCCACCAATCCTCCATCATCGCTTGAAGATGCCTTGGAATCAATTCTGAAGATCCTACGCACAGCAGAACGAGAAGTCTCAAGTGAACAAGTACTCGACCACTTCAACCTTACACTCGCCCCGTTCATCAGAGGACTCCCGCGCCAGCACGTCCAAGAATCGATCAAACGATTCATGTACGATCTCAACTGGGACGGCTTCTCCAACACGATAGCAGCCCAAGTCACAGTAGGATTGGATAATCAAATCCCTGACCATGTCCAGAAACGAGAGGCGGTGGGTCCAAACGGCAAAGCTGAAGGAATCTACGCCGACTTTTCGAGAGAAGCCGAAGAGCTATTCACAACAGTAATCGCTGCAAGTCTAGAAATTGGTCGTCAACAGCCCATACTCAACCCATCAATTGTAGTAAGGAATCCCAGCGGGAAGATCGAGCCTACGGACGAGCTTCTCAACATGGCCTTCGAAAGCTCCGCCAAACACTCCGTTCCCAACTTCTTGATGCAATCCTCAGAACAGAACTATTCGATATCGTCCGAGGGACCAATTCTTTTCGAAGACAAAGACGGGACGAAAGGGGCAGGTGCCGTTGTCGGGACGGTCCAGCTTAACGTGCCCAGAGCAGCCTATGAAGCATCGGGAAAAGACGAGAGGTTCTTTCAAACAGTCCAGTCTGGAACCATTGAAGCGGTAAAGGCTCTACAACTAAGACAGCAAACCATCAACGAGAGAGTCTCGGAAGGAGTCTTGCCACTCCTAGCATGGCAAGCAGACGGAGGAGCCTACTACGACTCAATAAGGGCTCATGGAGAGATAGGCCTAATGGGACTAGCAGAAGCAGTAAAGCATCATACTCGGGCTGAACTCTGGGAAAAGACGAGCTTAGCCTTTGCAAAGAAGATTGTAGAATCTGCACGACGAGCGGTTAGTGACGCCGACGCACGCGATATTCGAGTGAGAATCGGGCTTCATTCGTCTCCTCAAGCCTCGGCCCGTCTTGCTTCGATCGATGCGGAGAAGTTTGGATTTTCGACTGTTGTCTATCAGGGGTCCAAGAAATACCCGTACTATAACGACGTGCCAGGGATCCCCTTAACTCAAAAAGTACCCTTTGCGACTCGAGCATCCATTGAAGGAGAATTGCAAAGATCCCTAGACGGAGGTGCACTACTTCCGCTGATGGTCAGATCGAACGTCGACAGTTCCGCTCTGTCGAAAGTTTCGCGAGAGCTAAGCGAGGCCGGGGTACGATACTTCACCTTCTCGTC
>Ga0209161_10003584_pt1 | contig 12491 bp, 5 predicted proteins | sample GraSoiAngelo_155_FD_186169 | JGI IMG/M metagenome (GOLD analysis project Ga0209161, IMG submission 186169) | Grasslands soil microbial communities from the Angelo Coastal Reserve, California, USA - 14_1009_13_30cm (SPAdes) (version 2) | ecosystem: Environmental > Terrestrial > Soil > Grasslands ...
TGCGGAGCGGCGTGTATACCATGCCGGAGTTCCTTGAGCGCCGCTTCAATCCGGCCGCGCGCACCTACTTCACGTGGGTGTCGATCATCGGATACGTGCTGACGAAGATCAGCGTGACGCTGTTCGCCGGCGGGATCGTGATGCGCGAGGTGACGGGGTACAGTGTCTGGACCAGCGCGGTGATCCTGATCGTCATCACCGGCATCTACACGGTCCTGGGAGGCCTGCGCGCCGTGATTTACACGGAAGTGATGCAGGCTGTCGTGCTGATCATCGGGTCCGCGACCATGGCGGTGCTGGGGCTGCAGGCGGTGGGGGGGTGGAGCGGTCTCGAGGCGCGCGTGCCGGCGGACTTCTTCTCCATGTGGAAGCCCATGAATCACCCCAACTTCCCCTGGACGGGCATTGTGTTCGGGGCGCCGATCCTGGGCGTCTGGTACTGGTGCACCGACCAGCACATCGTGCAGCGGGTGCTCGCGGCCAAGAACGTCAGCGCCGCCCGCACGGGCACCATCCTCGCCGGATTTCTGAAGATCCTGCCGGTGTTCATCTTCGTGCTGCCGGGGATCATCGCGGCGGCGTTGTACGCGGACATCCGAGGCGGGTCGGCCGATGCGGCGTACCCGGCGCTGGTAACGCGGCTCCTACCGGCCGGGTTCAAGGGCTTGGTGCTGGCGGGCATGCTCGCCGCGCTGATGAGCTCGCTCGCCTCCGCGTTCAACTCCTGCTCGACGCTGCTCACGTGGGACGTGTACCGCAAACTCCGGCCCGACGCGAGCGAGCAGCGGCTGGTAGCGGTGGGGCGCATCACCACCGTACTGCTGGTCGGGCTGGGTCTCTTGTGGATCCCGTTCATGAAGTACATCTCGCCGCAGATCTACATCTACCTGCAGAGTGTGCAGGCTTACATCGCACCACCGATCGCGGCGTGCTTCCTGCTTGGTGTGCTGTACCCGAGGCTGAACGGAACCGGTGCCTTGGCCGCGCTCTGGACCGGGCTCGTGATCGGGACGGCGCGACTCGTACTCGAGCTCGCGCGGGCCAGCCTGGCCAGCGGCTCGGTGTGGGCGTGGTTCGCGGGGATCAACTTCCTCCACTTCGCGGCGCTGCTGTTTGCGCTGTGCTCGGGGATCCTCATCGCGGTCAGCCTGGCGACCGCCCCGCCTGGAGCCGTCCGGACGGCGGGGCTGACGTACGGCGCACCAGAGATCACGGCGGTCCCGGTCCCTGCCGGCCCGCGGAGCCTCAACGTCGCGCTCTCTCTCGTCCTCGCGGCTACGATCGGGGTGCTGTGGATGGTGTTCCGATGAGCGCGTCGCGGAGGTCGGTGGAGGATGGTGGAGGCCGTGGAGGTTGGTGGAGGTGTGTGCCCGCGCTTGCGGCGGTGTGCATCGCCACAACCTCCACAACCTGCACAACCTCCACAAACCTCCACCAACCTGCCTTTTACGATCCCGCCCACGATCTCGGATCCCTATTCCAGGCCGTCCAGCTCTCGGGAATCTTCCCGGACTCGAAGACCTTCGTCGACGCGCGGCCGCTCGTCGCGCCGAGTGAAATTGTCGCCCGGTACACCGCCTCGACCGGCATGAAGGTGGGGCGGGGAATGCTGAGGGATTTCGTGGCGCAGACCTTCGAGGTGCCTCGGCCGGTCGGCGAAGGCTTCCGGACGGACACCTCGCAGACCATGGAGCAGCACATTCGTGCGCTGTGGCCCGTGCTGACGCGCCCGCCCGACACCGTTGACGCCTACTCGTCGCTCATCCCGCTCCCGCACCCCTACGTCGTCCCCGGCGGCCGCTTCCGCGAGGTCTACTACTGGGACTCGTACTTCACGATGCTCGGGCTCGTTGCGAGCGGTCGGACCGATCTCGTGAAAAGCATGCTCGACAACTTCGCCCACCTGATCGGGACGGTCGGGCACATCCCGAACGGGAACCGGACGTACTACCTCAGCCGCAGTCAGCCACCGTTCTTCGCCGCCATGGTCGGGCTGTACGCGCGGGCAACGGATACCACGCAGGTCCTGCCATACCTCGACGCGCTGGAAGCGGAGCACGCCTTCTGGATGAATGGAGCGGAGCGTCTCGCACCGGGGGCGGGTCAGGCGTACCGCCGCGTCGTCCGGCTCTCGGACGGCGGGCCCCTGCTCAACCGGTACTGGGACGACCGAGCCGACCCCAGGCCGGAGTCCTACCGCCCGGATTACGAGGTGGGTCAGACGCTCGCAGACGCGCGCCGCGAAGGGTTCTATCGGAACGTTCGGGCCACGGCCGAGAGCGGCTTGGACTTCTCGAGCCGCTGGATGCGCGACCCGAAAGACTTGCGCACGCTGGAGACGACGGACCTGATCCCGGTGGATCTCAACAGTCTCCTCTATCATGCCGAGCGGATGATCGCCGTGCTCCGGGCGTTCCGCGGGCGGGCAGGAGACGCGGGCGTCGCGAGACAGTTCGCCGAGGCGGCCGCGGACCGTCGTCGCGCCCTGCTGGCCGCCGCGTATGATCCTGCAACGGGGTTCTTCTACGACGTTCGGTGGCGCAGCGGAGCGCGTGTGACGGATCGGCCCACCCTGGCGGCTGCGTCCCCGTTGTATTTCGGGCTCGCGACTCCCGAGCAAGGCCGCGCGGTCGCGGCGCGCCTCGAGCGGGACTTCTTGAAGCCCGGCGGATTCGTCACGACGTTGATCGCCTCAGGCCAACAGTGGGACGCCCCCAACGGATGGCCGCCCTTGGAGTGGTTGACGATCGAGGGCGTTCGCCGCTACGGGCGCGCGGATCTGGCGGATGCCGCCCGCGACCGATGGCTCGCGCTGAACCGCCGCACTTATCGGTCGACCGGCAAAATGATGGAAAAGTACGACGTGGTCGATGTGCGACGGTCGGCCGGCGGCGGCGAGTACGCGACGCAGGATGGGTTCGGGTGGTCCAACGGGGTGGCGCTGGCGCTCGCCGGGCAGCACCGGTGAAGAAGCACGCCAGTGCGTCCCGCAGGATCGTTTCGAGGTGTTCGCGCGTGACCTCGCAATTCCTGATGCGGACCACGCGATAGCCGGCAGCTTCGAGCAACTCCGCTCGAGCTGCATCGTAGGCTTCTTGAGCGATGCTGTCGTGCGCGTCGCCTTCGAGCTCCAGGACGAGCCGCACCGCGACGCAGTAGAAGTCCACGATGAAGCCATGCAGGACGACGGCCGCCTCGGATGGAATCCGAACAGCCCGTCACTGAGCAGAACGTTGCGTGGTCCGACGTCGGACCTTCGTCCCCCCTCTCCCGAAGGGAGAGGGGGACAGGGGGTGAGGACCGAACGGCGAGGGACTGGGGGTGAGGACCGAACGGAAAGGAGAGAGGGGGTGAGGACCAAACCGAGAGGGTGTCAGGATCGACGCGGAGCGCCAGCGGCGAGTCTCGCGCTGGCGCTGATCAAAACGCTTGATCCCACCGTACGGACAACCGGATCGCCGACCCGATGAGCCCGACCATGCTGTACGTCTGCACGAAGTTGCCCCACTGCTCGCGCGTCCGGGGATCGATGTGCTCGGCCAGGAGGCCGTGCCGGTTGCGGGCGCCGAGCAAGGTCTCGAACAGGGCGCGGGCCTCGTCGCGCTGGCCGAGCGCGGCGAGCGCGTTGATGTACCAGCAGGTGCACACCAGAAACGCGTTGTCGGGCTTCCCGAAGTCGTCCGGCTCCACATAGCGGAAGACGAAGTCGCCGCGCTTGAGCTCGCGCCCGATGGCCCGCACCGTGCCGACGAACCGCGGATCGTCGTCGGAGAGGAAGCCGAGCTCGTTCAGGCGCAGGAGGCTCGCGTCCAGCGTGTCGCCGTTCGCCGCGGCCACGAAGCTGTCCTTCGCCGGATTCCAACATCGCTCGCTGACGAACTGGTGGATGCGCGCCGCCTGGGCGCGCCAGTGCGCGGCGCGCTCGGCGAGCCCCAGGTGCGCCGCGATCTTGGCCAGCCGGTCGCACCCGGCCCAGCACATCACGCTGGAAAAGGTGTGCACGCGCGGCGTGCCGCGCAGCTCCCAGATGCCGGCGTCCGGCTGGTCGAACAGCGTGGCGGCGTGATCCCCGAGGGTTTCCAGACGGTGGAACAGCACCGCGTCGCCGCGACGCACCAGCCGGCGGTCGAAAAACACGTGGGTCGCCGTCAAAATCGCCGCGCCGTAGACGTCGTGCTGCACCTGACGGTGAGCCTGATTGCCGATCCGGACCGGCCCCATGCCGCGATACCCGGCGAGGGAGGCGATCTCCCGCTCTTCACCTACGGAGCGCCCGCTGAGGCCGTACACGGGCTGAAGACGCCCGTTGTCCGTGCCGGCGACGACATTGACGATGTAGCCGAGGTAGCGCTCCATGGTGCGCGTGGCGCCGAGGCGGTTGAGCGCGTTGACCACGAAGTAGGCGTCTCGCAGCCAGCAGTAGCGGTAGTCCCAGTTGCGGCGGCTGCCCGGCGCCTCGGGAATCGACGTCGTCATCGCCGCGACGATCGCCCCGGTGTCTTCGCAGACGTTGAGCTCCAGGGTGATGGCGGCGCGGATCACCGCGTCTTGCCATTCGAACGGGATGCCGAGCGAGCCGACCCATTCCCGCCAATACGTGGCGGTCTCCTCGAGGAAGCGGCGCCCCACCTCCGCGACGGCCCCCTGCACGGTCTCGTCCGGTCCCAGCAGCAGCGTGACGGCGTCCTCGAGAAAGAAGAAATTCTCCTCCACCAGCGCGGTCACGGACGCGTCCGTCGTCAGCCGCAGCACCAGATCGGTCCCCACGTACCGGATGTGGTTCGAGCCGCAGGTGATCTCCGCGCGAGAGCGGCCATAGTGACTCGCGGGCCGGAGACGCACGCGGATGCGGGGGTTGCCGGCCGTCCGCTTGACCTGCCGGACCAGCATCATCGGGGAGAACATGCGGCCGTGCTGACGGAAGCGAGGCGCGGAATCGGTGATCTCGACGCACCCGCCGGTGCGGTCGTACAGGCGGGTCACGAGGATCGGTGTATTGACGAGATATTCCTGCTCGGCCCGGACGAAGTCGCCCAGCTCGACCGCGAAGCATCCGAAGTCGGCGTCCCGAGTCGGCCCGCGCAACAGCGAGCAAAACACCGGATCGCCGTCGAACCGTGGGAAGCACGCCCACACGATGTCGCCCGTCGGATTCAGGAGGGCGCCGATCGTGCCGTTGCCGATCAATCCAAGATCGAGGGATGTCACAGGCCCCGCTCCAGCCACGCCCGCACTGCCTGCACGTCGCGCAGGTGCCAGCGGGCCGCGGTCCGTCCCGGCCCGACCTTGATGGAATACCCGTGCAGGCGATTGACCGTCGCGAAGCCGTACTCGTCGGTGATGTCGTCGCCGACGAACACGGGGGTCCGTCCGCGGAACGGCTCTTCCTGCATGAATTCCTCCACCGCCACCCCTTTGTCCTTGCCGGCGGGCTTCATTTCCACCACGCGCTTGCCGGCTTGGATGCAGTATTCCGATCCCGCTTGTGTGACTAAGGCGCGGGCCAGCCGGTGGACGAAGCCGCCCAAGCGTGGCGCCCGGCGGTAATGCAGGGCCAGGGACAGGCCCTTGTCCTCGAGCACGAGCCCGTGATGCGGAGCCGCCGCCGCGGCCACCGCATGGCGCAGCCAATCGAGATCCCTCGCCGGGAACGCATGGCGGGAGATCCGTCCGGCGGCGTCCCGCCGCTCGACGCCGTGCTGTCCGGCCGCCGGAACCTGTGTGTCGGGCACCAGCCGGTCGATGTCCGCGATCGAGCGGCCGCTGATCAACGCCACGGCGCCGCCCACGGCTCGCGAGAGGTCCGCGATCAGCTTCCGGAGGCCCGCATCGCCGCTCGCGCCGGCCGGCGAGTCCGTCAGCTGGACCAGCGTCCCGTCGATGTCGAAGAAGTAGGCCCAGTCCGGCCGGGGCACCGGCAAGGCGGCCCCGCGTCGGCCACGCGTCGTGCCGTGGCCGTCGCCCGAGGGTGTCACCGGCCGCGCCCCGCTCGGTACGCGGCTGCGGGACGCCGCGACCGATCGGGCGCAGCGGCCCGCTCGAGCAGGCGGCCGCGCCGTCGCATGCTGCCGGCGTCGATCAACATGCGCCCCGCCCAACGGAACACGTTGAAGTCCTGAATCAGCCCGCGCATCAGGCGGATACGGGCGCGCTGCTCTCCGGCAGGCATGGAGAGGGCCATATGCAACGCCGTGGCGCACTGGTCCGTGTCGTACGGATTGACGATGAGCGCTTCCGGCAGCTCGCGCGCCGCGCCGGTGAACTGACTCAGAATCAGGACGCCGCGCTCGTCGTCCCGAGCCGAGACGAACTCCTTCGCCACCAGGTTCATGCCGTCGTGCAAGCTGGTGACCACGCACAATTCCGCCGCGCGGTAGTACTCGTAAATCTCGTCGGGCTGATGATGCTCCACCTGGAGCACGACGGCCGGGTGACGGGCCGAGGCAAAGCGGTCGTTGATACGAGCGGCCATCGTTCGCACGCGCACTTCGTATTCCTGGTACTGCGCGATGCGGGAACGCGTCGGAGCGGCGATCTGAATGAACGTGAACCGGTCGACCCATTCGGGATGCATCTCCAGCAGGCGCTCCACGGCGCGCAGCCGCTCCTCGATGCCCTTGGTGTAGTCGAGACGGTCGACGCCGACGCCGATCGCGTGCCGTGGCGGCAGGTCATGGCGCTGCCGCACGTCCGCACGGCATTGCGCGACCGGCTTGCCCACCAGATCCGGAGATGGCGGCCACTCGACCGAAATGGGATAGCGTTTCACCGCGGTCAGCTTGCTGCGGTACGACACCGTGAACATCTCGCGGTCCACCCTCGCCTCCAGCTGGCGGTCGACCGTGTCGACGAAGTTGTTGCAATGAAACTGGGTGTGGAACCCGAGAATGGTGCTCCCGAGCAGCCCGTCGAGCAGCTCGTCCCGCCAGGGGCAGATGCCGAACGCTTCCGGGTTGGGCCAGGGAATGTGCCAGAAGGCGACGATCGTCGCGTCCGGCAAGGCCTCCTGGATCATCCTCGGCAGCAGCGCGAAGTGGTAGTCGTGGACCAGCACGATGGGGTCGGGCGACTTCGACTCCTCGACCACGGCGCGGCTGAACGTCCGGTTGACCTTGACGTATTGCTCCCAGTCCCGCGTGCGGAAGATGGGGCGCACATGGGCGATGTGGCACAACGGCCACAACCCCTCGTTGGCGAAGCCGTAGTAGTACCCCGCTTCCTCCTCGGGCGTGAGCCAGACGCGGCGGAGCTGATAGGCCGCACGCTGCGGAGGCACGCCGACGTGGTCGTGTCGATCCACCACCTCGCGATCGGCGGAGCCGCCGCCATGGGCGATCCACGTACCGGAACATGCGCGCATGACCGGCTCCAGGGCGGTGACGAGCCCGCTCGCCGGCCGCCACACGGCGATGTCCTGCCCCTCGCGAACGTGGATGTACGGCTCCCGGTTGGATACGACCATGACCTCTTGCCCGCGCAGGTCACCGTGCAGGATCGCCCGCAGGGTGTCCGGTGTCCACGCGAGCTGTTCGTCGTCGCGCGAGCGGTGCTCCGCCTCCAGGTCGCTGATCAGGGCGCGCAGATCGCGGGCAATGGGTCGCAGCTCCGGCACGTCGGGCTCGTCGGTCGGGCGCAACAGGCCTTCGCCGCGCAACAGCGCGTGCAGGCCGTGGACCCAGCCCCGCCAGCTCAATTGGGCGATGACGACGGTGATGAGCGAGACGACCGCGCCGAGACCGACGAAGAAATAGAACAGGTACTTTCTCGTCTCCGCGCTGCGACGTGCGACGAAGCTCATGTCATGGACGAGCACCAGCGTGCCCGCCGACGGTCCCTGGGCGTCCAGCAGTCTGACGGACACGAGCAGCGGACCGTCACGACTCTTCAACAGATGGTCCGCAGGACCGGAGAATTTTTCGAGCTCGGCGCAACGAATCTCGGCCGGCAGCGTCGGGGTCGCGATCGGCGGGCCCAGGCCCGGCGGGCAGAAGCCCATGGCGAACAGACGCTCATCCTGTGTGATGCGGGTGAAGACCTGCACCATCCTGGTGCGGTTGCCGGCGCGGACCAGGTCCTGCACGGGCTCCTGGATCGTGTTGGCGATCAGCGTGGCGCGGATGTCGAGGTCGCGGACGAACCACTGCAGCGTGAGCCGATCGACCAGCGGCACCACCGCGTACGCGAAGGCCCCGAGGGCAAGGAATAGCGGAATGATGAAGCGGAGCGAAAGCCGCATTGGGGTTTCCTCATGGGGATCAGTCGCTCGAGCCTACAGGATCCGGGGGCGCCGGATAAATGGGGAGCTGCGCGCTTGCGAATCCTAACCGGTCGGCCCCCCTCAGGCTACCCGGGCGTCCACGCCAGGCGGAGCGACGGCGGTCCGGTGCCGGCGGCCACGCGGTGTTGCAGTGTCCCTATCGCCTTGCGCCAACAGGGACCGTCCGCAACACCCGGCGCGTGCGCCGTGGCGTCGCTGCGACCCGCGACTTTCGTGACTAGGTGAGCCTTCCGTTTCCCGCGGCACCGCCGCGATGGCCCGTGGTCGTGTGACCGCGCGCACCGGTCTCAAGTGGCACGGCACTTGCCGCCGTCCCCTCGCTATGACGAGTTGCGGGAGGGTCGTCACCAAGGAGGGGGCCGCGTCACCGTCAGAGATACCCCGGTCGCCCCGGATGGCGGCCGGCTCGCCGCTGTTCTTCGCTGCGCTGCTGCTCGCGTCGGAGCTACGCGCTCAGACGCCGGGCGCGAGCCTCATCGCGCAGCGGGTGGATCAGCCCCCCAAGCTCGAGGACTTCCTAGCGCCGGAGCCGCCGGCCGGCGCCGTGCGCGTGTCGGATTTCCGGCAACGCGAGCCGGGCGACGGCGTCCCGGTCAGCGTCCCGACGACGGCCTATGTGAGCTACGACGACGCCAACCTGTACGTCGTCTTCGTCTGCCGGGACGATCCGGCGAAGATTCGTGCCGGGCTGACGAAGCGGGAAGAGATCGCGGTAGACGACGGGGTCGCGGTGTACCTGGACACCTTCCGCGACCGCAAGCGCGCCTACCTGTTCCAGGCGAACCCGCAGGGCGTGCAGCTCGACGGCATCCTCACCGAGGGACAGGACGACGACTACAGCTTCGATGCCGTGTGGCAATCGGACGGCCGGCTGACCGCGGACGGCTACGTGGTGCGGATCGCGATCCCGTTCCGCAGCCTCCGGTTTCCACGGACGCCGGTTCAGTCCTGGGGCATCGCGCTCGCGCGCTTCGTCCGCCGCTCCAACGAGGAGGCCTACTGGCCGCTGGTGACGAAGCGGGTCGCGGGGTTCGTCCCCCAGTTCGGGACCCTCGACGAGCTCCGCGACATCTCGCCAGGCCGGAACGTCCAGGCGATTCCGTACGGCGCGTTCACCGGTGCGCGCTTCCTCGACACCGAGGTGCCGGCCTTCCGGAAGGCCACGGACCGGCGGCTGGGCCTCGACCTGAAGACCGTGATCCGGGATGCCGTCACGCTGGACGGTACCGTCAACCCCGACTTCAGCCAGGTGGAGTCGGACGAGCCGCAGGTGACGATCAACGAGCGGTTCGAGGTGTTCTTCCCGGAGAAGCGGCCCTTCTTCATCGAGAACGCGGGCTACTTCCAGACGCCGGTGAACCTGTTCTTCTCCCGCCGCATCACGGATCCGGGCGCCGGGGCGCGCCTCACGACCAAAGCAGGTCGGTGGGCGCTGGGTGCGATCGGGATGAACGACCGGGCGCCCGAGGAGTTCGTGGGGTCGGGCCTGCCGGCCGAGCCGCGCGCCGGGATCGGCGTGATTCGCGCGCAGCGGGAGATCGGGCGCGAGTCGGCGGTCGGGCTGCTGGTGAGCAACCGCCAGCTTGCAGGCGGCGCGAATCGCGTCGCCTCCGCCGACGCGCGCCTCGCCCTCAGCAAGACGTGGATTTTCACCAGCCAGGTGATCGCGACGTACGCACGGGACTCGGGCGCCGCCGGTGCGTCGGGGACGGGTCTCTACGCCCAGGTGATGCGCGACGGTCGCAACCTGGATTACTCGGCGCAATACCTCGACTTGAGCCCCTCGTTCGATGCGCAGCTGGGCTTCGTGCCCCGTGTCGGGGTCCGGGAAATGGTACACGAGCTCCAGCTCGTGCGGCGGCCGGATGGTCCAATCGTGAAGATCGGTCCCACGTTCACGACCGCGTTCACGTGGGATCGGAACGGCGGGCTCCTCGATCGGTCGCTCAAGGGCTCCTGGGAGGTGAAGCTCGTCGGCGAAACCAAGCTGCAGGTCTCGCACGAGCGCGCGTTCGAGCTGTTCAAGGATCTCCCCTTCGACCTCCACGAGACGAAGCTGTCGCTCGAGAGCGAGTGGCTGAAGTGGCTCGCCTGGGGAGTGTCCTACAAACAGGGGACGGACGTGAACCACAAACCGCCGTCGGGCGTGGCGCCGTTCGTGGCGGGGGCGGGCAAGGGAGAGTTCACCGTCACGTTCCGTCCGACGCCACGGCTGCGTCTCGACCACACCTATCTGTACAGCCGGCTCACGACCTTGCCCGGGGCGGCCCCGGCGGGAGGACCGCCAGTCCGGGTGTTCACGGACCGCGTCCTGCGGGAGAAGCTCAACTACCAGTTCAACCGCGCGCTCTCCCTGCGCACCATCGTGGATTACACGGCGGTGGACCGGGACTCGACGCTGTCGCGCGTCGCGCCGGAGCGCCGCTGGACGGTGGACGTGCTCCTCACCTACCTCGTCAATCCGGGCACGGCCATGTACGTGGGCTATCGCGATGGGTACGAGAATCTCGCCCTGCAGCCGGGCAGCCCGCCCACAGTGTATCGCACGGACGAGCCCACAATTTCCGTCGGGCGCCAGGTGTTCGTGAAGATGAGCTACTTGCTGCGGTTCTGAAGCGCGCGGGGTTGTGGGAACGAAACGGCGGACATCGGAGGGGTGTCGTGCTGCGAATCGCGATTCTGATGGGACGCTCGTTCACGGACGAGCGGGGCATGCCGGAAGTGGTCCGCCTGCTGGGCGAGTTGGGCGCGACGGCGAGACTCCTGCATTTCGGCGACGACCTGATCGACGTCGCGCGGGTGCGCCTCGACTACGACCTCTACGTGCTCAAGAACCGGAAGGACCTCGGCATGAGCGTGGCGGCGGATCTCCACCGCGCCGGCGCCGCGCTGCTCAATCCCTACCCCGTCTCGGCCCTGCTGCGAGACCGGATCGTGACATTCCGAGTGCTCCGGGCGGCCGGGGTCCCCGTACCCGAGACCTTTGTCGCGTCCCACGCGAGCCAGCTCTTGCCCGCGCTCGATCGGGGACCGCTCATCATCAGGCCGCACCGGCGCGCCCGGCTGCGGGGCAGCGAGGTGGTCTCGAACGCGGCTGAGCTTGCGGCGCTGGGGCCCATGGAGGAGCCGGTGTTCGCCCAGCGATACCACGCGCCGGACGGGCCCATGCACCGCAAGATCTACTCGATCGGGAGCGAGCGCTTCGGCGTGCTCCGGGTTCGGCCCGCACGCACTCCTGAGGAGACGCGGGGCGACCCGTTCACCCTCACGCCCGAGCTCGAGGACATCGCGCGACGCTGCGGATCGGCGTTCGGAATCGACCTCTTCGGGCTCGATGTCGTGGAGAGCGAAGGCCGCCCGTATGTCATCGAAATCTCGAGCTTTCCGGGCTTCCAGGGCGTGCCGCACGGTCCCCGGCGCCTCGCGCGCTACATCTACGCGGCCGCCGAGCGCGCGGTGCGCGGCGAGTCGATCGTTCCCGGCGACTCGCTCTCCACCCAGCCAGCGGCCGGATACCGCGCGTTCCGGGGTTCGACCTTGGATCTGGTCCTCCAGGCGCTCACCACGACGCCCGCGACGGCCGAGGAGCTGGACGAGATCCAGAAGCTGGTGGACGAGATCAGGCTGCGCGTGGAGGCGCCGAAGCCGGCGCCACAGGCGCGGCCGGTGCATCCGCCGCTCGCTGCCCTTGCCACCCGCGAGGCAGCGTCTCCCCGCGTCGCCATGTACTCGCAGGGGATGGTCGGGTTCGGTCACATTCGCCGCAACGCCTCGATCGCTCAGGCATTGCGTGCCGCACCGCCGTCGCCGGCGATCGTGCTGATCGCGGAAGCGTGGCAGGCCGGTGCACTCCCGATGCCGGAGGGCGTGGACTGTGTCACGCTTCCGGCACTCCGGCGAGAGGCCGACGGGGCCTATAACCCCCGCTTCCTGCTCGACGTCTCCGATCATGAGCTCATCGCGCTCCGCTCCCGGGTCATTCGCAGCGCCATGCAGGTGTTCGAGCCGGACGTGCTGATCGTCGATCACCTGCCGCTGGGCGTCGCCAACGAGCTCACCGGCACGCTCGAGCGCCTGCGGAAGCGCGGGAACACGCGCTGTGTCCTCGGCATGCGCGAGGTGCTGTACGACCCCGAGACCGTGCACCGCACCTGGTCCGACCGGGCCAACCTGGACGCCATCCGGGAGCACTACGACGCGATCTGGATATACG
>Ga0209161_10003586_pt1 | contig 12487 bp, 7 predicted proteins | sample GraSoiAngelo_155_FD_186169 | JGI IMG/M metagenome (GOLD analysis project Ga0209161, IMG submission 186169) | Grasslands soil microbial communities from the Angelo Coastal Reserve, California, USA - 14_1009_13_30cm (SPAdes) (version 2) | ecosystem: Environmental > Terrestrial > Soil > Grasslands ...
CGCGCGTGACGAAGCTCCTACTGACAGCCGTCGAGGAGCGCCGGCCGTGAAAGAGCGAAGAGATTGGGTCTGGAGCGTCATCGCGATCGCCGCGGTCGTCCTGCTGTGGGAGCTCGCTGAGCGGCTCGTCGCTGCCCGCTTTCCGATCGTACCCGCGCCTTCCGCGATCGCAGCGGCCATCTTTCGATTCGCGACCCCGATCTGGCTCAACCTCCAGCTCACGCTCGTCGAGTCGGTCATCGGCCTGGTCGCCGGGAGCGTCCTCGGCGTCGCCCTGGCCATGCTGTTCGTCGCCGTGCCACGCGCGGAACGATCTCTCTACAACCTCGTCATCACGGTTCACAGCATCCCGCTCGTGGCGGTCGCCCCGCTTCTCCTCATCTGGTTCGGCGTCGGCATCACGGCCCCGACGATCGTCGCCGGCCTCGCGTGCTTCTTCCCGATGGCGGTGAACGCCACCCGAGGTCTTCGCGCCGCGAGCTCAAGCGCGCTCGACCTCATGCGTGCCCTGGACGCAACTCCGTGGCAGACCTTCGTTCGCGTCCGTCTACCGGCGAGCCTTCCCTATCTGATCACCGCGTTGAAGCTTGGAGCGCCCGCCGCGGTCCTTGGCGCGACGGTCGGCGAGTGGCTCGGCACGGCCGGGATCGGGTACCTGCTCTTCTCGAGCATGGTCAACTTCCAGATCGAGCTGCTCTGGGCGACGATGGTCATCGCGACCGCGGTCGCGCTCGCCGGATATCTCCTCTTTGTCAGCTTCGAGCGGGTCTTCCTCGGCTGGACCCCGGCCGCGCGTGGACCGCAATGAGCGTTGCGCGAGTGCTCGCCGGGACTCTTCGCGAGGCCGGCGCCGTCCTCGGGCTCTTGGTCCTGTGGCAGCTCGTCACGATGCTGCTCGCGGTGCCGGTATTCCTGCTGCCGCAGCCGATCGTGATCGCCCAGGCCTTCGCGAGCAACGTCGATCCGATCGCCAGGGCGCTGCTGCTGACGGCCGCAGAAGCCGTGCTGGGTTTCATCGGCGGCAACGTCCTCGGTCTCCTCCTGGCCTTTGTGTTCGTCCGATCGAGCTTGATGGCACGCCTAGGACTTCCGCTCGCGATCGGCCTTCGAAGCGTCCCGCTGATCGCGCTCACCCCGCTTCTGACCATCATCTTTGGCTTCGGCCTCACCACGATCGTGCTCATGGCGATCCTCATCAGCTTCTTTCCGGCGCTCGTCGCGGGGATCACCGGCCTGCGAGCGCCGACCCCCGAAGCGCTCGCGCTCATGCGAGCGCTCGATGCGCCGGAATCCCTTGTGTACCGGCGGCTCCGGATCCCGGCCGCGCTTCCGTATATCTTCGCCGCTTTCAAGATCAGCGCACCCGCGTCCGTACTTGCAGCGATGGTGGCCGAGTGGACCGCCGCGAACAGCGGGCTCGGGTATCTCATCCTCGATGCGGGCGGCCGCTACCGGTTCCCGCTGATGTGGGCCGCGATCGTCGCCGCGACTGCGCTCGCCGTCCTCGCGTTCGTCGTCGCGGCCGCCGCCGAGCGCCGCGTCATCCGCTGGCCAGTTGAAACGGCGTGACCCTGAACATCGCGAGCTACTCAGAGGATTGGCGCGCGCAGCTTCTCTCAACGTTCGCGCATACCCCGTTCGCTCTGAGGTGCGGCGCGCGCGAGATCCGGTGCGAGAGCGTCGAGGGGTTTTGGCAGGGGCTGAAGTTTCCTGAGGGTTCCGCGGACCGTGATCGTGTGTTCGCGCTCTGGGGTCTCGAGGCGAAGCGCGCCGGAGCGCGCGCGCCGACCGACGACACGATCGTGCTCTGCGGCGAGCGTGTCCAGCTTGGCAGCCCCGAACACCACGCGCTTGCCGAGAAGGCGATGCGTGCGAAGCTCGAGCAGAACGCGGAAGTCCGGCGCGCGCTGCTCGAGACCGCAGGTCTCGTGCTGACGCACGAGCTCGTTGACGAGTCGGGCGTTCCCGTCCCCGACAGCCGGACGCTTCCCGCAGCCGTGTTCTGCGCGATCTGGACGAACCTACGCGACGAAGCGATGCGTGACCAGGTCTGCTGACCGGTTACCGCCTGCGCTCCGGAGCGGGCCCGGATCGTCCGAGCCCGCTCCCTGATCGCGGACTACGGCGTGCTGACGTCCACGTCACTCGCCTTCAGGAAGGCGAAGCGGTGGTTGAACTGGATCATGTAGAAGTCGCTGTCCGTCGTGTGCAGCACGTAGCTGTCGAGATTGTCGAACGTCGTGGCCTCGTAGTAGTCGCCCTTCACCTTCTGGTACGCGACGTACTGCTGGCCCGCAGGGATCGAGTACATAGTCAGCGTCGCCGTCGAGATCGATTCGGGGTACGCCCGGCCGTAGACCGGGATCGTGGTCCTGCCCGACTTCGGCGTGACGAGCGTCGCGCGGCTGTGCACGGTCTTCGTCTCGTGCGGGTCGTAGAACCAGACGGTATTGCCCGCGTAGTAGAGCTGGTCCCAGTCGCCCTGCCTCTGGACGCGGTAGAAAGTTTGCCCGGTCACCGCCTTGTCGCCCCAATCGTTCGCGCAGTCCGTCCCCGTCGTGTGGCTCGCGCTCGCGAGGCCGGGATCGTTGAAGAGCGGCGCATCGAAGCTCGGCGCCGTGTAGAGGTACACGAAGTTCGCGGGCTGCGCCGGCTGGAGCGTGCCCGAGCCCTGGCAGTCGCGGACCCGTGGCCGGTTCGCCGCGAACTCCGGAGCAATAGTGACGACATTGCCGCCGGCCGCCGTCGGCCTGATGGGCGCGCCGAGGAGCGCCATGTAGTGCGCCCAGTCCCAGAAGGGGCCCGGATCCCAGTGCATACGCGGCACGAAGAAGTTGGTCGGGCCGGGAATGTCGTCGTGGCCGACGATGTGGGCCCGGTCGAGCGGTATCGCGTACTCGCCGGCGAGATGCTTGGTCAGAGCCGCCGACGCGCGGTACATGACCTCCGTGTACCAGGTCGCGCCCCGAATGGCGAAGCCCTCGTGTTCGTAGCCGATCGCGTGCATGTTCACGTTCCAGTTGCCCGCGTGCCATGCGACGTTCTTGTTGTCGACCATCTGCGTGATCTGGCCGTCCGATGAGCGCAGCACGTAGTGCGCGCTCACGTACGCAAGCGGGTTCTGGAAGATGCTGATCGTCCCCTGGTAGTCCGTCTCGGCGTCGTGGATGACGATGAAGCGCACGTCGAGGCCGTCGGCCTCGCGGCGTGCGAGGTCGAAGTTTCCATAATCCCCAGGGTCATCGGAGTTCTGGTGGTACGCGGCCGGGATGAACCGGCATTTCACGTTGCTCGGACAGTCGAAACTTGTGCCCTTACGGTCGAGAAGCGCGAGCGATCCCGCCGTGTTCATGTCCGGCGACACCGCGGTCGCGGCCAATGTCACCGTCTCGCCGGTGCTCGTAGTGCCTGTCGCGCCCTGGTTCATCACGGCGTAGACGTCGTCCGCGAATCCGAGCGCGACGCTAGCCTCGTCGGAGGCGCTGTATTCGGCGACCGCCCCATACCACTTGGCGGCGTCGGCCGGCGTGCCGCCGACGGTGTCGCGGGCGTAGCTCGCGAGGAGCGCCGCACCCGCGCGGATGTTCTGGGTCGCGCTGGTCCTGGGCTGATCCGGCGAGACGCCGAGGGCGGCGGCTCCGGCCGCGACGCTGCGAGGGCCCGCGCTCGCCGGACGTGAGGTCGGCTTGCGATCCGCTCCCTTCGCGTCCGAGTCCGCCGCGGTCGGTTGATCGAGGAGCTGCATCGGCCCGGCGGCGATCGTCGTCGTGCTCGGCTCCCACCGGCTGACGACGTAGGACACCGCGAGCAGGACGTTCGTCGGCACGCGAAACTCGCGGGCCGCGGACTCGAACGCGGACTGGAGGGAATCCTGCGGCGCGGCGGATGCCGGGCCGGAGGTCGCGAGGATGAGGATCGCGGCTACGGTGAGCGCGAGTCGATGTCTCATTCCATTTCCTCCACTTGCGAAGCCGGAGAGACGGTATGAGCAGGGGCCTCGCGCCTCAAGGAAACGTGCGGGCGACTGCTCCGAGACTCGCTCATCGCTCGGGTAGGCGAGCGGAGATGCAGAAGACCGCCTCCAGCGCTCAGCCGCGCAGGTCTGCGGTGTCGCGCTGGAATGAGGCGAGCAGTTTCTGAACGCGGGCGCCGAAGGACGCGTTGACCACCCCGAGGTGCTCGACGACGACGAGCGCGCGCGTCAGGAGCTTGTCGAACTCCTCGGTCGCGACCATCCGGTCCAGCTTCTCGCGCTCGCCCTTGATCAGGAAGAAACCCCCGAGATCGCCGCCGTGCGATTGCAGGAAGACGGGTTCAAAGCTTTCGATGTTCTTCTGCGCCTGCTGCCCGCCGAGGTATTGAACGAACTCGCCGAAGACCTTGGCCGCGGCGGTCTCGCGTCCGCGAGCCACCGCCCCGAAGCCCACGAAAATGCCGTGATCAGCCATGACGCACCTCCCCTGACGACGCGAGGCTACTCTCTCGTGCCCGCGCGTTGAACCGCGGCGCCGGCTGCCGCGTATCCGCTAGGTGATCCGCTTCATCCTGCTGGGCGCCGCGCTGGCGCTCGCGAGCTGCGGCGGCGCCGCAAGCCCATCCATTACGTCAAGTCCCGCGCCGGCCGCGGTCAGCGCGTCACCCTTGCCGAGCACGGGCACGGCGACGCGCGTGCAGGGAAAGGTCCAGAGCGCGACGGCGAGCAAGCTCACCCTCGCGGACGGCGAGACGCTCGAACTGAGCGCGACCACCAGGATCACGCGCACGGACCCGGCGACGCCCGCCGACCTCAAGCCGGGGCTCTTCGTCGCCATCACCGCGAAGCAGCAACCCGATCAGACCCTGCTCGCGAGCATGGTGAGCATCTTCTCGGAGTCGCTGAGCCGCGTCGTCACGCCCGGACAGCGGCCACTCGCCGAAGGCAACCTCATGACCAACGCGGCGATCGCCTCGATCGATCAGGTGACCGCGACGTCCTTCACGGTCACGTTCGCCGGTGCGACGGCGAAGGTCGTCCTCGCTCCGGCGGCGGTGATCCTCAAGCAGACCGACGTGAAAGCCGAATCGATCGCCGTCGGCACGACCATCTCCGCTTCCATCGTCAACGGCGTGGCGCAATCGATCCAGATCCAGACTCAGTAGCGCGGCTACGGCGTGACGACGAACCTCGAGCTGTCGCTCCGGCCGAAGACTTCCGGGAAGTACGTCTCCTGGGCGTGCGCCGGGGCCACGAAGAAGTTGCCCGGTGTGGTCGCGCGCGCGTAGTAGACGTACTCGTACACGCCCTTCGAGATCGAGCCGGCGTAGAGCGCGGCGCGGTCGTCGCGCAGCTCCACCTGCTGCCAGGGGCTGTAGTACCAGCGGTACCACGGCGCGAAGTACGAGCCGCCCGGTTGCTTCTGCGCCGCCTGCGCGCGATCGGCGTCGAGCCTCGCCTTGAGCGCCGGGTCCACGTTCTTTAGGCGCGCATCCACCGGCTCGAGGCCCGCCGGCAGCAGGTCCTCGATCACCACGTACGGGTGCGGCGACGAGACGACCACCGTCACCGTCACGCGCACGGTCTCGGAGAGCTTCGCGGTCGTGATCGGCTTGGCCGGGTCGTCGAGTGACGTATAGGTGTGCGAGACGGCGAAGCCGCGGTTCAGTGCCTCGATCTGCTTCGCCGGCGTGACGTAGCGCAGGTCGACGGTGTAGTAGAGGCGGCCCGGCTTTTGGTAGTCGCGCGTGACCGCGAGCAGGCTCGTGGTTCCGGGCTTGATCGTGGCGAGCGGGACCGTCTTCGAGGCGGTGGTCGGTGCCGTGTTCGGCTTCACGAGTCCGGCGAGGATGTCGCTCTGGTCGAGCTGCACCTTGTAGCTGTAGTCGCCCCCGAGCTCGCCGGTCTGCACCGCGTAGCTCGAGAGCGCGAGGATCGCCATCGCGCGATCGATCGACGTCGACCAGCCGCGTGCGCCGCGAGCGACCACGAGCCAACGCACCGTCTGAGCGATGAGCGCGTGATCGGGCTGCACGCGGGCGAGGGCGAGCGTAACGAGCGCGGTCGTGGAGACGCTCGTCCAGAACGCGCCCGCCGGCGCCTCATCCCAGTGGTTGCCGTTCGCGCTCGGGACCGTCGACGCCGCGAGGTCGTCGAAGAGGGTCCGTACTTGAGGGTCGTCCTTCGCGGCCGTCGAATAGGTGAGCGCGAGCAGTAGGTATGCGCGGCCCCAGTTGCCGAGCGCGGTGCGGTACTGCTCGAAGAGCGCGTGCGCGGGCGTCGCTGCGGCGACGTAGCCTCCGGCCGCCGCGAGGGCCGCGAGCAGGAACGCCTTCTGGTTGATGTCCGGCGGGTGCGCGACGTCGGTGGAGCGGTTCACGTAGCTGAAGACGTACCCGGTCGCTCGCTGCACGACGCCGGTGTCCACGCTGAGGCCGTCGCGCTGCGCCTCGCCGAGCGCGAGCAGGACCCACCCACTGACATCCGGATCGGTCTGGCACAAGGGATCGTCGCACCACGCCCAGCCGCCGTCGGGACGCTGACGGCCGAGCAGCCCAGCGAGGTCGCGCGCGATCTCGCCGTCACGCGAGGCCGACACGCCCGCGCTCCTCTCGGCGCGTCGCACCGCGATCGTCGCGATGAGGCGGCTCGCCACACGCTCGGCGCCCTCGTAGACATACGGCACCAGCATCCGCAGCTCGTCGGCCATCGAACCCGTCAGAGCCGACTGCACCGACACGTTCAGAGTGCCGTGCTTGGTGTCCGCGAACGGCGGGAGGTAGATCGCCTCGAGCGCGCCGTCCTTCGTCACGATGCCGCCGGTCGCGGTCGTCTCGGGCGTCATATCGATCAACACCGGCAGCTCCTGCACGACGGCGTCCGCGAGATCGCCGGGCCCGGTCGCGGTGAACGTGATCTTCGCGGTCCCCTCGGCTTCGACCTTCGCGGGCCAGCTCACGACGACCGACTCGCTCGGGTGGACCGTGACGGTCTTAGCGGAGGGCTCGGTGACCGTGACGCCCTCTGCCTTGAGCGTGACGTTCACGGTGGCGTCGGTCTTCGTGGCGTTGCGGACGAGCGCACGGAGCTCTGCGGTGTCGCCGACGCGCAGGATCCGCGGCAACGCGGGACGGAGCAGCAGCGGCTGTGTCGAGAGGAGCTCGTTGGTGCCCTCGCCGACCATCGTGTCGCCGCTGATCGCGCGCGCCTGCATGCGCCAGGTGGTGAGATTGTCGGGCATCTTCACGTCGACGCTCGCGGTGCCGTCGTCCTTGGTGGTGATCTGCGCGCTCCAGTACGCGGTGTTGCGGAAGTCCTGCCGGAGCTGTTGCGTGGCGAGACCACTTCCGCCCTTGCCCTGCTTGGGGAGCTCCGCGACCACGTCGTTCCACCGATCGACCGAGACGGCCATCGACGAGCCCGTGGTCACGCCGAGGCCGCGCTCGAACCAGAACGCGCGCAGACCGTCAGGGCCGCGCTCGTCCTGCAGCGCGAGCACCGCGCGGTCGACGACTGCGACCGAGAGCTCGCTCCGCACGCCCCTGCCGTTCCGGTCGGTGACTTTGATGTCGTAGTGGACAGTGTCGCCCGGCTTGGCCTGATCGCGGTCGGGCTTGATGGCGACATTGAGCACACGGGTCGCGGTAGAGACCGGCAGCTCGACGTAGCCGACCTTGTAGCGCGGGACGGGATCGCCCGACGTCGGCGGCCAGTACATCGCGACCGAAACGAAGACGTCGGGGATGGAGTGGTCGACGATCGGGATGCGCAGGCGTTCGCTGTTCGTCGCGAACTTGCGCACCTCGCGCGTGATGACCTTGCCGCGCTCCACGGTAACGAGCGCGGTCGCGCCCGGGTACGGCGCCGGGACGAGGACTTCGGCGGTGTCGCCCACTTCGTACCGCTCCTTGTCCGCGACGAGCTTGATCGTGTCGTCGTTGGTGATCTGCCAGCTCGCGTACGAGCTGCCCCAGACCCAGAGGTACGCGGCCGAACGCGCGACGCGGCCCTGCTCGTCGGTCGCCTCGGCGACCAGGCGCAGCGTCCCGGCCTTCGCCGGCTTGTAGAGCACGCTGCCCTCGCCCTTTGCGTTGGTGACCGTAGAGAGCGTGGCGATGAGCGTGTCCTTCACGTCGCTCTGGTAGCGGCGACCGCCGCCCGGGATGAGCTGCTTGGTCGTGATCCACTGGCGGTCGTAGACGCGCACCACGACGTTGCGATTCGGCGCGACCTTGCCGTCGGTGTCGACGGTCACGAGATCGATCCGCGCATTCGCGTTCTCGCTCGCCACGAACTGCGCGGGATGGATGCCCGCGTAGAACGACGCGGGATGCACGGTGACCGTCGTGCTGCCGGCGACGACCTGACCGTTCTGATCGGTGACCGCGGCGGAGAGCGTGAATTGCTGCGGGCCTTCCGCCGTCTGCAGCACCGCGGGGATGCTGAAGCTCGCGACACCGCCCGCGCCTGTCTTGGTCGTCCCCTTCGCGCGCAGCGCGTCCCGGGACACCGCCTGCTTGGTCCAGTCGTAGTCGGTGAACGAATAGCGCTCGTAGCCCTTGACCTGCGGGAAATACGGGGAGGCGAGCGCGGACCAGTCGAGCGCTGCGCCCGTGACGCCGCCGCCGAAGAAGAACGTCGCGGCCGCGCGCGCCTCGATCGTGTCGCCGTTGACGTAGGACGGCCGCGCTGCTGTCACGTCGACCTGGAACTCGGGCTTGCGGAATTCGGCGACGAGGAAGCTATTGAAGGCGACCGTGAAGACCTGCCCGCGTGCGTATGAGAGGTTCACGTAGTAGCTCCCGGTGGGGGCGTCGTCCGGGAGCGTGAAGCTTCCCGCGAACGACCCGAACTCGTTCGGGTGCGAGCTCTCATTGCGGAGCTGCTGGCCGCGCGGATTCATGACCGTGATCTGGAACGTGGCATCGGCCGAGGGCAGGCTGTACCGCGCGTCGTCGTCGGCGCGGACGATGCCCTTGTACTGGATCGTCTCGCCTGGCCGGTAGATCGGCCGATCGAGGTAGACGTGGCCGACCCACTCCCGCGCCCAGTACTCACCGGGCAGGCCAAGCTGATAGGGCGAAGTCCCCTGCGGCCAATGCGTGCTCATCACCGCGCTGCGTCCACCGGTGTCGACCCACACGAGGTAGCCGCGGTCGCCGTAATTTCCGAGCAGCGGCAGCGGCACCTGGAACGAGGCGAGCCCATTCGCGTCAGTGCGCTGCTCGGAAGGTGAGATGCTCGGACCGGTCGCTCGCACCAGCACGTCCTTGATCGGCGCGCCGCTGTCGTGGTCGACCGCCCACGCGATGAGCTCGTTGTTCGCGAGCTTTGTGACGAGCACCGTGTCGACGACCGCGAACACGAACTGCGACCCGTACTGCCCGCTTGTCCGCACGAAGTAGTAGCCCTTCGGAAGCGGGCCCTTCCCGGAGAGCGACGTCGAGCCGAGGAGCACGTCGTCCTTCGGTCCGCGCACCGTCTCGGTCCACGTGCGCAGCGCGGCCTGCGACGGCCTGAAATCCCTGCTGTTCAGCGCCCAGTCGTGCATGAGGCGCCGTCCCTCATCACCGGTCAGCGGCCAGAGGGTGAATTCGACGGCCGGCATGTTCGTGACTTGGAAGTAGAGCGTCGGCTCCTTCGAGGACGAGTACACGACGGTCGGGCTGTATCCGGGCAGCGCGAGCGACACCGTCGGCGCGAGCTGGCCGGTCGTGAACGAGAAGTGGTAGCCGCCCATGACCTGCCCGTAGCGGTCGGTCGCGCCGGGAAGGAGATCGACCGCGTACGCGGTCGAGGCCTTGAACGAGACGTTCACCCCGATCGTGTTCTCGCTCGTGTAGACGCGGTTTTCGAGATCCGCCGCGGTGAATCCGGAGATCCGGATCTTGTTCTCGAGCGTGGCGGGATCCATCGGCGTCGCGAACTGGACGCTGAAGCCGAACCTGCCCGCGTCCTTCGCGCCGTCGGCCGGGTACGTTGTTGCGACCGAGGGGAGCGCGATGGTGGTGAACGTCGCGGTCCGCCCATTTGCGGTCACGCCGCCGTGCGCGCCCCTCAGGCCCTTGTCGAGTGTGACCGTGTACCGCGTTTGGACACCGAGGCGCTCGGTCGGGTTGAACGAGAGCACGGTGTGGGCGTCGTTCCACGAGAGCTTCCCGGCCGGCGCCGCGCCGGTGGCCGCGCTCGTGATGCTGAAGCCGCCCGCCGCGGATGGGTCCATGGGCTGGTTGAAGCCGACATCGACCTGCTGCCACGGGCCGCAGTAGATCCAGTTCGTGTCCGGCTGGATCGAATCGACCGCCGGCGTGATCGTCGCGAACGACCAGCGGTAGTCGTCCTGCAGCACGCCATCCGCCGCGGAGGTGAGGCCCTTTGCGATCCGCATCTGGTACGTCGTCGACGGCGCGAGGTCCGTCGGGACAAAGCGGTAGATCGACGTGTTGAGCCATTCGCCGGCCCCGTGAAGCGCGGGCTCGAACACGATTACCGGATCGGTGCGCTGCGCCGCGAGCGTCGTGAGCGGCGCGACGGAGCGGTTGAACTGGACGAAGATCTGCGCGGCGGTCGGGACCTCGGTGTCACCGTTGCCTGGGATCACCTGCTGCACGACGAGCTGGCCGGTGACCGTGAACTTCTTGCTCACGTTCTGCGGCAGGCCGGCATCGGGTCGCGCGGGCACGCTCACGGTGTACGTCGAGCCACGGAGCAGCCCCGGGAAGTCCGGCTGGAAGAGCGCGGTCCGCGGGCTCATCCAGGCGTATGTGCCCGCGACCTCCGGGAAGACGTGGAAGAGGTTGTCGAGTGCGCGCTCGGCGGGGGCGCTCGGGAACGTGACGGTGATCGGCGCGAGCCGCGCGACGTCGGTCCCCTCCGGAAGGATCGTGAACGCGGTCGGCTCGCCGAGCCGGAGGTCGCCTTTCCCGATGATCTGCACGAGCCCGACGACAAGCGAGATGGCCATGACCGTGGCGATCGCGGGCCGCGCCGCGCGGAGGAGTCCGAGGATACGAACCGAGCTCATCGCTTCACCTCGAAGAGCGAGCTCGCCGTCGCGGTCGATCCGTCGGGGAGGTGCGCGCTAAGGCGAAGCGTGTGCAGACCGACCTCGAGCGCCCACGTCGTCCACGGGGCCGCGGCCGGAGCGATGCCGACGGTCACGCCGTCGATCGCGAACGTGACGCGATCGATCCCGCTCGCCGCGGCCGCGCGGAGCACGAGCTCCTGGGTGCGCAGCTCGGGCGCGAGGTAAACGGTGCTGCCTGGGACGGGCGCGATCACGCGCAGCTGATCGCGTGCGGGCGAGACGCCGTCCGTCTTGATGGCGAGACCGGCCGCACGAGCCCAGTCGCGGGCCTCGGTCGGCGGATCGACGGTGATGCGCCCCTCGGCGTCGCGCGCGTAGTAGCGCTCCTGTGCGGTCGGCTCGGTTCCCGCGACGAAGAGCTCACGCACCGGGGAGGGGCAGTCGGGCCCGGGAAGGAGACCCGTCGGGGCGCAGACCGTCGCTTCCGCGATCCCGGCCGGGCGGGCGAACGCGCTCATGCGGTGAATCAGCGCCGCGGCCATCATCGTGTCGCGCCAGATCGGGCCGGCCGCGTCGACGCCGGCCACGTTCAGCATCGGCGAGCCGTCGGCGTTTCCGACCCAGACGCCGACCGCGATCTCGGGCGTGTAGCCGAGCGTCCAGTCGTCGCGGAAGCCCGTGCTCGTGCCGCTCTTCACGGCGGCGGCGAACGGCAGTTCGAAGGGCGTCACGCCACCGAAGCCCGGGATGCGCGCGTCGGGATCGCTCAGGATGTCGGCGAGCAGGTACGCGTGCTCCGCGGAGAGAACGCGCAGAGCAGGCGCTGCCGAGCGCTCGTAGAGGATCCGACCCGCCGCATCGCGAACGCGTGCGACGGCGAAGGGCTGCGCGAGCTGGCCTCCGGCGCCGAGCGCCGCGTAGGCGTTCGCGAGATCGAGGAGCCGTACCTCGCCGCCACCGAGGGTCAGGCCCAGGCCGTAGCTCTCGACCTCGGAGAGCGTTCCGAGCCCGAAGCGGTGGGTCATCTCGAGCATCGCGTCGAGCCCCAGCGCGTCGAGGGTGCGGACGGCGGGGATGTTCAGCGACGAGGCGAGCGCGACGCGGAGCGGCACGACACCGTGGAACGAGCGGTCGAAGTCGAGCGGCGCGTACGGACCGTCCTCGGTCGGAAAGCTTGTGGCGATGTCGAGAAGCGCGGTGGCCGGCGTGAAGCCACGCTCGAACGCCGCGGCGTAGAGGAAGGGCTTGAGCGCCGAGCCCGGCTGGCGGGGAGTGAGCGCCATGTCGATCTCGCCGCCGTGGAGGGGATCCCCGTCGGTCGCGCTGCCGACGAACGCGAGGATCCGCCCGCTGCCGGGCTCGATCGCCACGAGCGCCGCGTCGGTGACGTTGCGCCGGCTGAACTCGTCGAGCCGGATGCGGATGAGGCGCTCGGCCTCGTGCTGCAGCCCGGCGTCGAGCGTGGTCTCGACGACGAGGCCATCGCG
>Ga0209161_10003591_pt1 | contig 12475 bp, 13 predicted proteins | sample GraSoiAngelo_155_FD_186169 | JGI IMG/M metagenome (GOLD analysis project Ga0209161, IMG submission 186169) | Grasslands soil microbial communities from the Angelo Coastal Reserve, California, USA - 14_1009_13_30cm (SPAdes) (version 2) | ecosystem: Environmental > Terrestrial > Soil > Grasslands...
GCGTGAGCACGCCGACCGTGGTGAGCCCGGCACTGCGAACGACGTCCTCAGGCCCCACGCATACGAGCTCGACCTCCTCCCCGCTCGTAAGCGCGTCCTCGAGTGAAGCGCCGCCGGCCACCGGGAGGTCAAGGGCTCGGAGGTCGCACCCGCAGCCCGACATCTCAGCGAACTTCTCCATCTCGCGGACGAGCCCGTCGGAAATATCGCCGCAGCAGAGTCCCAGCCCGTTGAGGCGCTTGCCTTGCTCGAGCAGCGGCTCGAGTCGTAGCGCCCGTCGCTGTCTGAGGGCGAGCGCGGCGCCACCAAGCGGTCCCGTCACCGCGACCGACCATCCCGGCTTGGCGGCGCTTCGCGGGAGCGGCCGCGCGGACGCATGTCCTGCGACGGTGAGCGAGAGGACCGCGGGTCCATCGATCGCGCTCATGTCGCCGCCCTCGATCGCCATGCCTACCTTCGCTGCGAGCGCGTGCATGCCGGCGAACAGCCCCACGAAGTCGTCAACCTTCCACGACCGCGGCACCGCGACCGACGTCAGCGCCCAGGTCGGGCTCGCCCCTTTCGCGGCCAGGTCGCCGAGCGCGAGCGCCAGCGCGCGCCACCCGGCATCCTCAGCGGTCATCCATCCGAGGTCGAAGTGGACGCCTTCGACGGCTATGTCGGTGCTGGCGATGGTGAAGGGGCCCATCTCCGCCAGCACCGCGGCATCATCGCCGCCGGCCTCCGCGCCGAGAAACTTCTTGATGAGCGCGAGCAACTCCAGCTCGCCTGTCCCACCGATGGTCGTCACGATTCCAGCATCGCACGCAGGCGTCGGGCGGCCGCCTCGGGGTCGCGTGCGTCGCCGATCGCCCTGATCACACAGACTCGATGCAGGCCGAGCCTCGTCAGTTGCTGGACGTTCGACTCGTCGATCCCGCCGATGGCGAACACCGGCACCTCGGCGCCCACCGCTTTCGCCACCTCGAGCACGCCCTCTGGCCCGATCACGTCCTTCTCCGACTTCACCGGCGTCTCGAAGGCGGGCCCAACGCCGAGGTAGTCCGCGCCATCGGCAATCGCCTGACGGGCGGCTTCGGGAGTCGGTGCGGACGCGCCGATGAGCAGCCTGTCGCCGGCGACGGACCGCGCTCCTTCGACCGTGATGTCGTCAGGTCCGAGGTGAACGGCATCCGCGCCGGCAAGCAACGCGATGTCGACGTGGTCGTTGACCACGAAGATCCTGTTCGCCGCGGCGGTGATGGCCCGCAGCGCCCTGGCCGCGGCGAGCAGCTCGCCTCGCGCCAGGTGTTTGTGGCGCAGCTGGATGATGTCCGCGCCGCCTCTCACGGCCGCCAGGGCGAGCTCAGACAGACGGGGCGGGTCGACGTCGGGTGTGATGAAGTAGAGCCGGCCGGCCGCTAGGTCAGGATCTGGCGAAGCTTCTCCCGGAACGCCGCGGGGGCGGCGTCGCAGTCGCACGAGTGCTTGACCAGCCGCTTGAGGTGGGCCTGGAACTCGTAGTGGTCGCTGCAGTCGGGGCAGCCTTCCAGGTGCAGCTGGAGCTCCAGCACCTCGGTATTGTTCAGCTCCCGATCGACGAACCGATCGAGCTTGTCTTTGCAGTCAGGACAGTTCATTGGGGAGTTGCACCGTTCGTGCTGCCGCGCACGATACCGGATTCCACGGCGTAGTCATAGAGGCTTTTCTGAAGCTGCTGGCGGGCCCGGTGGAGGCGGGACATGACAGTCCCGATCGGCACGCCAAGCGCCTGGGCGGCGTCCTTGTAGGAGAAGCCTTCCACGTCCACCAGGAGGACCACCTCCCGGTGCAGCGGGGGCAGGGTTTCCACAGCCGACACGACCTCCGACGCGGCGATACGGTCCAGGACGTCGGCTTCCGGCCGGGCGCCCTCGTCGCGCAGCTTCTCGAAGAGGACGAAGTCGCCGACGTCGTCAAGGCTGACGTCGTCCTTGCGCGTCCCCTTGAAGCGGTCCCAGAAGAGGTTGCGCATGATCGCGAAGAGCCAGGCCTTCATGTTGGTGCCGGTCTGGTAGCTGTGCTGATACCGGAGCGCGCGCAGATAAGCCTCCTGGACCAGGTCCTGTGCCTGGTCGGGATCCCGAGTCAAGCGGAGCGCGCCGCGATAGAGCGTATGCAGATGTGTCAGCGCCTCTTCCGCGAACGCAAGTCGGGCCGGGCTCTCAGCCATCAGTACAGCCAGTGTAGTTTCACCTGCCTTGCCCAAGTCCAAACGTGAGCGGGTGTGATGGTTATTCCGGTGGCAAGGGACAAATGGCCTTCCGCTTCCCCCCACCTAGCCTCCCCACACGGTGGGGAGCGACAACCGCTTCGGCTATTCGATGTACCTGCGCTCGACTCGCGGACCGAGCGATGTGAGGATCTCGTAGGAGATGGTTCCTGACCAACGACCCACGTGCTCCGCGGTGATCTTCTCCTCGCCGTCGACGCCGATGAGCGTCACCAAGTCGCCTTCCGTGACGTCTTCGATGTCGGTGACGTCGAGCGTGATCGCGTCCATGCTGACGGTGCCGACCAGCGGCGCTCTCTTGCCTCGCACCAGCGCGTGGCCTCGATTCGACCGCACGCGGTGGACGCCGTCCGCGTAACCGATGGCGACGGTGGCGATGCGCGATCGCGTTCTCGCGCGCCAGGTGGCTCCATAGCCGACCGTCGCTCCTGCATCCACAGTTTTGAGGTGCGTGACGACTGACTCCAGCGTCATGGCCTGTGCCATGCCCGGCCACTCGCAGCCGTAGAGCGCGATGCCGCAGCGAACTGCATCCAGGGCGTACTCAGGAAAGCTTCTGGCGCCCGCGGAGTTGCACGCATGCCGCACCCCCGGATCAACGCCGAGCAACGCCAGCGTCTCCGCGAACAGCTCGAACTGCTTGCGCGTCATCTGGGCATCGGTGTCGGCCGACGCGAAGTGCGTCCAGGTGCCGTCGAGCCTCAAGCCTGCCGACTCCTCGATGTACCTGGCCAGCGCCGGCGCGTCTTCGGGCGCGCAGCCGTAACGGCCCATGCCAGTGTCGATCTTCAGGTGCACCGGCACCACTTCATTGGTCTGGTTCATCGCCTCCGCCATGGCAAGGCTCGACAACCCGATGGCGCAGCCGGACGCGGCCGCGGCCCCCGCCTGCGCCGGCACGAGGCCGCCCATGACGAGGATGTGCTCGGCGGGCACGAGCCCGATCAGCTCCCTCGCCTCGGCGAGTGTGGAAACGGCGAGCCTGGTGGCGCCTCCGTCGAGCGCGGCACGCGCAGCCTTGACGGCGCCGTGCCCGTAGGCGTTGGCCTTCACCACCGCGAAGAGGTGGGTGCCTTTGGGCAGGTGCTCGAGGATGCGGGCCGCGTTGGCGCGGATGGCCTTTAGATGGATGTCAGCCCAGCGGAGCTGGCTGTTCAGAGCCCGCCCTGCCGGAGCGCGTTCATCACGAGCGGTATCTCGGCGAGGAGGTCGCCCGCAAGCAGTCCGCTGTCTCCCAGCTTTTGCGCCAGGCGCCTGCCGGCCGCGGCGTGGATGTACACGCCTGTCACCGCGGCGGTGAAGGCGTCTAGGCCCTGCGCAACGAGCGCACCGATGACGCCGGCGAGCACGTCGCCCGTGCCGCCCGTGGCAAGCGCGGGCACCTCGTGCGGGTCCTCGCTCCACCGGCCATCGGGGTGGGCGACGACGGTCTTCGCGCCCTTGAGCACGATGACCGCCCCCCACTCCTTGGCGCCCTTGCGCGCGGCACCCTGCCGGTCGGCTGCGATCTGCTCGATGGTCTTGCCGGTCAAGCGAGCCATCTCGCCCGGGTGCGGCGTGAGGATGCGGCGCGGACCGAGCTTGCGCTTGCTGCGAGGCGAGTCGGCCAGCGCGTTGAGGCCGTCTGCGTCGATGACCATCGCGCACTCGGCGTGCATCGCGAGGTCGACGACGAGCCTCCCTGTCGAGCGGTCCCGGCCGAGGCCGGGGCCGATGACGAGCGTTTCCGCGCCGACGATGTTGCGCATCACGCTGTCATGCGCCGCGTGCCCAATGACGCCGGGCGCGACCTCGGGCACCGGCGTGGCCATGACCTCTGTGACCTTGGTCGCGAGGATCGGGTAGATCGACTCGGCGATTAGCAATCTCACCAGTCCGGCGCCGGTCCGCGCGGCCGCTGTAGACGCCAGGTACGCGGCGCCCGTGAGACCGAGGCTGCCGGCGATCACCACCACCGTGCCGAACGTGCCTTTGTGAGCGTCTTTCGGCCTGGCCGGCAGGACGACCGCGTCCGGCGCGGGCAGCAGGTCGGCCATTGTCTCCTCAGGCATCTCGAGGTGGGATGTGGCCACGGCCAGCCCGCTGTGGTGAGTGATGCTCACCTCGACGTGAGCGCCGCGTGCTTCGCCGCCGAGGAGCTTGACGCGGGGCGCGCCGAGCGGTCCGGGAAGGACCTCGATGCGCTTGCGCGGAAAGCAGATGCCGGTGCCGTCGAAGCACTTGATGACTGCCTCTTTGGCGGCCCACCGGCCGGCCAGGCGTTCGGCGCTGCCGGCGCAGTAGGCGAGCTCGGCGGGCGTATATACCCTGGTCAGAAAGCCGGTTCCGGAGCGCTTGACGGCCAGCTCGATTCGCTCCACCGAGACCGCGTCCACCCCGATGCGCTGCATTGCGCTAAAGGTAGCGAGTGTGGCGAGATGCGACGTCCGCGCAAGATCTAGATTCGACGCCCCCACCTAACCTCCCCACACGGTGGGGAGGGACAAATCTAGCCTCCCCACATGGTGGGGAGGGACCTTATTCGACCGTGACGCTTTTGGCCAGGTTGCGGGGTTGGTCTACGTTCTGGCCTAGCTCGACCGCGACGTGGTACGCGAACAGCTGCAGCACCACCGAGTTGAGGATCGCTGCGGCGGCCTCCTCGGTGCGCGGGATGGTGAACAGGTCGGTGGCCACGCCGTCGAGCGAGGTGTCGCCTTCGGTGACCAGCGCGAGCACCGGGGCGTCGCGAGCGACGATCTCGTGCACGCTGTTGACCATCTTTTCGCTCGTGGCCCCGGCCGTGCAGATGGCGACGACCGGGAAGTTCTTGTCCAGCATGGCGATGGGGCCGTGCTTCAGCTCGCCGCCCGAAACGCCCTCAGCGTGGATGTAGGAGATCTCCTTGAGCTTCAGAGCGCCCTCGAGGGCGACCGGGAAGCCGAAACCGCGTCCGGTGTAAAGGAAGCTGCGGTACCGGCTGTACTTGTGCGCCAGAGACGCGATTTCCTTCTCACGCTCGAGGATGCCTCGGACCTGGTCCGGCAGCTCGCGAAGCGAGGCCACCAGCTCCTGCTTGCGCTCCAACGAGACACGACCGTGAGCCGTCGCCAGCCGCATGGCCAGCAGGTAAAGGCTCACGACATGCGCGAGATAGGTCTTCGTCGAGGCAACACCGATCTCGGGACCGGAGTGCAGGTAGATCGCGCCGTCCGCGTCGCGGGCGGCCGAGCTGGCAAACACGTTGGTCACGGCCACGGTCAGGGCTTCGCGGTCCTTAGCCAGCCTCATGCCGGCCAGCGTGTCCGCGGTCTCGCCCGACTGCGTGATGACCACGGCAAGCGCGTCGCGGCCGAAGGTCGGCCGCCGGTAGCGGAACTCCGCGGCGTCCACCGCACGCGCATGTATGCCCGCCCAGTCCTCGATCGCGAGCTCACCCAGCACCGCCGCGTGCCGAGAGGTTCCCATGCCGAGCAGCAGCACTTCTCGCAACCGCGCGAGGTCCTCGTCGGCGGGCGAGAACTCGCGGAAGGAAACCACACCGTCATCTGTCAGGCGGCCGCGCATGGCATTCGCCACTGCTTCGGGCGCCTCGTGGATCTCCTTGAGCATGAAGTGCGGGTAGCCGCCCTTCTGGGCCTGGCTCACGTCCCAGTCGACGTGCACCAGCTTCGGCTTGACGGTCGTGCCGTCGAGCGTGGAGACCTCAGCCCCGAGCGGCGTCACCGCGGCCACCTCGCCTTCACCGAGCACGAGGACGCGCTTGGTGTACGGGATGATCGCAGTGATGTCCGAAGCGATGTAGTACTCGTCATCGCCGAGACCCACCACCAGGGGCGCGTTCAGGCGCGCCCCGACCAGAAGATCGGGATCCTCAGTCGAGAACATGGCCATTGCGTACGCACCGTTGAGGCGCTTGAGAGCAGCTCGCACTGCCGCAAGGAAGTCGCCCTTGTAGTAAGCCTCGATCAGGTGTGGCACGACCTCGGTGTCGGTCTCAGACGTGAACTCATGACCCTTCGCCTGCAGCTCTCGGCGCAGCTCGGCGAAGTTCTCGATGATGCCGTTGTGCACGACGTAGATCTGGCCCTTGCAGTCGGTGTGCGGGTGCGCGTTGATGTACGTCGGCTTGCCATGGGTCGCCCAGCGGGTGTGCCCGATGCCGAGGTGGCCCGAAGGCATTCCTGCCTTGAGCTTGGTGATGAGGTCGTCGACCTTGGCTTCCGACTTGGTGACGCTGGTCCGGATTAGTGAGCCGGGCCTTGGCGTCTCCAGTACGGCTACCCCGGCCGAGTCATAACCCCGGTACTCGAGGCGCTTCAGGCTGTCCATGAGAATAGGCGTAGCCTCTTGGCCGCCCAGGTAACCGATGATTCCGCACATTCTTGTTTCTAAGTAACTCCCGTGGGCCTAGTTTGACCGGTGCTGCTTTTGAACGGATGGGACGAATGTCCGGTTACGTTATGGGCTAGGTGTCACGTTCGGATTGCGCTGGATGATGAACGTGATCGTGGCTGTCGCCGGGCTCCCGCTGACGTTGTCCGGATACGGAATGCTGACATGGTCCTGGACCGTGGAGGTCGCGCCGCTCAGGTCAACAGCGGGCAGAGTAATCCGCTGGATCTTGCTCAGCGTGGCCGGATCTCCGCTGATCACGACCGAGGCCGGGCTGACCGTGATCCCGATGAGCTGATACTGGGGCGGCGGCGGTTGTGCCGGCGCGGCGGCTACAAGTGGCACCGTGGTGGACGACGACCCCTGCTGAGCCTCTATGTGAACGGCTACTGATGCAACATCCAAGCCCAGTTGAGGGTATGTCTGGCGTGCCAGATTGATCTGGCCGGAGTTGTTCTGGAGCCTGATCGGCCAGTTCTGGGAATCCTGGGAATTCAAGTTGATCGGCGCCGTGTAGGTCACGATCGCGCGTACCTGGTTCTCCCAGGAGACCGGTCCGCTGAAATGCACCTTGCACGGGCTGGGATGGGGCGGACAGCTGGCCACCGTTTTGGTGACGGTCCAGCCGGGGTCGACATGCGGGATCAACACCTCGACAGGCACCTCCACTGTCTTCAGCTGATCGATGCTGACCACTATTGGAGCGGGATTGGAAACGTTAACGCCGAATATGGTGGAGGAGGCACTCACATCGAGCCTGACAGCCGGCCCAGCTTTCGCGGTCGTAGCGTCCGCAAACGCAGTGATGTTGTCCGGCCTCACCGGTCCGATCACGTCCGCCAATCCGGAGAAGGTGACGTTGACGGTCGATGGCCCGCTGATAACGATGATCGTTGGGTTCGGAGCAAGCCGGTATATGAGCGGCACTGTCAGGGTGCGCGTGGTGGGCGGGTTCTGCGAGAACGCGACCGCGCCGAGCATCAGGATCGCAAGGCCGAACGCGAGCAGCTTCAGACGCCAGTCGTCAGTGATCCAGCTCATCCGAAGAACCCATTACCTTTTGCCACCTTCGGACTGACCCGCTGGCGGAGGCCATCGCCGTCGAGATTACGAGTGATCTTGCCCTCCTCGATGACCGAGATCGAGCCCGTCTCCTCGGACACCACCATGATCAGCGCATCGGACGCCAGTGAGAGGCCAAGCGCGGCGCGGTGGCGGGTGCCGAGCCGCTCGCGGACGATGCCCTCCTCCGGAAGCGGCAGCAGGCAGCCCGCGGCGATGATCTTGCTGCCGCGTACGATCACCGCCCCATCGTGCAGCGGCGAGTTCGGGTAGAAGATCGACTGCAGCACCTCGGCCGAGATCTCGCCGTTGATGCGGACACCGGTCGCCGCGTAATCCTCGAGCCCCACCGATCTTTCAAACGCGATCAAGGCGCCCTGGCGTTTCGAGCTCAAGCGTTCGGCGGCGCGGATCGCTTCCGAGATGGCCAGGTTGTACTGGCCCGGGTTGTAACCGGAAAGCGGGCGGCCCAGCTGCCCGATACGGCTGAGGCGACCGACCTGATCGAGGGCGCGCCGCAGCTCCGGCTGGAACATGACGATGACGGCGACGACGATGAAGAAGGTCGCGTTGCGGAACAGCCACCCCAAAAGCACGAAGTTGAACTGGTTTGCAACCACGCCGACCACCGCAAGGAGGACCAGACCGACCAGCACCTGCGTCCCCTGCGTGCCGCGCAGCAGCCGGAGCACCTGGTACAGGACGAGCGCCACCACCACAACATCGATCACCTCGGCCCACCCGAGGTGGTGGATGACCTCGACTAACTGGCTGTAAAACTGCTGGATCGCCTGGCTCATGTGCCGGACCCGAACAGCTCGGCCATCAGAGCCATCTGTGCGTAAAGGCGATTGCCCGCCTGCTCGAAGACGACCGACTGCTTGCCGTCGATGACAGCGTCGGTGACCTCTTCGCCGCGATGCGCGGGGAGGCAGTGCATGAAGACGGCGCCAGGCACTTTGGACATCAACGCCTCGTTGACCTGGTACTCGGCGAACGCCCGCCTTCGCGACTCGCGCTCGGTCTCCTGGCCCATCGAGGTCCACACGTCGGTGTAGACCGCGGTCGCGCCTTCGGCCTTGGCCAGATCGTTGGTGATGCTGAGTCGATCACCGTCAAGCGCAAGCCCCCGCACCCTCATGACCACGGCCTCATCGGGCTCGTAGCCGCTGGGCGTGATCACGGTCAGAGGAAAGCCGAGGCGCGTGGATGCCTCCATGAGCGAGGTCGCGATGTTGTTCCCGTCACCGACATATGCAACGTGCTGGCGCGCCAAAGGGCCACGCACTTCCTCCAGTGTCATCAGGTCGGCGAGGATCTGGCAGGGATGCGAGCGATCGGTAAGAGCGTTGATGACCGGTTTTTCCGCGGCGGCCGCAAGCTCGACGAGATCCGCGTGGCTGCGCAAACGCGCCACTATACCGTCGACGTACCGGTCCAGAACCCTGGCCGCGTCGCCTACGGTTTCGCGATTGCCGAGCTGGACGTCCTGCTCCCCCAGCGTCGTCCTCGAACCCCCCAGTCGGGCGATCGCGACCTCGAAAGAGACGCGGGTGCGATGCGAGGGTCGCTGGAAGAGCATCGCGATGTGACGACCCGCCAGCGGCCGGTGGGTCCATCGCCCGGCCTTGATGTCATGAGCGAGGTCCAGCAGCGCTCGAAGCTCAGAGGCTTCGAGGTCGCCTACGTCGAGAAAATCACGGCCGAAAAGACCGTCCACTGGTGAGAATCATGATCCCCCGACCGAGGGGTGATCCGAACCCTGTTAGAGGCCTGGGTCTGACATCTCGCCGGCCACGACAGGGGCTGCCGCCAGGTCCCTCGCGGAGTCGAACTCCGGCAGGCGACTGCGCAGCTCGCGGTCGTCGCGAAGCCGCAGGATGAGGTCCCTGCACGACCCGGCCTCGAGCCCGAAGTCGGCCGGCTTGAACCGGACCGGGGGCTCGTACCGGAGGTTGATCGTCAACCGGTCCGTGAGCTTGATGCTCGGCCACGAGGCCTCGTCCGCGAGCGTTATCGTGTCCATGCGATCCCATAGGGCGCGCATCTCATGGCGGTCGTGGACGACGAGGAGGCGGTCCCGGAACAGCCCCAACTTGCCCGAGGGCCATGCCCGCAGGCCGAGAGCTGCCCACACGGTCACGGCAAGGCAGGCCACCGCGCCGGCCCCGAGGGCGACAGCCGCTACCAGGCCGCCAGGCACCTGCAACGCGACGTACGCGAGGGCGGCGAAGGTCAGCGTGCAGCCGGCAGCACAGACTGCCACCGTCACGATCGGCCTGCGCGAGCGAACGTAGATCACCCCCGCCCCACCACGATCTAGTCTAGGACCGGCCCGGCTGGGTGGGCAGGCGGCGGCCGATGCATGATGTGCACAGCAGGAGGCATTACATGGACGTAACGGCTGAGCGGGCCGACATCGACAAGAAAGTCTCCGGAAAGACCGTCTGCACGATCTTCGCCGATGCCGTCCGGAACTGGCCAGACAGGACCGCGCTGCGCTGGAAACGGGACGGGGAATGGCAGCAGCTCACCTGGCGCGAATACGGGGACCACGTCGCCGCGGCCACCCTGGCGCTGCGCGATCTGGGCTTCGGCCCGGGCCAGTTCGGCCTGATCATGGCCCGCAACGTGCCGGAGCACGTGATCGCCGACCTCGCCATCGTCCATGCCGGCGGCGCGGCGATCAGCGTTTACAACACCCTCGCCCCCGAGCAGCTCGAGTACGTCGCGAATCACTCGGAGGCGACCGTCGCGTTCGTCGAGGACGAGGCATTTCTGAGCAAGTTCCTCGCCATTCGCGCCTCCGCCCCCCACCTTCGCCACATCGTGCTCGTCCGCGGCTCGGCACCCGAGGGCGTGATCAGGTGGGACGACCTGCTCGCCCGGGGCCGCGAGCTGCACGAGGCCGAACCACAGATGTTCGAGCGCTCGTGGCGGGCGGTCGGCCCGGAGGACACCGTGTCGCTCATCTACACGTCCGGCACGACCGGTCCTCCCAAAGGAGTTGTCTACTCGCACAACAACATCATCTGGACGCTCGAGTCGATCGATCGGACGATGAAGCTCGAAAAGGAGACTCTCATCAGCTATCTGCCGCTCGCCCATGTCGCCGAGCGGTTCGGCTCGCAGTGGCGCGGGATCTACGACGGCTTCGAGGTATGGATGTGCCCGGACCCCAACCTTCTGCTCCCATACCTGCTCGAAGCGCGGCCGACGTTGTTCATCGGCGTGCCCCGCGTGTGGGAGAAGCTCATGTCCGGCATCCATGCAGGGCTCGCAGCCGAGCCTGACGAGGCGAAGCGGAAGATGGCGCAGGGCGCTGTCGCGGCTGCGGTCACGGCCTACAAGCTCCGCCGTGACGGACAGCCCGTGCCGGACGAGCTCGCTGCCGGCGTCGAGCGAGCGCAGCCGCTGTTCACGATGCTGCGCGCCAAGGTCGGCCTCGACCGGTGCAGAATCCCGGTCACCTCCACTGCGCCGTGCCGGCCCGAGGTGCACGAGTTCTGGGCCGCCCTGGGAATGCCGCTGTTCGAGGTGTGGGGTATGAGCGAGCTCACCGGACCCGCCACCTCTGTGCCGCTTGACGACCACAAAGCGCCGTCGATCGGCGTGGCGCTGCCGGGCGTCGAGGTCCGGCTGGGCGAGGACGGGGAGATTCTTGTCCGGGGGGGCAATGTGATGGTCGGTTACTACCGCGATCCGGCCAAGACCGCCGACGCTATCGACGAGGACGGCTGGGTCCACAGCGGGGACATTGGCACCCTTGGGCCCGATGGCCACTTTCGGATCGTCGACCGCAAGAAGGAGTTGATCATCACCTCGGGCGGCAAGAACATCTCGCCCGCAAACCTCGAGGCACTCGCGAAGTCCAGCCCCATAATCGGCCAGGCCGTAGCAGTCGGAGATGGGCGCAAGTTCATCTCCGCGCTCGTGGTGCTGGACCCGCAGGTGGCGCCTCTGTGGGCCAAGGCCCACGGGGTCGAAGCCGCATCGGCCGCCGAGCTCGCTGAGAACCCGATCGTGGTCGACGAAGTGCGCCGAGCTCTGCAGCAGGCAAACACGCACTTGTCGCGGGTCGAGCAGTTCAAGCGCTTCACAATCCTCCCAGCGGAGTGGTCGCCCGAGTCCGAGGAGCTGACGCCGACGATGAAGCTCAAGCGGCGGGTGATCAACACCAAGTACAGCCCTCAGATCGAGGCCATGTATGGCGATCAACCAGGTGGTCACGACGTCGACGGTGAGCGAGCGGAGGCTGCGGGCTAGCTCTTAGCCGCGGCCTTGCCCCGGCCGTTGGGCTTGAAGGCCATCACCGCGTCGGTGAAGAGGCGCTCGCCTGTGCGAGCCGCGATCTTCGCGAGCTGATCGATCACGCGCGGCTCGATGCTGAGCCGGTAAAGCTGCTTGACGACCGGTGCTTTTTCTTTCAAGTGCCGAATCCTCCTTTGACGCTGTGGGTGGTTGGCGACTCGAGGATTCTCCCCGCGGTCGCGCTGGACGCCAACCCAGGCTGTTAAGGAAGGAGGGCCGTAGTTTCCGTAACGCGAACCAGATAGAGCTCACGGGCTCGCCAATCGCCTTATCGCCTCGGGCTCAGCGGATCTTTCGCTCCAGCTCGATTAGCGCGACACGGCCCGACGGGTCCAGGCGCCCGGCGTCGGGCGGTTGCACGGCCGTTCGCTCCGTCGTCATCGCGGCAGCGGATCCGGGCCGGTCGCCGTGACCATGCGCTGCGGCACCCAGTCCTCGACATGGCGGAAGCCGTCGAACCGCGCGCCCTCGAGCTCG
>Ga0209161_10003594_pt1 | contig 12469 bp, 7 predicted proteins | sample GraSoiAngelo_155_FD_186169 | JGI IMG/M metagenome (GOLD analysis project Ga0209161, IMG submission 186169) | Grasslands soil microbial communities from the Angelo Coastal Reserve, California, USA - 14_1009_13_30cm (SPAdes) (version 2) | ecosystem: Environmental > Terrestrial > Soil > Grasslands ...
GACCAGAGCAGCGCATAGCCGTATTGCGCTCCGGCTTGCGTATAAACTGAAATTCCGCCAGCGTCGTTGTCCACATGCGAGGTGATCAGCCCCGGGCCCACCACGGCCAGCAGCAGCGTCAGGCGCCGGCGCAGTCCGCGGATTTTTTTCTGAAAATCCGTCTCACCCGTCCTGACGCGCTCAAACTTCGCGGCAATGGCATCCCAGTTCATCGGTCCGCTCGAATTCCCTTCTTAGTCCTTCAGCAGCTTTGACACCACGTCGTCCACGGTGATAACCCCAATCGGCCGGTTTTCCTGATCAACTACCGTCAGCATCCGCAGGTTGTACTTGTCAAAGAGCTCGAAGACTTCTTTATCGTTTGCGTTCGGCGGCAAACTAAGCAAAGGATCCATCTTTAGCTCTGCCATGCGCTGATCGGACGCCGCCAGCAGCAGCCGCGCTACGGGGACGGCGCCGGAGAACTGCGCGGAACTATCCAGCAGAACAATCGTGTCCAGCTGATCGAGGTTGAACTCCTGTTCGCGCATCCACTCCAACACTTCCTCACGCCTTGAACTTTCGCCCACGAAAATGAACTCCGTGTTCATCATGCCACCCGCTGTCGCGGGGTCAAATTCCAGCAACTCGCGGACCTCGTTGGCTTCCTGGCCCGGCATCTCATGCAGAAGTTCCTCGGAAGTTTCCTTGGACAAATCCCCCAGAAGGTCGGCTGCCGCGTCCGGGGCCATCTCTTCCAGAATGTCCGCCGCTTTCTCCGGGTCCAGCTTTTCCACGATTTGCGTAGTCAGCCGCTCGTCCAATTCCGCGAGGACTGCTGCCGCTGTCTCTTCATCCAGCGAAGCGATAATTCCCTGCCGCTCCGCAGCGGAGAGGTCTTCCATAATCTCCGCGATGTCCGCCGGGTGCAGGTCCTCAAGTTTTTCATGTGTGATGCGCAGCTTGAGCCGGCGCATAGGGTCCGGCTCGACAAGATTTACAAACTCCCAGCGAATCGCACCTTGCGGCAATTTACTCTGCAGCTTGCGAATCACTTTGGGAGGCACCACCCCCTGCAGCAGCCTGCGCACCGCTCCCGGGAGCCCCACATCCACTTGCGACAGGCGCAGCTCGACGTTGCCATTCGTTCGAAATGGGGTCAGATCGACGTCATTCACGCGGACCACTTTTCGTCCGCGCGTATCGATAATCTGCTGGTCCAGCAAATCTTTTTGAACCGCCAGCCACGACTCATTCGGTCGGTAAAGTTCCAAGGCCCGCTCGCTGACGTTCAGCTCCAATTTCCCCACGGCCACGGACGCGACCTGATCGTGTTTCGCCACCAGCGGCTGAAAATTGCCGCGCGACAACAAGTAGTGGGACACGCGGTTGGGAGCCTCCGCGGGTTCGATGAAAAATTCGCGCACCCGTCCGACGTAATGTCCCCCAACGTCGTAAGCTTTGGCCCCCATCAATTCTGTGGCGTAGAGATCCATACGCTCTCCTCCTCGCGCGTCACCCGGAATCGTTCGAACGGCTTCCCTTTCGAACTCATTCTGGCAATAAAAAACCCGCGCACCGAAAAACCTCGGCGGCGGGCAAGTGCCTCATAAACATGGACTTACCTTAGCCGCCAGCGAACCCTCCCCACCCGACTGCGCACGCCTTGGCCTGCGTCTCGCGCGAAAAAATCGGGATACCCTGCCGTGGAACCAAGTTCTGGCCGCACTGCTGCCTGGATCTACCGGGGCCAGGTTCGAGTTCGCTGCCCATACTCATTGGGACGAGATTTGCTCCGCAACGTGACCATTTTGCAGTCACATTTGCATTGATAAGCTGCGTGCTTCTCGAAGTCAACAAAAAAAGGACTCACGAAGCGATTTTTTTTGTTCGAATGACGTTGCAGAGCGTCACCTGCGGTTTGGAAAGAGCATGTGACGGGGTTGTTCACCCTTGCGGCGGCAGTCCTCCATGTATAAGCGGAGGTAGTTCTTCAAGATGTAGTTGCGTTTCGAATAGCCCAGTTCTTCCGCCGCCCGATCAATTGCCTCGGCGGGTCCCTCGAGTTCCACAAATGTCCCGATGGGTGTTTGATCGAGCTCGATTAGAAGGCCTTTGGCCCAGGCTTTCGATGCGGGCAGCCGGAAAGTGGTGCGATACTTTTCGTAGCGAAACCAGCCGCTCATCCCGAGCCCCTCGAAAATTCTGGTCAGATTTCCGGACTCAGCAAGCTCGACCTCGATTTCGTCGCGAACTTTGTAAGACCCGTGCGAAACGCCTTCCATCTCCGCTACGGCCAGCCGAGTCGCGGGTTGCTTGAAGGTCAAAATTACACGTTGCCTCGGCACCGCCTTCTTTGATTTCCCATGGGCTTCGGGTGTTTCTGTTCGAATGCGCAGCAATTGACCATGCTTGGCAAGTCCGCCCTGCGGCGTATCGAAAATTACATTTTCCTCATGAACTTTGGGGGTGCTCGGGTCAGCGAGGTGGGCTCCCATGCGCTTTAACGCGCAATGGAACGCAGGCAAGTCACTGATTTTCAGTTTGATTTCGGTCTCTCGCGCCATCGCGTTTTTTCACAGCTCGCTCGGGGCTGCTTTCTCCCGTCGCCGAGTTCCGATAGTATAGCGAACGCACCCGATTCTTATTGCGCGTCGCCCCACCCCGCCGCGCATGGACGTTGGACCGCATTACCGCCCTCGAAGAAGAGACTCATGAACCCGGACGCCAATATCGCGACGCCATTGCCAGCCCAGGAAAAGTCAACTGGTACGATTCCCCAGCCACCGGCTGCCCGCCGTGAACCGGTGGAGCACATTTTGCATGGCGATCGCCGCGTAGATCATTACGCCTGGCTGCGCCACAAAGAAAATCCTGAAGTCATCGACTATCTGAAGGCCGAAAACGCGTATACCGACGCTGTTCTGAAGCCCACGGAACCTTTGCAGGAGAAGCTCTATCAAGAAATGCTGATGCGCATCCAGCAAACGGATCTTTCCGTTCCCTACCGGCTGCGAGGCTATCTCTATTTCACGCGCACGGAAGAGGGGAAGCAGTATGCGTTCTACTGCCGGCGACGTGACACGGAAGACGCGCCGGAGGAATTGTTGCTGGACCTGAATCGGCTCGTGGAAGGCCATTCTTTTCTGGGATTGGGTTCGTTCGAGGTCAGCGACGACAATCAACTGCTCGCCTATTCGACGGATACCACGGGTTTCCGCCAATACGTGTTGCAAGTCAAAGACCTGCACACGGGGACGACGTTTGCCGAGCGATTCGAACGCGTCACCAGCGTTGCGTGGGCCTCGGATAATCGCACTCTGTTCTACACCGTCGAAGACGAAACGACGAAGCGCTCGCATCGACTGTATCGGCATGTTCTGGGCCCCGCCGAACCAGATCCTCTGCTGTACGACGAGACGGACGAGCGCTTTCGAATCGAAGTGGAACGCACGCGCAGCAGCGCGTTTCTCCTTCTGACCGTCGCGAGCCATACGGCAAGCGAAGTCCGCTACCTGCGCGCGGATCAGCCGACCGAAGAATTCCGGCTCATCGCTCCGCGCGAAGACAACCACGAATACTACGCGGAACATCATCCTGGTCCGCTTGCCGCGGAACATCCGAGTCCGCTCGCCGCGGGACATTACACAGGTCCGCTTACCGCGGGACACTCCGGTCCGGCAGGAAGTTCTGATGGAGGCGTGTTTTACATTCGCACGAATTCCGGCGGGCGAACATTTCGCTTGATGGCCGCGCCGGCTAGCGATCCCCGCCGGGAATTCTGGCGGGAAGTGATTCCCAATCGGCCCGAAGTCATGCTGGCTGCCGAGGAGGCTTTCCAGTCGCACCTGGTGCTTTTCGAACGCGAAGGCGGCCTGCCCTATCTCCGTATCGTGGATTTGACGGCGGCCGCGCAGAACGTCCTGGCGGCTTCGCATCGCATTGAATTCACAGAGCCCGCCTACAACGCATCCATTGGTGAGAATCCGGAATTCAGCGCTTCCCACGTGCGGTTCCAATACGAATCTTTCGTAACTCCACGCTCGGTTTTTGACTACGACGTTCGCACGCGGGAACGAAGCCTGAGGAAGCAGCAGCCGGTTCTCGGCGGCTACGATCGAACGCCATACGTCAGTGAGCGATTGCATGCCACCGCGTCCGACGGAACGAGCGTGCCGCTCTCCGTCGTTTATCGCCGCGATACGCCGCGCAATGGCTCCGCCCCACTGCTCCTCTATGGCTACGGCAGCTATGGAATCTCTGTTCCGGTGAATTTCAGCTCGAACCGGCTGAGCCTGCTGGACCGCGGCGTGATTTACGCTGTGGCGCACGTCCGCGGCGGCGGCGAGCTTGGAAAACCGTGGCACGACGGCGGCCGCATGAAGCAAAAGCGCACCACGTTCACGGACTTCATCGCCTCGGCCGAACACCTCGTTACGCAGCGCTACACAAGCCCCGAAAAACTTGTGATTGAGGGCGGCAGCGCGGGCGGACTGCTGATGGGCGCGGTGACAAACATGCGCCCCAATCTTTTTCGCCTGGTCATCACGCATGTGCCGTTCGTCGACGTGCTCAACACCATGTTCGACGCGTCGCTGCCGCTGACCGTCGGCGAATATGAGGAATGGGGTAATCCGCAAATCGCGGAAGATTATTTCACCATGAAGTCGTATTGTCCCTACACCAACCTGGAGCGCCAGGCTTATCCGGCGATATTGGCGAAGACTGGGTTGAATGACAGCCAAGTGATGTACTGGGAGCCGGCGAAGTACGTGGCGAAAATGCGCACGCTGAAAACGGATTCAAATCCGCTGTTGCTGAAAATCAACATGGGTGCGGGGCACGGCGGCGCTTCCGGCCGCTATGATTATTTGCGGGAGATCGCCCTGGACTATGCTTTCTTGCTGACGCACCTGGGCATCAGGGAATGATTCTCTGCTGATGCATTACGAATGAGCGAGCCCACTACACCGCTGATGCAGCAGTATCACGCCATCAAGGCGCGCTATCCGCATGCGCTGCTACTTTTCCGTCTGGGCGATTTCTACGAACTTTTCTACGAAGACGCGATGATTGCCTCGCGCGAACTGCAAATCACGCTGACCTCGCGCAACCGGGAAAAGGGCCAGCCCATTCCGATGTGTGGGGTTCCCTACCACGCCGCTGAGGGCTACGTCGCGCGCCTGATTCGAGCCGGGTTCAAAATCGCGATCTGCGATCAGATGGAGCAGCCCGGCCCCGGGAAAAAGCTCGTCCGCCGCGAAGTTGTTCGGGTGATCACCCCTGGTACCGCGACGGACGTTACCCTTCTCGACGCCCGCGAAAACAGTTTTCTCGCGTGTGTTGCAAAACATGCCTCGGGTTCGCCCGTTGGCCTGGCCTTCGTCGATTTGTCCACCGGTGAATTTCAGGCCACGGAATTCTCCGGGGCGCGCGCCGATGACGATCTTCGCGACGAACTACAACTGCTTCGTCCGAGGGAGACCCTGCTTCCCCGGCCACCGCAGCTTTTTGAGACGGCGAAGACTTCGCTCCTCGAAGGCGTCGGCGGCGTGGAATCACGCCTCGAAGACTGGATCTTTCAGCGCGACTACGCCGAGCGCATTCTGCGCGAGCAGTTTGGCGTTGCGGAACTCACGGGCTTCGGCCTCGACGATCATCCGCAAGCGCTGGCCGCCGCAGGGGCCATCGTCCACTATTTGCGGGAAAACGCCGCGCGCGGGGATCGTGTTGGCACGACAAATGAAAACGTGGATGCTTCGGGCGTTGAAGCGTTGCGCCATCTCGACCGCGTCCGCTATTACGAACAGCACGATGCACTGGTGCTCGATCCCGTTTCCGTCCGTAATCTGGAGCTGCTTGCCCCGATCTTCACGGAAGAAGCAGGTCGTACGGGCGGCCCCACTACGCTGATCGCCGCACTCGACGCCACCGTGACGGGCATGGGCGCACGCCTGTTGCGTTCCTGGGTCTTGCGCCCGCTTATTGAACGAGAGGCAATTGAGGCCCGGCTCGATGCTGTCACACACCTCGTCCAACAAACGGTGTTACGCGGCGAAATCCGCAAGGAACTCAAGGGCATCCTGGATCTCGAACGGCTTACCAGCCGCATCACGCTGGGGCTTGCGACTCCGCGCGAGCTTGTCGCGCTGCGTAAATCGCTGGGACAGCTTCCCGTCCTGACAAAGTTTCTCACGCCACCTCCCGCCGGGGGCAGCGAGCTTCTGCATCAACTTCACCAGGAAATCGACGAGCTTGCGGATGTCCGCGACCGGTTGGAACGTGCCATCACTGACGATCCGCCCGCCCTCGCGACCGATCCTGGGATGATTCGGAGTGGTTACCATGCGGAATTAGATGAGCTGCGCGACCTCAGTCAGCACAGCAAACAGATTATCGCCGCGATGGAGGAGCGCGAGCGCAAGCGCACCAACATCGGCTCGCTGAAGATTCGCTTCAATCAAATCTTTGGCTACTACATTGAAATCTCGAAACCAAACCTGCATCTGGCTCCTGCGGACTATGAACGCAAACAGACGCTGGTGAATGCCGAGCGGTTTACTTCTTCCGAGCTGAAAGAATATGAGCGGAAGATACTTGCGGCCGATGAGCGCATCCTGGAAATCGAACGGCAACTTTTTGTGGATGTGCGTTCTTCCGTAGCGACGAAGGCGGCACGGTTGCGCCGTACGGCTGCGGCGGTCGCGCAGCTCGATGTGCTCACTGCTTTCGCGAAGCTGGCCGCGGACCGCGGCTATTCGCGTCCCGAATTCAACTCCACCGGCGAACTCCTCATCATCGGCGGACGCCATCCGGTGATCGAAGAACTGCTGCGCCAAAAAGGCGAACGCTTCGTTCCCAATGATCTTTGCTTCGAGCCCGGGCGTCAGCAGCTACTTCTCATTACCGGGCCTAACATGGGCGGTAAGTCCACATATCTGCGGCAGTCCGCGCTGATCGTGCTGATGGCGCAAATAGGCTGTTTTGTTCCGGCGCGCCAGGCGAAGCTGCCCATCACGGACCGCATTTTCACGCGGATCGGAGCGAGCGATAATCTCGCGCGCGGGCGATCCACGTTCCTCGTGGAGATGAGCGAGGTCGCCGCGATCCTGAATCACGCCACTCCCGCGAGTCTGGTGCTGCTCGACGAAGTCGGACGCGGGACCGCCACGTTTGATGGGCTCTCGATCGCCTGGGCGGTCGTCGAACATCTGCAAAAACACACGCGTGCGCGCACGCTCTTCGCCACGCATTACCACGAACTGACGGAACTTGGCGACCTGCTCCCCGCAGTCAAAAATGTGCATGTGTCAGTGAAAGAGACGCCCAGCGAGATTATTTTTCTACGCCGCGTCGAGCCGGGGAGCGCGGACAAGAGCTACGGCATCGAAGTGGCCCGGCTTGCCGGACTTCCTCGCAGCGTGATCGAGCGCGCCCGCGAAGTCTTGAAAAGACACGAACAGAGCGAACACGAACTGAGCGAAACGCTTTCTCCCGGCGCTTCTGACACGGGGAACAAGAACGGCAATCAGCACGTGCTCTTCACTGCTCTGGATCGCGACGTGCTCGACAAGCTGCGAGGTGCCGACCTCGACCAGTTGAAGCCGCTCGATGCGCTGAATCTCCTCGCCGAATTGAAAAAACAAATTTCATGAGCAAAAAGCCGATGCTTGTCCTTGGCATGATGTCCGGCACGTCTGCCGACGGGATTGACGTGGCCCTGGCGCGCATTTCTGGAGCGCCGCCAAATCTGAACGCCAAGCTGCTCGGCCACACCTCCACGAAATTTCCTGATGCGCTTCGGAAGGAAATTCTTCGCGTCGCGGAACAGCACCCCATCAGCGCGGGCGCTCTCAGTCAGTTGAATTTTCGTTTGGGAGGACTTTTCGCCGACGCCACTCTCGCCGCTTGCCGCAGATTTCGTGTCTCGCCGAAACGCATCTCGCTAATCGGGAGCCACGGCCAAACGATTTTCCATCAAGGAAAACCGGCTCCTTATTTTGGCGCCCCAACACCATCCACGCTGCAGATTGGCGAACCATCGGTCATCGCTGCACGCACGGGCATTCCAACGGTTGGCGATTTTCGCCCCGCGGATATGGCGCTCGGTGGGCAGGGCGCGCCGCTCGTTCCCTACGTGGATTATCTTCTCTACCGCCACGCGAAACTCGGCCGCGTTTCGCTGAATCTCGGAGGGATTGCCAACATTACCGTCCTTCCGCGCGCCGCCAAGCCGCAGCAAGTGTTTGCATTCGACACGGGACCTGCCAACATGCTCATCGACGCGCTGGTTGCGCATTTCACGCGGGGCCGCCAGCGCTTTGACAAAAACGCGCAGCTTGCCGCGCAGGGCCGCAGCAATCCCGCGCTCCTTGACGAACTGATGCGCGATCCCTACTTGAAACTTGCGCCGCCAAAATCCACCGGGCGCGAATATTACGGGCACGCTTATGTGAAGAAAATCCTCACGCTTGGCCTGCGCTATCGCGCCACACCGAACGATCTCATTCGCGCTGCGACCATTTTCACCACGCTCTCGATCGTTGAGGCCTTGAATCGTTTCGTTCTGCGCAAAACGAAAATCAACCAACTGATTGTTTCCGGCGGTGGCGCGCACAATCCGCTGATTCTTGCCCAACTGTCCGCTGCGCTTCCGGGCATCGAAGTCGTGCCTTCTTCCCGGCTGGGGGTTCCAGAAGACGCAAAGGAGGCTTTTGCGTTTGCTCTGCTGGCTTACGAAACGTTTCACCAACGCCCCGCGAACCTGCCATCTGCAACCGGTGCGCGCGGACCAGCAATCCTCGGTAAAATCTCTTATGCCCCGCCGCGCTAATCATGCATTCGCAAAGTCTCTGCTTTTCATTTCTTTCTTACTTCCTTACTTCATTGCTTCGTGCTATCTCGCGTCCTGTTCACGTTGTTTTCCGACGTTGCAAAAGAAAATTTTCAGCTCACTTACCAGCGATGGGTTGGCGCAAACACCGATCCGGACTTTTTTGAATATGCGTTCTCATGGAAGTGCTTCACTCCCGACGGCGCCAATCGCGGACACTATCGCAACGCGCGTATCGACGCGCTGACGGACCAGATTCGCGTGGAGATGAATCAGGAAAAAAGAAAAGCGCTATGCAGTGAGATTCAGAGAATTCTGGCGGACGATCTGCCGTACTTGCCGCTGTGGTTCAACGACGTGGTTTCCGTGCACCGCCGCTCGCTCGGGGAACTCGCTTTGCCTTCCACGGGAAACTACAACTTTCTGGCGACGCTCAAGCAGGCCGGAAACTAATCAGGGAACGGGCCCGCCAATCGCTTCGTCACCACGATTCTGGCTATTCCAGCGCCTTGGCGATCTGCGCCACGGGAATCGCGCCTTCGCGGCCGATTCGCCAGGTGTCGCCATTCAATTCCACGATAGTCGACGGGAGCGTCCCGCCGGTTTCGCCAGTGTCCAGCACGAGCGGCACCCGCAGCCCCAGCTGCTTCATGACCTGCTCCGCGCTGGAGCACGACGGAAACCCGGAAATGTTTGCGCTCGTTCCCGTAACCGGGCCATCGAATTCATCAATCAGGCGACGTACCACGTTGCTATTCGGCCAGCGCAACGCAATGCGCCCCGTCCCCGCGGTCACTTTGAGCGGGATACGCTGTGCCGCGTTCACCACCAGCGTCAAACCTCCGGGCCAGAATGCCTGCGCGAGCCGCAAGAATTTCCGCGGCGCTTCCCGCGCGAGTTGAACGGCTTGTTCAATCGAATTCACCAGGATCGGCAGGGCTCGCGTCTCCGGCCGCCCCTTCACCCGGTAAATCTCATCGACCGCGGCTAAATTGAAGGGATCGGCGGCCAGCCCGTAGAACGTGTCCGTCGGAATGGCAATCACACTACCGCGGGTAATAAAATCTGCCGCATATCGCAGCAGGTCCGGTTCTGGAGATTGTGCATTGACGCGCAGCAGTTCAGCTGGCAATTTTTTGGCCTTTGGCGAAGTCGTGACGCCACCCTGCAGCGCCCCGCCGGTGCTGCCCTTATTTGGGCGACGCTACCACACCCTTTGTGGCAAGAGCAATATAAGCCTGCACCCTCGCGCCGCGGGCTCACACCAGCGCTTGGTTTGGCAAGTTGAGTCGTTTCGTCGGCAAACAACCTTTCAGAAGGGCTTGACTTCATAGAAAACTGCGTGCCGGGCCGCCTTTGTCCACTAGGCGAAGGGGGCTTATCACTGTTGATCAACAACCGAATTAAACCGCTTTATGATTTCATTAAGCTCGCAAGCAACGATTTATCCCGAAGGCATCCATTCGCTGGATGAGGCGGACCGGCGCTGCAGACATATGCTATGTATTCGCAATTGCTCTTTTTTCCCAATCCTCGTTCTTCTCTCTCTTTTGGTTCTTTTCGCTGCCTCAGCCGTCGGGGCCGACGTTCATGGAACGGTCACAAATGCCCAGGGCGGCGAGCCGCTTGGGAAGATTCAGGCAGCGATCGTCGGAACAGGCTTCATCGCTGCTACGGGGGCGGATGGTACGTTTCACATTTCCCAAGTACCAGCGGGCAGTTATGTGCTCCAGGTCAGCGGCGTGGGATACCGCACACTCTCCATACCCTTTCAGCTTGCAGCCGCGGACGATAGCAAAGAATTTTTACTCACGCTTACGCCGGATAACTTCCGCCGAACCGAGCAGGTCGAAGTACGCGGCGACCTCTTCGAAGCCAAGGATTGGCCGGCCGTCGGAGATCTGACACTCACAAGCAGCGAATTGCAGCAAACCGCAACGGTTCTCGTGAATGATCCGTTTCGCTCGCTGCAGTCACTCCCGGGCATCTCCGCGTCAGCCAACAACGATTTCTTTGCGCAATTCTCCGTCATGGGTACGCCCTATGAGCAAGTCGGAGTCTACCTCGATGATGTCTTGGTCCCGAATCTCCTCCACACCATCGCAAGCTTTCCCGATGCCCCCACACTCAGTCTGCTTACCGGCAACGACGTCGAAGACCTTCGCCTCATGCCGGTTGCTTATCCCGTTCGATACGCCGACGGCAGCGGAGCCGCCCTCACCATTCACACTCGCACGGGCAGTGAGGGCCATCCTCTTTTTCATGGCTCCGTCGGAATGGCAGACAGCGAGTTCCTCGGTGAAGGCGGCTTTTGCCACGCTCATAAAGGGACTTGGTTACTTGATGCCAGGAAGAGTTACCTCGGCTATCTGGAACGCCTTCTCGCGAATACTCGTTTTTCCCAGGATGGTTTCTATGATGCCGATCTCAAGCTCACCTATGACATTACACCGACCCAAACGCTCAGCCTGCTGGCAACCGGTGGCCAGCTCCGAATCAACGATCCCAACCTGCCTTCCACCTCTGACCCAAATACTCTAAAAACGGGTTCCAACAATCTTGCCATTGCGCGATTGGGTTGGCGCTGGACTCCTACGGCCAGTCACTTGGTTGACGCTCACGTCGCTTTCGTCCGCACCAGTTTCGAAGAAAGCAACGCGGCGACGCAGCTGATTGACCGCTCGTCTGACCACGAATGGTCGGGCGGGACGAACGCCTCCTGGAGCTGGCGGCGCGGAATGATCCTGCAAGCCGGGTACTCCGTTCGCCGGCCCATAGAGAATTTTGCCGACAACTTTTTTTCCCCCGCTCAACTGCCAGTCTTTTTTTCGTCGAGCGCATCAGGCGTTCGCCAGGACGCGTACCTCCAGCACGCGGCCCAGTTTTGGAACAATCGATGTCGTCTCGAAGGCGGAATTCGGTGGGACAAATTGAACAATTTGCGCGTCGAACCAATTACTGGCCAGGTTTCGTTCACCAACCAGGCCACTCGCTCGACTCAGCTCGAAGCAGCTTGGGGCAAGTACGCGCAATTGCCGGACTTCGTCAACGATTTCGGGATCGGCGAATTGATTGGCACCGCTCCGGTCGTCATTTCCGCACTGCCGCGGACTTCCTCGCAATACGTCTTAGCCATCGAACAAAGGCTGGGTGAGCGTTCTCGCCTTCGCGTTGAAGGTTTCGACCGGGAGAATGAACAGCGCGAAGACTTTTTTGCGCTCTTCCCTCCCGCCCCACTGAAACAATCCGCCCTTTCCAGCCGCGACTATTCACGCGGCCTGCAGTTTTTGTTGCAGCGACGCAGCGAAAATCGCCTTTCTGGATGGGCCGGCTATACACTGGTATTTGCGCGATCTAGAAGCTTCGAAGTCCCGATGCAGCCCCCCTTTGGCATCATAGGTTTCAATTCGCTCTATTTCCCTACACTTAGCGACCAGCGCCACACCGTCAATTTGTTCGGGAGCTATCGTTTCAAGCCGAGCGTGCGCTTCAGCGCCAAAGCTCTCTATGGCTCCGGATTCCCCGTGGACACTTTTCCACCGATCCGGCGCCTTGGCCCTTATGAACGTCTCGACCTTCGGGCCGACAAGTCCTGGCTGTTTCGACAATGGAAGCTCAGTTTATACGCCGAATTGTTAAACGTCACGAATCACAACA
>Ga0209161_10003595_pt1 | contig 12465 bp, 14 predicted proteins | sample GraSoiAngelo_155_FD_186169 | JGI IMG/M metagenome (GOLD analysis project Ga0209161, IMG submission 186169) | Grasslands soil microbial communities from the Angelo Coastal Reserve, California, USA - 14_1009_13_30cm (SPAdes) (version 2) | ecosystem: Environmental > Terrestrial > Soil > Grasslands...
ATGTCCGAGCGGACCTGCCTCTTCCGGAGCTGCTCGCCGACGATGTGCGCGACGAAGCGCGCGACGAAGATGAAGGCGAGAAAGACGACCAGCCCGGCGACGACGAAGAGCGCGTTGTGCACCGGGCCCCCGTTCGTCAGGTCCCGGTTGATGTCGTAGCCGCCTATGGCGGCCGCGATCATCCTTCGGTCTCGGCTGCTTCCCCTTCCGCGGGAGCCTCGCCCTCGGCAACGGCCTCGCCTTCGGCCGGCACCCCGGCCTCCACGGCGGGAATCTCCTCTTCGACCTTGAGCTCGCGCTTGTGCACGATCTTGACCACAAGCTCGTCGGCGTCGTCCATCACGGTCACGCCCTTCGGCACTGCGATCTCGGAGACGCGGAGCTCCGACTCGATCTCCTCGAGCGGCGTCAGGTCGACCTCGAACGCCTCGGGGATGTCCGACGGCAGACACTCGACGCGGATCGAGTGCAGCGGCTGAAGGATGTCGGCATCGCCACGCTTCACCGCGGCTGACTCGCCGGTCAGGTGGATCGGAACCTCGACCTCGATCTTCTCCTGCAGGTTGACCTGGTAGAAGTCGACGTGGATCGGCCCGAGCCGGCGGGGATGGGTCTGGATCTCACGGACCAGAACCTTCTCGGTCTTGCCGTCGATCGCCAGGTCGACCAGGTGTGTGCGCCCGGACTTGACGAAGACCCTCTGGAATTCGAGCCGGTCGAGCGTAATCGGGGTCGGTTCTGTGTTGTGCCCATAGACGATGGCCGGCACCTTGCCCTGGCGCAGCAAACGGCGCGAGCGTTTGCCGAGTGGTTGGCGGGGCAATGCCTTCAATTCCATAGTTGCGCCTCGGGTTGGAGAGGCCCGCATATGATACGCCAACCTTGCGAAACCCCCCGCCCCCGAACCTCGCCGACCCCGGGCTTCGGGTCGTCGCCGGACTGATCGACCTGGTCATGCTCGCGGTGCTCTTCGGCCTGGTCGAAGGGGTGACCAGGGGCAGCCACGCCAGCGCCTTCGCCGTCGATCTCGCGGTCGCTCTGGCCTACTTCGGCTACTTCTGGAGCGCCCACGGGCAGACCATCGGCCAGATGGTGTTCGGCTTCCGCGTGCGCGATGCGATGAGCGGCAAGTTTCCCGGCGTCGGAATGGCCGTGATCCGTGGATTGATCTGGTGGCTCGAGGTCGTGTTCTGCTGCGTCGGCACGCTCGGGTGGCTCTGGATGTTCTGGGATCCCCGGCGCCAGGGTTTCCACGACAAGGTCGCGGGGACGATCGTGACTTCGGCCTAGGTCCCCAGCGAGGGGGTCGGAGTCGGGATCGAGTTGATGATGCTGCCGAAGGCGAGCCCGAACAGCAGGATGGCGATGCCGAGAACGACCCCGATCCCGAGTCCGGTACCGCCCGTGATGATTCCGGCCAGAGCCTTGCCGCTCCCGCCCAGGGCGCCCTGGCTGGCGGCGATCCTGCTCCGCGCCATGAATCCGAGGACGACCGCCACGATGCCGAGAGGGATCACGATGAACTCCCCGATCCCGCAGAAGCACGCAAGGGGCAGCAGGCAGAGAGAGAGGATGCCGAGCACCATCGCGGGCATCGCGTACTGGGCTTCCGGCGCGAGGGCTGGAGGAGTGAAGGGAGAGGGCTGCCCGTAGCCGGGTTGGTACTGCTGAGGAGGTGGCGGCGGGCTGTCGGGCGGCGGAGGATTCTCTCCTGGCGGCACGCTCGACATGCGCGGATGTTACTTGGTCGTCGACTCCGGAAAACGATTTCGCAGCCAATCGACGATTTCCTGCAGCGGCGTCCCCGGCGTGAATATCTTCTCCACCCCGCGCTTCTTCAGCGCGGTGATGTCGTCGTCCGGGATGATGCCGCCGCCGAAGACGATGATGTCGGTCGCCTTGCGTCGCTTCAACTCTTCGACCACCGCCGGGAAAAGAGTCATGTGCGCACCGGAATGGATGGAGAGGCCGATCACCTGCGCGTCTTCCTGCAGCGCTGCGTCGACGACCATCTCCGGCGTCTGGCGAAGGCCGGTATAGATCACCTCATAGCCGGCATCCCGCAGCGCACGCGCCACGACCTTTACCCCGCGGTCGTGCCCGTCCAGCCCGACTTTGGCCACCACGATCCGCACCGGACGCACGGCAGTCGGCATCAGACGACTGCAGTCTCCGTGTACGTGCCGAACACCTCGACCATCGCGTGCATGATCTCGCCCTCGGTGGCGTATGCGCGCACCGCGTCGAGGATGTATGGCATCAGGTTGTCGGTTCCGGCGGCCGCCTTGCGCAGCCCGTTGAGCGCGTTGCTGCACTTCGCCTGGTCACGCTTGCGGCGGACCTCGGCAATTCGCTCCGCCTGCTCGCTCTCGAGACGCGGGTCGATCCGCAGAATCTCGATCGCCTCCTCGTCTTCGACCGTGAACTCGTTCACGCCGACCACGATCCGGCGCTTCTGCTCCAGCTCCTGCTGGTAGCGGAATGCGGCGTCGGCGATCTCCTTCTGGAAGAAGCCGACCTCGATCGCCGGGATGACGCCGCCGATCTCTTCGATCCTCTTGAAGTACGCCTCCGCCTGCCGCTCCATCTCGTCGGTCAGCGCCTCGACGAAGTAGCTGCCGCCGAGCGGGTCGATGGTGCTCGCGACCCCGGTCTCGTAGGCCAGCAGCTGCTGCGTGCGCAGCGCCAGGCGCGCGGCCTTGTCCGTGGGCAGAGCAAGCACCTCATCCATCGCGTTCGTGTGCAGCGACTGCGTCCCACCCAGCACCGCGGCCAATGCCTCGACGGCGGTGCGTGCGATGTTGAGCTCGGGCTGCTGCGCGGTCAGGGAAACGCCGGCGGTCTGGGTATGGAAGCGCAGCTTCCAGGACCGTTCCTGTTGGGCGCCGTAACGCTCCCGCATCCACCGCGCCCAGATCCGGCGAGCGGCGCGGAACTTCGCGATCTCCTCGAAGAAGTCGATGTGCGCGTCAAAGAAAAAGGAAAGCCGCGATGCGAAGTCGTCGATATGCATGCCCCGTTCGAGGCAGGCGTCGACATACGCCATGCCGTCGGCGAGGGTGAACGCCAGCTCCTGGGCAGCGGTCGACCCCGCCTCGCGGATGTGGTAGCCCGAGATGGAGATCGTGTTCCACTTCGGCACCTCTTTCGCGCAGTACTCGATGGAGTCGACGACCAGTCGCATCGAAGGGGCCGGCGGAAAGATGAACTCCTTCTGCGCGATGAACTCTTTGAGGATGTCGTTCTGCAGCGTTCCGCCCAGCTTCGAGGCCGAGACGCCCTGCTTCTCGGCAACCGCGATGTACATGCACAGCAGGATCGCCGCAGGAGAGTTGATGGTCATCGAGGTGGTGATGTCACTGAGCGGTATGCCTTCGAACAGGGTCTCCATGTCGGCGAGCGAGTCGATGGCGACACCGCAGTGCCCGACCTCGCCCCGGCTCGTCGGCGCATCCGAGTCCTGGCCCATCAACGTCGGCATGTCGAACGCGACCGACAGGCCTGTCTGCCCGTTGGCCAGCAGGTATTTGTAGCGCCGGTTGGTCTCCTCGGCGGTGGCGAACCCGGAGAACTGGCGCATGGTCCACAGGCGCCCGCGATAGCCGCTGGGGTGGATGCCACGGGTGTAGGGGAACTGGCCGGGATACTCCTCGGGCCGCCGCGGCAGGTCTTCGGACGTGTAGAGAGGTTCCAGCGGGATGCCGGAGATGGTCGAGGTCTCGATGCCGTCGTCGCGGACCGGGCCGGATTCGAACTCCTCTTGCCAGGCTTGCTTTGCGTCGCGTGCTCGAACTTTCAACTCAATTCAATTATCGGTTCGCGTCCGAAGGATCTCCTCCGCCGTACGGTACGGAGTGCCGTCCTTCAGCAGACGCTCGGTCAGCGTCGGGTCTTCCCGCAGCGCACGCCGGGTGCGCTCACGGGCCAGCTCGGCGGCAACCTCGGCAGTCTCGTCTCGGAGCCGCCGCTCGCTCAGCTCCTTCGCCTTGCCGGTCTTCTCCAGGTGGCTCCGGTGGGCAAGGATCGCCTCCCAAAGCTGCTGGACGCCCTCCTGCCGGGTGGCCACTGTGGGAATGATCGGCGGCTTCCAGCTGGTCTTGGGGGCCATGTTGAGCATGGTCCGCAGCTCAGCCACCACCCGGCCGTGGCCGTCGATGTCGGCCTTGTTGACGACGAAGACATCCGCGATCTCGAGGATGCCGGCCTTGATCATCTGCACGCTGTCGCCCAGGTTTGGCGTCAGCACCACCACAGTCGTGTCCGCCACCGCGGCGACCTCGAGCTCGGACTGCCCCACCCCCACCGTCTCCAGGATCACCTGGTCGAACCCGAACGCTCCGAGCAGGCGGATCGCCTCGCGGCTGGCCAGGGAGAGACCGCCCAGGTGTCCGCGGGCGCCCATGCTGCGGATGAAGACCTTCGGGTCGAGCGCGTGGCGCTGCATCCGGATGCGGTCGCCGAGAATGGCGCCTCCGGTGAAGGGCGAGTTCGGGTCCGTGGCCAGCACGGCGACCGATTGGCTCCTCTTGCGAAGCAGGGTCACCACAGCGTCGACCAGCGTCGACTTGCCGGTGCCAGGAGCGCCGGTGAAGCCGGTCACGCCCGGAACCTGGGCGTCGGTGTGGTCGCGAACAGCATCCTCGAGGTCGCGGACGAACGGGTCTCTCCGCTCGATCAGGGTGATCGCGCGCGCCAAGGCGCGCACATCGCCGGACCGGAACTTACTCAATAGGTCTGGATCGTCTGGGTCGTTCAGGTGCTCACTCGCCCAACCAATGTAGGGCGTACGTGTGGCCCAGGACGACCACGAGGCCGTATGTCTGCTGACCTGGCGAAGGGGCGGGATTCGACGGCGTCGCGGCCACCACCGTGCCTCCGAAGAAGTCGTTGAGCCACTTCGTGGTCAGCGGGAACTTTCCACCCGAGTAATCCAGGATCACCGTGTCCGTCGATGGACGGTGCGCGACCGGGTCGGCCAACTGCAGGCCGGACGGGTCGAGCATCGAGGTGACTCGCTGATCGAGGTTGGGAAAGTTGGTGGCGCCGTTGACGATCTGCACCGGCGCTTTCTCCGCCAACGTCTTGGGGCTGATGAACACCCCCTCCGCAAAGAAGTGATGGATCATGAAATAGGATGCGTCGTCCGGGCAAAGCTGTGACACTCCCGGCCCCATGCCGCAGTCGAAGGAATCGAGCAGGTTCCCGTCTCCATTCGGCGAGGGCCCGGTTAAAGCGACCCGGATGATCGAGCTGTCAGGCAGGTTCTTGCCCCAGTCGTAGATCGCCTTCATGTCCGAGATGGTCATGTCGGTGTGGATGTTCTTCTGCAGGGCGCTCAGCAGCTGGGGGGCCTTGGCGAATCCGTTGACTGTGGTCGCCTTCTTCTTGATCGCCTGCATGATGTCCTGCTGCCGCCTCGCGCGGCCGAAGTCGGACGCCTGCTCAGGCTGAATTGCGTGCCGAGATCGGGCGACTTCGAGTGCTTGCTCTCCGTTGAGGTGCTGACACCCGGCTTTGAAATGGATCGGTCTGTAACCGTTGCTGTAGTCGGGGTACTCCAGATCGTCCAGGTTTGTGGTCAGGCAGATGTCGACTCCGCCCAATGCATTGACCATGTCGCGAAATGCGACGAAGTCGACCGCGATGTACCGGTCGAAGCTCTTGCCGGTCACCTTTCCAACCTCGTGCTCCGCCGCCATGCCGCCGGCGTTGGGACCGCTGTACTGCGAGGCGACGCAGCAGATGATGTTCGTCAGCGGCACCTCGTACGCGGAGTTGATCTTGTTCACCCAGACCCGGTCCGGGTTGGTTTGCAGGTTCATGCGCACGACCAGGTCGCGAGGAATCGACGCCATCATCACGCGATTGCTGTTCGGGTCGATGGTCACGGCCATGATCGAGTCCGTCAGAAATGGCGCGTCGTTCTCATAGCCGCCCATTCCGAGCAGAAGGATGTTCACCTGCTGGCCGTGCTTGAGCTTGTAGGCGATGGTCCCGGGTGAGGGCTCGACGGCCTGCACCACCTCGCCGATCGGGTTGATGTGATGGCCCGTGGTCGCCGTGACGAAATCGTCGAAGCGCTTGTACGTCAGGGTGGCTCCGACGATCACGGCAAGCAGAAGGACCGCCACGACCGCCGCCGGGAAGGACCTCGTCAGGCGGTAGGAGACGCTGTAGCGGGATCGCCTGGCCCGTTTCGGCCTGGACCGGAACATGAGCACCGGGATTCTAACAACGGCGTCTTGGGATCGAGGGTTACGGCGAAGGCGTGGCGTTCGAGTTGTTCAGCGCTCCTGAGACGATGACGAAGAAGAACCAGGCCACGCTGGCGACGAAGCCGACGACGCCGAGGACCAGTCCGACGATCGCGAGCGTTCCCCCACCCACAGCGCCACCGCTCGTCGCAATTCTCTGCCGCGAGATGAAGCCCATGATGGCGGCGGTCGGTCCGAGGATGATGCCCAGGCAGGCAACCGAGCAGGCGATCGACACGATCCCGATGACGAGGGAGGCGATTGCCAGACCATCCGTGCGCTGACCCGCGTAGCCGGCGCCGGGCGGCATGTAGCCACCCGGTGGCGGCGGAACGTAGCCCCCACTACCCGGGGGCGGTGCGCCGTACCCTCCGCCCGGCGGTGGAGGCGGTGGCGGGTTGTAACCGCCGCCAGAAGGCGGCGGAGGCGGCGGGGGTGATCCCGGCGCGGGCGGAGGAGGCGGCGGGGCTGGGGGCTCGTTGCCCCCGCTCGGCGGAGGTGGCGGCGGCGGCACGTCCGACATTTGCTTCCTCCTATTTGGTGGGGTTTGTGGTCGAACCGATCTCGAAACTACGGATGATCCACGCCTGCATGGCGAGCGCATACACGCTCGTGAACACGACTCCTATGAAGCACGCAAACGCACCGAGCTGGCCTATGAAGCCGGCGGCGATCAGCATAAGGCCCGCGATGAGCGTGTTGAGCGGCGCGGATCGAGCTCGGCGAAAGATCGCCGCCACGTGAAACCCGCCCGCGATGCCTCCGTGGTCGACAGCGAGCACGATCGACGGCATGGCAAAGGTCAGTGCAAGCGAGCCGATCGTCACCACGCTGAAAGTCAGAAGCATCAAAGCAAAGCCGAGTAAAACAAAAAACGCATTCGCCGAATCGTGTCCCTGCTGGGCAAGCAGCACGACGGCGGGGACATAGAGCACCGCGCCGATCACCGCGAGGCCAAGGTAGTAGACGAGGTAGACGACGAAAAGGTGCACGCCTCGGAGCAGGTAATCGAAGTTCGCGGGCGGAAGCTTTTCGTCACCGGCCCGAAGGCGGTCGAGCGTGGCCAGCATCCAGCCGAGTCCGTTGATGCCGCCGACGATCGGAATCAGCTGGATGAGCCCCATGATCAGGATCTTGTTCAGCCAGTCCGGATCCCGGAAAGGCCAGGCGAACGCGTCGCCGATGCGCTCCACCGCTTAGGGCGGCGGCGGGCCGAAGTTGGCCAACAGCACCAGGACGAACCAGATCAGGAACACGAGCGCGCCGGCGCCGGTGCCGATGACGCCCATGACCCAGCCGGCCACCGGCGTGCTGTGGCCGCCGAGGGTCTGCGGCGAGGCGGCGATCCTGGCGACCGCCGACTTGCCGAGGAAGTATGCGACCGGGCCCAGAATCATGGCCGGCAGACCCAGCAACAGGAAGTTCAGGAGCTCGCCCAGGCCGGTCAACAGGGCGAGGACGCCCAGCAGGAAACCAAGCATCGCGAGCAGGAGCGCGAAGATCGAAGCGATGAGCGACGCCAGGGCACGCTTCTCCGTTCGACCCGCCGGGGCAGGCGGAGCCGGATATACCGGGCGCTGGTATTGCGGCGCGATCGCGTACGGTGGCACTGGAGGGGGCGGCGGAGGTGGCGGCGGCCTCTGCGGCTCGGCGCTCAACGCAGCAGCGCCCGGGCGATGACCACGCGCTGAATCTGGTTGGTGCCCTCGTAGATCTGGGTGATCTTGGCGTCTCGCATCATCCGTTCCACAGGGTAATCGGAGATGTAGCCGTAACCGCCCAGCAGCTGCACGCAATCCGTGGTGACCCTCATGGCCATGTCGGAAGCAAAGAGCTTGGCCATGGCGGCGACCTTGGTCAGGTCGGGCGCCTTGCTGTCGACCTTCGTCGCTGCCCGGTAGACCAGGTGCCGCGAAGCCTCGATCTGGGTGGCGATGTCGGCCAGCATGAACTGGATTCCCTGGAAGGCGGCGATCGGCTGGCCGAACTGCTGCCGTTCTTTGACGTAATTGAGCGCATAGTCGAAAGCACCTTCGGCGATGCCGAGCGCCTGCGCCCCGATCCCGGGACGCGAGCGATCCAATACCGCGAGGGCGATCTTGAAGCCGGCGCCCTCCTCGCCGAGGCGATTCGCGGCGGGTACCTTCACGTCCTCGAGCACGATCTGAGCCGTGGGCGAGCCGCGGATTCCAAGCTTGTGCTCGAGCTTCTCCACCTTCCAGGGGCTCGTCTCCCGTTCGAGGACGAAGGCTGAGATCCCGCGATGATCTTCCTTGGCGTCGGTCTGCGCGAATACGACGAGAGTGCCGGCGACGCTGCCGTGAGTGATGAACTGCTTGGTGCCGTTGAGCACGTAATCACTGCCGTGCTTCGTGGCTCGCGTCTTCATGGCCGCGGCATCCGAGCCGCTGCCTGGCTCCGACAGCGCGTATGCGGCGACCCGGTCTCCTGACGCGAGCGGCGGACACAGTCGCTTTTTCTGCTCTTCTGAGCCGGCAACCAGGATCGGATAGGAGCCCAGCGCCTGCACCGCGAGGATCAGCGACGAGCTGGCGCATGCCTTCGCAATCTCCTCGATGCCCATGCAGATGGTGACGCTCGAGCCGGAGATCCCGCCGTACTCCTCGGGGAAGGGGATGCCGAGGATGCCGTTGTCGGCGAAGAGCCGCTCGATGTCCTTGGGATACTCGCCTGTCTGGTCGATCTCCGCCGCGCGAGGCGCTACGCGGTCCTGGACCAGCTCGCGGATCGTGTCCCGGATTGCGACCTGCTCCGCACTGAATTCGAAGTCCATTCGAGCTGGATTATCCGGCGTTGACTAATTCACGCGCGATCACGATGCGCTGGACCTGGTTCGAGCCTTCGTAGATCTGAAGCGCCTTCGCGTCCCGCATATGTCGCCCGAAGGGGCTCCCCGCTCGTGCGCCCTCCTCCCCAGCGATCTGCAAGGCGTCGATCGTGACCTGCATCGCGGTGTCGGTGCAGTGGAGCTTGGCCATCGAGGCCTGGCGGGTGAACGGCCGGCCCCGGCTGCACAGCCACGCCGCCTGGTACGCCAGAAGTCGCGCCGACTCGACGCGGGTGGCCATGTCCGCGAGGGTGAAGTCGTCGCCCTGATCGTGTCCCCCGTCGCGCATCAGGGTGCGAGCCTCGTCGACCGCCGCCTGGGCGATGCCCAGCCCCTGGCCCGAAATGCCGATCCGTCCGGAGTCGAGTGCTCGCATCGCGACGACAAAGCCCTTGCCCTCAGCACCGAGCCGGTTGGCGGCCGGAACTTCGACGTCTTCGAGCACCAGCTCACCCGTAGGCGAGCCATTCAGGCCCATCTTGTCGAACACCTGCCCCACCCGAAGCCCGGGGCTGCCGGCCGGGACCAGGAACGAGGTCACGCCCGCCGCACGTTCGTCCGGCCCGGTGCTCGCGAAGATGACGTACAGCCCCGCGTGGCCGACGTTGGTGATGAAGGTCTTGGTGCCGTTGAGCACGTAGCCGTCTCCCTTCCGGCGCGCTGTGGCCTTCAGGGACGCGGCATCGGATCCCGAGGCGGGTTCTGTCAGCGCGAAAGCTCCCAGGAGCTCGCCCGAGGCGAGCTGCGGCAACCAGCGTTTTTTCTGCTCCTCGTCCCCGAACAGCAGGATGGGCTCGGTGCCGACACTGGTGTGGACGTCGACGATCACCGCGGTGGATGCGCAAGCCTGGGCCAGTTCCTCGATGCAGATCGCAAAGGCCAGTGCGTCGAGGCCCGCGCCACCGTATTCGCGGGGGATCAGGACCCCCATGAGCCCGGATTCCGCAGCCGCGGCGACCGCCTCCTGTGGGAACCGGTGTTCGCGGTCGACCTCGGCGGCGAGCGGCCGAACCACTCCTTGCGCGAGTTCGCGAACCGCGGCCCGGAAGGTCGCATGCTCGGGCGCAAGTTCGAGGTCCAACTCAGACGTTAATTAGAATAGTGGGCTTGACAATGGACGCAGGGCCGAGGTACCTCGAGGGCACGACCGTTGGTAGTGGCCGCGACATCATCGGAGTGCGGCGGGATCGTATCGCGGACATCATCAGCACGGGGCGCGAGATCATCTCGCGGGCCAAAGGGGAGAAGATCCTCCCGGACACCATCACCGGGGCCACCGCCGCGCTGCTGGTCACCATCGCAGGCTACGGCGAGCCGCTTTCAGAAGGCCAGTGGCGTGAGCTGGCGGGGGTCGTGGGCGGGATAATGCGCGACAACACGTATGCCGACCTTGCCCGGCTCCGGACACTGATCACCCAGGAACAATTTCTGAATGTCGCGCGCAACCAGGGATATGCCCGCTTCATCCGCCGGCTCGACGACGGCAGATGGGTTTGCGAGCTGACTCCGAAGCTTGAAGATCTTCCAGACGAGTGACGGGCATCGCCGGCTGAGCGGAGCGCTCCGCTCTCGGGTCGTTCGGATACTCTTCGCCCTCATCTTCGTCTTCGCGGTCTTCAGCCCAGCCGCCGTGGTCTTTGCGGTGGTCTGGATGGCGCCCCCCATCACGACCGGGTCCGCCGCGGCGGAGGGCGGCCAGCCACAGCGTCTGCTGCCGGCGCCCGACGTGCAGCCCACCAGCCTGCCCGAGCCCTCGTTCAACGTGTACGCGAACACGCTGTCGGGCGCGGTGCCGTGCCCCTTGTGCGAGCTGCCGGCCCGCGTCTACGTGCCCAACAGCCGGGCCGGGACCGTCGACGTCATCGATCCGAGAACGTTCGCGGTGGTCGACCACTACCGCGTCGGCTCAATTCCTCACCACATCGCGCCCGCGTGGGACATGAGCGCTCTGTACGTGGACAACGAAGGATCGAGCAGCCTGACGGTGCTGGACATCCACACGGGAAGGCCGGTCGACCAGATCAACATTCCCTTCCCGTACAACCTCTACTTCACCCCTGACGGCACGAAGGCAGTCGACGTCGTCGAGAGACTCCAGCGCATCGAGTTCCGCGACTGGCGTCACGGATGGGCGCTGCTGAAGTCGGTCCCGATCCCGTGGCCGGGCGCCGACCACCTCGATTTCAGCGCCGACGGCAGCTACCTGATGATCTCCACCGAATATTCCGGGGTCGTCGCGAGGGTCGACGTGAACAACATGCAGCTCGCCGGCTCGGTTCGCGTCGGCGGTCTTCCGATCGACGTCAAGCTGTCCCCGGACGGCAACTACTTTTACGTGACGAACCAGGGCCGGATGGGCGTATCGGTCATCGACCCGGTTGCGATGAAAGAGATCCAGTTCATTCCCACGGGCCGCGGCGCGCACGGCTTGCAGGTTTCGCGCGACACGAAGTCGCTGTACGTGTCGAACCGCCTCGAGGGATCGATTTCGGTGATCGACTTCGCGAGCCGCAGCGTCGTGGCCAAGTGGAAGATGTCCGGTGGCGGGAGCCCGGACATGCTGCAGCTCAACCCGGAAGGAACGCAGCTGTGGGCCTCAGGCCGCTACAACGCCGAGGTATACGTGTTCGACACCAGGACGGGTGATCTGATCGAACGAATTCGGGTGGGTTCCGAAGACCACGGCCTGACGTACTTCCCGAATGTCGGGCAGCACAGCCTTGGGCACAACGGGGTGTACCGCTAGTCCGGACTCCGCACTCGACCAAAGGTGACAGTCGGCGCGATCGGCATCATCCTTCCGTCGTCAGTCTTGACCAGCTGCCATCCACCTTCATGCACCAGCCAGTGATGCCGGTGACAGAGAAGGATCAGGTTGGACAGCTCGGTGTTCCCGCCGTTGATCCAGTGCACGAGATGGTGTCCATCGCACCGTGAGGCGGGCCTGTCGCAGCCGTCCCACTGGCAGTGCCCGTCGCGGGCCTTGAGGGCGCGCCGCGCCGGTCCCGAGATGACTCGCCTGGAGCGGCCGACATCGACCACGACCGATTCCTGGTCGAGCAGGACGCGCATCACGCTGCAGTCACAAGCCATGCGCTGAACCGTGGTCGAGGAAACCGGCAGAGCGAACTCCATCTCGCCGCCGACCGCGCCCGCCATGCCCTTCACCGTCTCCACCGATGCGGTGATCTGGAGGTTGGCCGGCTTGCCGCCATGGGCCAGCTCGACCAGGGCGTCGGCGTAGCGCTTGGGCAGGTCGCGGTCGTCCTCGGCGTCCGACTTGCGGGCCAGTGGCTCCAGAGCCGTCCGCACCGCCGCGCCACCGATCGGGTCGAGCACGCCATTGATCAGCAGGCAGCCGTC
>Ga0209161_10003597_pt1 | contig 12455 bp, 9 predicted proteins | sample GraSoiAngelo_155_FD_186169 | JGI IMG/M metagenome (GOLD analysis project Ga0209161, IMG submission 186169) | Grasslands soil microbial communities from the Angelo Coastal Reserve, California, USA - 14_1009_13_30cm (SPAdes) (version 2) | ecosystem: Environmental > Terrestrial > Soil > Grasslands ...
CACCCGGTGACTGTGTCCCTGCTGGTGCCGCTCCGTCGACTCGATGTGAAAGGTGAGCAGCTCGAGCACCGCGAGGTACGCGTTCTTGGCGTCCGTCAGCCGCTGCGCCCGGTCTTCGGCGAGCATGCCCACGACGTAGCCGGTCAGAATCAGGAACCCGCCCCACGGCACGAGGGTCAGCAGCGCGCCGAGGTAGAGACCGGGCAGCAGCTCGAGCCCGAACACGCCCTGGAAGAAGAACACCAGCGACACCAGGAACACACCGGACATGACCGCGAAGCGGCGGCCGCCGTAAAACCCGGCGAGGATGATGGGGAGATAGTAGAAGCTGAGAAAGGCGAGCTTCTCATCCACGAAGTAGTGGATGACCAGCATGGACGCAAAGAGCAGCACCACGAAGATGCGCTCGAAGTGGGCGAAGATGAACGACTTGGCGCGCTCCAGCGCACGGGGCTGGCCCAAGGGACCTCGGCGGTTCGGGTTATGGGGCGGCGCGCCGTCAAAGTGGGGTACAACAAGGCAAGTTGCAAGTTTTCGCCGGGCGCCGCAGCGCCAGGCTGCCCGATGTAAGGCGCTCAAGAATGAAGAGATAGGCGTTGCAGGCTGGAGCGGCACGGGTTTCGCCATACACGGTGCCTGGCGGCTGCCGCAAGAAGGCGGCAGCCTAGACTGACCACCGTCACACCACAGGAGCAGCACATGTCCCGAGCCGCAGTTGCCATGCTTTTCGCCGTCGCTCTCGCCGCCCCCGCCGGGCTCGCCGCCCAGAACCAGTGGGAGCGCGTGGTGCGCGGCCAGATCCGCGAGCACAGCGGGTATCTGACCGACCGTGGGTACGACATGATCAGCGAAGTGTACCAGGGCCGGCTGGGCAATCACGAGAATGAGACGCTGACGATCGACCTGCAGGCCGGTCGCGCCTACGCCTTCCTCGGCGTGTGCGATCAGGACTGCCGTGACATGGACCTGCGACTCTACGATCCCGACGGCGACGAAATCGATTCCGACGTCGGGGATGACGATTGGCCGGTCGTGAAGGTCGCGTCGGCTCGCTCGGGCACCTACACGATCAAGGTGGTCATGGCGAGCTGCTCCACCGACCCGTGCTACTACGGCGTCGGCGCGTTCAAGAAGTAACGCCCGCACCTCCCCAAGACGACCCGTTCGAGCCCGGCTCGGACGGGTCGCCTGCTTCGTAACCGGGGCAGGCGCGCATCGGCAGGGGCGGATAACGGACGTAGCGGGGATCGGTCTCCGCCCGCGCGCACCGATAGAAGGTGGACCCGCGGCGGTTGGTCGCGGTCCGCACCCAGCGGCACGTGAAGCACAGGCCGACGGCGTCAGGACCGGTCACGTGAGCAATATCGCCGCCCGCCGGCGGCTCGTGCTATGGCGTTTTCCGGCGGGCTTTCCAATCTTGGCGTCGTGGCCCAAGTCCCTGGCCCCGACGAGCTTCCGCCTGGTCTGCGAGAGGAGTACCTCGCGGGCATGCGCCCCACCCTGGGCGTGCTGGCCGCCATCGCTAGACGGCTGACCGCCGCCGGCAACGACGCGGAGGCGCTGGAAGGGCTGCGTCGGGAAACGCACAAGATCCACGGCTCCGCCGGCTCGTTCGGCTTCATGGAAGCGTCGCGACTCGCCGCCGGGATGGAGGCCACCGCGAAGGACTGGATCGCGCGTCCGGGCGACACGGACATGGACCGTGGCGGACTCACCGGCTGGTTCGTCACGCGGCTCGCGGAGATGTTGAAGCTCCCGGTACCGGAGTCTCCGAGCGCGTCGCCGCCACGGCTCGTCATCCGTCGGCCCAGCGCCGCGCAGAAGGCCGCGGCTCCACCCGCGCCGGCGTCCAAGCCGCTCGCGCCGGCCGGCCGTCCCGAGCCACCGAAGGCGTCGGTCGCGCCCGTCATCCCGCGCCGCCCGTCCCAGCCGCAGAGCGCCCCGCGTCCAGCGCCGTCGCCCCCGCCCCCGCCTCGCTCTCCTAAGCCGGCCCCACCAAGGCCGGCGCCACCAAAGCCGGCGCCGAAGCCACCGCCAAGAGCGGAGCCGAAGCCGTCGCCGGAGAGCATGCCCTGGCTCGTATCGCCCGAGGAATCCAAGCCGGCGAAGCGCCCGCCGGAGGCGGCACCGCCGCCGCGCAAACCCGCGCCGCCACCACTGGCTGCCGTCGCACCGCCGAGCGAGGCGACCGATTCCGCCGGTCCCGAGATCATCCTCGTCGAAGACGATCCGGCGCTCGCAGAGCTGCTCGAATACGGGTTGCGCGCGCGTGGGTATCGCTTCGTCTCGTATCGTAATGGGCGGGATGCGCTGCGCGAGCTGCTCGCCCTCGACGTGGGAGCGACGCACCCGGTGGTGCTCCTGGACGTGGACCTCCCCGGCCTCGACGGCTACTCCGTCCTCGACGGCCTGCAGCGCGACCGGCCCGGTGTCTTCCGCGTCGTGTTCACCACCGTGCACGGCGGTGAAGCGGAGCAGCTGCGCGGCCTGGAAGCGGGCGCGCTCGACTACCTCGTGAAGCCGATCAGCCTGCGCGTCGCGCTCGAAAAAATCCGGCGCTGGGTGGGGAGGTGACGAGCCGGCAGTTCCTCATCATCGTGGCGGCGGCGCAGGCTGCCCTGCTCGTCGCTCTCGTCGTGCTCATCGTCCTCAACCGCTGGATCCGCCTGCGCCGCCGCATCCGCGTGCACCCGCAGCGCCTCGAGGTCGACACCGTGTTTCAGCGTTGGGCCCTGGGGCAGGTGAAGCCCGCCGAGGTGCTCGCGGGCCTCGGCCGCCTGCCGGTGCCCCTCGCCATCGACGCCCTCGTGACGTGGTCGGCGCGCGTCGCCAACGAAGGGTGGCAGGAGCTGTCCCGCGCGCTGGAGCAGCAGTGGTGGGCGCGCATCATCCGATCGAATTACCGCTCGTTCCGCTGGTGGAAGCGCCTGGAGTGCGCGCGCTTCCTGTCCGTCGCGGCGACTCCGCGGGATGTCAGCCGGGTGCTGCGGCTGCTGCGCGACCGGCATCCCGCCGTCCAGATCGCCGCCGTTACCACGCTGGAACGCGTCGAGAGCCCGGTATTGGTGCGGTCGGTCCTGGAGCAGCTCCCTCACCTGGGCCCGACGGTGCAGGCCTACTACGCCAGCATGCTGAAGAAATCGCGGAGAGCCGTCGTTCAGCACCTGCTGCACCTCTTCCGCCGTCTCAATGACCCAATGCTACCGCGCATTATGGAGTTCGCGGCGCGTCTCGAGGACCCGGCGCTGCGCGAGCCGTTCACCACCCACGCGACGCACCCCGACGCCGAAGTCCGCACCCAGGTCGCGCGCGGGCTCGGCCACTACCCGCATCCCGAGTCGACCGCCGCGTTGGGTGTGCTCGTCCAGGATGAGGCCTGGACGGTGCGCGCTCAGGCGGTCCGCTCCCTCGGCATGATCGCCGACCCGGCGACGCTCCCGCTGGTGCGCGACGCACTGCGCGACGCCGAGTGGTGGGTGCGGATGCGGGCCGGTCTCGCGCTCATGCGCTTCGGTGCCGCCGGCCGCAACGCCCTGCTGGAGACGGAGGTCGGCGCGCACACCGAGGCGCGAGAGATGGCGCGTCTCATTCTCGGTCTTTCCCAGCAGGCGCTCGCGGAGTTCGCGGCATGAGCGGTGCCCTGAGCAGCGTGCTGCAGGGGACCGACGCCGTAATCCTCGCGTACTTCCTGGTGCTGAATTCGTTCTACGCCCTGCTGCTGATCCTCGCCGTCCCGGAAATCTGGGAGCAGAGCCGGCTCGCCGAGGACGAGGACTTTCAGCGACTCATGCAGAGCGACGCCCTGCCCCCGATCACCATCCTCGTGCCGGCGTACAACGAGAGCGCGACCATCGAGGCGAGCGTCACGGCGATCCTCACGCTCGAGTACCGCAACTTCGAAGTCATCGTCGTGAACGACGGCTCCAAGGACGACACGATGGGGCGCCTGAGCCAGGCCTTCGATCTCTTCGAGGTGCCGCGCACGTATCGGGATACGATCCCCAGCGCGCCGGTGCGCGCGGTGTACCGGTCGCGGACCCGCACCCGGCTGATGGTGATCGACAAGGAAAACGGCGGCAAGGCCGACTCGCTCAACGCCGCCATCAATGCGAGCCGCTTTCCGTTAGTCATCGCCGTCGATGCCGACACGCTCATCGAGCCCGACGCCCTGCTGCGGCTGACGCGCCCGTTCCTGCTCGGGCGCCGCATCGCGGCGGTCGGCGGCACGGTGCGCGTCGCCAACAGCTGCACCGTCAAGGACGGCCGCGTCGCCGATGCGCGCGTGCCGCGACGCTTCCTCCCCGGCATTCAAGTGGTCGAGTATCTCCGGGCCTTCCTGTTCGGCCGGCTCGGCTGGAACCGGCTCGGCGGCAGCCTCGTGATCTCCGGCGCGTTCGGGTTGTTCCGCAAGGAATACCTGCTGGCGATCGGCGGCTACCGACTGGAGAGCATCGTCGAGGACATGGACCTCGTCGTGCGGCTGCACCGCTACCTCCGGCAGAAAAAGATCAAGTACGAGATCTCCTTCATTCCCGATCCCGTGGCCTGGACCGAGGTGCCCGAGTCGGGACGCATCCTCGGCCGGCAGCGCGAGCGCTGGCACCGCGGGCTCATCTCCGCGATGTGGCAGTACCGGGGGATGCTGTTCAATCCACGCTACGGCCGGGTCGGGCTCGTGGCGGTTCCCTTTTTCGCCCTGGGGGAAATGCTCGCCCCGCTCATCGAGCTGCTGGGCTACGTGGTGACGATCGTCGGGCTGGCGTACGGGATCATCAACGTATCGTTCGCGTTGCTGTTCCTCCTGGTCGCGTGGGGGTATGGCATGCTGCTGTCGCTGTGGGCGGTGGGGCTCGAGGAAGCGAGTTTCCGCCGCTACCGGCGGGTCGGCGACATCGCGCTGCTGCTGCTCTACGCCACCCTCGAGACCTTCGGCTATCGCCAGCGCACCGTGTGGTGGCGGCTCAAGGCCTTCGCCACGGTGTGGCGGCGCCGGCAGGTGTGGGGCGAAATGGTGCGGAAGGGGTTCGCGGCGCCGCGATGATGCTCCTGCTGGCGGGCCTCCTGCTCCAATCCTCCTGCGACCGGCCTGCCGCGGCGGCCGCCGTCGATCTGGGCTGGCAGGCATATCGGCACGGAGCGATCGCCGAGGCGGCCGCGCGCTTCGCGGCGGCGGACACGGTCTGCGCGGGCTTCCCCGGCGCGGCGACAGGACTCGGGTTCGTGCGGCTGCGGCAGGGCGACGCGGCAGGGGCGGAGCGCTATTTCACGGCGGCGTTGCGCCGTGACTCCACCGAAGCGGATACGTGGTACGGGCTGGGCCTCGCGCGCCAGCGGCTCGGCCGCCGCGCGCTGGCGGTGCCGGCGTGGCGGCGGGCGCTCGCGATCGCGCCAGCCTATGCCGACGCGCTCGACGCGCTGCTCGCGGCCGGCGTAGACAGCGGGTTGCCGCTGCCGCCACGCGCGCGGCCAGAGGCTCCGACAGTTCCCGCCCGCGCCCTGGGAGAACACTTCGAGATTCTCTCCGGCAATTCCTGGAAGCCGTTTTACGTGAAGGGCGTGAATTTCGGCGTGGCGCTCCCGGGAAATTTTCCGTCACAGTTCCCCCCGGATGATTCGACGTACGCGCGGTGGCTGCGGCTGATCGCGGAGGCCAACGCCAACCTGGTGCGCGTGTACACGATCTTGCCGCCGGCGTTCTATCGCGCGCTCAAGGCGTGGAACGACGCCCATTCCGAGCGGCCGCTGTGGCTCATTCAGGGCGTATGGGCCGAGCTGCCCCCGCACAGCGACTACGACGCCCCCGCGTGGAAAGCGGGGTTCCGGTCGGAGATGCGGCGGGTGGTGGAAGGCGTGCACGGCCATGCGGCGATCGCGGCGCGGCCAGGGCACGCGTGGGGGCGCTACGACGCCGACGTCGCCGATCACGTGCTGGCATACATCATCGGGCGTGAGTGGGAGCCGTTTTCGATCCGCGCGTACAACAACCTGCACCCGGGCCGCACCCGCTTCGCGGGGCGCTTTCTCGCCGTGGACCGTGGCACGCCCGCCGACGTATGGATGGCGGAGCAGTGCGATTGGCTCCTGGCGTACGAGTGGGACACGTGGCGGGCCGCGCGGCCGATCGCCTACACCAACTGGCCGACGCTCGACCCCCTGCATCACCCGACCGAGCCCACAGCCGCGGAGGAACAGGCGCTGCGCCGGCGGCTGAGTCTCGTCCGGAACGTGCGGCTCAAGGAGTACGACAACGACGGCGAGGCGCTCGACGCGATGCTCGTCCGCACCACCGCGGCCAACGTCGCGGGCTACTTCGCGTCGTATCACGCCTACCCATACTATCCGGACTTCATCGGGCTCGATTCGGCGTACGGTGCCGCGCGCTCCTCCGCGGGCCCGTCGCACTACTTCGGGTATCTGCTCGACCTCAAGCGACACCACGCGGGCCGTGCGCTGCTCATCGCCGAGTATGGCGTGCCCTCGTCCCGCGGCGTGGCGCACCTGGAACCCGAGGGACTGCACCACGGCGGGCACGACGAACAGGAGATGGCGGACCAGGACGTGCGCCTGACGCGGGAAATCCGCGAGGCCGGCCTCGCGGGAGGGGTGCTGTTCGCCTGGCTCGACGAGTGGTTCAAGCACAACTGGGTGGTGGTCGACCTTGAAGAACCGCGGGAGCGCACCCGGCTGTGGCACAACGTGATGGATGTCGAGCAGAACTACGGTTTGTTGGGGCTCTACGCCGGCGACTCCACCCGTCCGGAGCCCGGCGGTGACCCTGCCGCGTGGCGCGCGCTTCCCGCGCTCGCCGACAGCGCGGGAACGCGTCTGCGCGTCGGCTCGGACGCGTCGTATCTGTACCTCGCGCTCGACACCCCGCTGAAGCCCGATTCCACACGGTGGGAAGTCGGCATCGCGACCTACGGCGCGGACCGCGGCCGGTTCGCGCTCATTCTCAACGACACCGCCGATGCCGAGCTGCTCGTCACGCCGGACTACAATCCGTACCTCGGCCCCCGTCCTGGGATGCGACCCACCGACCTCGACCTGTTCTACAACACGCATGCCACTGTCGACGGCCGGCGCGACGACCGCGTGTTCGACTCGCTCTTCGTCACCACGAATCGCTTCCGCGTCGCGCGCACGGGCCAGACGTTCCCGGCGCACGGTGTGAACCGCGGCCGCTTGCGCTACGGTCGCAGCGCCGAGTCTTCGCTTGCCGATTGGTTCGTGGACCGCGAGACCGGGCTCGTGGAGGTGAGACTCCCCTGGGGGCTCCTCAACGTCACCGACCCGTCGTCGCGGACGGTCCTGGCGAGCGTCCGCGACCCCGGGCCGTTTCGCACGGTGGTCACGGACGGATTCCGGTTTGTGGCTGCGGCATTCGGTCCAGGCGGCGCCGTGCGGGTGCGGCTCACATCCCCGCGGCCGTACAGCTGGCCGACCTGGGAGGCCCCCGTTTGGCACGAGCGCTTGAAGCCCGCATACTACGCCATGCAGGCGCTCTGGGGGACCTGGTGATCCGTCGCGTGCTGCCGCTGCTCGCGGTCTTCGCGCTCGCCCGCCCCGCGGCTGCCCAGCTCCCCGAGGCGGAGGACGCGTTCCGCCGCGGCGCCTATCACGCTGCCCGGGCCGGCTACGAGGCAGTCCTGCGGCAGGACTCCACCAACGTCCGCGCGCTGTACCGGCTCGCGATTCTCGACAGCTGGGACGGCAAGCTGCAGCGCTCTCTCGACCGGTTCGTCCGGCTCCGGCGCCTCGAGCCGATCGACGCGGACATCATGGTGGCCCACGCCCGCGTGCTCGCATGGGCCGGGAGGAATCGCGAGTCCGAGATCCTGTATGACTCCGTGTTGGCGCGCGATCCGGAACGCGCCGACGCCCTCGCCGGCCGTGCCCGCGCGGTGGCCTGGGCCGGGGACCTCGATCGCGCCGAGCGGATGTGGCGTGACGCGCTGGCCGCGCACCCCGACGACCCCGAGATCCTCGTGGGCCTCGCGCAGACACTGTTCTGGAAGGGACAGCCGGAGCTAGCGACGAGTTACGTGACTCGCGCGCGCCAGCTCGCCCCGGAAGACCGCGCCGCCTCGGACCTGTTGAGCCTGTTGCGGGCCGCCCTGCGCCCGGAGGTCGCGAGCTCGGCCAATTACGCGCACGACTCCGACAAAAATGCGTTCTTCGCGCACGATGCGACGTTCACCACCTCGCTCAGCCCTGACGTGCGCGGCACGCTCACGGCCGGGTGGCGGCGCGCCACTGATCCCGTGCGGGCCGGCCTCAGTTACGGCGCCGGCGGCTATGCGGTCGCGCCGCTGGGGCGCGGCACCGTGCTCCGCGCCGGCCTCGGTGTGCGGCGTCTCGAGCCGGAAGGTGGTGTGTCGCGTACGCCGTTCACCGCACAGCTCGGCGTCGGCGTACGTCCCGCTCAGTTCGCGTCGCTGAGCGTCGCCTACAGCCGGGTGCCGTTCGACGAGACGGCGCTGCTCATCGACAGCGGGTTCGTCATGCAGAGTGCGGACTTGAGCTTCGACCTCGCCCCAAGGGCGCGGCTCTCGATTTCAGGCGGCGGTGGTGTCGCCTGGCTGTCCGAGGGCAACCGGCGCCTCGGGGGCGTGCTCGCCGTGATGGCCGGCGTGCATCGCGGATTGGAAGTGGGGGTGTTCGGCCGCGCGATGGGTTACCGCGAGGCCAATCCCGGCCGCGGCTACTTCGCGCCCGATCGCTTCGGCGTGCTCGCCGTGATGGCCGGCGTGCATCGCGGATTGGAAGTGGGGGTGTTCGGCCGCGCGATGGGTTACCGCGAGGCCAATCCCGGCCGCGGCTACTTCGCGCCCGATCGCTTCGCCGTGCTCGAGGCGCGCACCGCCTACACCTGGGGCCAGACACGCTGGGGAGTACGTGCCGACGGCGGCGTCGGCGCACAACAGGTCGGTCGCGGCGCGTCGAGGCAGACCGAGTGGCACGCGGGGTTCACGGTGACGCGGGGATGGGGCGCGAACAGCGAGCTCGCGCTCGTCGGCTCGGTCACCAATAGCGCGGCGAGCCGCACCGGCATCGCGGTGGCTCCGGGATTCAAGTACTGGACGCTGGGACTGCGTCTGCGCCAGGGGTTGTAGTTACTACACGCGCACGTGCATCGGCTCGTGCAACAGTCGGCGCTGCAACCCCGGATGCGTCCGCCACACCTGCCAGCCCATCGCGCCCACGGCCACAAGGTTCCCCACGGCCACCGACCACCAGCCCAGTGCCCCCAGCACCCAGTCCGCTCCCACCGCCAGTGTAGCGACGAACAGCGCCTCCATCACGATAAAGGCGAGGACGACGAGCAGCGCTATCGCCGGCACCCGCTCGACCTGCTCCGCCAGCGCCACCAGCACTACGCCGGCGAGGATGAAGGCGGCGACGTGCACAAGGGTGTAAGTCGCCACCAACCCCAACGTGACCGGGACCGTGGCTGGCCCGGACGCGCCGAGCAACAGTGCCGAGCCCAAGGCGGCGGGAGTGCGCAACGGCGTGCCCACCGCGAGGTCGAGCCCGAAGAACCACACCGCGACCGCAGCTGCGCCGATGAGCCCCGTGACGACTCCCCGCATCAGCAGCGGATGTTCCCTGAGCGACGCCGGGCCGAACGGTCGCGGATCGCGCTCCGCGTAGTGGAGGTAGCTCATCAGGGCGAGTCCCGAGGCGATATTGGCGCCGAACACGTGCGGCCACGGGACCAACCGGAGCAGCGACACGCCGGAGAAGAGCAACCCCGCGTAGAACACGATTTCCTGGAGGACCAAGCCGAACGCGACGCCGAGCAACAAGCGATGTGGGGCGGCGAACGCGGCGCTCACGCGCGCCATCGCCACGCCGAGCGCTCCGAAGACGCCGAAGTGGAGCACCGAATACGCTGCGACGAGGCGAAATGTCGGCTGGGGGAACTGATTGTGCAGCAAGGCGCCCGCGAGTAGCGCCGGAGTACGGAATGGCTGGCCCGCGATCGCGTCCGCCACGAGAAACCAGAGCGCCACCACCAACCCCGCCAGGATCCCACCCGTCACGCCCTGGACAATCACTTCCTGCACCGATCGCCGCATGACTCACACCTCCTGCCGAAGGCTGTACTTAATATGGCCTGGCGACCGCCTCGGCGCCGCGCATCACCCTGAGGATGTTCAGCCCCGCCACCTTCCGCACATCCGCCGCCGTCCACCCGCGCCGCAGCAACTCGGCGATGAGATCGGGGAACTTCGACACGTCCTCGAGCCCCACCGGCACGCTCGAGATCCCGTCGAAATCCGAGCCGAGGCCGACGTGATCCACGCCGGCCACCTGCCGCAGGTGCTCCATGTGGTCGGCCACCTGGGCGAGCGTCGCCTTGGGGGCGCGGTCGCGCCACGCGCGCACGGAATCGCGAATGGCGATCGAGTCGAGGCCGGCGGCGCGCAGCCGGGCGATGCCCTGGGAGATCGTGTCGCCGTACGCGCGCAGCGCCTCCGACACGTAGTCGGGCGCGAAATTCGTCATTACGACCCCGCCGTTCCGCGCCAGCAGGCGCAGAATGGAGTCAGGGACGTTGCGGACGTGGCTGTCCAGCGCGCGGGCGGACGAATGCGAGAAGATCACCGGGGCGCGCGACACGCGCAGCGCGTCGATCATCGTCGAATCGGAGACGTGTGAAAGATCGACGAGCATGCCCAGCCGGTTCATCTCCCGGACCACGTCTTCGCCGAACGGCGTCAGCCCGCCGTGCTTGGCGCTATCCGTCGCCGCGTCCGCCCAGTCGATCGTCTCCCAGTGCGTGAGCGTCATGTAGCGGACGCCGAGCGCGTAGAACATCCGCAGCGCGCCGAGCGAGTTCTCGATGGCGTGGCCGCCCTCGATGCCGATGAGACAGGAGATCTTGCCGGCGCGGAAATTCCGCTCCACGTCGGCTGCCGTGGCCGCCATCGCCAGCGCTTGTGGGTAGCGGCGACACAGCCGGCGCACGAGGTCGATCTGCTCCAGCGCGTACACCGCCGGGTGCGGGCCCTCGCCGTGGATCGTCCCCACGGGAACGTACGCCGCCCAGAACTGGCCGCCCATGCCGCCCGCGCGCATGCGGGGGATGTCGGTCATCAGCTTGGGCTGGCTCGCCGAAAAATCGACCGAGTCGAGCCCGCCGCGCTCGCGGATCGCGTCGGGGATGTCGTTGTGTCCGTCGATGAGCGGGACGGTGCGCAGGATGGCGAGGGCTCTGATGCGGAACGAGTCCGGCTTCGCCACCTGGGCGGTGAGCCGGCCGGCCGACCCGGCAGCCAGCACGAGTGCTATCAGTCTGATTGCTTTGCGCATCGGGTTAAGGTGCCATCGCGCCCCCCTCGGCACAAGATTACGTTTCGCTGAATGCCCGACCCGAAAGCGACAATCAGTTTCGAGCTGAATGGTGAGGCGGCGACCGTCGCCTTCGCGCCCCACAAGACACTCCTCGAAGTACTGCGCGAAGACGCGGGACTCACGGGTACGAAGCACGGCTGCGAGCTGGGCGAGTGCGGGACCTGCACCGTCCTCGTCGACGGCACGCCCGTGCTCTCCTGCCTCGTCCTTGGTCTCGCCTGCGCCGGGCGGCGCGTCACCACCGTCGAAGGGCTCGCGGCGAACGGCAGGTTGCACCCGCTCCAGGATGCGTTCGCCGAGCTCGGCGCCGCGCAGTGCGGTTACTGCACGCCGGCCTTCCTTCTCGCGGCGGACGCCCTGCTCGTGGCCGACCCGCACCCCTCCCGCGACGCGATCAAGCAGGCGCTGTCCGGCAACCTCTGCCGCTGCACCGGTTACCTCAAGATCTACGAGGCAGTGGAGCTGGCCGCGGCCCGCATGCGCGGGGAGAAGGCCGAGCCTGCGCCGGAGACGCTGTATGGCCGGCGCTAAACGCCACAGCATCATCGGGAAAGCGCTTCGCAAGATCGACGCGACGGCGAAGGTCACCGGCGCCACGATCTTCGCCGACGATTTGTTCTTCCCGCGGATGCTGTATGCCAAGCTGCTGCGCAGCCCGCACCCGCACGCGAAGATCGTCACGATCGACACCACCAAGGCCGAGCGGCTCGCCGGGGTGAAAGCGGTGCTGACGGGGAAGGACCTCCCGATTCCGTTCGGAATCCTTCCCGTGAGCCAGGACGAGCACGCGCTCGCCCCGGACAAGGTCCGCTTCGTCGGCGATCCGGTGGCGGCCGTGGCGGCGATCAATGAAGACGTCGCGACGGAGGCGATGGACTTGATCAGCGTCGAGTACGAGCCGCTGCGCGCGGTCCCCGACGCCGAAGACGCGATCGCCCACCCCGACCCCCGTATCCACGACTACGGCGACGCCGGCAACCTCCACAAGGTGATTCACCTCGAGTTCGGCGACGTGGACGCGGGGTTCGCCGAAGCCGACCTGGTGCGGGAAGACCTGTTCTTCTACGAGGGCAACACCCACTTGCCGATGGAGCAGC
>Ga0209161_10003600_pt1 | contig 12445 bp, 10 predicted proteins | sample GraSoiAngelo_155_FD_186169 | JGI IMG/M metagenome (GOLD analysis project Ga0209161, IMG submission 186169) | Grasslands soil microbial communities from the Angelo Coastal Reserve, California, USA - 14_1009_13_30cm (SPAdes) (version 2) | ecosystem: Environmental > Terrestrial > Soil > Grasslands...
TCGCCGGCGAAAACGAGCTGCTCGATTTTTTGTTCGACCTGATCGTCGAGCTTGTAGCCGTCGTGCCGGAAAAATTTGATGCCGTTGTCTTCGTAGGAATTATGGGAGGCGGAAAGGACGATGCCGGCATCGGCGCGGAGCGCGCGGGTGATGTAAGCCACGCCCGGCGTCGGCAGCGGCCCGATGATGAGGACATCGACGCCGAGCGAAGTGATGCCGGCGACGAGCGCGTTCTCGAGCATGTAACCCGAAAGGCGCGTGTCTTTGCCGAGCACGATTTTCGGGCGCGCGCCCTCGGGGATGGTGCGGGGATTCAGTTGCGTGAAAACGTGCGCCGCGGCGCGGCCGAGCTTGAGCGCGGTCTCGGCGGTGACTGGTTCCACGTTGGCAACGCCGCGGACGCCGTCAGTCCCGAAAATCTTCTTGGCGGGGGTCACGTGGTAATTGAAACGCCGGAAGAGCGATTCGTAAATCGGAAACTGTGGTGAATTATGCCGCGTCGGGTCGTTGGCCAATTTTGCGCGCCGGCACGCCGCCCCAGATTTCGAAGGTTGCGACGTCGCTCGTGACCACGGCGCCAGCGGCAATAATCGCGCCGCGGGCGATTCGCGCGCCTTTCAAGACGATGACGTTCGCGCCGAGCCAAACGTCTTCCTCGAGAACGATGGGTGCATCTGCGGCGTGTGGTTGCATCGACATCGGAACCTCGCGCTGCGCCGAACCGTGATCGTGATCGATAAAACGGCAGCCGGAAGCGATGAGGGAGTGAGCGCCGATGACGATCTTGCGGCGGAAATTAAATTCGCAACCGGCGCCAATGAAAACGTTGTCGCCGATGAGGAGGCGAGGTCCGGGCTCGTAGATGCCATCGAACTTGAAATAAATTCCGGGCTCGAGCTGGCAGCGCGCGCCTATCGACACCTGGTGCGGCCAGGTGACGTAGATTTTCGGCAGCAATGTTTCGTGGCCGACCTTCATTCCGAGAAGGCGCCACCAGGCGGTGCGCAACTGGGCTACGAGCGTTGAGATCATTGCGCGCAAACGAAAAATCGCGCGCGCCAGGAATGAGCTCATCAGACTAGACCGCGCACTTTTTCGCGACAGACAGCGCGGTCATGGCGCGCGCGCGTGTTCTCGATCGTGGTCGCTCAGAAAGATGCACTCGTTTTCCAATCCGAGCATCGTCCCCCATTTCAGCGGAAATTTTTCCAGATTCATGTTCCGCAAAATAATGGGAGACCAATCTTTATATTCTCCCTTCAAAATGTCCGCGAGCTTGTCCTGGCTGCCGCTGATTGGTGTCAGGTAAAGGCCATTCACGGGCCCGCCGAGAACGTTGTAATCACTGAGATCGGTGAATGTCTTGATTGTGTCCGGTACCCAGAGGGCGCGCCGATCCGCGTACCAAGCGATCGCCCACGGCATGTCCGAGGCCGTGATTTCGTTAGGCTGCATCCAATTGTGAAGCGCCGCGATGTAGGGCGGGGCGTAAGGTGGCCAGCGGATCGCCCCCTTGGGCGGCGCGAACCACGGTATCGTGAAAATCGCCGGTAGCGCGCAGAGGAGGTAGAGCAAACTGAGAAAGGCGCCGCGCGCGATGCTAAGCTGGATCCCGAGCCGGTTCCATTGCACGAGCAGGTAAGCCAGACCATAGCAGGTCATGAGCGGAACGAAAATCAAATGCAATTGATTCGCGGCCAGACCCCCTTCCTCGTTGATTCCAAAAGTGGCCATGCCCGCCACTGCGCCGGTCCACATCGCCAGAATCATCCAGCGAAGCACTGCGGTTTCAGTTCGTTTGAAAGGGTGGAGCAGCCCGGCAAAAAACATTATCGCCACCACGCTCGAGCCGAAGTATTCAAAAATGTGGCCCCACTGGCTGAAGAAATTTGTCGTGATTTTGTCCTGGAAGTTTGTGGGGCCAATGCCTTCCACGTCTAGAATGATGCGGCGCATCCAGCCCGCTTCGCTATGACGGATGCCATCGAGTACGGAATAAATCGCCACGCCGCCCGGGTGACCGCAGACAATATAATTGCGGATCAGCCATGGCGCGTAGATGGCCGTGAAGGCCGCGAGCAGAATCAACACCGTCCATCCGCGCGGACGAAAGAAGAAAATGCAGAAAACCAGCGCGCCGGCAAATATCCATATCGTCAATGCATGCGATAACGCCAGCAAGCCAGAGCCGACGCCGACGGCAGCAAGCCAGCGGTCGACGCGGCGGCCGTCATATTGGGCCTCGACCGCTCGGACGAGCGCATAAATGGTCGCGTTAAACAGGAGCAGCAAAAGCATCTGCGGCAGACCGGAGAGTGAATACTGCCAGAGCATGTCGCAGAGCACGACCAGCCCACAAGCGAGGAGCGCGAGACGCCGATCGAACAAACGGCGCGCCGTGAAAAAAAGCACGAGAACGGAAAGCAGAAACAGAAAGATCGACATCGCCGCGATCGCTTTGTCGCCGGCATAAACGAGATCGCTCGGAGACATCTGCCAATGCGATTTTACCGGCCAAAGCGCGACGGCATCGACAAAGGGCGGTAGCGGCGCGTTGTACGTGTCGGACCAAATTTTTTGCGCGGCATTTTTGCCGTTCGCCTGCAATTGCCCAATGGCGCGGGGCCGCGCGAAATTTGTTCGCCAGCCATGGCCGCTCGCGATGGCGCGGCCGATTTGCGCCTGATCCATTGCCTGCGACGTGGCGAGGCCGCGAAAGTCGTAGAAATAGTAAATAGCCAGAGCGATGACGGCCAACGCGACAAGGCTGCGCCGTACCCACACGGCGAGGGCGCCGGCTTCGAGCGCGTGCACTGCGCGTTGAATAAATTCTGCGCTACCCGGCATTTTGTGATTGCCCGGTTGTGCTCGCGGCGTTCGCTTGCGACTTGGCGGCGTTTATTTCGTTAATCTTTCGATGCAGCGTTCGGCGGCTGATGCCGAGCTTTTTCGCCGCGGCCGTCACGTTTCCGTTGGTTGCGGCGAGCGCTTGCATGATCAATTTTTTCTCCGTCTCGCGAATATCGAGCGGACTAGATTTTTCGCCGAACGCTTTGGCTGCTGAAATTCCGCGGGGCAACACGGCGCTGGCTGCTTGTCGCAGCGCCGTCGGGAGATCGCGCACTGTGATCTTCGGGCCGGTGCCCATGACGACGCCGTGCTCGATCGCGGTGCGCAGCTCGCGCACGTTCCCGGGCCAGTTGTAAGTGAGGAGTGCGTCCATGGCGTCGGCTGTTAGATCGACAAGAGTTTTTTCGTTCGCCTTGCAGAAATGGCGCAAAAATCCGCGGATGAGAAGCGGAATATCTTCCTTGCGCTCGCGCAACGGCGGCATCGTGATGCGCACGACGTTCAAGCGAAAGAAAAGATCGTCGCGGAATTTCCCTTCGCGCACGAGCGTTTCGAGATTCTTGTTGGTGGCGGCGATGATCCGCACATCGGCGCGCAGGGTTTGATTGCCGCCCACGCGCTCGAACGCGCGCTCCTCGCTCATCACGCGCAGCAGCTTAACCTGCGTGCTCGGGTCGATCTCGGCCACTTCGTCCAGGAAAATCGTGCCGCCGTTCGCCTGTTCGAACCGGCCGATCCGGCGCTCGTGCGCGCCGGTGAATGCGCCTTTCTCGTGCCCGAACAATTCGCTCTCGAGCAATTGGGGCGAGAGCGCGGCGCAATGCACCGCCACGAATTTCGCCTTGTTTCGCCGGCTCAGATTATGAATAGCGTGCGCGGCCAACTCTTTGCCGGTGCCGCTCTCGCCTTCGATCAGCACGTTTGCCGAAGAGGGAGCAACCTGCCGGATGGTGTCGAGCACTTCACGCAGCGCAGCCGATTCGCCAATGATGTTTTCCAGACCGTAACGCTCATCCACTTGCTGCCGAAGCGTCCGGTTTTCCTGCTCCAGCTTCCGGGCGCCGAGCGCGCGCGCAATCAACATCTCGACCTTGTCGAGATTAAGCGGCTTGGTCACAAAATCATAGGCGCCGCGCTTCATCGCTTCGACCGCGATATCAACCGAGCCATACGCCGTCATCATGATGCAGATCGGCGGGTGCGGCATTTTCAGCGCGCGATCGATCAACGTCATCCCATCTTCGTTGCCGAGGCGCAGATCGGTGAGGAGAATGTCGATCTGCTCGCGTTCGAGGACGTCAATCGCGCCGGCAATGTCGGCCGCGACATACACGTCATACTCATTTTCGAGCAAACGCCGCAAGCCATCGCGGGTATGCTTCTCATCATCGACGATGAGGATGGTGGGCTGGAGATCCATTTAATGATTTAGCGATTTTGTCCCTCAATCATCTTGAGGAGAGGGCGACAATCAGAATGCTCGCGCCGGCGGGAAAACGGCAGCGCGGCAAAATGTTCCGTTCGCTGGCAAAGATGCGGTAGAGAATGTTGTTTTGCCAATCCGGGAGTGGTTCCACATCAGACCGGTACATGTCGCGCGGACGCAGCAGGCGTTTGTAAAGCACGGCAGCGGTAACCAGAGGAAGAAGGAGCGCGTTGAAGTAACTGCACCATTCGATGACGAAACCGGCTTCCTTGATTCGTTTCTCCAGGCGCGGCTTATTGTATCGGCGAAAATGATCGGAAATGTAGTCTTCGCCGCTCCAGAGAAAATCGTAGGCCGGCACAGCCGCAATCAACCAACCACCGGGGCGCAACGTCAGTTTCAATTTTCGCAGCAGGCCGAGATCATCTTCGACATGTTCCAGGACATCGCAGGCCAGGACGCAATCGGCGCTTGCTGGTGCGGGCCAATTACTGTTGAGGTCGAGTGTGTTGAGTCCGCGTTGACGACATGCCTCAAGCGCGGGCGCGGAAATATCGGCGGCGAGAACCTTGAAGCCAAGATCGACAAGATGCCTGGCAATGACACCCGAGCCGGAGCCGAAGTCGATGATGTCGCTGCCGGGCGGAAGATATCGCCGGACCGTGTCGGCGATGATTTCTTTTCGAGCACCGTACCACCAATATGTTTCCTCCAGATCGACAGGCGCAGCCTCCGTCGATTGAATCAAGCTTTCCGGGCTCACTGGACAGCTACCGGCGCCCCGGCTTTTCTCAACACGTAAACCTTGTCCCTGCCGCCTGGGATTTTGAACGACCGCTTCAACTCCGGCGCATAATCCGCAAACAGTTGGTCGAGTGTTTCCTCACCGAAGCGCACTGCATCACTTCCTTCCGCTGCGCCGGCCAATCTCTTCGCCAGATTGGCAATTCCCGGGATCGCGCTGCTGGAAAGATTGCGAATTGCTTCGGCAATGATGACTTCTCTGTTCGCGGCGGCCAGCATGCGCTCGATGAGCGGTGACGGGTTCGGCAGGAAAAAATAAAGCGCGCCTTGAATAATAATGTAATCGGCGCGCGGCAGAGGTTTGTCTGAGAGGAGGTCCCATACGATGCCATGGCCGCCGTGCTTGTTAAGCGCGTCGATAAAACTGGGACTGACATCCAAACCGGTGTAGCGAACTTTTTTCGCTCGAAGGAAGCGATGATAGAGTGTCGCCGGACCGCAGCAAAGATCGACAACGCTCGCGCCGGGCGGGATCAGATCGGCAATCCCGCGGTAGCGCGTGCGGTGATGGCGACCGTAGAGCAACCGATTGGCGATTTCGTAAAGCGCAGCGCTCTTGTAGATCAACTGCATGGCCGGAATTTTTCCATTGCCTCCACGACGCGGGTCAGTTCCGCAGTCGTTAGGCCGTTGTAAAATGGCAGCCGCAGCAAGCGTTCACTGACGCTCTCCGTCACCGGGCAATCGCCCTCCTTGCCTCCGAACGACCGTCCCATCTTCGAAAGATGGAGCGGCAGATAATGAAACACGCTTTGCATTCCGGCCTGGCGCAAATGCGCCATCAGCCGGTCGCGCTCTGCGCCGGTTTTCATCAGCACATAAAACATGTGATACGCCTGGTCGGTGTAGTGCGGCACTACAGGCAAGCGCGCTTCGCAGCGCTCCGCCCATTCGCGCAAATGCGCGGCATAAAAATTCCAGATGTCTTCGCGCAGCTTCTGGATCTTCTCCCGCACTTCCAATTGCGCCAGCAGATACGCGGCGAGAATGTCTGAAGGCGCGTAGCTCGATCCCAAATCAACCCAGGTGTATTTGTCCACTTCACCGCGAAAAAAGCGCGCTCGATTGGTCCCTTTCTCGCGGATCATTTCGGCACGCTCGATGAATCGCTCGTCGTTGATCAGAAGGGCGCCGCCTTCGCCGCAACTGAAATTTTTCGTTTCATGAAAGCTTTGCGTGGCCAGACAACCAAACGTGCCAAGATGTCGGTCTTTGTATTTTCCGAACAAGCCGTGGGCGTTGTCTTCGATCAACGCGATGGAGCGCCCGCGGGCAAGATCGACAATGGCGTCCAGCTCGCAACCGACGCCGGCATAATGCAGTGCCACGATGGCTTTCGTGCGCTTGGTCAAATGTCGTTCGATGAGATTCTCATCGATGTTCAGCGTGTCCGGCCGAATATCGACAAAAATCGGTTTTGCGCCGCGCAAAACAAACGCATTTGCCGTCGAAGGAAACGTGAACGAAGGCAGAATAGTTTCGTCGCCCGGCTGCGAGTCGATGAGCATGGCCGTAATTTCCAAAGCAGCCGTGCAAGATGTGGTGAGCAACGCTTTCTTTACACCGAGCGCGTTTTCCAACAGCGCCTGACATTTCGCAGCGAATTCACCCGCGCCGCCGATGCCCCCGGTTTCCACTGCCGTGGTAATATACTCAAGTTCCCGGGCCATGGCCGCGGGCCGATTAAACGGAATGATCATGGCGATTTGGCCTGGTAGATTTTTCTAATCACTGTGTAAGGGCGATTTTTCGTTTCGATGAAAATCACTGCGAGATACGCGGCGATGATCCCCTGGCAAAACAGAATCAAACCGCTGAACAGGGAGATTGAAACGATCAACGAGGTCCATCCGGTTGTGGAGATACCGAAGACGACGTATCCGATCACGAGCACGATCGCACAAATTGCCGAGAGCGCCGTGACTAACAAACCGAGATAGGCAATCAGTCGCAACGGTTTGCTGCTGAAAGCAGTAATGGCGTAAAAGGCTTCCGCCAGTTTCCGGCGAAACGTGTACGTGGTTGTCCCCTTGAACGGACTTTTTCGCACGCCTACTGCTACTTGTTTGAATCCGGTCAATTCCCACAGACCGATCATATTTGAGAGATGTTCTTTGTGCCGCACGAGTTCATCGACATATCGGCGCGTCATCAGTCGCGCGGTGAGCGAATGCGGCGGAATCCGATAATCGGAAAGAATTTCAAACATCCAGTAAAACAAATTTGCGAGCGTTCGTGCGAGCCATGGGCCGTGCCTCGGCGACTGCACGCCATAGACCGCGTCCGCGTTCTCTTTATTAAGCGAGTCGAAAAACGTGCCGAGGATTTCCGGCGGTTCCTCAAGATCGACATCGATGAGGAAAACCAGATCGCCTTTGGCGTGCTCCAGCCCGCTCATCATCGCTTTGTGGTGGCCAAAATTACGCGACAAATCCACCACCAGGATGCGTCCATCCTGTTTTTGCAGATCCAGGGCAGCCTCCAGCGAGCGGTCGGTCGAGCCGTCGTTAACGAAAACAAATTCCAGAGCCGACGCAATCTTCTCAGCTTCCGTCCGCACCCGACGATAGAATTCATCGACGTAGGGAGCGGATTGGAACAAGGTCGTGACGATCGAAAGCTGCATCGCAGAGAATTATCCTTAGATGAAAGAGATTTTGGTTAACACGAATCGTGCTGCTGTCAGGCCGAATTCAGCCGGTCGCATGCTCTCGCTTTTGTGACAGAAAAAAACCACCATGTGGTGAAATGTTTCTGCGAATTTCCCGTTTGGTCGATCGCAAATTCATTGCCCAGCAGCGCAGCATAATCTTCTTCGTGCCGAAACTGACGCCCCTGCTCGATCCATTCGAGCAACGCGGCGATCGGTTGCATTCGTGCAATGGCCAAGAAAGGCGCAACCTTTTACCACGTGACCTTTGCGGAAGAAAAAGCTTCATACGATATCTTATTCGTTGGCATCCAATTCTGAACTGGCTCATTGCATCGCGATCACTCCGGCCATAGGAAATGCGCGCTCCGCTCTCAAATCCACTGCCCACGCCCGGAGAATGAAATCTCCCATCGGAATATTTTCGGAGTCGATGGATGCAGCAAATCCATTCGGTGGAAGATGCTTGAGGTCAAAGCGCCTTTTGACGTTTTCCTGGTCGTAAGTCGGTTTGAAGACCGTAAACGGTGTGAGCCTATCTTCTGAATTGACATATCCAACTACAACGCAATCCGCTCGCGCATTGCGATACGGAAGCCAAGCCATACCGGTGAGCAACAGGCGGTGATCATCGCCAAAGCGAGCCGTGGTCAGCCGCCCCGCAGGCGAATCTGCATGAGGAGGAATTTGGCGGACCACGTAAACAAGCGATGGCGAGACGAAACGCGGACGTAGAGCGTCGTGCTTCGAAAGAGCGCTCGCCTTTTCAGCAATCACTTTGGGCGGCACTTTTGAGAGCGCTAGATCCGGGTTATCTGAAATTGCCGGAATCCATCGCACTGCCAAAGCGAGAGCCTTCCGTTCTTCGCGGACAAGCTTTGCGCGAATCAAGTGATTGCTGAATCCGCTCAACCACACGCCAGCAAAAATGCCGATAACCAGTCCTGTCGCGAAAATTTCACGAGAACTGAGTGCATACGAATCGGCCATCCAGTAATCGCACAGGCTAACTGCAAGACCAGCCAATCCGATGTAAAAGAAGACGCTCACGACCGAATACCTGGGGGCAAGGGCCGCACCCAGTCCAAAACCCAGCCGGCCGGAAGCTGTAATTGCACCCGATATCAGACCGTAGGCCGCGATCATAAGCCAGGGGTAGGAGCGCCAGAAATTTCCCTGCCGCCGAGCGACTTTGATAGCGACAACGGTCAATGCAGCAAAGGCTGCCAGAGAAAGGCAGCCAGCAAACAATGCGTCCGCTCCGGCTGGCGCGAAAATGTTGCCCAGCCATAGGAGGAGAAAATGGAAGAGCGGCACAGCACTGCTGACGGAAGTGGCAAATCGCGGGAGTTGTGCCGGGTGGGTGAAATGGCGAAAATAAAGAGCCAGTGCTAGCGCGCCGAAGAGCAAATAGACGGCGTACCAACTAATCGAATTCCTGGCGTTACTTTTCGTCCCAGCCGATTGTCGAACGGCGCAAAGCGGTGCCGCCAACAGCCACAACAACATTCCATTGGCAAATGAGTAAGTGGCTACGAAAGCCAGGGCGGAATTGGCTATCACCTTCCAGTAAAGGCGGAGGCTGGAGAGATTGACAAGCATCGCAGCGAGTAGTGCTACGCCTGGCGTAAGACTAACAAGGAATATGCCCCACAGAAACGTTTCATATTCGGCCGGACAAAACAACACCGCATTCAGCAGAGACCACGCCCACAGTCTGTGAGACAGTGTTAAGGTAGTGGTTCGCAACAACAGGATATAGAGAAGGAAAGATCCAACACATGCTAATCCGAACAGCAGCACAATTGCATCTTTTGAATCCCATCGCCCGGTGATGGCGACCAGGAACAGATTACACAGGTTAGGAAACAGTAAGCGACTTTCGTTGTGCTGCCGGAAAAGATCGGCAAAGCGTAAATTGCCCTCAAGAAACGATACGATTTGTGCCCCTGGGGTATACCAGTCGTCTTCGTATGGAATTGAGGTCCAGTTCCGCCGAAAAACCCACAGCGTTAAAACGATCGGGAAAAGGGCGACCAAGGTCGGGCTCACGAGAGGCACTAACCGGCGGCCAAAGCGCTTCAGTCTCAATTTTTCTTCAGATGTCATCCAAGATAAATTAGCCAGAACTGCCGTACGCGTTCACTTAAGGAGCTCGTTGCGAGCGAAAAGCATAGTTTAGCTTACAGGCTTCATACTAAAAATGCGATTTTTCCTGCAACAAAGGGTCACTTGCGATTTGACCGGGCAAAATGAAACGTGGAAAGAAACGGTTGTTGGCAAAGACTCGGTACAGCATGTTCTTTAGCCGATCCGGGCAGCGGTTCTACCGCTGACTCGTACATGTCGCGGCGGAAGAAAATGATTGAATGCTTTAGCGAGCGAGCCCCTTCTTCATTTTGACGAAATGGACAAATCTCTCAACACGAAGTGCCGCTGTGTTGGAGATGAAGTTCTATTGCGTATCTTGATCAGGTGCGGACGGGAATCATGTCGCTGATTTATTTAACGTCCGCTACTATTGCAGCCGAAAGCGCCGAGGCTGTCGATCCTAACGAGAGCTGGAAACTGGTCACGCAGACCAAGGACGTTGCCATTTACAGTCGTCCCCATTCAGGCTCGTCGCTGAAAGAGTTCAAAGCGATCGGCCTAATTGACGCGCCGACTCACGCGGTTCATGTGGTGATCGATGATTTTGAGAATTACCCTAACTTCATGCCCTACACGGCCGAATGCCGGCTGCTTAAACGCGAAAGCGATTGTCTCGTGGGATACCAACGGCTCTCGCCAAAAATTTGCGCCGACCGCGATTACACTTTGCGCGTCTGGAATAAATCGTGGCCTGCCGCTGGTGGCCTGGTCTATTTGAGTCAGTGGGCGCCGGCGAATGAACTCGGTCCTCCGGAAAAGAAAGGCGTTGTCCGGGTAAAAGTGTGCGACGGCGGGTGGCTGCTCGAGCCAGATGGCGCAAACAAAACCCGGGCTACCTATTCCGTTTATACCGACACCGGCGGCCTCATTCCGGCGTTCGTCGCCAATCGCTTGAGTCAGATCGGGATCGGGCGGCTCTTCGAAGCGGTCCGCAAACAGGTGAAAGACCCAAAATACACCGCGGAGGAACATTGAACCGGGGACCTTGGGAAAAGATCTAAATCCCAAGCTCCAAGTTCCCAAGGAAAAATATCAATCATCGAAGCTCCAAAGTCCTCAAAGCGCAGCCACTCTTTGGATGTTTGAAGTTTGGGAGTTGCAATTTCCCTGGATGTTGGCGTTTGGAATTTGGAATTTAGAGATGGCTTTGTAGCCCCAGGCCGGCAACCGCGGCGATTAGAAGCGTGAAGGTCATAATTTTCTTGATTGTGTACGGGCTCGCGCTCTCGATCGCGCTCGCGCGCAAGGCTCCAAAAAGTCGGACGGCCGTTAAACCTGTTTCGCGCGGATGGGGAAACCGGCTCCACATCTTGATCATCGGTGCGACCGGCGGAACTGGCCGGCAACCGGTGCGACAAGCATTGGAGCTCGGCCATCAAGTCACAGCGTTCGTGCGCACGCCCGCCAGGCTGAAGGTCGAGCACCCGAATTTGCGTATCGTCAAAGGCAACGTGCTGGATTACGCGTCGCTGGAGTCGGCCATGCGCGAACAGAACGTGGTCGTCTGCGCGCTCGGACATAAGCGTTGGTTTTATCCGAACAAGATTTTGTCCGAAGGCACGCGCAACATCCTGCGCGCGATGAAAACGTGCGATGTGCCGCGCCTTGTCTGCGAGAGTTCGCTGGGAATCGGCAACAGCGTCGGACGTCTCGGCCTACTTTACACGTTCTTCGTCATCCCGTTGATTCTGCCCTTCATTTTCTGGGACAAAGCGCGGCAGGAAAAATTGATCGTAGAAAGAGGCGTCGATTGGGTGATTGTCCGGCCCGCGGTGCTGACGAATGGCGCGGCGCGCGGCAGTTATCGTCACGGGCCTAACCTGGGCAACTTTCTTCGGACGAACCGCATCTCGCGCGCCGATGTCGCCGATTTCATGCTCAAGCAACTGACCGACGACACTTATCTCGGAACGGCGGTGGCCGTTTGTTGGTAGAAGTCGGTTGGCTCTGTTGAGCAGAAGAGAGCGAACAAAAAGACAACAAAGAGAACGAGGACTTGGCCAGCGAGGCTGGAAGGAAACTTCGTTACCTTCGTTCCTTCTGTTTTCCCCGGCTCACGCATGTTTTTGGGCCGCTACTTGGCGAACAATTATTTTGAGCTGGTTTTCATTTTTGTCTTGACCCTTGATCGGGATAAGGTCACAACCGTCGCGTCAATCAGGCCGCGCCTGACATGCGACGATTCCGCGCGCGGAACTGGACTAAATAGCAATTCGCAACCCCATGAAAACAAAAATCGACCACCCATGTCCGAGGAACGCCATTGAGAAAACCGCAATCATCCTCGCCGCGATGATGCTGTTTAGCGTCCTCCCGGCCGCGAGCGCAGCCAGTATCACATCCAACGGCACGGGCGGCGGCAACTGGAGCAGCACTGCCACCTGGGCAGGCGGCGTCGTGCCGACCTCGGCCGATGATGTCACAATTGCCGACGGTGACACCGTTACAATTGATACGGCAGCCAACGCCAATACGCTCGTCGTTGGTCAGGGTTCATCTGGCGTTCTGCAGTTTGAGTCGGCAACGGCGCGCACGTTAACAGTTGGCGGGAATGTCACCATTGC
>Ga0209161_10003601_pt1 | contig 12445 bp, 10 predicted proteins | sample GraSoiAngelo_155_FD_186169 | JGI IMG/M metagenome (GOLD analysis project Ga0209161, IMG submission 186169) | Grasslands soil microbial communities from the Angelo Coastal Reserve, California, USA - 14_1009_13_30cm (SPAdes) (version 2) | ecosystem: Environmental > Terrestrial > Soil > Grasslands...
CGCTCCCAGGCTTGCTGCGCTCGTATGAATCCTATTTTGAGACTCGAAGGAAGGAAATTGCGCGTTTTAGGCAAGGTCCTGGGCGCGCGAACCGTTCGGTGAAGAACCAGGTTTTTCAGCTTCTAGAGGCTGTTGATCGAAACACAGGTAGACCCCATTACCGCGAAGTCGCTGATCTTCTGGCTGCTCTGGCACCAGAGAATCGCCCAGACCTGGATTTTAACGAGGCTGCGCTGCGGCAGTGCTACAAGCGAACTCAGCGCGCACGCAAGCTTGGCAAAGCGGTTCATACCCCAGCCGATTTTTGGACCGTCAAGCGAATTGCTTAGGCGAATTGCAACATCCTCCACAGGAGAAGAAGAGGAAATGGCGGGCTGAAGCCCGCCGCTACGCAAGCAAGGAGCACAAAAAGCAAGAAAAGGAGGCGCGGCGAGGGCGCGCCTCCCAGGATGAATAAATGCTCCGCCGATGGCAAGGCGCGTCCGCTCAGGGCTGGACGGGAGGAAGAGTCGACGAGCCGGAGGTATTCGGGCACGTCGGATGACCGAACCCGGATTTGCTGTTGCCCGTGCCGCCGTTCGGGTTTGGCGTGATGTCGAAAATGATGTTGTCCGGGCGCGCGGCATCGCCGTTGACTCCACCAACCGCCGGCAGCGAGCTGGAGGAGGCCATGTGATCGAGACCGAGAAGATTTCGCACGCGCCAGGCGATGTTGTGGTCCGCGCAGGAAGTGTCACCGCTGACGCCCACTCCGCCGACAAGCTGATGGCCGTGCGCATAGAGGCCCAGGCCGCCACCAAAGACGTTTACGCCACCGATTTTGTGCCCAACCATGGGGTCGGAAGCAGTGCCGTAGTTCGCGGAAGGTCCGGCGTAGGCGACACCGGTATCGACAGGATTGCTGTGCTGCAATCCATAAAGGCTGCCGCCAGGCTGGACGGCAGAATAGAGGTTGGCCGTGGAAAGCGCCAAGCCGCCGGCCTGACCAGAGCCACTGCTATTGGACGAAGCGTCGAGACTGAAGGCATTGGCGGTGTTGGCCTTCTGGGCGGAAATGACCCGGCTGCCGGGCCACTGGGCGGCGCGGTTGACACCGGAGAAGGCGACGGCACAAACCACTCCGTCGCGATTGACGAGAGTCGCCCACATCTGGTTGTTCAGGCCGCTGGTTTCCGCAGCAGTGGCCGAAGCGATAGCGTTCTTTAACGCGGAAAAGTTGGGAAGGTTTGAGCATGAGAAGCCCTGGTCATCGGTGTTTTGCGTGGCGCTGCTTGCAGCGAGTGCGCAAGCCACTGCCACGACGAGTATGACCGCACTCGCCGTCACGCAGAGTCTTGGAGACACTCTGAGTTTCCAAGTTGCGGATAACTTCCTAGCGTTCAACATTTATGCACCTCCAGAGTAGAGAGATTGTCTCTCCGTCGAACCGCCCGGGCAGGTCAGAGAGGGAGAGTTTCCAGGTCGGGCCAGAACACGGATATACGCTCTGCCGGTATCCTTTTGCAAGGGCATTCGATGTTTTTCGCGGAAGCGAGGACGCGGACTCAGGGATGGGCGGCGCGTTCGCGGATGGATTTTTCGGTGAGGAGAGCTTGCTGGCGGACGCGGTCGGAGATTTCGGGGAGTTCGCGCTGATAGGGGCGAATAGCGGGAAGGTCATCGGGCTGGCCGATGAGATAAAGCGCGCGGAGGGCTTCCCAGACTTGCTCGTCGCCAGGGTCGACGGTAGCGACTTCGGCGCCCGCGGCTACGTGCGAGCCCGGTGCCACGAAGAGGGCGCGGATGCGGCCGCTGATGGGAGAACGAAGTTCGAAGGTTCGCGGTTCGTTCTGGGAGGCTTCCGCGGAGGGATCGACCTGGAGCTTGGCAATCAAACCTCCCTGGTGAACGGCGGTTCCCGCTTTATCGGAATCCGTAACGTGGCCTGCGAAGGGAGCGATGATTCTGGCGGGTTGGAGGAGCGCGACGATCTGGGGGCGGCCGGAATTATCGCCAAAGCGGATCAGAGAAAGAGCGGCGTTGCCGCGGACCATCGGAGAAGAATCCTGGAGCATCTTGAGGAGCGCTTCGTGAAAGCCAGGCGCGGAAGTGTCCTGGCCCATGACCCAGGCGTCGGTGTTGCGAACTTCTTCGACGGGATGAGAAGCGAGGCGGATCAGCTCCGGGTACCAGCGTGCCGCAGCGGCGTCGTGGTGGCCCATGCGCTCGCCAAGTTGGACGAGGGCATGCTGGATGTGGCGCGGATGCTTTTCGTCTTGCAAGTATTCGGTGATTTGTTTGTCCGGAAGCCGGCGGCCAAACCAGGTGTTCCACCAGAAAAGGAAGGGCATGAGGACGATCAGCCAGGCGGTGACGAAAAAAAGCGCACGATTGCGCGGAGACATTTTGTGATGCGGGGACGAGGCGGGCCTTGCGGAGGAATCCTCCACGGAGAATTCGGACTGGTCACCATTTTCCGCTGAGGATGAAGGACTGGCCATTTTTTCTCGTGCCGCTAGCCCTCGTCCAAGGAAGACGGTGGCTTGGACGGCTCTGACTTGCTCTTACCAAAAAGGCCGCGGTCGCGAAGCTCCCAGAAAACGTTGAGGAAAAAAACGCCGGAAATACTGAGCATGATGAGGCTCTCGAAAAGGCCATCCACAGTGGTGATCGTGCCGGAGACGACAATCCAACCAATGCCCGCGAGAGGGATGAGGCCGAGTAAGATGGAAATCAAGAGCATCACGGCAAGCAAGGGACCTCCTCAAGATCGTTCATCGCAACGGTTCTCATCGTGGCCCGAGGTCTCAACCAAATGAGCTTGCCACACTTACAGTTGAGATTCCGAGCGTCCCGATCAGAATCGGGAAGCTCAGAATGACATCCACGGCCGCGTCTTGCCTTATGGCTTGAAGGTCGCGTCAATCGTTTTGGCATCCTTCGCGGCGAGAGTCACTTTTACGTCCTGCTCGCCGAGCTTTTCCTGGACGAACGCGATGGTGTATTCGCCAGGGGGCAGACCCTTGATTTCGTACTTGCCGTCGGGGCCGGTGACCGCGAAGAACGGGCTCTTGGTTACGTTGACGAACATGCGCATCCAGGGATGCTGGTTGCACTTTACGGGCAACATGATTTCTTCGCGAGCGAAGGTTTTCTCGAGCGCGGCAGCCTTCGGAGGCTGCGACTCGTTCCACTCGCGGTTGTCTTTCGGTGTGGGATGGATGTTGTGAGTGGTTGGATCGCTGTTGACGATCTTGATGGTCTGATTTGCCACTACGCCCATTACGTGGGGATGATATTTGCAGCCGCTCTGATCGAGCGTGATGGCTTCCTTGGGAACGTCGAAGGTGCGGTTGCCGAGGCCCTCTTTTACGTAGACGAAAACGTTGGCGAGGTGGCCGCCGGAGGCCACAACGTTTTCAGCCGTATTCGTGCCCTTGCAGGCGGGATCCTGGCTCATGTCAATTTTGGCGGCCTTGGGGGCTTCGCCGTCGAGTTTCACGGTGCCACTGACGCTGGCGGCCGTGGCGGGATCAATCGGTGTGGCAGCGGCCGCCGGCGCCGCCGCGGGCTGCTCTTCCGTTTCCTTTTTGCCGCATCCCGCGAGCAGAACCAATCCCAGCAAGGCGGCAAGGCTCCAAACTGCCATGGATGTTTTCGTTTTCATGATTTTGCTGTACCTCTCCTAAATTTAAAGCATGAAGCAATCAAAATTATTCGGGCGCAAATTTATTCGGGCGCGCCGCGGCCACCACTGCCGGAAGATTTTGCGCCGGACGAACTGCCGGATGCGGCACTCGAACGGCCCATGGCGGCCCCCACACGACGCTGCTCTTCCGGCGTGAGCTGGAGAATGTAATCGACCAGCAGCTTCGTGTGATCCTTGTCGTAGCCCTGGAAAGAAGCGGGCGTCGGACCGGAGAAAACCCAGTGGTTGTTCTCGCGCTTGAAAAGACCGGAAGGCATGGAGGTGCCTGGGGCGATGGCTTGCGGATCGAGCATCCAACGTTCCATCCAATCGGGCTTCAAGCGGCCACGAGCTTGGAGGAAGTTTGGAGCGGTGGCGAAGCGATCGTGAGCCGGGTCGCCCGTGGCATGGCATTTCAAGCAGGGGGCGGCGGTGCTGCTGAAGAGGCTGCGCGCCATTTCGGTTTCCTTGGCGGTCAAGATGGGGACCTCTTCCGGAATATAGGGGAAAGGCTGGCGCGCGAGGGCCTGGAAGAAACGCACGAGTTTGCCCAACTCATTTTCGGAGAATGAGAACGTGGGCATGCGGACTTGCAAATAGGAACGCACGCCGTTGCGATTGGTGTCCGTGGTGCTCAAGGACGGATTTTTCAAGAAGCGCTGCAACCACTCGGGATCAACACGCGCGCCTTCGGTGAGGAGCTTCGGAGGAAGCTGCTCCTGCGCGTCCTTGTAGCGAGCCATAGCCATCAGCGAAGTTTTCTGGCCGGGAATGAGCTGGTGGCAGCCCATACAGTTATATTTCTTAACCACCCACCAGCCTTCTTGAATGTCGCGGCGGTAATCCAACGGGCGGTACTGATAGTTGGGGGGAAGCGGATTTTCCTGGCTGCCCAATAGAAATGTGGTTAGGGCGCGAATCTGATCCTTGGTGAGGTGGAGATTCGGCATACGCAGCTTTTCTGTTTCGGGCTTATCTTTGCCCTTGTCCCAGATGTTGGGCTCAGCGAGTTTGTGTTCGAAGAAGCCCTTTTGGTCATACCAGGGTTGTTTAGCAGGGCCTTCCGGCAGGCGCGCGACATCGTCTGGATCTGTAATTGGTTCGCTGCCGCCGCGCTGGGCAACTTCGGTGAGCAATGCGAAATCCAAGCGCTCGATTGGTTTGCTGCCCTCGATGGTGAGCTCTGTGCCGATGCGGCCTTCTTCCTCGAGGCCGGAAATTTCGTGGCAACCGGCACAGCCGAAGTGGCGAACCCATTTCTTGCCTTCCTCCTTCAAATTCGGATCGTCTATGAACGAAGCATCAGGGTAAGAGGAAGGCTCCTGCTTTTTCAGCGTGATTAGATAGCTGGCAACGTCTTCGGCGTCTTGAGGAGAAAGACGCAGACTGGGCATCACGGTCATGTTCTGGACCTGGAGTTCGTGGCCGTCGTTGGGACAGCGGCTGTGCTCGAGGTCGAAAACGTAAGGCAGGCCCTTTTTCTTGTAATCTTCGGGGCCGATGTCTTTCTTTTCGAGCGGGCAATAGGGACGCGTGCGCTCGCGCGCGTTGTGGACCCAACGAACCAAGTAATCGTAATTGGCCTTTTCGCCGACGCGAGTCAGGTTAGCCGCGAAAGTTCCGCCTTGCAACTGATCACCTTCGCCGATGGAGTGACAGGCGAGGCAGCCGCGCGATTCGAACAATTCTTTTCCGTGAGCGGCGTTGCCGGGCTTGTGTTTGGGCAAAGAATCGGTGAGCGCCGATTGCCAGATGAAGGCGGAGATGGCCTTGATTTGGTCGTCGTTCAGACGGAAATTCGGCATTTTCGTGGTGGCACGGAAGTCGCTGGGCTTCTTGAGCCACACGGGAATCCAATTCTTATTCAGCTTGAGGCGGATGTCCTTGAGATTAGGACCGACCTTCTTCATGTCCTCGAGGAGACTCTTGGTGGAGCGGTCGAGTTGCACGATGCGCAGGTCGAGCTTGCTATTGGTGACTTTGAGAGCGACGGCGCGATCGTTAAGGTGGTTGGCTTCCTCGTTGCTCTCGGCCTTGTCGGCCTGTTTCATCAGGTCGCCGGCCTGCTTGAAGTTATCTTTCTTCTCTTGATCGAGTTGCTTGATCTGCTGGGCGACGGAGAGCAAATCTTCGGGTTCCTTGTCGTAGCCTTCGAAACGGTGACAGCCCACGCAGCCGCGCTGGCGGAAAAGATCCTTGCCTTCGCTGACCACCCAGCCGACGTCGTTGGTAACGACGACCATATCGGCGGAATGGCAAATCTGACAGCCTGCTTCGAAGTTTCCACGAGGAAATACAGGCCAGAGCCAGTGTTCATAATTGCCATGCGCCTTTTCAACGCTGGTGGTGGCGCGCCCATTGCCCTGGTGGCAAGGCGTGCAGCCGAACTTGTCAGGATCGTGAATCTTCAAGAGCTCGGGTTCCGGGTGGCTGGTGAATGCGCGGGCGTATTCGTCCGGCTTTTTGCCTTTCAAGGACATGGAAACGGCAGTTAGCTTCACCGGCTCGCGAATGCCCATGTGGCAAGACTCACAGCGGTCGACAATATTGGAACTGTCCTCCCGGACGATATCGGCGTTGTGTTCGTTGACATTGATCTGGACAATCTTGGGTGTCCAGGCTTCCGTCTTGTTCTGCAAGCCGGTGAGTTGTGAGGGCGTGAGGTTCACCATGTGGTCGGTGAGGTAGGCATCCATCAATTCTTTCTTTTCATTGCCGGGCTTGATGATCTCTCCGAGTTCAGCGCTCAGCTCGGTGCGCTCGTTTTTCAAGTCGTTGTAAGTTTTCTCGAGTTCGTCGTAATCCTTGAAGGTCTTTTTCTTGCCGTCCGGCATTTCCGCAGTAGTGCTTTCCTTCTTGTACTCCTCGAGGTTCCTTCGCTTGCGCTCCTTTGCGGAAGGACTTGTTTCCGTCTCGATGTCATACGTCGAGGCGCTGACGTAGGCCCGACGATCGGTGAAAACATTTTGCACCGCCAGAATCTGCGCGCTGAGGTCGCGCAGCTTTTCGTTGATCTCCTTGATGCGCGGAGCGGCGCTCTGGCTGGCGCGTTCGTAATCCTGTTTGAGTTTCTGATAGTCAGCGCTGCCCTCGACTTCTTTTTGCGCGTCGCCGGACTGCGAACGGGCGGTCTTCAAGAAAGTGGAGTAGCGGTCTTTCCATTCATGCTGGAAAGCTTTCCACGGCCGCTGTCCAAAATCTTCGTCCCACAACGCCCAGAAGAGCGTGGCCATGAGAATGACCATGGAGATGACGTAGTGCGGGGCGAGCGACTTGCTGACTACCGGGTCGTTTTCGGGAATGGGCTTTTCAGGCACCAGTTCCTCCTAAACGTTAAACCAAGGTGTAATCCACACGTATTTAATGTGGAAGAGCAAACGCAACAACATTTTGATGGGCAAACCGAGCATGGTCAGGAAAAACGTCATCATGATGGAGTACTGCAGGAGGCTCATGCGCTTGAAGTCTTTCGCGTTGTGGCGGCGGAAAAAGGCATGAACAAACATGCCGCCGATGGCGAAGAAGCCGCCGACCACGACTGCGCCGAAAATGCCCTTGCCCAAGTTCGAAGTGATTCCGAAGATGTCCGGCAAATCGCGGTTGACTTCATAAATCAAACGGTTGTGGTCCCAGGTCTGCCCCGGCCAAAACCACTGCCATCCGGGGCCACGAATAAAAGTGCCGATGAAGATCATGGAAACCCACAGGATGATGAAACCGAAGAGAAAAGTTCCAATGGCGAATTTGCGCTGCTTCCAGGTGTAGTAGCCCGCGCCCAATGGATTGGTGTCGATATAGGGAATCACCATCAGGCCAAAGATGATGAGAGTGGGCATGACCACGCCGGCGATCCAGGGGTCGAAGTAAACCAGCATTTCCTGCAAGCCAAGGAAATACCACGGCGCTTTCGCAGGGTTCATGGTGAGATTGGGATTGGCGGGTTCTTCGAGCGGCGCGTTCAGAGTTATGGACCAGACCATCAGGATGATGGTGACGATGATGGCGGCTAGAAATTCCACGCGCAGGAGGAAGGGCCAGACGTGAACTTCCTTGGCCCATCCAGGTTGGAAAGGCCACGCTTTGCGATGATGCGTCTTGGCCAGCGAGGGATTGGTTTCCAGTTGGGCGATCAAGACGTCATTGGCGCTCGCCTGTTTCCAGGCGAGATAAATGTAAAAGGCCAATAGCGGGATCATGGCAATGATCGGAACGTTGTCCGGGGCGGAGAGGATTTCCCACAATTGCTTCCAATCCATGGCTATTTCTTCGCCTCCTTCACTTCGGAGTCGAGAACCACGGGCGCGGGGCCGGAGATGCCGCCATCCTTACGAACACGCCAGAAGTGCAGGATCATGAAAATGGAAGCGATGATGGGAATGCCGATGCAGTGCCAGATATAGGAGCGGAGGAGCGCGTTGGCGTCCACGATGGAACCGCCGAGCAGTCCGAAGCGAACGTCGTTATAAGGCGTCATTCCTAACTGCGCGCCGAAAGGACCTTCGTGGCCCAGGAGCGGCGTGGCGCGGGCCATATTGGTGCCGACAGTGACGGCCCAGAAGCCTAGTTGATCATCGGGAAGCAAATAGCCGGTGAAGGAGAGCAGCAGCGTCAGGACCAGGAGGATAACGCCGACGTTCCAATTGAATTCGCGCGGCTTCTTGTACGAGCCGGTAAGAAAGACGCGGAACATGTGCAGCTCGACGGCGATGACCATCAAGTGGGCAGCCCAGCGATGCATATTGCGCAACAATTTGCCGAAGGGCACGTCGTGCTCGAGGTAGAGCACGTCGCGAAAGGCCTGCACTTTGCTGGGATGGTAGTAGAACATCAGCAGCACGCCGGTGAGCGTGAGGACGATGAACAAATAAAAAGTGATGCCACCCATGCCCCAGGTGTAGCTGTAGCGGACGGCGTCACGATTGATTTTGGCAGGATGCAGATGCAGGAAAACGTTGGAGAGCACGCCGAGGGCGCGATTGCGTGGCGTGTCGTCGTGCTTATGGCGGAAAATCGAAGTGTAAACCAGGGTCTTGGTAGGCTTCTTCAGAATTTCGACTTGTTCTTTGGCTTTAGCAGGAAGATCCGTTTTGAGGGATTCGAGGTCTTCCTTGACGCCAGCCTTCAGACGTTCGACCAGTCCAGCGGACTTGCCATTTTTTCCGTTCGGCGTTTTCTCTTCGGGCATCGTCTGCTCCCCCGTTCTGTAGCGGCTCGAACTGTTGCTATTTCTCTCCTACGCGTGGAACGCTTCCACCGAGCTCCCCGTTACACCGGCAAGTACGATCCTGGATCACTGAAGTGGCTTGGCTGTCCCTTGGGCCACTGATAGAGCCTGGAAGTGTCTACGATAATCTGGCCATCGGGAGCTAATTCCACATGCGCGCGATCCATGGGACGCGGCGCCGGTCCTTCAAAGTTGACGCCTTCGCTGTCGTAGCCGCTGCCGTGGCAGGGGCACTTGAACTTGTTTTCGCTGGCCTTCCAATCAGGCGTGCAGCCGAGATGCGTGCAGCGAGCGTAGATGACAAACACGCGATCGGGCGTGCGGTCCACCCAGATACGATATTTTTGCTGCCATTTGGTGTCGACGCCGAGTGCATAGTCCGAGGCATAGCCAATTTTGAAGACAGTGGGAGGTTCAAAGAGGGTGCGGGGGAGGAAGAATTTGAAGAAGGCGATGAACCATGCACCAAGGAATCCGGTGACGGTAACCCACACCAGGCGCCGGCGCTTGCGATTGATTTCGCTCGGCTCGGGACCGACGGTCGCCAAACCGCCAGCCGCTGCTGCTTTGGATGTTCCGACGGCAGGCGTACCAACGTACCTGGTTGCATCTCCGCCACCGGCAGCGGATGACTTCGCTGCTTCCGGTTTTGGTTTGGCCGAATCAGTTTCCGGGCCCGCCATGCGTTACCTCCTGGATTCGTGGTCCTCGAAAAATAATTAGGCAGCCTCGAAAGCGCCGCCCGTTCCCCCTTCAGGTTATGGGCCTGCCGCAAACAACGAAACGTTCCAGAAAAGATTGCCCTCTGCCAGCAACGAACGGAGACGATTGTCTATCGCACGCGAATATTTTCTTGGATGGGCTGGAAAAACTATAGGAAGAGGGCGCGATCGCTGAAAGCGTCCGAGGCCCGACGAATTGGGAAAGTTTGATACGGAAACATCGCGAGGTCCTCAACATTTCGCTGGACCCCCCAGAAACGAAACGGATATTACTCAAAACAAAAAATTTCGTCAATGCGTGTTTGCGGCGCTGGACGGAAATGATTTAGATCGTTTTTTCGAAGAAGAACGCTAATCATCAAGAAATAATAGATGCAAGAACCTGCTTGCGCTCAGAAAAAGCTGTGATATATTCGCCCCGGTTTGAATTCTCCGCGTTTCTTTTTTGGAATTTTGGGGAGGCTTCGCGGGGAAGGCTCTGGAAACCACTTCGGAGGTCTCGCACAATGGGCCTCGTTCTGCTCGTCGTAATCTGGCTAATCACCCTCGTCAGCACCTATTTTTTTGTGGCGAAGACCTGGTGGCTGCCAGCAGGGGCCTCCGCGGCGGCCGCCGGTATCGATCATCACTTCACGGTTTCTTTCTATCTCATGGGTTTCGTATTCGTCGCCGCGCAATTAGTCCTTGGCTATCTGGTCTGGAAATATCGCGAAGGCGGTTCTTCCCAGAAAGCGTCCTATTCACACGGGAACACAACACTGGAAGTTGTCTGGACGGTGCTTACCACGATTCTATTTGTCGGATTGAATCTCGCGAGCAGCTCGATCTGGGCCGCGGAACGATTCCGCGCGGCAGAGGCCAATGCAGTGCCCGTGGAAGTGACAGGAATGCAGTTTGCGTGGTACTTCCGTTACCCGGGTCCGGACGGCAAATTCGGATTGACCAAACCCGAATTGGAAGATGCATCCGCGGGCAGTGAAGCGGCTTTAGGGCTGGATGCACATGATCCGGCATCGAAGGACGACGTGGTGAGCGGAGTCATGGTGGTGCCGGTGAACCGCGAGATCGAAGTGATCTTGCGCGCACACGATGTGATTCACAGTTTTTTTGTTCCAAGCATGCGCTTCAAGCAGGACGCCGTCCCCGGCCTGGCGATTCACATGCACTTCACGCCCATTCAAACCGGGGATTACGAAATCGCTTGCGCGGAACTGTGCGGCCTCGGTCATTACAAAATGCACGGCATGCTGAAAGTGGTCAGTCAGGAAGAGTTTGACAAATGGCTGGCGGCGAGGGAGGCGGAGAAGCAATAACATGGCTACTCACGAATCGGCTGCCCACGCATCTCACACGCACGCGGCGCCGCAGGGGTTTATTCGCAAGTGGATCTTCAGCCTGGACCACAAAGTTATCGGGCTTCAATACTACTTTCTTGCGCTCACAGCGGTCTTTGTAGGCATGTTCCTTTCGCTGCTGATGCGCATTCACTTGATCTGGCCGACGGCGACGCTGCCATTCTTTGGCGAGATCAAGCCGGAAACTTACTTAAGCCTTCTGACCATGCATGGCACGATCATGGTTTTCTTCGTGCTGACCACCGCACCGCAGGGCGGGTTTGGAAATTATTTCCTGCCGATTCAGATTGGCGCACCGGACATGGCGTTTCCGGTGCTGAACATGCTCTCGTTCTGGACCACCTTCCTCGGCTTTGTCGTGCTCCTTGCGGCATTTGTCGTTACCGGTGGCGCACCGCTGCACGGCTGGACCGGTTATGCGCCGCTGAGCGCACTGCAATCTGCCGGCCCGGGTGAGGGATTAGGCGCCGACTTGTGGATTACCAGCATTGCGATTTTCTGCATCGGCGCGCTGATGGGGGCATTGAACTTCATCACCACCACGCTCGACATGCGCGCCAAAGGCATGACCATGATGCGCATGCCGCTGACCGTGTGGGCGTGGTTCGTCACCGCGATCCTGGGGCTGTTGGCGTTCGGCGTGCTGCTCTCTGCGGGCATTTTGCTGTTGATGGACCGCAACCTGGGCACGAGCTTTTTTGTTCCGCTGGTTACAGTGAACGGTCAGCTTACAGGGCACAAAGGCGGATCGCCGCTGCTTTGGCAGCACCTGTTCTGGTTTTTCGGCCATCCTGAGGTTTACATCGCGATCTTGCCGGCTATGGGGATGTGTTCGCAGTTGCTCTCGGTTTTTTCGCGCAAGCCCATTTTTGGATACAAGGCGATGGTGTACGCCATCATGACGATCGGGTTTCTCGGATTCATGGTTTGGCATGAGCCCCTACACCGCTTTTGCTTTCTCGATCATGACCATGGGCATTGGCGTCCCGTCGGCGATCAAGACATTCAATTGGCTGGGCACGCTCATGGGCGGGCGGATTCGATTCACGTCGCCGATGCTTTTTGCCATCGGATTTGTGTCTCTCTTTGTGACTGGGGGAATCAGCGGACCGTTCCTCGCGCAGCCCGTTCTGGACATCTACCTGCACGAGACCTATTTCGTGATCGCGCACTTTCATTTGATTATGGGCGTGGCGTCGATCTTCGGAATATTCGCAGCAACGTATTATTGGTTCCCGAAGATGTTCGGCCGCATGATGAACGAACCGTTGGCGAAGCTGCATTTCTGGCTCACGTTCGTGGGCGCGTACGCGATTTTCATGCCCATGCATTATTACGGCATGAGCGCGGGGTTGCGGCGCTACTCACAATCCACGGAAGTGGCCTACATCCTTAAATTGCTCCCGATACAGAGATTCATAACGATTGCGGCGTTTATCACCATCGCCAGCCAGTTTATCTTCGTTATCAACCTTTT
>Ga0209161_10003603_pt1 | contig 12443 bp, 13 predicted proteins | sample GraSoiAngelo_155_FD_186169 | JGI IMG/M metagenome (GOLD analysis project Ga0209161, IMG submission 186169) | Grasslands soil microbial communities from the Angelo Coastal Reserve, California, USA - 14_1009_13_30cm (SPAdes) (version 2) | ecosystem: Environmental > Terrestrial > Soil > Grasslands...
GCCGAAGCGGAACGCGCCGTCCTTCCTCGAGATCCGGCCGGCCGACGGCGTGGCGAAGTGCGTGCCGAAGACGAGGACCTCCGAGTCGGCATAGCGCTCGCAGAACGCGCGTCGCGTCTTCTTGGCCATCGCGCCGTCGGTGTCGAACCGGTTGTCCCATTCGGGATAGCGGACCTGAATCGGGTGATGCATGACGTCCCCGGAAATGACTGCGTCCTCGCCCTGCGACGAGATCCGGACCGTGAAATGCCCGGGCGTGTGCCCGGGCGCGGACTCGAGCCAGACCTCGTCGGTGATCTGGTGGCGGTCGTCGACGAGCTCCGACATGCCTTCGGCGATCACGGGCCGGACGGAATCGTCGACCGGATCCTTCCGGAACGAATCCTCCACGCGGGAGAAGAAGTCCCACTCGGTGCCGCCGATCAGGTACTTCGCGTTGGGGAACGTGGCGACCCACTTGCCGTCCCTCAGCATCGTGTTCCAGCCGACGTGGTCGACGTGCAGGTGCGTGCAGACCACGCGGTCGATCGACTCGCGCGGGTAGCCGGTCTTCCGTAGGTCCTCCAGGAACGGCAGCTGCATCTTGTTCCATTCGCGTTGGGGCCGGACCTTGTCATTGCCGACGCAGGTGTCGACGATGATGCGCGTGCCCTGGGATTCGATGACGAGCGCATGGATGCTCATCCGCAGCCTCCCGGCCGCATCGCAGAACGTCGGATAGAGCCAGTCTCTCTCGCGCTCGACAGTCTCCGGCGTCGCGTCCGGCAGCAGGATGGTGCCGTCCCACGGGCCTTCCGACTCGACGACGCGAGCGATGCGGACGTCGCCCACCTTCCACTCGTTCGCGGGCGGCTTCATTAGATGCTCCGCCCGCCGTCCACGGGGAGGCACACGCCGGTCAGGAACTCCGCCTCGTCCGAGGCGAGGAACAGCACGGCAGCCGCCACGTCGCGCGGCTCGGTGAGCCGCCCGAGGGGGATGGTCGTGACGAGCTGCCGGCGAAGCTCGTCCGGGAGCGTGTCGAGACCCGTGGCGGTCTTCATGAAGCGGGTCTCGGCGGCGACCGGGTTCACGGCGTTGACGCGGATGTGGAAGGGCGCCACCTCGACGGCGAGGCCGCGGGTCAGCGTCATCACGGCGCCCTTGGTGGCATTGTAGGCGGTGACACCGGGCCGCGGCGCCACGGCGCCGATCGACGCGGTGTTCACGATCACCCCGCCGCCTCGCGCCTTCATCACCGGGACGGCGTACTTGCAGCCGAGATAGACGCCGCGCACGTTGGTGGCGAAGACGCGCTCGTACTCCTCTTCCGGGAGCTCCCAGAGCGGCATGATCCGGTGCGAGAAGCCGGCGTTGTTGACCAGGATGTCGAGCCCGCCGAAGCCCGACACCGCCTCGTCGATCATCGCCTGCACGTCGGCGGAGCGCGAGACGTCGGCGCGGAAGAAGCGGGCCGTGCCGCCCTCCCTGGCGATCGCCGAGGCGACGCGCCGTCCGTTCTCCTCGTTCACGTCGGCGACGACCACCCGTGCGCCCTCGCGGGCGAAGCGGGTGGCGATGGCCTCGCCGAACCCCGATCCGGCTCCGGTGACGATCGCGATCTTGCCGTCGAACCTCATGGCGTCGCTCCTCTCGGGTGCTGGTCGCCCGGGTAGTACCGCACCTCGGCGTGTGCGCGCCAGACGCCTGGGATCTGGCGTGCGAGGGGGGAGGGGCTACGTGTATTGACGACCAGCAGATTTACCGTCAATCTGCTGGCAGTGTATCCACGCGACCTCGTGCTTCCGGAACGCTCGTTCTTCCTCTTCGGCCCGCGCGGCACGGGGAAGACGACCTGGCTCCGCACGGTACTGCCGGACGCGCATTGGGTCGATCTCCTGCTCGAGCGCGAGTTGGTGCGCCTCACCCGCGATCCGGGACGGTTCAGCGAGGAGGTCGAAGCGCTTCCCCCGGGCCGGTGGATCGTGGTCGACGAGGTCCAGCGCCTGCCGGCACTTCTCGACCAGGTTCAGCACCTGCTCGTCCAGCACCCCCGGCGCTGGCGCTTCGCGCTCACCGGGTCGAGCGCCCGTCGGCTCAAGCGGGACCAGGCGAACCTCCTCGCGGGCCGCGTCATCAATCGCCGCTTCTTCCCCCTCACCGCCTCCGAGCTCGGCGACGACTTCGCCGTGGAGCGGGTCCTGCGCTTCGGCACACTCCCCGCCGTGCAGGCCGAGACGGGGAGCGACGCGGCACGCGCCGACATTCTGGAGGCGTACGCGGAGAACTACCTCACGCAGGAGATCCGGTCCGAGGCGCTCGTCAAGCGACTCGACGCTTTCACCCGCTTCCTCGAGGTCGCGGCCCTCGCGAACGCGCAGGCAACGAACGTCTCCGCCATCTCGCGTGACGCCGCCGTGGCTCGGCCGACCGTCCAGGGATACTTCGAGATACTGGTGGACACCCTGGTGGGGGTGTGGCTGCCCGCATGGCGGCCGCGCGCGAAGATCAAGGAGGTTGCTCACCCCAAGTTCTACTTCTTCGATCCGGGTGCCATTCGCGCCCTCGCCGGGCGCGTGCGCGAGCCGCTCGGCACGGAGGAGCGTGGCGGCCTGCTCGAGACTTACGTATTCCACGAGCTGCGCGCCTGGATGAACCGCTCGGGGTGCAGGGGGCGGCTGGCGTACTGGCGCACTCCGTCGGGCTCGGAGGTCGACTTCGTCTTTACCCGGAGCGGCAGGAATGTCGGCATCGAGGTGAAGGCGGCGTCTCGCTGGCGACGTGGCGACGCGGCCGCGCTGGCACAGCTCGTGGCGGCGAAGACGGTGCGGCGCGGCTACGGCGTCTACCTCGGGCGCGAACGCCTGCGGCAGGACGGCGTGCTGGTACTGCCACTCGAGGACTTCCTCCTCCGGCTCGTCGCTGGCGAGGTGCTCGTGTGATGCCGCTCACACCTTGGGCCACAGGTTCACGGTCGACCGGATTCCTCCGTCCGCCGCGATCGTCTCGCCCGTGATCGCCCGCGACGCATCCGAGGCGAGGAACACGACCACGTCGGCCACCTCCTCGGACGTCGAGATGCGCCGGGTCGGGATCACGTCGAGCACCGCCTCGGCGACGCCCGGCCTGGCCAGGTGCTCCTTCCACATCGCCGTCTCGACCACGCCCGGTGCGACGCTGTTCACGCGGATGCCCTGCGGGCCGTACTCCATCGCCAGGGCGCGCGTCATGCCGTCGAGCGCGGCCTTGGTCGCCGCGTAGATCGACCGCCGCGGGGCACCGCGCAGCCCCGAGATCGACGAGATGCTGACGATCGACCCGGCACGCCGCGCGACCATCGCGGGCAGCACCGCCGCCGTGAGGAGCAGCGCCGAGCGCACGTTCGCCTGCCAGAGGAGATCGAGCTCCTCGACCGTCACCGTGTGGCTGTCCTTCCGCAGGAGCGTGCCCGCATTGTTCACGAGCACGTCGAGGCGCCCGCCGAACGCGCTCAGCACCGCACGCGCCGCCGCGTCGGGCCCGGCCGCCGTGCCGAGATCGGCGGCGACGACGAGGGGATCATGGGCCAACCCGGCCGCCACCGCACGCAGCTCGCGTTCGGTCCGCGCCACGAGCGCCACCCGCGCCCCGGCAGCGTCGAGCGCCCGCGCGATGGCCGCACCGATGCCGCGGCCCGCCCCGCTGACGAGTGCCGTTCGCCCCGCGAGCGCCTCAGCCATGCGCCAGCCGAAGCCCCAGTCGTGGCCAGTCCACGAGCAGCCCCGTCCCCGAGCACGTCACGTGCGCCATGCGGAGGTCCGGCGCGCCGAAGGTTCGCATCCCCGGTGCTTAGCACGACGCCGGTGGCGTCGGCACGAGGGTGCATCGGCGGCGCTTGCGCCCCGCGTGAATCATGTAGAATTCACATATGCCGAACGCTTCGGTGCGCGACCTTCGTACTCGATTTCCCCGCGTCAGGGCGCTGGTGGAACAGGAGGGGGAGGTCATCGTGACCGACCACGGTCGTCCCGTGTGTGTGCTCCGGCCTTACGTGCCCCCGACCCGACCGCGCAGCCCCGTGGTCGATTACTGGGCCCGGTTGCGTCAGCGCCAGCCGCGGCCGCTTACCGCCAAGATCCGCCGCGCCCTGGACGACGCCGACCGTGGCGAACGCTGACCGCATCTACGTCGATCCCCGTGCTCTGCGCTGCCTCTACCTGCATGACGAACGGTCCCGCGCGTTCTGCGCGTGGCGCCGACGGCTCCGCGGCTCGCTGCCCATCACCCGGCACGGCTACGCCGAGTTGGTCAACGCGATAGCGCGCGCTGCTTTCCGCACCGACGTTCCGCGTGAAGTCGCCGACGGAGCCACCGCCGACTTGGACGCCGACCTGGTTGCCAGGCGACTACGCTTGGTCGACCTCGCCTGGCGGCGCGCCCTCGATGCTGCCGCCGACCTGAGTCGCCGGCACACGCCCTTGCTTGGAACGCGAAGCCTGGACGTTCTCCACGTCGCCAGTGCGCTGACCCTCGGCATGACCGGCCTGGTCACGTACGAGGACCGACAGGCGAAGCTGGTCAAGGCCGTGAAACTGCGGCTGCTCCAGCCGTGATCCCGGCGTCGGGACTCTCAACGCGGGGATCGCGTCGCCTCGAGCTTTTCCGCTGAATCATCCCACCGGACGGCGTCACGGAACGGCGGCGCAGTTCGAGCCGGCAGCGGAAGGTGAGGGGCTCAGCCCGGACGCGCGAGCCGCAGGAGCTCCGCCGCGTCCGCGAGCCCGTCCGCGCCCAGAGCCGCCGCGGCGAGCGCCTCGGCCCCGGCGCGGCCGACGACCGGGGCAGCGAGGGCGAGGAACTTCCTCGTGAGCCGCTCGCGCTGCGCGTCGAGGTCGGTCGCGGGGACGCCGGTGTCGGCCGCCGCCTCGAAAGCTCCGGCCTCCGTCTCGACGAGCACCGTCGTGCGCGTCGGCCCCGTGCCCGCGACGGGGACCACGGCGACCCGGTCGCGGAGGCGTACGAGACGCTGAGCGATCCCGCCGAGGAGCGCCATTGCCGTCGTCGCCCGCAGGCTGAACTTTCCCTCCAGGCCGGTGCGCGGCTCGGCGACGTTGCAGACGGCGAGGAGCGAAGGATCGACGCGCACCTCGACGCGGGCGATCCGTTCGGGCGCGAAGGCGTGGCGCGTGCGCAGCCGGCTCGCCGCCTCGATCGCGGCGTGCGTGAGGTAGCACGCGGCGTGGTACTTGAAGAGCGTGTCGCGGACGAGGAAGCGACCCGCCCAGCGCTCGAGCGCCTCGCTGCGCGGCTCCGCGCCGGCGTGGGTGGCGGCGAAGCCCTGCGGCGCCTCGAGGATCGCCGGGCTCGCGGTGAACCCGCCCCGCGCGAGGAGCGCCGCGAGCAGCCCCGTCTCGGCGGCCCGGCCGGCGTGAAGCGGCTTTGCCATCGAGCCGAACGCCGACTTGAGGCCCGCCGCCTGCGTCCCGGCCAGGCCGAGGGCGTGGAGCCACTGCTCCTCGTCGAGGCCGAGGAGATGCGCACTGGCGGCCGCGGCGCCGAAGGCCCCGAGGGTGGCCGTCGCGTGGAAGCCCGCGGCGTAGTGCCCGGGCCCGAGGAGCGCGCCCAGGCGACACTCGAGCTCGATGCCGGCGACCAGCGCGCCTAGGAGGCGGGGGCCTCCAGCGCCCTCGCTCTCGACGAGGGCGAGGAGCGCCGGCAGGACCGGCGCCGAGGGATGGCCGCTCATCACGGTGTGGGTGTCGTCGAAGTCGAGGGCGTGCCCCGCTGCCCCGTTGACGAGTGCGGCGGCGAGCCACGTGGTGCGCTCGCGGCGGCCGATCAGCGCCGCCGCTCCGCCGTCTTCGGACCGCGCCACGGACTCGAGGAGGATGCCGGTCAAGGGCTCGCGCGACCCGGCGAGCGCGCAGCCGAGGAAGTCGAGCAGGCAGTGGCGGGCCGCCTCGAGCGCGTCGGCGGGTATCTCCTCGTAGCGGATGCCACGTACGGCGCGTACGAGCGCCAGCGTCGCGCCGGCGCTCATCGCGCGAGGCTCATCGTATCGTCGCCCAGGGAGGTGTCGGGCATCTCGCAGACGGCGTCTAGCCGGGGTGCCCCCTCGGATCAACCCATGAGTTCGTGCTACGCACGCCGACGCGATGGCGGACCTCGACTTCGACGCCTTCGCGCTCGTCCCGAAGGGCCACGCCTTCGAGGACTTCCACGAGGGCCAGGTCTTCGAGCACCACTGGGGGCGGACGCTCAACGAAGGCGACAACTCGCTGTTTCGCAACCGTCGTGCTGCGCTTAGAAACGGCCGTCTCGTGTTTGGGCAGCGTCGGATACGGAAGCTTTACGTCAACTCGGCCGCTTGTCCCGGTTATCCAACGACGTCACAAACACCAGGCCCGCGCGCGTGTCGGCGTGGAGGTTGCCGAGCCTCTGGACTACTACTATACGAGGTCGGATCGCGAGGCGGCGTTCGTTCGTGCCGAGACTTTCGCAACTGAATATCATGCGGGTCCAACAACGACGTTCAGTCAACAGGAGGGCGCATGTGCCTACGATGCGGTGACACCGGACACGTCGATCAACCGGTCGTTGCACGACGGGGGTTTCTGAAGCTCGCAGGTGGTGCGGCAGTCGGCTTCGCCGTCGCCGGCCGGGCGTTCGCGGAGGAGGCCAAGCGGCCGCCGAAACCGGAGAACGTCGTCTCTCCCGACGTAGCGCTCAAGCGCCTGATGGCAGGCAACCAGCGTTACGTGGAAGGCGTTGCACGACGGCACGACTTCAAGGCCGAGCGCGAAGCCCTGTCGAAGGGACAGAACCCGTTTGCCTGCATCCTGAGCTGCGCCGATTCGCGCGTCGCGCCAGAGTACGCGTTCGACACCGGCCGCGGTGATCTCTTCGTCGTACGCGTCGCGGGCAACTTCGCTACTGACGACGGGATCGCCAGCTTCGAGTACGCAGTGCAAGCCCTGAGCACGCTGCTCATCATGGTTCTCGGACACGAATCGTGCGGCGCGGTCAGTGCAGCGATCAAATCGATCAAGGACGGCACCACGCTCCCGGGCCATCTCCCGGCACTGGTCACGAGCATCAGTCCTGCGGTCAAAGCCGTGCTCGACAAGCCGGGCGACACGCTCAATAACGCCATCAAGCAGAACGTCATCCTCAACGTCGAGAAGCTGAGGATCGCCGCGCCCATCCTCAGCAAGGCCGTCGAAGACAAGAAGGTCCACGTCGTCGGCGCGGTGTACAACCTCGCCAGCGGTCGGATCGAGTTGGTAACCTGAGCGCGAAGAGCCTCCGTCCGAACCAACCGATCAACCCGCCGCAACGCGAAGCGCCAGTGCCGTAGCCCGCGCTCGATCGACCCTCTCCATGTGTTCCTTCAGGAGAGTGCGGCAGAGCCCATTCAGATGCGACTTGAGCAACCTACTTGTTGTGGGCGGAGAAGACCGCCTGCAAATCCGGGGCGTTCTCCAGCGCCTGATCCGAATTCTGCGAGCCCCACGAGTACGCATAGTCGAACAGGGGATTGGGGACGAGCGGCGCCCAGGTCGACAAGATTTGTTCTTCCTGGCTCGATGTCGGCACAGCGTAGTTACCGCCCCAATTGCCACCCCCGAACGCTTGATAGCACGGCACAATGCCCCCACGAGGAACTCCCGACGCCTCTGCTGCGGCGACGGCTTTGGTGATCATGCTGTAATCGCAGCTCCCGTTCATGCCTTGCCGGCAGGGATACGGGTCGAGCCCATACAGGTCAATATGCGAGTTGGCCGGATTGTAGGTGCCGGCGTACGTTGGCGACTCGTTCGTACCCATGTTCATCATGACGATGAATGTCTTGGCGCCGGGTACATTGGCGTGTATCCAGTCTGACTCGGCCATCAGGTTGGCTGCCGGACAAAGCGGGTTCCATGTGCCAGTGGGATCTGGCTCGTCCACCAAGTAAAAGCCGAACAATTTCGGATTGCCTATGAAAGGCCGTACAGCATTGATGAACGTCGAATTGGCGCCATTGCACAGCCCCAGCCACACGAGCCCCTTGACACCGCTCGGTAGAGCAGTGAGGCCGCTGACACTGCTCACGTCTGCCAGATTGAACCCCGCCTGGCCGGGCACGTAGTTGCCGCTCGAATCGAAGTTGTGATTGGGAGCATAGTGAAGGCCGGTGACCGGGCCGCCGCCCACGGCCAGCGTCGTCGACGTCGTGGTGGTGGCCACCGTAGTGGTGGTGGTGATGGTCGTGGTCGGCGGATCCGTCGTCGTGGTGGTCGAGCTCCGCTTGGGATGACGAAGGGCATCTGCCCCGCGGTCGGCGTCGCCGCTGGCTTGGCCCTGGCAGACGGCGACACCTTCTCGCTTGCAGCTCACGAGCGTGCTCTTCCAGCAGGCCCGGGAGCGACCCCCGGCAGCGACGCACGCCGCGATCTCGTCGCGGCATGCCTTCCGACACTGCCGCGCGACGGACGCTGCGTCCGCGGAGCTCGCGACGTCAAATGTCGTGAGCAGCGTCAGCAGTAGCGCAGATCCCAGAGCCTTCGGCCGTTGCCGCATTCCCCACCTCCTCGAGCCTCCTCCGCCGCACTGCGGGATGGCCGGTCGCGGCCGACGACGTGCAAGCATCGATCCTCCCCCGGGTCCTGTGCGTTCCGCGGGGTGCACGGGAGGATGCGGACGTGGGGCCACCGTTCGGCGCCCGGCCTCGTGGCGCTCGCGTTCAAGGTCGCCCGCAAGCGTCAATCCGTCGACGCTCGAGATGGGGACGGATCCGCACCCCGGACGTCAGGCTGCCTTGCGGACGACGTCTGCCGGCGCTAACGCTTTCGCTAGCAAGACATTTGCGCGCGCCCGGTTTCCGCCGGCGCGGCGTTTCACCTGTTGCGGGAGGAAACGACCCGTTGCGCCATGCCGCGGCCGCGGACCTCCAGGCGCAGAACCGTTTGCAGGCACAAGGCGTCCGCCGGTGCGAGAAATTGGAGCGGGGCAGCGGTCGTTACGGTTGAATGCGTCGTTCGAGACGATCAGAAACGGCCGTGGCTTGCGTGAGCCGTAGAAACGGCCGTCTCGTGTTTCGCGATTCACTGTCCGAGGCGGCGCTACTGGCTCGCAGGGTTCACCTCGGCCACCGTGGCCCAGTCCGGTCCGCTCCCGCCCGGGGTCGCGTTGCCCGAGTCGTCCACCGCGAGCGTCCCCTCACGGAACTCTCGCCTCTCTGACGGCGTCCCTTCGTTCACGATGATCACGACGCGGTACTGGACGGCTCGCGCGGGCATCCCCAGGGTCTTCAGATGGTCGGAGTAATAGTGGACGCGGACCGTGTAGGTGCCGGGCAGGACCGTGTCACCCTCCTCCGAGCTGAGGAAGTAGTTCTCCGGGCCGAAGCCCTGGGTGTTTTCGACGTCGAGTCGGCCCCCGATGCTGGTGGCGACGTGTTGGTACCAGGCCGTCTCGTCATCCGGCTGAGTGGTGTAGAGGTCGACGTCGGCGTCGCCGAGACTCCAGGTCAGTGTCGCCGAGATCGTGGTCTTGGGCGTCGTCGAGCGGATTTCTAAACCATCGGAAGAACGCGATCGTCTGGGATACACCACTTTGGATTTCCAACCGAACGAGGCCAAGGTGTTTTCAGTGTCGTGGGACCAGACCAACAACGCCGCGAACGCGGTCAGTCCTGGGACATACGACGCCCAAGGTTACATCGCCACCCAAGAGGAATGGCAGAAGACCGAACACGGCAACTTCATGCCTTCCGAGCTTCGCACTCGCCGGACCACCTTTGCCATACAGTAGCCCGCCGCAAGGCGGCCACGATCGCGGGGCCGGGAATGCGCGGCTTCCTCGCTCGGAGATATTAGTTTTCGCCAAGCCGCTTGAGAAGCCGGTCCGCCTCGGCCTCATCGATGACCACGAACTCATGGCGCGCGTCGTCGTAGGCCAGGACTTCCGCCCGGGCGATGTCGAACCACCAGGCGTGCAGGCGCAGTCGCCCGGCCTCCAGGCGCTCCCGCACGGCCGGGTAGCTCCGGAGGTGTTTTAGCTGCTCAAGGACGTTGAACTGAGAGAGATGGTTGTGAAGGGCGAGCTCCGCCTTCATCCGGTGGCCCTCCCGAACCTGGCGGAGCGCCCCTTCGGCGTGCCGGAGCCAGGCCTCAAGATGCGGGGCCGCAAGGCTCTTCATCCCATCCAGGGCGATGCGCATGGCCCCGCAGTCCGAGTGGCCGCAAACGATGATATCCGGGACGCCCAGGGAGAGGATTGCAAATTCGATCGCCGCGGCCTCGGACTCGTCGCTCACGGAGCGCCCGTCCTCGCCGCAGGGGGCGATCAGGTTTCCGGGGTTCCGAATGACAAAGAGGTCCCCCGGCTCGGTCGACGCGAACAGGTTCGGGACGACGCGGCTGTCGGAGCAGGCGATGAGGAGCGCGTCGGGGGACTGCCCGAGCGCGAGGTGGGCGAAGGTCTCCCGGTAGCCGGAGCGGACGTTCTTCCTGAACTCCACGATCCCCCGGATCAGCTTCTTCATGGCAGTCGAGCCTAAGACCACTGGACGTCCGGGTCAAGAAACCGATTCCGCAGGGTGGGGGGAAGCGATTTTATGACCCGAACCCGGGCGCGGCTGTTTGCCACCTTTGCTTTTCGTGGAAACCGGCGCCGAGTAAGTTATAAGTGTACCGCCAATACTGGGAGGGTGGGTGATGCTCAAGACCGAGCCCGTTCTCGTCCGATCGGATATCTCCGGCCTCAAGCTCGCGTCCCGCGGCAAGGTCCGCGACATGTACGACCTGGGAGAAAGCCTGCTCATCGTGACGACTGACCGCCTAAGCGCGTTCGACGTCGTGATGGCGAACGGGATTCCCTTCAAGGGGAAGGTCCTCAACCGGTTGTCGGAATTCTGGTTCAAGTACCTCGGCGTCCCGCATCACATGATCACGTGCGACGTGGACCAGATGCCCGCCGAGGTCCGGAAACACCGAGACGTCCTCCGCGATCGCGCGATGCTCGTCAAGAAGGCCCGGACTTTCCCGGTCGAATGTGTCGCGCGCGGCTACCTGATCGGGAGCGGCTGGAAGGACTACCAGTCGACGGGCGCCGTCTGCGGGATCGCGCTCCCGACGGGCCGCGAAACTGGAGCGTCCTATCTTTACGCCCGCCACGAAGGCGGTCACGGGCCACGACGAGAACATCGGCTTCGATCAGGTGGCCAAAGCCGTGGGCGATTCCACGGCCTCGAAGCTCCGCGAGCTCACGCTATCGACCTACGAGAAGGGGGCTGATTACGCGGAGGCCAGAGGTCTGATCCTGGCCGACACGAAGTTCGAGTTCGGCTTGGTGGAAGGCGAGATCACCCTGATCGACGAGGTCCTGACGCCCGACTCGTCGCGGTACTGGCCGCGCGCGGAGTACCGGATCGGCATCTCCCCGCCTTCCTTCGACAAGCAGTTCGTGCGCGACTACCTCGAGTCCATCCGTTTTAACAAAGAGCCCCCGGGCCCGGCGCTTCCCGACGAGATCGTCCGGAAGACCAGCGACAAGTATCTTGAGGCTTACCGCGCGCTGACGGGGAAGGAGTTCGGGACCTGACACGCCGAGCCCGGGACATCCTTTCGTCGACGTCGGCCGCGCGTTCGGACGTCCAAAGCGATCACCGCGAGCGGGCGAGTTCGTGGTAAACCGGCGCGAGCAGGACTCCGGGTCCCGAGTGTTGGTGATTGATCCGGATCCCGAGGAACGATGGCGCCTCGTTTATCTCCTGAAACGACGCAATATCTGTGTAGTGGCCACAAGCTCGGGTAGGACGGGGCTCGACTACTTATCTCGACACGCAGTCGGGCTGGTGATCAGCGCCGTCGTCCTGTCCGACTTTCCCGGCCTCGGCATTATTCGGGGGCTGTAGGCACGACGACGTAACGTCCGAAGTCGGACGTTCCCGTTCCCCTCCCCCGACCCCCCCGCGCGGCGCGGGGCCTATAACGCCCAAGGCGGCCCGGTCAACGCCCGGCGCATGAGGTCGGCCCAGGCGCGATACTTCGGGCGCGCGCGCCGACCCGTCGCATCCTCACGCTGGTCGTCGGCGGGCGTCGGCGACGGGCAGGGCTCGACCGTGCCGGCCGGGGTGCCCCCTCGGATCAACCCATGCGTTCGTGCTACGTACGCCGACGCCATGGCGGACCTCGACTTCGACGCCTTCGCGCTCGTCCCGAAGGGCCACGCCTTCGAGGACTTCGAGGCGGGTCAAGTCTTCGAGCACCACTGGGGACGGACGCTCAACGAAGGCGACAACTCGCTGTTCGCGACCGTTGCGCTGCGCTTCCTCCCGCTCTACTTCAACGCGGAATATGCGCGCGCGCACGGCCACCCCGGCGTCGTCGTCGACCCGCTGCTCGTGCTGTGCACGGTGATCGGCCTCTCGGTGGAGGACCTCTCCGAGGCGGGCGGCCCGTTCCTCGGCGTCGAGGAGGTCGAGTTCCTCCGCCCGGTCT
>Ga0209161_10003614_pt1 | contig 12423 bp, 8 predicted proteins | sample GraSoiAngelo_155_FD_186169 | JGI IMG/M metagenome (GOLD analysis project Ga0209161, IMG submission 186169) | Grasslands soil microbial communities from the Angelo Coastal Reserve, California, USA - 14_1009_13_30cm (SPAdes) (version 2) | ecosystem: Environmental > Terrestrial > Soil > Grasslands ...
CCGACGTCGCCAGGTACTCGCGGGCCTTGTTGAGATCCTGACGATAGAAGGCGGGCACCGCGACGTAGCCCCGGGTCGCCTTCGGGAACGGACTGTCCTCCAGCACGGCGTGGCCGTTGTAGATCTTGAGGAACGCGTCGTAATCGAACGCGTACGCGATGGCCTTGCGGAGGTTGACGTCCTTCGTCGCGCCGCGCTGCGTGTTCATCTTGAGGCCGAACGTCGTCATGCCGGGGAACTCGGGGACGACGACGCCCGGCATCTTCGCCACCTGGTCGTAGTCGTCGGGCGTGAGGCCTTCGGCGATGTCGGCCTCGCCGCGGATGAGCGCCGCGCGCTGGGCCGCCGCCTCGCGCACGAGCTTGTAGATGACGCCACCGACGTGGTCCTTCGACGGCCAGCCCTTCCAGTAGTCGTCGACGGCTTCCAGCTCGTAGAGCGTGCCCGGCTGCCAGCGCTTGATCTTGACTGGCCCGCTGCCGGCCTCGTTCGTCGTCAGCCACTTCTGGCCGGCGTCGCCGCTCTGCTCGTTGGCCGTCACCTGCTTGGGGTTCATCACGTACCACCACGGGACGACCGACAGGAACGGACCGAACGGCTGGGTCAGCGTGAACTGCACGGTGGTGGGGTTCACGACCTTGATGCCGTCCTCCTTGAGGAAGTCGGATAGCATCCACGACGGCCCCTGATTGAGCTTGAGCGTGCGCGCGAACGACCAGCGCACCGCTTCCGCGGTCACCGGATCGCCGTTGTGGAACCGGGCGTTCTTGGCGAGGTGGAACGTCCAGGTCCGGCCGTCGGCCGACGTCTCCCACTTCTCGGCGAGCCACGGCACGATCTCGGCCGACGGGCCGACGTACTTCACCAGCGCGTCGTAGAGCGACTGCTGCATCATCCGGATCGACCAGTCGTACTTGATGCTGGGATCGATCGTGGGCACTTCCTGGCGGCCGACGAAGACGAGGACCTTCCGGTCACCCACGCGTTCGAAGGCCGACGCGGGCGAGACCAGGAGCAGGACCAGGGCAAGAATGACCGCGACGTACATACGAGCCTCCTCTCGCAACGCGCGACGGGGGGTGAAGAATACCACTGTCAGTAGATCCCCGACGGCAGGTAGCAGCCACGCGACTCTCGCCAGCCTCCGCGGGCCATGAGCGTGAGCGGTTTCTCGACGCGGAAGCCGAGACCGAGGCAGCGGCGGAAGAACGCCGTCCCCGTCGGCGCGTTGACGCCGACGGGACCCTTGACCGCCGCTCCGACGCCGGCGAGCAGCGCCATCATGTCGTCGTCGGTCTCGGCCACCGCCCACGACACCACGCCGGCGTACAGGACGTACGTGCACGCCACGATCCTGCCGTCGCGGAGCGCGGCATACCCGGTGAAGTCACCGAGCGCGTCGCGCGGGTCGACACGGCGGCTCCATCCCTGCACCCGGACGTAGAGCCGATCGCACTCGTCGACGTCCTCGCGGCATATCGTCCTGACCGCGACTCCCGGCGGCACGGGCCCGGGATGACCCACGATGCGGGCCAGGGGCGCTTTCACCTCGAAGCCGAGCGACGTGTAGAGTCCCAGCGCGTGGACGTTGAAGGCCTCCTGGATCAGTCGCACGCCGGCGGCGTTCGTCGCGCGCGCCAGCGCGGCGTCCATCAGCCGACGCCCGATACCGCGACGCTGCGTCCCGGGATCGACGCTGACGAGAGCCACGCCGTGAATCGGGTCCCCTTCGTCGTAAAAGATGCTGCCTACGACGCGGCCGTCCACCTCGGCGGCGCCGCTCCACATCGCGTCGAGGCCGAGGAACACGCGGACGACGCGCCTGGCCACCTCCACCGTCGCAAAGCCCGACGTGAAGCCGTGACGTTCCGAGACGTCCTTGAACGCGTCGTAGACGAGGCGCGCGCACACCGCCTCGTCGGCGGGGCCGGCGCGGCGGATCGTGATGTTCATGCGCCGGGCACCGTACGCTGCGGTCGCCAGCCGGTCAAGCGCCCGCCGTGGTAGGCTGCGGCCTCGTGGCGCGCCGTCCCGTGTCCGCGGCCGAGATCGAATCGCTCGCGATCGGCGCCTGGATCCTCGGCACGGGCGGCGGCGGCAGTCCCTATTACGGCCTCCTCAACATGCGGAAGCTGTACCGTGCCGGCACCGTCGTCGACCTGCTCGATCCGGACGATCTCGCCGACGACGATCTCGTCGCGGTCGTGTCGAACATGGGTGCGCCCCTCGTCGGACAGGAGCGGCTCACCGACCCTCAGACCATCGCCCGCGCCGTCACGATGATGGAGGAGTATCTCGGCCGCACGTTCCGGGCCGTGATGTCGGTCGAGATCGGCGGCGGCAACGCCATCCAGCCATTCATGGCCGCCGCCCTGCTCGGCAAGCCCGTGGTGGATGCCGACGCGATGGGACGCGCGTTCCCCGAGGCCCAGATGACGTCGTTCGCGATCCACGACCTCCGGCCCTGGCCGCTGACGCTCGCCGACGTGCGCGACAACGGCGTGGTGGTGCCGCGGGCGGCGACCTGGAAGTGGATGGAACGGCTCTCGCGCACGGCCTGCGTGGCCGTCGGCTCCATCGCCGGGACGTGCAAGGCCCCGCGCACCGGCAAGGAAGTGAAGGAGTGCGCCATTCTCAGGACGACGACCAAGGCGATCCGCCTCGGCGAGGTCGTCCAGGCCGCCCGTCGGGCGCATCGCGATCCCGTCGACGCCGTCCTGGAGGCCGAGCACGGCTGCCTGATCTTCGCCGGCAAGGTGCACGACGTCGCGCGCCGGACGACGGAAGGGTTCCTTCGGGGTCAGGCCACGCTGGAAGGCCTGGACGACTGCAAAGGCCAGCGGTTCGAGCTCGCGTTCCAGAACGAGTTCGCGGTCGGCTGGCTGGACGGCGAGCCCCGCGTGATGACGCCGGACCTGATCTGCGTGATGGACGCGATCAGCGGTGAGGCCGTGGGCACGGAGGTGATCCGCTACGGCCAGCGTGTGAAGGTCATCGCGCTTCCCGCCCCGCCGATCTTGCTCACGCCGAAGGGGCTCGAGCACGTCGGCCCGCGCGCGTTCGGCTACGACCTCGACTTCGTCTCGGTGTTCGCGGCGTGAGACGGGTCGGCATCGACGTTGGCGGGACCAACACCGACGCCGTGCTGCTCGAGGGTGACCGCGTCGTCCACGCCGTGAAGACCCCGACGACGGGTGACGTGACGACCGGCATCACCCGCGCCCTCGACCTCCTCCTGAAGGCCGTTGGTGGGCAGCCCGTCCACGCCGTGATGATCGGCACCACGCACTTCACCAACGCCGTGGTTCAGCGGAAGGGCCTCGTGCCGGTGGCGGCGATCCGGATCGGGCTGCCGGCCAGCGCCTCGCTCGAGCCCTTCATCGACTGGCCCGACGACCTCGCCGCCATCGTGCGCGGCGAGATCTTCATGCTCGAGGGCGGCCACGAATACGATGGCCGGCCGATCGTTCCGTTCGACGTTCATGGCATGCGGCGCGCGGCCCGGCGCATCCGCGAGCTCGGCCTCCGCTCGGTGGCCATCGCCTCGGTGTTCTCGCCGCTCAACGCCTCCTGCGAGGACGAGGCCGCGGCCATCCTGCGCGACGAGTGCCCCGGAGTGACCGTGACGCTCTCGCACCACCTCGGCCGCATCGGCCTGCTCGAGCGCGAGAACGTCGCGCTGCTGAACGCCGCGCTGGCCGATCTCGCCGAGCGTACGGTCGGCGCGTTCGTGGAAGCGCTCGAACGGAGCGGCGTCGCCGCGCCGCTCTATCTCACGCAGAACGACGGCACCGTGATGCTGGCCTCGCTCGCTCAACGCTACCCGGTCTACTCCTTCGCCTCCGGGCCGACCAACAGCATGCGCGGCGCCGCCTTTCTCTCACGGCTGTCGGACGCGATCGTGATCGACGTGGGCGGGACCACCACCGACATCGGCTGCCTGCGCCAGGGTTTCCCGCGCGAGGCCAACAACGCCGTGGAGGTGGGCGGCGTGCGCACGCTGTTCCGGATGCCCGACCTGCTCTCGCTCGGGCTCGGCGGCGGCAGTCACGTGAGCACCAACCCGCTGGCCGTCGGACCACTGAGCGTCGGCTATCAGCTCACCGAGCGGGCGCGCGTCTTCGGCGGCGACGAGCTCACCGCGACCGACGTCGCCGTCGCCGCCGGCCTCGTCGACCTCGGCGACCGCACGCGCGTGGCCGACGTGCCGGCCGATCTCGTGAAGCGCGCCCTGGCCTCGATCCACGCGACGATCGAGGAGGGCGTCGACCGCATGAAGACGGACGCGCGCGCGGTTCCGCTCGTCGCCGTGGGCGGCGGGTCCTTTCTCGTTCCGGCCGCGATCGACGGTGTTTCCGAGGTGGTCCACGTCCCCCACCGCGCGGTGGCCAACGCCGTTGGCGCCGCCATCGCCCAGGTGTCGGGCGAGGTCGATCAGATCTTCCAGAACCGGAGCCGCGAGGAGGCGATCGCCGAGGCTCGCCGACTCGCCGAGGCCAAGGCGGTGAGCGCGGGGGCCGATCCGGCCACGTTGACGGTGGTCGAGGTGGAGGACATCCCGATTGCCTACCTGCCCGGAAACTCGCTGCGGACACGCGTCCGGGTCATCGGCGACATCGCCGGGCACGGCGCGCGGGTCTAGGTCGAGAGCAGCTCGGCGACGACGCGGGCCACGAGCAGATTGGCGACGATCACCGGAACGTCGAGCGCGGCCTGCAACGCGTCGCGCTGCGATCGTTGAAAGCCGATGCAGTCGAGGACGACGAAGCCGACTCCGCCCGCGCGCAGGCGATCCGCCACGACGGAGATGGGAGCGGCGTGACGGTAGGGCGACGCCGCGACGACGACGGGATCGAATTTGTGCTCGCGCCAGCGTCGAGTCGTCGGCTCGACGTGGCGCTCCGACGGCGTCAGCACGCCCAGCCGTCCCTCGAAGCTGACCCCGCGCAGCACGCCGAGCAGGATCTTGTCGGGCTCGACGAGCGGGCGGCGGGCCCGCAGACCGCTGAAGTGCCCCGTGCACAGGACCACGGTCATGCTCACGCCGAGCGCGTCGAGCTCGGCGATCATCCGCTGGACTCGGGGCGTGACGCCGCGCTTGCCGACGAAGACCGACGAGCCGTCGGTCAGGCGCGTCACCAGCACCTCGTCGTCGGACTCCGGCGCCAGCTGCGCAATCTCGTCACCGCCCAGGCCGTCGAGGGCGCCGCGCTCGATGATCTCGACGTCGGGGCCCAGCACGTCGGCCATCGCCGGGACGACGTCGACTCGCGGAGCCTGGCCGATCGTCACCATGCCGACCCTCGGCTTCATCGGCCGGCATGATAGCATCGGCCTCCACATCGCCCCGAGAGGTGACGTCGATGAAGCCGACATCCCAACTCCTCGAGCATCTCTACCGGACCATGGTGCGGATCCGCCGCTTCGACGAGAAGACGACGGAGCTGTTCCAGGCCGGCCTGGTCAAAGGCACCGCGCATTCCTACGTCGGTCAGGAGGCGGTCGCTACCGGGGCGTGCGCGGCGCTGAGCGAGCAGGACGCCATCGTCGGCAACCATCGAGGCCATGGCCACTGCATCGCCAAGGGCGCGCGCATCGACCGGATGATGGCGGAGCTGATGGGACGCGAGACCGGCTACTGCCGTGGCCTGGGCGGCTCGATGCACATCGCGGCGCTCGATCTCAACATCCTCGGCTGTAACGGGATCGTGGCCGCCGGCCTGCCCATCGGCACGGGCGCCGCGCTGGCCGCGCGCCTGCGCAAGAGCGACGTCGTGGTCACGATCTTCTTCGGCGACGGCGGCGCCAATCAGGGCACGGTCCACGAGTCGATGAACCTGGCGGCCATCTGGAATCTGCCCGTCGTGTTCCTGTGCGAGAACAACCACTACGCGCTCTCGACGTCGTCCAAGCGGACGACGACGACGTGCTCGAGGTGTACCAGGCCATGCGGCACGCCGTCGCACGGGCCCGCAGCGGCAAGGGGCCGACGCTGCTGGAAGCAGTGACCTACCGCTGGGGCGACCACAGCATGCGCGCGAACCTGCCCGGCTATCGGACGAAGGACGAGGAGCTCGAGTGGCAGCGGCGCGATCCCCTCGCGCGGTTCGAGATGCGCCTCATCGACGAGAAGCTGGTCGCGGCCGACCGGCTCAAGCAGATCCGCAACGAGGTCGAGCACGAGCTGGAGGAAGCGGTCGCCTTCGGCGTGGCCAGCGCCGAGCCGACGGTCGAGATCATGGAATCGTCGGTGTACGCGCCCCACATCGAGGTGAGCGAGCCCGCCCGCCCCGCCGCGGGAACGCGCGAGATCACCTTCGTGCAGGCCCTGAACGAGGCGATGCACGGAGAGATGGCAAGGGATCCCCGCGTGTTCGTGATGGGCGAGGACGTGGGATTGATCGGCGGGATCTTCGGAGCGACACGCGGCTTGCGCGAGGCGTTCGGAGAGGAGCGCGTGCGCGACACGCCGATCTCGGAGCCGACCTTCGTGGGCATGGGCGTGGGCGCCGCGGTGAGCGGGCTCCGCCCCATCGTCGAGCTCCAGATCTTCGACTTCGTCGCGATGACGATGGACCAGATCGTGAACCAGGCGGCGAAGTTCCGCTACATGCTGGGCGGCACGCCGACCGTGCCGCTCGTGATCCGCGGCCCGCAGGGCGGCGGCATCCGTCTCGCCGCTCAGCACTCCCAGAGCCTGGAAGCGTGGTTCATTCACGTTCCCGGGCTCGTGGTCGTCGCGCCGTCGACGGCTGCCGACGCCAAAGGCCTGCTGACGTCGGCCATCCGCGACGACAACCCCGTGATCTTCCTCGAGCACAAGGTCCTCTATGCTCTGAAGGGCCCGGTGCCCGAGGCCCCGTACGCGATCCCGCTCGGCAAGGCCGACGTCAAGCGCGCCGGCACCGACGTCACCGTCATCGCCACCCAGGTGATGGTCCAGCGCGCGCTGGCCGCCGCCGAGGAGCTGGCCAGGGACGGGATCAGCGTCGAGGTCATCGACCCGCGGACGCTTGCCCCCCTCGACGAGGCGACGATCCTGTCGTCGGTGGAGAAGACGGGGCGCCTCGTGGTCGCCCACGAAGCGGTCAAGCGCGGCGGCTTCGGCGCCGAGGTCGCGGCGCTCGTCAGCGAGAGGGCGCTCGACTGGCTCGACGCGCCCATCGTGCGCGTCGGCGCCCGTCACGTGCCCATGCCCTACAACGACGCGCTGGAGCGCGCGACCATTCCGACCCAGGAGGACATCGCAGCCGCGGTGCGCTCCCTGGTCTGACGCGGCCACCCGGCGCCCAGCCTGCCGCCAGGGAGTGTCGGAAATTCTTAGGTTGACGAGATGCCTGGAGTTAGGTCACCCTAAGAACTCTAGGGATCCGAACGTGGGCGCCACTTTCCTCATCACCGCGCGCGAAGGCTTCGAGGCCGCGCTGCTCCTCGGCCTCGTGTACGCCTCGCTCAATCGCCTCGGACGCCACGACCAGTTCCGCAACGTGACGATCGGAGCGTGGGTCGGCTTCCTGGCCAGCGTCCTCATGGGCATCGCCGTCACCGTGCTGTCGGGCCCCCTGCTCGACCTCGGCCCCGACGTGATCGCGGCCGCCGTCATCTTCGCGGCGGTCGGCCTGCTCACGTGGCACGGCTGGTGGATGCGCCAGCACGCTCGCGTGCTGCGCGGCGAAGTCGAGCAGCGCGTCGAGGCCGCCGAGGCGAGCCGCCGTCTCTGGGCGGTTGGCCTCATCGCCTTTGCCGGAGTCTTCCGCGAGGGTGCCGAGACCGTCCTCTTCCTGTGGGGCCTGATGACGCAGGTCGGATCGACGCACGGCTGGGACAGCGCCATTGGCGCGGCGCTCGGTCTCGTGGTGGCCGCCGCCCTGGGCTGGGCCGTCTATCACGGTGGGGCCAGGCTGAGCCTGCCGCGCTTCTTCACGGCGACGTCGATCCTCATCCTCTTCCTCGCCGCCGGGTTGTTCAGCACGGGGTTGGGCCGCCTGCAGGCGCTGGGCGCGCTGCCGCCGGCCGACATCTTGTGGGATACCTCGGCCGTGCTGAGCAACGAGAGCATCGTCGGCTCGTTCCTCAACGGCCTCGTGGGATATCGCGCGCGGCCGTCGACGATCGAAGCGTTCGGATATCTCGCCTACCTGGTCGTGGGGACCGCGCTGTTCTTCGGCTCCGGCGCGCTGACGCCGTGGCGGCGCATCCCGGTCGCGGCGCGCGACTGACGTTCTAGCCGGAGGTTCGCAGCGCCGACTTGAGAACCTTGCCCGTCGCGGCCTTCGGAAGGGCCTCGAGGATCGTGACGTGGCGCGGATACTTGAAGCTGGCCAGGCGCTCGCGACACCAGGCGACGAGAGCCTCGGGGGCGACGTCGGCGCCATGGCGCAACGCCACGAACGCCATGATCTCCTCACCGAGCTCGGGATGGCCGACGCCGATCACCGCCGCCTCGGTCACCGCCGGGTGCGCCATCAGCACCGCTTCGACCTCCTGGGGAAAGATCGAGTAGCCACCTCGCAGGATCCTTTCGCGCTTGCGGCCGTCGATCCGGACGAAGCCGCCGGGATCGATGGTGGCCAGGTCCCCGGTCCTGAACCAGCCGCCGGCGAGCACCGCGCGCGTCTCGTCGGGCGCGCCGAGATACTCGTCCATCGCGGCGGGTGATCGGATGAACAGCTCGCCGCACTCACCGGCGGGCAGCCCCGCTCCGTCGTCGTCGACGATCTTCAACTCGACACCAGCGACCGCACGGCCGATGGCGTCGGGCCGGTCCTCGGGATCACCGGCGACGTACGAGATGGGCCGGAACAGCTCGGTCATGCCGTAGCCGCGCAGAATTCGCACGCCGGTCGCCGCCCGCCACTCGGATGCGAGCGGCCACGGACACGGCGCCGCTCCCGACAACGCGATGCGCAGCCGGCGCAGGTCGCCGAGCCCGGCGTCGGCGTCGAGCAACCGGCGGAACATCGTGGCCACGCCGGGAAAGACGCTGACTCCGAGATCGCGGATCGACCCGAGCACGGCCTCGGGCGAGAACCGCTCGAGGAGACCGACCGTCGCGCCGGTGACGAGGGGCGCGAGCAGCGCGCCGTTCAGCCCGTACGAATGGGACAGCGGCAGGACGGCCAGCACCACGTCGTCCGCGGTGAGCGCCATGACGGGATCGATCCACGACGCGACGCCGGCGGCGACGGCGTGCTGCGAGAGCACGGCGCCCTTCGGGGCGCCGGTCGAGCCCGAGGTGTACAGGATCAACGCCGGCGCGTCGCTGCTCGGAGACGGCCAGTCGCACTCGTCGGCGGCGACGGCGTGCACGACGACGGCCGGCGCCAGATCGTCGATGATCCTCGTGCGCTCCTCGTCGATCAGCCGCGGATCCAGCGGGGCCACGGTGGCTCCGAGCTTGAGCGCGCCGAGCAGCGCGACGACGAACTCCGCACGGTTGCCGATGACGAGCGCGACGCGGTCGCCGGCGCGGACGCCGCCGTGATGGAGCGCCCGCGCGAATCCTCCGGCGCGCCGATCGAGCTGGCGATAGGTGAGGGCGCCGCCGTCCCAGCGGAGCGCCACCTTCTCGGGCCGGCGGCGCGCCGTGACTTCGAAGCGCGCGACGACCGGGTCAGCCACGCCGCTTACGGAAGGTAGTCCTTGAGATCGAGCCGCTCGAGGACGGCGGGCGGCACGCGGTGGCGCGGCGTGTAGGCGGCCAGCGACGGCTTGGCCGTCGCGTCGATGCCCCACTTGGCCGTGTAGCCGTCTTCCTTGGTGGAAGGATCGAGGTCGGAGCCACGGGCGTTCGTGATCACCGTGATGTCGCGGTCGGGCTGGCAGCGCGTGGCGATCGCCCAGTTGACCTGGCGGTCGTCGAAGACGTCCACGTCGTGATCGACGACGACGACACGCTTCATGTAGAGGTCGGCGCCCAGCACGGCGAGGATCGCGTTCTTGGCCTGACCGGCGATGCGCTGCTCGAGCGAGACGAAGCAGGTGAAGGGCGCCGGCACGCGCACGGCCTTGACCGACGGCACCATCGCCCGCACCGCGCGGTAGAGGTTCGCCTCGATCGGAATCGTCGAGAGCAGCATGTGATCGAGGTGCGCCACCGAGATGTCCTGGAAGATCGCGTCCCGGCGATGGGTGATCGCCGTGACCTTCACCACCTCGCGCTGGCGCTCGCCCAGGCTATAGCCGGTGAACTCGCCGAACGGCCCTTCCGGCACGCGCTCGTGAGGCCGGATCTCGGCTTCGATCACGAGCTCGGCGTGGGCCGGCACCACCACGTCGCTCGTCTCGCATTTCACCAGCTCGAGCGGCTCGCCGAAGAGTCCGCCCATGATGCCGCGCTCGTCCTCGTCCACGGAGCCGATGGCCAGCGCGCCCAGCGCGATGGCCGGATGGGCGCCGATGACGAAGGCGACCGGCAGCGGCTCGTTGCGCTTCTCGGCCAGGCGGTGGAACTCCCACAGATGCTTGCCGAGCGTGAGATGGATCGACGTCGTGTCGCGGCCCTTCAGCATCAGACGGTTGTAGGCGCAGTTCCAGATGTCGGCCGTCGGGTCCTTGGCAAACGAGATCGCCGAGGTCAGGAACACGCCGCCGTCGCCCTCGTGATGGATGATCTGCGGCAGGTCGAGGAGGTTCACGTCCTTGCCGGTCCTGACCACGTCCTTCACCGCGCCCGTCCTCACGAGGCGAGGTGCGATCGGCCTCTCCATCGCGCGGAGGTACGTCGTGAGCAGCGCGTCGGGCGCGGCGTTCAGCGCCAGCGCGAGCCGAGCCCGGCTGGCGTGGAGATTCGTGAGCACGGGAAACGAGGTGCCGCGGACCTTCTCGAAGAGCAGGACGGGGCGCTTGCGCGCCTCTTTCTCGAGCTTCACCACCAGCGCGGTGATCTCGTACGCCGGATCGACCTCGCGCGAGACGATCAGAAATTCTTCGGGACGCTTGCGCTTGAGGAGATCGAGATAGCTGCGCAGATCCTGGGCCATGGCGAGTCCCGATGGTACACGGGGAGGGCCGATCTCGACAAACCTCGCGGGGTCGCGTTAGTCATTCGGGGGGCTCGCTGACGGCGCCGGGTGGAGCCTCTGCTCGACCTGGGAGATGATCTCGCCGGCGGTCGCCCGATCCTTGCCGATGCCGTGCTGGCTAACGACGAGCTTCATGCGAGTGAGCGCCGGCGTGATCGGATCGAGCTTGACGGTGAATTTGCGGTCGATGGCCGTGCCATGGATCGTCACGTCCGCGCCGTCGAACGACTCGCTGGTCGGCGTGATCTCCAGCTTTTGAAACGTTTCGTGCACGGCCTCGTACACGTCCTTCACAGGGCTGCTGAACGTCCGGTAGGCGGCGCCGGCCATCGTGTACTCCGTGCCGGCCCTGACGAGGCCCCCGGCGCTTCCGCTGACCGCGGCCGCGCCCACGGCGGCGGGCGGGATCGCGACCGCCGCGCAGCCCGAGCACGAGAGCGCCGACGCAAGCGCCAGGACGAGGAGCGCGAAGCGGACCATCCGCCGAGAGCACACGCAACGACGATGCCAGCGTGAAGTAAGCTATGGCCCCATGACGCCGCCACTCGAGGGCATGGTCCCCTGGCCCGCCGACATCACCGAGCGGTATCGCGCTCGCGGCTACTGGACGGGCGAGACCCTCGGCTCCGCGTTCGACCGTTCGGTCGCCGCCCACGCCGACCGCGTCGCCGTGGTCGAGGGCGATCGCCGGCTGACTTACCGCCAGCTCGCCGGCCTCGTCGATCGCCTCGCTCGTCATCTGGTCGAGCGCGAGATCGTCGGCGGCGCCCGCGTCGTCTTCCAGCTTCCCAACGTCCTCGAGTTCGTCGTCGCCTACTTTGCGTGCCTGAAGGTCGGCGCAATCCCGCTCGCGTGCCTGCCCGCTCATCGCCACGCCGAGATCGGGTATCTCGCCAGGTTCACCGAGGCCAGCGCGTGGTTCCTCCCGTCCACGTTCCGCGGGTTCGACTACGTGGCGATGGCCGAGGAGTTGCGCGCCGGGCTGCCGGCGCTCCGCGAAATCTGGGTGGCCGGCGATCGCGTCGGTTCCGGCATGACGCGCTTTGCCGATCTCCTCGCCGACCCTGGCGCGACGCACGCCGCGGCGACGACGCAAGCGGTGACGACCGCGCGAGCGCACCCACAGCCGAGCGATGTGGCCGTCTTCCAGCTCTCGGGAGGGACGACGGGACTTCCCAAGGTGATCCCACGCACCCACGACGACTATCTCTACAACTCCCGCGTCTTCGCGGCGATCACCGGCGTCGACCGCGAGACGGTTCTCCTCGTGACCGTTCCGATCTCGCACAACTTTCCGCTCGCCTGTCCCGGCATCCAGGGCACGCTGCTGGCCGGCGGGCGCGTCGTGCTCGGTCCCTCGCCCGACGCCGAGACCGTCTTCAGCCTGGTCGAGCGCGAG
>Ga0209161_10003616_pt1 | contig 12417 bp, 10 predicted proteins | sample GraSoiAngelo_155_FD_186169 | JGI IMG/M metagenome (GOLD analysis project Ga0209161, IMG submission 186169) | Grasslands soil microbial communities from the Angelo Coastal Reserve, California, USA - 14_1009_13_30cm (SPAdes) (version 2) | ecosystem: Environmental > Terrestrial > Soil > Grasslands...
ATCCCAATTGCTGCACTAACATATCTTCCAATAATCCCGGACCATCAGATCAACAATCTCGTAATGTTTGCTCTCTCGTTGCCCGTGCAGTTTGTCGTAGGCTACCGGTTCTACCTAGGAAGCTACGACGCGTTAAGATCGAGAATTGGCAACATGGACCTTCTCATCGGCCTAGGAACAACAGCTGCCTGGGTCTACAGCACAACCGCCACCTTCGTCCCAGGCTTCTTTCCTGGAAGCGGCACCTACTTCGAAACATCGGCCATCATAATCACCTTGATACAGACGGGTAATCTCCTCGAATACATTACGAAAGGTAGGGCCTCAGAGGCGGTTCATAGACTTCTGAGCCTCCAGCCCACGGTGGCGCATGTGATCCGAAATGGTAGCGAAATTAGCATACCCGTCGAAGAGATTGAGGTTGGCGATATTCTACTGGTTCGTCCAGGAGAGAAGGTCCCGGTCGACGGAAGGGTGATCGAGGGCAACTCTGCGATCGACGAATCCATGATTACTGGAGAGAGCCTCCCACGCGACACGCGTTACGGTGACGAAGTGATTGGTGCCACAATCAACAAAACGGGACTGCTCAAGATTGAAGCAACAAAAGTTGGACAAGACACTGTACTCTCTCAGATCGCCAAGCTTGTTGAAGAGGCTCAAGTGGGAAAGGCTGCTCTCCAACGCCTAGCCGACAGAGTCTCCGCATACTTTGTCCCAGCAGTCATATTGATCGCGACAGCTTCAGGCCTATTCTGGTACTTCGCCGCAGGAATCGGACTCACCTACTCCCTCCTCGCATTCGTCTCCGTCGTAATCATCGCGTGTCCATGCGCGCTCGGAATCGCCACCCCAGCCGCTCTGTTGGTAGGAACAGGCAAGGGCGCTGAGAACGGCATCCTGATCAAGGGAGGGGACCAGTTAGAGGAAGCTGGCAAGATCAAGACGATAATCTTTGACAAGACCGGGACCCTAACAAAGGGGCAACCATCCGTTACTGACATTGTTCCTATCGGAAAACTCACAGAGATTCAGATGCTCGGCTACGCTGGAGCGGTGGAGAAGGGCAGCGAGCATCCGCTAGCAGCCGCCGTCGTGAACGCAGCACAGGGTAAGAGAATCGAACTTTCCGAACCTTCAGGTTTTGAAGCTCTTCCAGGTCTGGGTGTGAAAGCGACCGTCCGGGGACACGAGGTTCTCCTAGGCAACTTGGAACTCATGCGCAAGTTTTCAGTTCCAGTCGAGGCATATTCCGAAAGAATGGCGGAGCTCCAGGATCAAGGAAAAACGATTAGCCTACTTGCGTTAGACCGGCAACCGGTCGGCCTGATCGGACTCGCAGACACGGTGAAGGAATCCTCAGCGCCGACAATCAAGGCATTGAAGAAAATGGGATTGGATATCGTAATGCTCACTGGCGATAACGAACGGACAGCAAAAGCGATAGCACGGACTCTTGGTATCGATACGATTTTCGCAAACGTGCGTCCTAGCGACAAAGAAGAAATTGTGAAGAAGCTTCAGAAAGGCGGAAAGGTCGCAATGGTTGGTGACGGAATAAATGATGCGCCCGCACTAGCGGCCGCGAACGTCGGAATAGCAATCGGTAGCGGGACGGACGTTGCGAAGGAGACTGGTGGCATAATCCTCATCAAAGATGACATGACGGACGTGCCAAAGGCTCTAGAGCTAAGCAAGGCGACTGTAAGAAAGATCAAACAGAATCTTCTCTGGGCTTTCGTCTATAACGTGGCTCTCATTCCAATAGCCGCCGGCATACTAGTCCCATTTCTCGGACCAGGAATCTACGAGGTCCTCCCCCTCCTTGCAGCAGCCGCGATGGCAATCAGCTCAGTAACAGTAGTATCCAATTCACTCCTACTCAGAAGGTTCAACCCGAAAATCTAGAGAGGTGACAAGTTGCAGAAAGACCCAGTTTGTGGAATGATGGTGGACGAGAAAAAAGCGAAATTCACATCCAATCGTGGAGGAAAAACAATCTACTTCTGTTCATCTGCATGCAAAGCCTCATTCGACAAGAATCCCCAGAAATACGCACAAGCATAGAGCAAAAGCGCCAGCCCAGAATCTTGCCGGCTATGATCTGAGAAATCCTTCCTAATGGTCTACATACTATTAGACGCCTATCGAGCTTCTTTCAAATAGAAGACTTCGAAGAGCCTAAAGGAGACGCATCTTGACGCTCCAATCACCTGAGCCCCTCCTGAACACGAGGACCCTGTATCGCGTCGTCAAGTACACCTTCTACAAGCTGGACCCTGCATGGAGGCGTCTCCCAGACAACGACCGTCAATCGACGAAGGACAACTTTCTGGCGACACTTCGTAAGCAAAATGCTCTGGTCCCTCGAACATACTCTCTGATTGGAACTCGAGGCGATGCTGACTTCATGTTATGGATCATCACAGATTCAATGGAGGGACTTCAGGGGTTCAACTCCGAGGTCTTGAAGACCGGCCTCGGAAAGTATCTCACAACTCCCCATTCCTATCTGGCCATGATTCGACCGTCGGAGTATTTCGGCAAGACAGCTGACCCTGAGCCCGTCGGCTCCAACTATCTCTTCGTCTATCCTTTCACCAAGAAGCGGGAATGGTACAGCATCCCCTTTGAAGAACGGCGGAGGATAATGAAGGAGCATATCCAGATAGGACACAAGTACTCGTCGGTGACCATTCATACTTCCTACTGTTTCGGACTAGATGATTACGAGTTCATCCTCTCATTTGAGACGGACCATCCGGAGGATTTTCTTAACTTGGTAATGGACTTGCGCGGTAGCGAAGCAAGTCGATATACCGCCGTCGAGACGCCCATTTTCACATGTGTCTCCGTCACTCCTGAGAAGATGCTTGACCTTCTATGATCATGACAAGTCTGTAGTGGACAGAGCATGACCGGATTGGAGAATGACAATTTTCTCCGAGCCTGCTGGAGGAAAGAGACAGAGTACACTCCAGTCTGGTTCATGCGACAGGCAGGCCGATATCTCGAAAGCTATCAGAAGATCCGGGCAAAGCAAGACGTTCTCACGATATGCAAGACCCCTGAACTGTCGGCAAAAATCACAACCGACGCCGTCTCAGACCTGGAAGTGGACGCCGCAATTCTCTTCGCCGACATTATGCTACCCCTAGAAGGGATCGGCGTAAAGCTCAAACTGGTAGACGGTGTAGGACCAGTTATCGAGAAACCCGTTCAGAATAGAGAGCATGTCGAGAGTCTCACAGGATTTTCTCCTGAAGAACACGTACCATACGTCTTGGACGCTATTCGGCTAATCAAGCAACAACTCAGAGAAAGACTTCCTCTGATAGGTTTCTCGGGAGCACCTTTCACCCTCGCGTCCTACCTTATCGAAGGAAGCCCATCTAGAGAATTTATTCGAACCAAGAAAATGATGTACGATCAGCCAGAACTGTGGGGCCAACTTCTGTCCAAGCTCTCCCGTATCGTCACTGTCTATCTGCTGGCTCAAGTCAAAGCAGGAGTTGACGCCGTGATGCTATTCGACAGCTGGTCAGGATGTCTCTCACCCGCGGACTACAGAGATTTCGTCCTACCTTACAATCAGAGGATTCTAACTGACCTATCCGGAAAGAACGTTCCAAGAATTCTCTTCGGAGTCGGAACGGCGGGAATTCTAAGCCAGATGCGAGAGGCTGAGAGCGATGTTTTCGGCGTAGACTGGAGACTACCCATCGACGACGCTTGGAAAGTTCTGGGAGAGGCAGCAATACAAGGCAACCTTGATCCAGCGACCCTACTCGCTTCCGACAAACTGATCGAGGAGAGGACAAAGGAGATCCTTGCCAGAGTGCGGGGCCGGCCTGGTCACATATTTAACTTGGGACATGGGGTCCTGCCCGAGACAGAAGCCGAGAAAGCTAAGAGACTCGTTCAGTTCGTGCACCAATCAACCAGAAACAAGAGATGAAAAATCCACGAATCGAACCAATGGATTACCTACAATCCTCCTGATGGCTTACGGTAGCCCAAACTCTCTAGACGAGGTAGGCAACTACCTAGCACAAGTCAGAGGAGGTCGTGTTTCATCGCCAGAAGAGATCGAGCACCTGAAGCAGCGATATCAGCGTGTCGGAGGTCAAACTCCCTTACTCCAGATCACCAAGTCTCAGACTAACGCGCTTGAGAAGAAACTAATCGCAGACGATATCCCCGCAAGAGTCTTGTTCGGGATGAAACACTGGCATCCATTCGTCGAGGATGTCGTCGAGAAAATTAGCGTCGATAATCCGTCTATTCTCGTCGGCCTCGCTCTCGCCCCACACTACTCGAAGCTTAGCATCGGCGGCTACGAGGACAGTGTGAGAAGAGGATTGGCGAGGAAGAGTTCGAACATTCATTTCGTCATGGTGAAGAGCTGGCACAAAGAACCATCATTGATCACGGGCCTTTCAAGCCGAGTCAGCAGCGCGCTAAGTGAGATGAGCGGTTCCGATAGAACCATGGTGGTCTTTACGGCACATAGTTTGCCTCTAAGGGCCGTCCCCGACGATGATCCGTACCAAGACCAATTGCTGGAAACTAGTAGGCTAGTCGCAAAAGAGGCGCGTGTCACTGATTGGGATTTTGCGTTTCAGAGTGCCAGCGGGCCAACCGGAACATGGCTGGGCCCGAGCCTCAAAGAGAAAATTTCTGAACTTTCAAACAAAGGGACCAAGCAGATCTTGGTATGCCCAATAGGGTTCGTTTCAGATCACCTGGAAATTCTCTACGACTTGGATGTGGAAGCTAGAGGCTATGCAAATTCGCATGGCATCGAGCTGGCACGAACGTTATCCCTCAACGACGATCCAAAGTTCATAGAAGCCTTGGCCGCGGTTGCCAGGCCAATCCTCGTTAAGCCTATGATCGCACTCTGATGCTAATCGCACGAGGTGCGAGAGAGAATATAGTCTGATCGGAAAGTATCCTCAGAAGGACAATACTATGCGTCACGAAAATGCTCAGCTCAGTAATTCCTTAAGGGCATCATCGATTATGAACGTCTCGGGAATTATCGTCGGAGGTACTCCGAGCTCAGCGAGTCTATGGGCTGTTACAGGACCTATCGCTCCTATCCGGATTTTTCGAAGTCGCGGGACAAGCTCGTCAACGCCAAGGTAGCTCTTCGACATCAAGAATAGGTTTGAAGCGGACAAGGAACTCGTGAAAAGGATCGCTTGGATATCACCCCTTCCGATGAGATCTGTGAATCGTTGGAAGCTGGTTGCGTCGGAGGGAATGACCGAATCGTAAAGATTGACCGTAGCGACTGTAGCGCCGTTCTTCGCAAGCTCTCTGCCCAAGCTATTGTCTGCTGAAGATGATCTAGCCAGCAGTATTCGTTTCCCCCCAAGATTCTTGGTGGAGAGAAAATCAGCAATACCCAAGGAGCTGAATTTTTCGGGTAAATGAACCCCGCGTATTCCTTGCCTCGCCAGGGCGTCCTTTGTTTTTGGGCCAACCGCTAATAGCTGAAGATCGCCTAGGACGCTCGGAAGCAGGTTCCCGTGACTTCTCAGAATGTCGAATAAGAGATTGGCACCGTTCGGGCTCATCAGTACCAGCCAGTCCACCGGGCCTCCAGTCAAGACTTGGGAGAGCTCTGTGAAGATCTCAGATTGCTCTCTAGGCCTGAGCTCTACCGTGTGAACGATCAACGGGTTCCAGCCCATCTCTTTGACGAGCCGGACCGTATCTTTCCCTAAGCCGGCTGGTCGAGTCACCGCTACAGTATTCAATTTGATTTCTAGCCCCGGTAGTATGAGCCGCGCCAGGTCTCTTCTATTTTCTTAGCCCCCCTAGAAATCAGTTCTTCAGCCGCTTCTCTCCCGAGCCCCGCAGCTTCCTTGATGTTCCCGGACTTTTTCGATTCGATCTTCGTTTTTCCGTCATTCGATAGTATGCATCCTGTGACATGAAGACTGTCTCTGTTTGACGACGCGAGTGCTCCGATGGGGACTTTGCAGCCTCCCTCTAGGACATTGACGAGTTCTCTCTCAGCATCAGCCTGTGCCCTTGTGGGAGGGTCCTCGATTGACCGGAGGAGTTCTATGACCTTCCTATTATCCTGCCGAGCTATTAGAGCAAGGATTCCCTGACCAGGAGCGGGCATAAAATCATCTAGAGACAGCCGCTCTGCGATTCGACCTGTCAACCCGAGTCTCAGGAGACCCGCCTCTGCAAGAATGACAGCGTCAAACTCTCCGTCCTCGACCTTCTGGACCCGAGTGTCCACATTCCCTCTTATCGGAACCGCTTGCAAGTCTGGCCTGACACGTTTGAGCTGAGCCACGCGGAGAAGGCTGCTGGTGCCGACTCTGCTCCCACTCTTCAAGTCTCTTAGACGTTCACCGTTCTTACTAACCAACACGTTGGAGGGAGATCCTCGTTGAGGGACACTCGCAATCACGAGCTTCGTGTCGACTTCAAACACCGGTACGTCTTTCAGACTGTGAACAGCGACATCGATCTTCCTCTCCAAGATTGCTTGGTCGATCTCTTTCTCGAAAATCCCTTTCTGATTGATCGAGAAGATGGGCGTTCTCTGGTCCGAGTCGCCTTTCGTCTTGATAATCTTCCTCTCGGCAACGAGGCTAGGGTCTTTTCTTTTCAGCTGGTCCAATACGATATCGGTCTGGACGAGGGAGAGTTTACTTCCCCTTGTGCCAACCCTGAGCAGCATTGGTGATTCTACGCTGATAGCTTGCTGAGAGCGCTTCCGATAGCCTCTAGGGTTACTTGAATCTCATCATCGTTATGACTGGTTGCAAGAAAGCATGTTTCGAATTGGGACGGAGGGACAAAGACTCTTGATGCGAGCAGGGATTGAAAGTATTTGTTGAATCTAGTTGTATCCGACTTTTTCGCTGAGTCGTAGTCGGTAACGGCGTGGTCTGTGAAGAAGATCTGAAACATAGATGACAACCCGCTTACTTGGGCTGCTAAATTCGCGGACCCTATGAAGTCGCTTATTCCCCTCCGCACTTGTTCGCCCGTTTTTTCCAGCTTCGGGTACAATTGTCGCGCTCTCCGTTTCAGTGATTGGAGCGTGGCCAGGGAGGCTGCGACGCTTACAGGATTACCGCTGTAAGTTCCGGCCTGGTAAACTCCTCCCAGCGGAGCGAGTTTCTCCATAATTTCCCTTCGACCTCCAAAAGCTGCTATCGGAAGTCCTCCCCCCAAAATCTTCCCTAGTACGGTCATGTCGGGTCTGATCCTGAAATATTCTTGAGCGCCACCGAGAGCAATTCTGAATCCCGTGATCACTTCGTCGAAAATCAGGATGACTCCGTTCTCTTGGGTGATTTTTCTCAGTGTCTCTAGGAATCCCGGTCTTGGAAGGACGGGTCCCATGTTTCCCATTACCGGCTCGATAATTACTGCAGCGAGCTCATGTGCATGGTCTTCGATGATCCTCGTGCTCATCTCTTCATCGTTGAACTTTGCAACTAGTGTATCCTCAGCGACATTCTTGGTGATGCCTTCGGAGTTGGGAATGCCCAAGTTCGATGCTCCTGATCCCGCTCTTACCAAGACGCTATCGTGGGCTCCGTGATAACCTCCTTCAAACTTGAGAATCTTCTGTCTCCCTGTAAACGCTCGGGCTAAACGCAGGCTGTGCATTGTTGCCTCTGTACCAGAATTGACTAGCCGCACCATTTCCATCGAGGGAACTAAGCTCTTGATGAGGCTGGCAAGTTCGACTTCCATCTCGGTTGGCTGACCGTATAGCGAGCCTCTACCCAGCGCCTTCTGGACCGCTTCTACGACTTCTTCATCCGCATGCCCATCCAGCAATGCTCCGTAGGCCATGCAGTAGTCAAGGAACTCTTCACCATCCACAGTTTGAAATCTTGAGCCCTTGGCTGAGGCAACGAACAGTGGATAGGGTGAGTAGTTTCGGACGGGGCTGTTTACCCCTCCCGGTATCAGTTCTCTTGCGCGCTTGTAGAGATGTTCGGACTTTGAGGCTAGCTTTGTAGCCATTCCGCTGCTTCCTTAGCGTGGTAGGTGATTATCATGTCCGCTCCAGCCCGTTTGATCGCTGTCAAAACTTCTAAGATGGCTGATTTTTCATCAATCCATCCCTCACGCGCAGCGGCCTTCAGCATTGCGTATTCTCCGCTGACATTGTACGCCGCCATCGGCATTCGGAATCTCTTCTTCGCCCTATAGATAACGTCCAGGTAAGCTAGGGCTGGCTTCACCATTATCATATCAGCTCCTTCCTTGATATCCAAGGCTATTTCACGCATCGCCATTTCCGGGTTTGCGTAGTCCATCTGGTAAGTCCGCCGGTCCCCGAACTCGGGCTTCGAAAAGGCAGCCTCCCGAAACGGTCCAAAAAATGAGGAAGAGTGTTTCGCCGCATAGGCAAGAATCGACGTATCTTTGAATCCGTTATCGTCAAGCGCTTCTCGAATAGCGGCAACTTGGCCGTCGATCATCGCTGACGGCGCTACAAGATCCGCTCCAGCCCTCGCATGGCTAACGGCGGTATCGGCAAGACGCTTCAAAGTCTCATCATTCTCAACCAGTCCGTCTCTGACGATGCCACAGTGACCATGGCTGGTGTATTGGCAGAGGCACACATCAGTTCCTACCACGATGTCGTCCCCCAGTTGTTCCTTCAAGCTCTCAATTGACTTTTGCACAATTCCTTCGGAGTCGCATGCCCTGGACCCGTCATCATCCTTGTGGCTGGGAATACCGAAAAGGAGGATTGATCTGACTCCTCTATCTTTGAGTTCAATTGCTTCTCTCACGAGTGAGGAGAGTGAGAACCGGATCTGTCCTGGCATCGAAGAGATGGGAGTATTCTTGGTGAGAGCTTCCTCGACAAAGAGAGGTTGGATTAGGTCGGCTTTGGAAACGGTTACTTCACGGACTAGTTCCCGGATTAGGGGAGTTCTTCTGAGCCTTCGCATCCGGAGCTGGGGAAAACTCAGCGGGATCTATTCTCCTCGGAAGATCTGTCCCGCAGCGGTCAATACTCGTTCATCCTTTCTCTCTGCCGCTCGACGCAGATTCAGTACCGGTCCGTCCAGTAGTTTCTCCACGAGAGACACTGTCATACTCTTCAGCGACTCTTGTTGCTCGACGGTTAGGTCCAGCTTGGAGAGGGTCTTCCTCAGGACCTCTTCGCGTACCTGGTCGGCTCTTCGGTAAATGTCGGAGACGATCGGTTCAGCTTCTTCTCGCTGGAGTAGAGCGGTGATCTTTTCGACGCGGAGTGTTACAAGGGCTTCCGCCTTCTTAACCAGCTCCCTGCGTTTGGCTAAGGCATTGTCAGCTATTCCGCGGAGATCGTCTATTGTTTTGAAAATCACATTATCCAACTCGCCAACGTTGGGGTCTACGTTTCGAGGATTGGAAAGGTCCAGAAACAATAGCCTCCGGTTGCTATTCTCGCGATGAGCAAGTGAGTCTTTTGTCAACAAGTAGTTCGAGGATCTTGTAGCGACAATTACAAGATCTGTACTTGCTAGTTGCGATGGAACCGTTTGAAACTCAACCGGTGTCCCACCAAATGTCCTGCAGAATGATCTGGTTCTCTGCACCGTTCTACCGGCTACGATGATGCTGCTTACTCCTCTCGCCCTCAACGCTTTGATCACTAACATTCCGACTTGGCCCGTGCCGAGTAGCAGCACGCGACTGTCCTGCAGCTTTCCGAGCGTTTCCTCGGCGAGCTTCATAGCAGCAGACCCAAGTGAGACCGTTCCCCTTCCGATTCCGGTCTGGTCTCTGATACTCGCGCCGGCAGATATTGCCCGATGCACTGTATCCTCCAGCAGAGGCGAAGCCGAGTTATTGGAGAGTGCTTCCGCCAGTGAATTTTTCAGCTGGCCAACGATCTGGTTCTCACCGATGAGCATCGACTCTAGGCCGGCCGCGAGCCTAACCAGATATTCGACTACCGACTTTCCTTCTCTAGCGTCAACAAGCTTGTTTAGCTCTCCCAGTTTGAACTTGGTTTCGAGAGCCCATTCTCGTAGCATTATGTTCCGAATCTCTTTGGGATCTTTCGCATCGAGGAAGAGTTCGACTCTGTTGCAGGTCTGGAGTATCATTGCACCATCCAGCCCTTCGATTCCTCGTAGAAGATTGTAGAAGGCCGGAATGTCCCGAAAACCTACAGCGTCGAGGGTTGCAAGAGGAGCTTTCCTGTAGCTCACTCCCAAGCTTACTAGCACTAGTGATGCCGCCGAGAATGGTGTAGGCCGGGAAATGTGAGTTTGTTATTAAGACTTGATCTGTAAAGAACGCGTCTGAACTTGAGGACCCATTCTCCGAGGCTAACGATTCAAGCGAAATGGTTGAACGTCCGAGAACTAAGATGAGCGGGTTAGCGTTTCCAGAACTTCCACCAAGGCGGTTTGATTGCTGCTCCTACCAATCCGATTATTCCGGCCACGAAGACGAGTATAGCTGGTGTGGCGAAGCTGGTTATGAGGAGCAGTATGATTCCTCCGATCACGGCGAGGAATCCTCCGAACCGCATTGGGCCTGTGTATATGATCACTCCGGCAATTATCGCAGCGAGTCCCAACAATGCTTCGAACAACCGAAGGAATATGGAGATTGGCGACAGCCCACCGCTCGTTAGCGCCGAATAGCCTATCAAGGCTCCTCCAACGAGAGCCAACAGGAAGCCAACAATGCCAAAGAGTTTCACGAAAGCCCTTCTGGCTATTCGGAAAGCGAACATCTCATTCACAAAGAGGGCAGATCAGAGACCTATCTATAATACAACAGTTTTAACACCCACCTCTCCCTCGATATGTCTGAAGATTTATTCCGCGGGTCTTTCTGACTGCCCTAGAGACTAAGGTCCTGGCGAGTTCTGATCGTCTTCATCAGGTCTCCTCGAGTAATCATTCCCAGAATCCTATCACCATCGGTCACGAGTAATCGTCCAATGTTCTTCTCCGCAATCTTCTGCAATGCTTCAGCGGCTGAAGCGTTCGGGCTAATTGTCACTATTCGCTCGTAAGGAACCATCGCTTGCGCAACAGTCTCCATCTCCCGTTTCTCTGCAGGAATTGATCGGACAGATGACATCGTAACCACCCCTTCCAGCTTATCGTTCCGGACTACTGGATAGCCGCCATGAGGATGGATAAGGAAATAATCGGTCACGAGCTTCTGGACGCTAAGGTCAGGCGAGACCGTCAGCAGATCTCTCGTCATGATATCTCCCACGCTGATCCCGTGAAGCGCTTCGGTCATCTCGGTCTGCTTGAGGCTGGTTTCAGCCCCGGATCGGATAAACCAGCCTAGGAAGATAATCCACAAGCCGTTGAAGATATCCGCAGTCGCCACCACCAACAAGAGACCCGCAGCAATCATGATCAATGACAGCGCCTCGCTAACGCGTGTCGCGTTCCGCGTCGCTTTCAACAGGTTCTTAGAACGACCCCACAGACTCCCACGCAACACTCGGCCACCATCGAGAGGAAACGCCGGGACAAGATTGAACGCGCCCAACGCTACATTGATCACCGCATTGTAGCCGAGGACTGCGATGATTGGGACAGGCGCAGAAACCGATCTACTCACAAACCAAAGCGCAGCCAAGACTCCAGCAATGGCGAAGCTCGTCAAGGGTCCCGCAAGCGCCATACGAACCTCAAGACCCGCATCCTTCGGTTCCTCGCTCATCTCCGAGACTCCACCAAAGAAGAAGAGAGTGATCCTCGCCATCGGGAGTCCGTTTTTCTTTGCAATGTAAGAATGGGATAGCTCGTGGAGAAGGACGGATACGAAGAGCAGGAAAGCAGAGACCGCTCCGATAGCCCAGTAAGTGGTCGTCCCGAGTCCTGGGTAGACGGCGGGAAGATAAAAGTCCGCAAGCGACCCCGCTATCAGGAGGAAGACCAGCCATAGAGTCCAGTGAATCCTTATCGGAATCCCAAGTATCTTCCCAATATTCGCTGACAATTCTACTGTCTTCGCGTACTCTGCTAGAACTTGAGCGTTTTCCTATCCAGTTCTGGCGACGGATCTCGATGACTGAGGCGAGGGACCGCTATGAGATGCATGTTGATTCATGAAGATCGCCTTCAGAGCCTCCAACCAGGCATTCCTCGCCTCTTCGATAGTCAATCCCGAGACGAGAAGGGTCTCAAGTCCGTTCCAGAGAGCGATGAGCGCATTTGCAAGAGGACGGATGTCTAAATTGTCTCCGACAAATCTCCGTTTCTGACCCTCTGCGAGAAAACTGGTCAGCACTTCCTCGTATTCCGCATGGTTCTGTTTCAATATTCTTTTCAGAGTAGGGTTTCGTGACGCTTCGGAGAGAATTTCGAAACTAAGTCCTGGGTTGGATGCGGACAGTTTCAGCATCTTGTCGAAGAATTGAGTAGCGCTCTGGACCGGATCTGC
>Ga0209161_10003624_pt1 | contig 12401 bp, 8 predicted proteins | sample GraSoiAngelo_155_FD_186169 | JGI IMG/M metagenome (GOLD analysis project Ga0209161, IMG submission 186169) | Grasslands soil microbial communities from the Angelo Coastal Reserve, California, USA - 14_1009_13_30cm (SPAdes) (version 2) | ecosystem: Environmental > Terrestrial > Soil > Grasslands ...
TCGCACAAATCAGGATGTTCTTTGCTCGTGCCAACAGCTGAACGGTGACGCCAGCAACGGGCGCATTTCTGGTATGGTGTTTTAGTGACGGACGCGCTCGTTTCGTCTGCCTTGCGAATCGTCAGATCGCTCAGAATGAAAAATTCCTCCAACTCTTCCTTGCTAATTTTCGTCGTGACATCCGAATTTGAATTTAAAATGACAGCGGCCTCGAGAGCATTGCCGATCAGCTTCTCCTGCCGTGCCCGCTCGATCGCTTGACCGATTACAGCGCGCAATTTCAGAAGCTCGGCAATCTGGTCGCTCGCTTCATGTCCTCGGTGTTTCAGCGGCGGAAATTCCTGTAAATGGACTGACCCGCCTAGGGCTGAATGTCGCCACGATTCTTCGGCGGTGAATACGAGGACCGGCGCCAGCAATCGGCACAGGGCGTCGAAGATTTCGTGCATGACCATTTGGGTCCCGCGCCGCCGCGCCGAATCTGCGGCGTCGCAATACATCCGGTCCTTGGTGATATCGATGTAGAGGCTGCTCAGATCGACGGCGCAAAACTGGTTGAGCGCGTGATAAACCTTGTGAAACTCAAACGCTTCATATGCCGACCGGCAATCAGCAATCACGTCGCTTAAACGCTCCAAAATCCAGCGGTCGACCAATGTTGGAGCGGGCATCATTGATGCCAGCCCGCCGCCGACAGGGTCCGCAGAAAAATCATAAAGATTTCCAAGCAAAATACGCAGCGTGTTCCGAATCCGGCGATACGTATCGCCCAGACGTGTGAAGATCTCCTCGGAAAATGGGACGTCAGAGGTGTAATCGATGCTGCTCGCCCACAAACGAACGAGATCCGCGCCGTGTTCGCTTACAAAATGGCCGGCATCTACCGGCTTCTCGTAAGCGCTGGATTTGGAAATTTTCTTTCCGTCGAGGTCGACAACGAAACCGTGCGTTACGCAAGTTTTGTACGGTGCTCGATTATTCAGCGCGATGCTCGTGAGTAGCGACGATTGAAACCAGCCGCGATGTTGGTCGGTCGCCTCGAGATACATGTCGGCTGGATCGCGCAATTCCGGATGCAGGGCACAGACAGCCTTATGCGAAACGCCGCTGTCGATCCAAACATCGATCGTATCGTTGCCTTTCGTCGTACCAGCGGGGAGACCAAGTGTTTTGGCAAGATCCGGGTCGTTCAATTCAAACCAAACGTTTGAGCCTCGCTCGGCGACCAGATCTGCGAGCTTTCGGATAATTTTTGCATCGAGAATTGCTTCTCCATCCTTCGAATAGAAAACAGGCAGCGGCACGCCCCAGCTTCGTTGGCGCGAAATCACCCAATCGGGACGCGATTCGACTGTGCCTGCGATGCGGTTTTCGCCCCACGCTGGGATCCATTTCACTTCGTTGTGAATCTCACTTAGCGCCCTGCCACGCAGCTCATCGATTCGAATGAAGAACTGTTCGACATTGCGAAAGATGATCGGTGTTTTCGAGCGCCAACAGTACGGATAGGAGTGATGAAAATTCTGTTGCCCGAGCAACATTCCCCGCTCCCGCAGCAAGTTGATAATGTCCGTATTAGCATCGAACACGTATTTCCCAGTGAGATTTGGCAGGCGCGCCTCATCAGTAAATCGTCCATGATCATCAACCGGAGACAGAATTTCCAAGCCGTTGGCCCTGCCTAACCAGTAATCGTCCTCGCCGTGACCGGGCGCGATGTGCACCAGGCCTGTGCCGGTATCCATGGTAACGAAATCAGCTGCGAGTATAGTTGATTTTCGATCGAGAAATGGATGTTGCGTCTGAAGCCCCACCAGCTGTTTGCCAATACGAAAAGACGATTCTTCCGGGGCAACAAATCCAGTTTGTTGAATGAATTGTTCGCGAAGCCCGCGAGCAACAAGCACTCGCTCGTTCTGATTACTCAAAATTTCGTATTCGACGTTCGGATCCACTGCAATCGCGAGGTTTGCAGGCAACGTCCACGGCGTTGTTGTCCAGATCGCGACGCTCACGAGCTTGTCAGCTGGTAAACCGATTTTCGCCACGTGGTCGGGAGGAAGCGGGAATCGCACGTAAACCGCGGTGTCGTCCCGGTCCTGGTATTCTACTTCGGCTTCGGCTAGCGCGGTTTGTGCACCTGTGCTCCAAAAAACCGGCTTCTTCGATTGATAAACGAGGCCTTTCTCAACAAATACGGCAAAAGCGCGCAAGATTTCTGCTTCATATTTGGGATCCATCGTCAGATACGGATTCTCCCAATCGCCGAAGACGCCGAGCCGTTTGAATTGCTCGCGTTGGATGTTGACGAACTTCCACGCGAATGCTTCCGATTTTTTGCGAACTTCCAGGGGAGAAAGGCCGCGGGATTCTTTCACGACTTTGTATTCAATCGGCAGTCCGTGACAATCCCAGCCAGGTACGTACGGGGCGCGTTTGCCGAGCATGGTCTGCGATTTGACCACGAAATCTTTGAGGATTTTGTTGAGCGCTGTGCCCATGTGCACGTCTCCATTGGCGAATGGTGGTCCGTCATGCAGCACAAATAATTCGCGGCCCTCCTTCGACTTCTGAATCTGCTGGTAGAGTCGGGTCTCTTCCCACTCGCGGAGCATTTCCGGCTCGCGCGCAGCGAGATTCGCCTTCATCGGAAACTCCGTGCGTGGTAAATTAAGAGTGTTTTTGTAGTTCTGACTCATGACAGGCACGCGACGCTAACATCCGTCAACTGGCGAAGCAACGTGGGGGTCACTACGTGAGACCAACCGAACCGCGATGTTGTTCGCGGCTGTTCGTTAGTGAAAGTTCTTTCATGTGCAGGCTGCGCTTCATCTCTATCTCGACATCACTTCTGTTGATCCTTGTCGGATGCAGAGACCGACGAGGCATGACAGCCACGCGCGATGCCTGCAGTCTTGTCTCGAAACCGGAAGTGGAATCAGTTCAGGCAGCGCCGATGAAAGAGGCGAAGAGAAGCGAACGTTCCGATGGAGTTTTCTGGGTTTCCCAATGCTTCTACACGGCATCGGAATTCAGCAAGTCAGTGAATCTGGCACTCGTCCAGAACGACGCGAAGCAGCGCAGTAAGCGCAGTCCAAAAGATTTTTGGAAAGAGAAGTTCGGCCCGTACAGCGGAAACCAGAATGGGTCCGATGAAGAATCGGAGAGAAAGAGTCCCAACGAAAATGAAACGGGAGTTCCGCCGAAAAAAATCAGCGGCTTGGGCGACGAAGCTTATTGGGTGAGCAATCGATTCGGCGGCGTACTTTATGTTCTAAAAGGCGATGTCTTCATCTCGGTCGGTATCGGCGGAACGGATGACGAAGATACCAAACTCAAGAAGGCGAAAGTACTCGCCCAAAAAGCGCTTCAACAGCTGTAAACCTTTCTGACAAGCGAGATTTATCAAACAATTTGAGGCGACCACGCGAGCCCATTTTTGCGAATGCTAAGGCAGACTTTATGGAGTTCTGCCTATGAAAAAGATTCCCTCTCATTCGATTGCCGCGCGCGCCACTATCGGCGCGCTTTTTTTTGTAGCGGGTATTTTCCTGTTTGTGTTCGGGCTCTTCACAGCCCGATTACAGTCAGCGATGCCGAGTTCTGGAACGCTCAATCCTGGCGGCCCAGCTGTGAACTGGGTGGGTACGGCGGTTGGCGGTGGATCGCTGGACGAAAGCACTTGTGTCGAAGGCGTAAACTGCGACACCTTCGTGCTGACGTTATCCGGCACGCCAACTAATTGGAGTGGTCTTAAGGCACGCCTTGTCATCAGTTGCGCGGACCCTTCCGGCCTTAGCGACTACGATGTTTATGTTCACAAAGGCAACAACGGCGGGCCAATAGTACCTGGTGGTACGTCGGCGCACGGCGGAACGCCGCCGGAAATTGTCGATCTCGACCCGAGCAATCCGGAGATCGGCACTGGCCAGTTTTCGGTGCACGTGGTCTATTTTAGCGCCTTTGCTGGCTTCCAGTACTCCGGAAGCGCCAGTGCGGTATCAGCATCAGCAGGAACCGCGTTACCTCCCTCCGCGCCACAGGATCGCGGGCCGAAGATCGGTTTTCAAAATTTCGAGGCGCCGGGCACGTTGGTGCAGGTTACCGACAGCAGTCAGGGGCCGACTGTGCACACCGTCGAATACACCGCACACGATGCGGGCGAGCCCTCGATCGGGGTCAACTGGAATTCACCGAACTCAGCTAGTGGCGTAACGAATTTCCAATCAGATCTCCAAACGCTCTTCATCAAGTTCGACGATAGCTGCCCCGCAAACGGCCAGAGTGCGACTTGGTATAACAGTCCCGCGCCGACATCGCAGTTTGTTGATTCCGATCCCATCGGGTTCACCGATCGTCAGACTGGCCGCGTGTTCGCAGGAGAGCTGACGCTGACCTCGCCTACCTGCAAGGTTTCGTTCACAGACACCGACGGTCTCGATCAATTGGGCCAGCCCAGCTATGCAGGCTGGTCACCCAGTTCTGGCCCGCTGGGGTCAGGCATTGATCATGAGACGATCGGCGGCGGACCGTATCACGCGCCTGCTCCGCCACACGGCCCATACCCGAACGCTGTTTATTATTGCTCGCAAGACTTGATCACGGCGTTTTGTTTGCGCAGCGATGACGGAGGCGCAACCTATGGCCCGCCGGTGCCGACCTACACGACGCAATGCGGTGGATTGCATGGCCACGTGAAAGTCGCGCCGGACGGAACGGTTTATCTTCCCAACAACAGCTGTAGCGGTACGGGCGCGGTCGTCGTTTCAGAAGACAATGGGTTAACGTGGAGCATACGTCCCGTCCAAAACGCAAGCAGCCAGACGCGCGCTAACGCGAATCTTCAGGATCCAGCGGTAGCAATCGACAATAACGGCCGGGTCTACTTTGCAATGTCCAGTAGCACCGTAGCTGGCACCGCCACCGGCGGTTCGAACGCAGTCGTGGCGACCTCCACGGACCGTGGCCAGACGTGGCAGAACATCTATGACGTAGGTGCGGTTTATGGTCTGAAGAACATTGCTTTCCCCGCGGCAGTCGCAGCTGATGTTGGCCGCGCGGCAGTCGCGTTCTACGGTTCGACGACAACGGGCGATGAGTCGGCGAACACCTTCAATGGTATCTGGCATCTTTACGTTGCAAGTACCTTCGATGGAGGACTTCATTGGACCACCACCGACGTAACCCCGAAGGATCCCATGCAGCGCGGTTGTATCTGGATGCATGGTGGCGCCGATATTTGCCGCAATCTGCTCGACTTCTTTGATATGACCGTCGATAAGCAGGGACGTGTGCAGGTCGGTTATGTTGATGGGTGTACCGACGGGGCCTGTGCTCAGGCAGCCATTACAGCTAAAGGGAATGCCTACACGGCTAGAGGCGTGATCGCGCGGCAATCAAGTGGACGCCGGCTCATTGCTAATTTCGATCCGCCGAATCCGCTGCACGCGAGATCAGCGGCCGGCATGCCGCTGGTGACGGTGCAGCGAGTCAACTCGGTGGTTCATCTCGCCTGGTCGGAGGCCGACACGGGGAATTCAACGATCACGCGCTATCGCATTATGAGAGGCACAGCTAGCGGCGCTGAAACTCAGCTGACCACGGTTTCGGGAAATCAGACAACCTATAACGACACGACTGCTACCGACCCCACCAAGACATATTACTACAAAGTGCTGGCAGTAAACGGCACCGGCACGTCATGCGGAAATAATGAAGTCGCCGCGCCATACGTCGGCGATACCTGTACTGGCTTGATTGTTCAGAAAACACCGCCTGGCCATCCGGAACAACAACTGCACGGGCAAGCGCCTCCTTCGCTCGCTATCGACTGGGTTGCTGTAGGCGAGCCTCCGGGGACGAACAACCTTATGTTTAAGATGAAGGCCACTAATCTGGCGAGCGTACCGCCCAACAGCAGGTGGAGAGTGGTTTGGAATTCGTATGCTGCTCAATCGTACGATCCGGCAGCCGAGCAGTTCTATGTCGGCATGAGGACGGACCAAAACGGAACAGCTACCTTTGAATATGGGACTATCGCTACTCAGGTTGTCGGTCTGGTTATTGGTGTTCCGACAGAAACTCCCATCGGGCCCTTGCCCGGAAGCGGCTTTAACGCTGATGGAACGATTACACTTATAGTCCCGAAATCCGTAGTTGGCAGCCCGCAGCCCGGTGATCTGCTCGGAGCTGTTAACGGAAGGACGTTCACAGGCGACACGCCGCAGACTCAGTTCCTGGAGCGCTCTACGCTGCTGGTAGACCACACATTCGTTAAAGGCCAGCGGGACAACGGTCATCCGGCCGCGACGTACGCCATCGTGGGCAATGTAACTTGTGGGACGCCTTGAAGCGAAGGGCGAAGCGCTGCGCATTTTCGTTCTCGCCGATACGCACAACCGCTTCCCGGAAAGGGTCAGAGAAATCGCCAAGGATGCTGATGAAATCTGGCATCTTGGCGATGTTTGCATGGAGACCATTCTCGAGGAGCTCCGCGCGATTGGGCCTCGAGTCACCGTCGTGCGAGGGAATTGCGACAGCAATTACGAATGGCCATTGGTTGTCGATCTTGTGCGAGGGGGATTGAAGTTTCGCCTACAACACGTGCCGCCTGATCATTCACCTAACGACGTTAATGTCGTGTTGCACGGACACACGCACGTTCCGCGACATGAAAAACACGGGAATGTTTTGTTTTTAAATCCCGGATGCGTGACGCGACCAAACCGCGGCTCTCCGCCGAGCGCGGCATGGCTTGAAATTGCGGATGAAAAATTTACTTGGAGACTGGTTCCGCTCCGTTGAACTCAATTCCACCCACGCTGGACCCGAACGACAGATTTTTGTTACGCAACGTCAGCGAAGCGCGAGTCGCAAGCCTGCTACTTGCTGATTGACTCCAGAGTTTAAGATGATTGCTCGGCGCGCGCCCGCCACAGTCATGCGTGAACGCGCAAGCCGCAATGAAATAGCCAAGTCGGCGTGAAGCACTGGTGGAAGCTCCCCATGCCGCAGAGCTTGGGCTCCCAAAATGACTTGCCACAGGCCCGAGGCGCCTACGCTTTCGCCTAGCGCTGGCTTTGCCGTGTAAGTAACGACGTCTGGGATCACCTGCTGCAACGCTCCCTGCTCTGCCTGATCGATGAACGTGCCGTTGGCGCTCGAGATCACAAAGTCGACTTCGACTTGGCTGAGATCACGCAGTATTCGCTTCAGAATTTCTTCTGCTTCCGCTCGCTTCCCGTAACAGCCCCCTGGATGAGCGCGCTCGATCGTAATCGGCCCTTCTGGTGCGAGCACGACTGCTCCCGCGCCTTCACTTAAAATCATTCCCCGTTTTTGTTTGCCGAATGGCTCCATTGGAGGCGCAGAACGAAGCAAACGCCATCGCCAATACGCGTCGCATAAAAGCCAATCGATTTCTTCGGTGCCGACGACCAGGCAATAATCAAGCGACTTATCCGTCATCACGTCTTCTGCCATTTTTATCGCCAGGAGGCCCACGGCCCCGTCGCCGACGACAGTGTAAGTTGTCCCGGTAACACCGAGAATTGCCCCGAGATGGCTCGCCGGGGCATTAAATACCGTTTCCGGAAACAAGAGAGGACTGGCCGCCTGCGCGCCGGTCTCAACAACATCGCGGTAGAAGCGCTTGGTATAAATCACACCTCCGTTGGAGATCGCGAAGATTAGCGCAATTCGTTCTGCATTCTGCGAATCCACCTTTACCGCGGCAGCCTGCAAAGCCTCCAAGCCGGCGGTTGCAGCAAATCGCGAAATCACACTGGCCCGACGAAGGCGTGGATGCGCCAAGCCAGTCACCGCCGATTCAGGTACGCGGAAAACGCTGTAGGACCGATCGGCAAACTGCTCAGAAATTGGTGTTGCGGACGCCTCATCGCCGCGAAGCAGACGTTCCCATACCGCGTCGACGCCATTTCCAAGAGGGGTCACCCACCCCATTCCGGCGATCGCCAGGCTCATGCTTCCACTCTACGCATCAGAATCGAAGCATTCGTCCCGCCAAAGCCAAAAGAATTCGAAAGCGCCATACGTACCACAGCCGGTCGCGATTCGTTCGCTACAACATTTAGGTCGAGGCAGTCATCCAAAGCGTCAAAATTAATGTTGGGAGGAAGAAATTGATGGCGGAGCGACAGCAAAGAGATGACGGCTTCGATTGCGCCCGCGGCACCTAACGAATGGCCCATCATGCTCTTGGTCGAACTCACGGGCACGCCATTAAACAACTGGCTGATGGCCTTCCCTTCAGCTGCATCATTAAATATCGTTGCAGTTCCGTGTGCGTTGATGTAATCGACTTGATCTGCAGAAATCTCCGCGCTCTGAAGAGCCCATTCCATCGCTTGTTGCGGTCCAACACCGGACGGATCCGGCTGCGTGATGTGAAAATTATCTGTAGAGATTCCGTAGCCGACAATTTCTGCGAGGACCGGCGCGCCCCGCTTTCGAGCGAGCTCAAGATTTTCCAACGCAAGAATGGCAGCACCTTCTCCCAGCACCATGCCGGCGCGATGTCGATCAAACGGGCGGCATTTTTCCGGCGTCGAGGCTTGAAGTGAATCGAAGCCCGTGAAAACCAGTTCCGAAAGAGCGTCATAGCCTCCCGTCAAGACGCGCTGGTAGCGACCTGACCGCACGCATTCGAATCCATGGCCAATGGCATTCGTGCCAGAGGCACAGGCGTTCGCGATCACCTGACATGGTACAGAAGCCCCCAGAACCTCCTCCTGCGCATCGATTACCGGCTTTTGCGCCGGATAATTAGCGATCCACGTCGCGGCGTGTCGCAGATTTCCTGATCGACACAGCGATCGGTAGTATTGTTCCCCATAAGACATGCCGCCGCTTGTCGTTCCGATTATCGTTAACTCAGGCTCAAACTGAGGCACCTGTATCAACGCTTCTCTTAGCGCGTGAATCATCATGTGCGACGCCCGATGCAAGCGTTTGGCACGCGGCTTTTTATTCAGGCCAGCAAGCAGGCGCTCATCGGATATTTGACCCGCGGTTTTGCAGCGACAGTCAGCTACCGAAAATCGGGTTACACTGGTGATGCAGTCTTTTGCTCTCCGTAACGAATTGAGCGTTTCCGCCAGTCCAAACCCCAACGGACTCACCACTCCTGCGGCCACAACCGCTACCCGCTCAGGGTTTTTTTCTCTGGTCGTACTACTTAATTGGGCCATGAAGAGGCAAAAATTGTTACGCTATTTTCTATTGCTTTCCTAAGGGAAGCATTTTACAAGTGAGCCGAAGACGGAAATGGAAGCCTGGAAGTTGGTGGATTGTCAGTTGAGTTTATTCAGTGGCGATTTGAAATCCGATAAGCGGGAACAGTGACCTGGCAGCCTTTTCCAGAATAAACTCAATGGGAACTAAACTATACGTAGGCAATCTTTCCTTCAACACGACGGAAAACGAACTTCAGGAACTTTTCTCACAGGCCGGTACTGTGCAGGAAGTTTCTCTCATGCAAGACAAATTCACCGGCAAATCGCGTGGCTTTGCGTTTGTCACCATGGGTTCCGAAGAGGACGCTCAAAACGCCATCTCGAAACTCAATGGCCAAACCGTTGAAGGCCGGGCGTTGACCGTGAATGAGGCTCGCCCGCGGGAACCGCGGCCACCCGGCGGTGGCGGACGCGGCGGCTACGGCGGTGGTGGTGGCGGATATGGCGGACGACGCGAAGGCGGCCAGCGAAGAGGCTACTAGGAATTCGGCTGCTTTTAGGCCCGGCAAAGCTTGGCCACCGTGGCGGGTGTTACCCGCGCTCGGAGACGATTGCGTTCAAGATGCTGCGACGTAGAGAGTCGGCTAAATTGCATCGACGTTTGGACGACAGTTTGGGCAGGGCTGGATTCGAACCAGCGAAGGCGTAAAGCCAGCAGATTTACAGTCTGCCCCGTTTGGCCACTTCGGTACCTACCCGTTAGTACCACGAAAGCTTTCCGCGTTGATATAGCTCGCGCTCTGCGCCTCGCAAGTACTTTGGCCAACGATCGACGCTTCAGCTGAAGAATTCGGCAATCGCGCTGACCACATACTGCTGCGCTTCGCGAGAAATCTCGGGATACATGGGTAGCGCGAGCGTTTCGCGAGCGGCACGTTCGGTCTCGGGAAAATCACCTTTTTTATAGCCGAGATAGGCAAAGCATTTCTGCTCATGGAGTCCGAGCGGATAGTAAATTGCTGTGCCGATTTCGCGTTTGCCCAGGTGCTCGCGCAAAGCATCGCGCACGGGGGTGCGGATGACATATTGATGGTAAACGTGATGATTCGTTAGGCCACGGTCACGGTAGGGTTCGGCGGGAACAGCGATCTTTTCAGTCAACCCCGCGCGCGCGAGTTCGGCTCCGTAGAAATCCGCAGCGGCGCGGCGGGCGGCCGCCCATGTTTCCAGATGTGGAAGCTTCACCGTGAGTACTGCAGCCTGAATTTCATCCAGGCGAAAATTGCCTCCGATGAAATGATGAAAGTAGCGCGGCTCCATGCCGTGTTCTCTGAAAGTCCGTAGCTTTTGCGCCAGCTCGTCATCCTGGCAAACGACCATGCCGGCATCGCCAGCAGCTCCAAGATTTTTTGAAGGATAAAAGCTAAACAGCCCCCCGTCGCCCATCGTTCCAGCTTTAGCGGTTCTCTCAGGAAATGGAAATTCTGCACCAATCGCCTGGGCCGCGTCTTCGATCAAAACAAGACGGTAACGCTCCGCAATCTTATGGAGCGCTTCCATCTCGCAGCACAAACCAAACAGATGAACCGGAATCATTGCACGGAGTTTTTCTCCGCTCTTTGTTTTCCATGCGCCACTCGCGTCGGGCTGGCAATTTTTCTCGATGCATTCCTGAATCGCGGATGGCCGGATGTTGTATGTCTCTCGATCTATGTCGGCAAAAAGGGGTCGCGCCCCCACCCGGGCAATGCATCCAGCGGTAGCGAAAAATGTGTAAGGCGTCGTGATAACGGCATCGCCGCGTCCGATTCCAAGCGCCATCAAAATAGCCAGCAAAGCATCGGTTCCAGACGAAACACCAATCGCGTGGGGCGTATTACAATATGCGCGCATCGCGCTCTCGAACGCATCGACTTTCGGGCCAAGAATGAAACGGCCGCTCCCCAGAACGTCGTTAATCGCCTCGCGAATTGAATCGCCCAGGGCACAATATTGTTCACTCAGATCGAGCAGCGGCACGCGCATGGCCAAATAGCTTGGCAGTTTCGCCATGCCATTCAAGAGGTTGTCGCCCCGTCGGGCGGTATTGATCGCCGTGTCCGCACGCGTTAGCCTGTTTGCATGGCGCTCCTGCGCGGCGTTTTTTGGTTGGTTCTCTTCATCGTTCTAACTTTTTGTTTCGTTGTGCTGTTCGAGTACGGGCCACACGATTTCGCCAATGGCGTTCAGAAGGAGTATGCGCGCGTGAAATCGTTCGTGGTAAAGCAAACCGAAACGATCAGGAAACCGAAGAAAAACCGCTGATTGAATAAGCGAATGACCATTCTAAATTTTTGGAGGGGCGAACTCCTGTGAGCCTCCGGCGTACGGCCTCGCAGAGCTCCGCCCTCCAATTTATGTTGCGCCGATCATGGCGAGTGTTTCTATCGGCAAAGGAGCAAGAAATTCTTTTGCATTCTCGATTTGCAAAACCGGCTTCGCAAGGTGCGCTGCAAGAAAACTGGTGTCTGGCGTAGGAGCAATCCCCGCTTGAGCCGAGATCTCACATTCGGCTAATTGCTCGATAACACGCAAGACGTTGTCGTGGGACTGGCTTCCAGTCCGCCACGAGACGGACTCGCCGTGGCGAGCCAATCGATTATCGGCAGGATGCCGATGCCACGTTGTAAATTGAACTGTGCAAATGCCTGGTGCGGTCGCTTCAACAAATGGGCTGAGCGAAAACGCGTAATGAAGCAAGATTTGCTGGATCGATTTTTCCTGCGTGCGGGCCCGCACTTTGATCACGACCTGTAAAGATCGCGCCAGAGCCTGGCTTGGAGTCATTCCTTTGTAGATCCCCGCCTTTTCCGCGGTGTCGTTCAACTGAACGATAACAGGTTTCTTTTCCTGTTCTTCGATTAAGGCTACCGGTTTTGCGCAAAGTCCGGGCTGATGCCGCATAGCGGCCTGCAAATAAAAGTTCGGCAAATAAATCGTGGCAAACATCGATTTAATTCATCATTGACCATTACTTGCCCCGCCGTAGCGCAGTGAAGGCGGGACCACTGATTTGAGATGCGATCGTTTTACAACGATCCGCAGTTGAGAAATCGCCTCCTGCTTTTCCAAAGTTTCCAGATTCCAGGAATTTTCGAGAACAAGCTTCAGTTGCGCGCTGCTGACCATTTCATATCGGGTGAGAACCAGACATGCTGTGGGCACCGA
>Ga0209161_10003628_pt1 | contig 12398 bp, 11 predicted proteins | sample GraSoiAngelo_155_FD_186169 | JGI IMG/M metagenome (GOLD analysis project Ga0209161, IMG submission 186169) | Grasslands soil microbial communities from the Angelo Coastal Reserve, California, USA - 14_1009_13_30cm (SPAdes) (version 2) | ecosystem: Environmental > Terrestrial > Soil > Grasslands...
GGGGTTGGTACCGCACAGGGGCTCGCTGTCGTGCGGTTCGGTGAATACCACAACATGCAGTATGGTGGTCGGCAGAGGACCACAAGATGTTTGTGGGGTGGGGCTGGTACCGCATACCGGATTCGAACCGGTGATCTCCGCCTTGAGAGGGCGGTGTCCTGGGCCTCTAGACGAATGCGGCGAGAAGGGCCGTGGTCCCGAGCTTGCCACTCGGAGCCGGGCCGCGGACCGCCCGGGATGATACCAGCGGCCTTCCAGGAGTGGCAATCGGAGGGCTGGGCTCTAGAGCTTGTTTGCCTCGAGGAATATCCGAATTGCATCCGCCACTTGCGCGTGGCTGTGCTCGCCAAGGACCAGCCCGTAGTGCGAGTGCGCTCCGAAGGGCTCGTATTGCGCGCCGAGCCAGTCTGCCAGTCGCTCGCTGCCCGGTTCGGGCACCTCGCGGTCCAATCCCCCACCGATGACGAGCACGGGGAGATCGGCGAAACGGCCGCGGTCCACCGACACGCCCTGCAGGACCTGGCGGCGTGCCAGGCCGGACTCGTGGGGCTTCTGGCCGAGTAGATGCTGGATTCGGAGGACGTCGGCAAGCGTCAGGTCGGGCCGGTCGCGCTGCAGTTTCTCGGGGAGCGTCGCCCACCCGAGCAGCTCCTTGCCGTATACCTCGGGGATCTCGCGCAGCTCGTGGGGCAGGGCCGGCAGGCGGAGCTCGTCGGGCAGTTCCGGGGAGAGCAGGACCATTCCCCCGATCGGGCGGTCCCCTGCTGCCTTGAGCCCCAGCAGTCCACCCATGGCATGCCCAATGACGACGACGCCCTCGCCAAGTCGGTCGATGGCCGCTGCGACATCGTCGGTATACGATTCGAACGACAGCGTCGTGGGATCCGCCGTCTGGGACCAGTAATGGTTCCGAAGGTTGAGGGCATGGCCTTCCCAGCCGCGACCCGCGAAGTAGGCCAGGAACCGCTCCCACAGCCACGAGCCGGCCAGCTCGCCGTGCACGAAGAGGAGCGGCTTTCGGCGCGAACGCCGTTCGGGCAGCCATGATTCGATGTACAGGCCGCGCTCGTCGAGCTCGATCTCGTCCTTGCGGATCGGCCGAACCGGCGGGGGAATCTGCGCGGTGATGCGCATTGTCCCCGGCGTCACCTCAGGCACGTTCAACGATGCTCCGGGACGAACGCGGCATTGCCATTCACCACTCCAGGCCCGTCAGCGCCTTGGGGAAAAAATAGGTCGACTTCTGGGGCATCACGTCGCCCTCGGCCGCAACCGCCAGAACGTCGCGCACTGGCGTGGGCTCCAGCAGGAAGGCGGCGTCGGCGCCCTCGGCTCGGTTGTCGACGCGAGCCAATGCCTCCGCGACGGACTTTGTGTAGTCGACGCGACCGCCGGCGCTCAGCGCCTCCGAGTCGATGCCGGCCAGGCGATCGAGGGCGACGCCCAGCAGCGTCACGTCCAGATGCCGCATGGCCTCACCGCCGGAAGGCAGCAGCGCCCGGAACGCCTCCCGTCGCGCTTCGAGGAAGGCGCCACCGGCCCGCGTCCAAAGGCCGAATCTCCCGCGACCACCGGATGCCAGCCCTTCTCCGCCGAACCCCGCAAGCAGTTCGCCGCGCGCCGCGGGCCGAACCTCGAACAGGCTCTCGGCCGTCGCGAGCAGGCCTCGGCCGTCATCCTCCGAGCCGCCGGCGCCCAGCACCACACGATGGGTCGGCAGCACCGTGAGCGGTTCGTGCGTCGCGTCGAGAAGGAGCGCCAGGATGTAATCGAACGCTGGGTCTTCCTCGCACGACCGGCTCATCCGACGCTCCTCGCGGTAGCGTAAGGCCGTTTCGTAGCGATGATGGCCGTCGGCGATGGTGATCGGGCCGGACGCGGCAAGCCCGAGAAGCTCGCCGGCCACATCCACATCTCCAGCGGGGGAATCACCCTGGGGCACGACCCACAGCCGATGCTCCACGCTGTCGTCGTCGCGAACCGCGACTGCCGGCGGCCGTGTCGCGATGGACGCCAGCAACGCGGCCGTCCGCCCGGTGGACTCGCGATACAGCCCGACTACCGGGCTCATGTTGGCGCCTGTCGCACGCAGGAGCTTGTAACGATCCTCCTTGGGAGCCGCCATCGTGCGCTCGTGGGGGAGCACTCCCGATCCGTCCGCCAGCGGCTCCAGCCACAGGCGCGCGAAGAAACCGCGCTGTGTCCGCTCGACGGCCGTGCCCGGCAGGCGGTAGGTCTGCTCGTAGACATAGACGGCGGCGCGGGGGTCCTTGTGGAACGTGCCATCCGATCGCCACTCGGCGAAGGTGCGGGCTGCCCGTCGATAGCGCTCGTCGGGCGCGTCGCCCGGCAACTGGGCGGGCAGGTCGAGACGCACGGCGTTCTTCTGGTGTCGGGCGAGCAGACGCGCGTGCTCGGGCGGCGAGATGACGTCATAGGGAGGACTGACCACCAGCCCCACGTCGCCGACCGCTTCAGGCTCGTAGCGAAGGGCGCGGAATGCTCGGATAGTGGGCAACGCTGACCTCGATGCGCGGGAGGGCATCGTACGATAGCCTGGCGGGAGGGGCTCCGCGGACGGCGCGCAGGGGGCAGCTAGCGAGGCGTTCGGGGGTTGACGCTATGCTTCGGGCCGTGCCCGGTTCCCACCCGATCTTCGGCCGCGACGTGCCGGATGCGGCGTGGCGGCCGGGACCCGACCTCCTCCGCGAGAGCCGGCTCGCGGGCTTTCTCGAGGCAACCGGCGAACCCAACCTGGAAGCGCTCCAGCGACACGCAGTCGATGACCCTGGCTGGTTCTGGGGATCGGCCGCCGACGACATCCAGCTGGCTTGGCAGCGTCGGCCGCGGGCAACCGTCGACCTCTCGGACGGCCCCGAGTGGTCACGCTGGTGGATCGGTGGGGCGTTCAACTATGCCGCCGCGGCAATCGATTGGCGTGCCGAACGCGATCCGGGTAGCGGGGCAATCGCGTGGGAGGGCGAGGACGGCGACGTTCGCCGGCTGACCAACATCCAGCTGCGCGACGCGGTCGATCACGCCGCTGCCATGCTCACGGCCGAAGGAGTCGGCGAGGGCGACCGCGTGGGCATCTTCCTGCCCATGCTGGTCGAGACCGTGGTGGCCGTCCTGGCCCTCGGGAAGCTGCGCGCGATCTACAGCCCGATCTTCTCCGGTTATGGAGCGCCTGCTGCGGCCAGCCGCCTTGCGGATTGCGAGGCCGGCGTTCTCATCACGGCGGACGGTTTCCGGCGCCGCGGTTCGGTCATCCGGCTCAAGGACACGGCCGACGCGGCGGTCCGCGACGCGCCTACGGTCCGCCGCGTGCTGGTGGTCCGGCGGCTGGGCGACGCCATCGACGTCGCGTGGACCGCTGGGCGGGACCGTTGGTGGGACGAGGCATTGAACGCCACTCCCCAGCCATCGAAGCCGGCGACACCCGAAACGGATCCCGAGACGCCCTACATGATCATCTACACCTCGGGCACGACCGGGCGACCGAAAGGCGCTGTCCACGTGCACGGCGGATTTCCCGTCAAGGGCGCTCAGGACCTTGCCCACCAGTTCGACCTGGGGCGGGATGACGCGCTCTTCTGGTTCACCGATCTCGGCTGGATGATGGGTCCGTGGGCGATCTCCGGCGCTCTGCTGCTGGGCGCTCGACTGGTGCTCTACGAGGGCACCCCCGACTTTCCCGGCCCCGATCGCCTGTGGTCCATCGTCGAACAGCATCGCGTGACGCACCTCGGGCTGTCGCCCACGGTGATCCGGGCACTGATGGCCCATGGAAGCGATCCGGTCAGGAGCCACGACCTCTCATCGCTGCGGGTCCTGGGTTCGACCGGCGAGCCCTGGAATCCGGAACCATGGTGGTGGTATTTCCGCGAGGTCGGCGAAGGGCGCTGCCCGGTGATCAACTACAGCGGCGGCACCGAGGTCAGCGGTGGGATCGTGGCCTGCAACCCCATCACGCCGATCAAGCCGTGCTCCTTCGGCGGGCCCTCGATTGGGACCGCAGCCGACGTGGTCGACGCATCCGGCAAGAGCCTTCGGGGAGGCGTGGGCGAGCTCGTCATCCGCCGCCCTCTGCCGGGCATGACTCGCGGCTTCTGGCGGGATCGAGAGCGATACCTGGAGTCGTATTGGCGCCGCTTCCCCGGGGTCTGGGTACACGGCGACTGGGCTCTCGTCGACGAGGACGGCTATTGGTACATCCAGGGTCGATCCGACGACACGCTCAAGGTGGCGGGCAAGCGGGTCGGGCCAGCAGAGGTGGAGTCGGCCGCGGTCGCACATCCGTCGGTGCTGGAGGCCGCAGCGGTCGGCATCCCCCACGAGCTCAAGGGCGAAGCCATCGTCGTCTTCTGCGTGCTGCGGCGCGGCGAGTCGGACGACGCTGCGCTGCGCGAGTCGATCGGGCGGACGATCGTCGAGCACCTGGGCAAGGCGCTCAAGCCCGAGTCAATCGAGGTGGTAGCCGAGCTGCCCCGGACGCGCTCGGGCAAGATCATGCGGCGGGTCGTCCGAGCGGCCTACCTCGGACTCGATCCGGGCGATGTCTCCGCTCTCGACAACGCGGGCGTCCTCGACGCCATAAGAGCGATCGGATCTCGCGCCGTCTCGGCTTCGTGAGCTGGCGGGGAGGACGCCCGTCGGCCGGCCTGGCAACGGCAGGCCGTGGAGGTCGGTCGATCCTCGCCGCGGCTGTGATCCTGGCGACCTCGAGCCTCGGAAGCTGCGGGGTGGCGGGGAGCCCTCCCCTCCCGACGCCGGGAGACATCGAGACGGTAGCGGCCAAGCTCGCCCAGCAGGGGATCTACATCTCGGACGTCGTAGCCGGAGACGCAGGCTGTCCGGATCGGGCCTTGGCTGGGCCGGCCATCAGCTTTCGGGCCGGTGGGCTGGATCAGGCCGTGCCCGCGAAGGTCTACCTGTATAGCTTCGGGAGCCGTTCGGTGTTCGAAGCACGGCGAGATGCGGTGGACGCCTGCGCACGTTCGTACGTGAACGATCCGGCGACCTACGAGAACATCGCGACCTCGCCCTACGTGGCCGCAGGCCAGGGTCCCTGGGCCGCCGCCTTCAAGGGCCACCTCCTCCAAGGGCTCACGGCCGCCGCCGGCAACGGCGGGTAACGAGGACCGGGCAGGACCAGGCAGAAAGCAGGTCCCAGCCGGCCTGCGCACCTGACGGCACCGGTCCCTACAAGAGCGGGAGCCACTGCACCGGACATTCGTCACGTCCGTGGTGCGGGACCGCTGCATCTTCCCATGGCTTGACCGGACGACAGGCCCACAGAGCTCTCCGGCGTCGTCGCCGACGCTGCGGGCATGGCTTCCCTTGCACAACAGACCTTGCCTTCGGGCGCCCGTCCACCGTTTTTTCTCATCTCGCCGAGGGGTGTCCCGCGCGTCTCGCGCGTGACCCTTCTCCTGGCGCTCGTGATCGTCGCGGCCGTCTCCGGAACGCCCGTGCTGACCGCCTCCCTGACACACAGCGCCCCGGCCACGATCCTCGCCCCTGTCGCGCCCGCAGCCCAGGAGATCGCCCCGGCCGCCGCCCAGCCGCTGGCATCCGTGGCCGATCCCACTCCGTGGGCTCGCCCGAGCGCGATGGCCGTCGAGCTCGCCGACGCGGCGCGCGTTGCCAAGGCCGTGACCGTGCCGCCGGTCGCCAAGCCGAAACCGGTCGTGCAATCGAAGCCGCGCGTGGCCTCCGTCGCGCGTCCGCGAGCCACGACCCACAGGACGACCGCGACTCACCGGCACGTTGCGGCAGCCGTCTACACGTACCGGGGCACCAACCACGTATGGATTCCGTCCCTGGGCATCAACAGGGCGGTCTACTCCTATCCCTGCAGCCGGACAACCACACCCGGCTACGTCGTCTACCGGTGGGGCTGCGCGGGGACCAACAACGTCTACCTGATGGCTCACGCGGGCGGACCCTTTGCGGCACTGAACAGCGCTTACTACAGCGGCCGTCTCCGCGTCGGGATGAAGGTCATGTACGCGAACAGCTCGGGCGTCGTCCACACGTATTCCGTCATCTGGTGGAAGGTCGTCCTGCCGACGACGGCCGCATCCTGGGCATGGGCCTCGCTGTCACGCCCGAGCATGACCCTGCAGACCTGCGTCGGGGCCAATAGCGCATACCGGCTCATGGTCCGGCTGGTGCAGGTGGCCTAAGCGGCTTGGCCTAAGCAGTCGTCCTCGCCTCGAACCCGCGGAGGGCGCGCTTTACCAGCCGGACGTTGGAACGAGCAATCCCGATCGAGACGAGTACTCGATCACCTCGGTCGGCGATGATCAGGGATCGATTCGAGGTTGACGCCGGCGTCGGCGATCCGGCGCGCCACCTCGGCCAGCGCCCCCGGCCTGTCCTCGAGCTCGACTTCGACGGACTCGACCTCCACAGCAGTGTAGCCCGCCGACCGAAGCAGTTGCTCCAGGCCGTCTTCCTGATCGTCGTTCACCATCAGGGCCAGGCCGCCCGTGCCACCGATCTCGGCTCCCCCGATCGCCCGAATGTTGATGCCCTGAGCGGAGATCGTCTCGGCCAAAGCGGCCAGGGCGCCCGGGCCGGCGGTTCGGAATCCACCGCGCGTGGGCCCGGCCAAAGCAACCAGAAACTGCCTGCGCATCACAGCTCCCCCGCTATACCACCCTGAGGCCGAGGATGCGCCGGGCGATGACCAGCCGCTGGATCTGACTCGTCCCCTCACCGATCTCCGTCAGCTTGGCGTCGCGCAGGTATCGCTCGACCTTGTACTCCTCGACGTAGCCATATCCGCCGTGGACCTGGATGGCGGTATTCGTGACGCGCGAGCTGACCTCCGACGCAAAGAGCTTCGCCTGCGCCGCCGCCAGCGAGTAGTCGCGTCCCTGGTCCTTGAGCCAGGCGGCCCGGTACACGAGGGCTCGCGCAGCTTCGATCTCCGTGGCCATGTCCGCGATCATGAAGGCGACGCCCTGGAAGGTGCCGATCGGCCGGCCGAATTGCTCCCGCGTCTGGGCGTACGGAATCGACGCATCGAGGGCGGCCTGCGCCAGGCCGACGGCAAGCGCGCCAATGCTGACGCGGCCGCCATCAAGGATCTTTAGGAAGGTGCGGAACCCGGTTCCGCGCTCGCCGAGCATGTTGGCGGCCGGCACAGCCGCGCGTTCGAAGAGCAGTTCTCCCGTCGCCGAGGCGTGCAATCCCATCTTCTCCTCGAGCCGGCCGACGGAGAAGCCGGGCGTGTCGGCGGGGACGATGAAGGCGGAGATTTCGGCGTCGCCGCCGTCGCTGGTGCCAGTCTTGGCGGTGACGATGTATGTGCCCGCGTGGCCGGCGTTGGTGATGAAGCGTTTGCCTCCGTCGAGGACCCAGCAGCCGCCGTCGGGGCCGTCCTCGAAGCGCGCGGTGGTGCGGGTTCCCCCGGCGTCGGAGCCGGCACTCGGCTCGGTGAGACCGTAGGCGCCGAGGACCCGTCCGGAGGCCATCGGGACGAGATGGCTCTTCTTCTGCTCGTCGTTACCGGCGAGGTGGAGGGGCCCGCAGCCAAGGCTCGTGTGGGCGGCGAGGATCAACCCCAGCGAGCCCCAGGCACGGCCGACCTCCTCGACTGCTATGGCGTATGCGAGCGTGTCGAGACCCGAGCCGCCCTCGTCCTCGGGAATCGGAATGCCCAGCCAGCCGAGCTCGCCCATCTTGCGAACGATCTCGGTCGGAAAGCGGCGGGCTCGCTCGTGCTCGTCGACGACAGGCGCGACCTCACGAGCCATGAAGTCCCGGATGGTGTCGCGCAGGAGGACGTGCTCTGGCGACAGATCGAGGTCCATTGGGTCGCCAGCGTACACCTCGGGGTCCGAGAGGCTACCTTCGCCAGTGGCGCGACCGGGCAGTCCAGAGCCACCGGTGCTAGCCTTCGCGGATGCTGGGTCGCGAAGACCGTCCCAAGCCGACACCCGCCCCGGCGATCGACGACAGACACCCGAATGGCCACGCCGGCGCCTCCCAGCTCCGACGCGAGATCGTGGTTGCGCTTCGGCGCGACGGGCCCGCTTCGCCCGAGCAGCTGGGCCGCCGGATTGGTGCAAGCCGCACCGGGATCCTTCAGCAGCTCAAGGCACTCGAGGCGGCCGGGCTGGCGACCCGACAGACCGTGCGGCACGGCGTTGGCCGCCCGCGTCATCTCTACGATGTGACCGACCGGGCGCAGGACCTGTTCCCGACCAACTACGACGGCCTGGCGGTCGGCTTGCTGTCGGCGATTGACGAGGTTGGCGGCTCGGGCCTCGTTCACGACGTCTTCGAAGCGCGACGGCGTCGTCTCGCAAGTGTCGCACGGCGCCGAATGGAAGAGCGGCTGCCGGCTGGGCCTTCGCTCCTCGAACGCGTCCGCGAGCTGGCCGCCATCCAGGACGAGCAGGGTTACCTCTGCCGCGCGTTCTTCGACGTCGAGGACGGCGTGGTCCGTCTCGCCGAGCACAATTGCGCGATCTACGAGGTGGCGGTCAAGGAACCCGCCGCATGCTCCGCGGAGCTCGACCTCTTTCGCGACGTCCTGGGCGCCGACGTCGTGCGTGAGACGCATATCGCGTCGGGCGACCGCAGCTGCACCTATCGCATCAGCGAATCGCCACCCGCCCTTGGCCGCTAATCGCCCCTGCGAGCGACCCGCCCCTGCGAGCGACCCGCCCCTGCGAGCGACCCGCCCGTGGCCTGGAGGCTTAGGCCTCCTCGCGCTCGACGACGGTCCGCCTCGCAGGCTTCTTCAGTGACGTCGGCACATCGCTGACGTTACGCACGAACGACGCAGCCAGCGAGGTTGCCGCGGCTTGCTGCTGGTCGTGCAGCGACAGGATGCCCAGCCGACCGAGGGTCGCCAGCTCGTCGCGAATGTAGGTCTTGAGCATCTCCGGACCGTCCGTATTGATGGTGAAGCGCACCTCGTTCCGCCGGAACGTGTCGAAGATCCAGCGGAACTCATCCCAACCCGAAACGACGGCGGTGTTGAGGTTGGACGACGGACAGATCTCAAGAACGATGCCGCGGTCTCGCAGCATGGCCATGGCGCGCGGGTCATAGGCCGCCTTCACGCCGTGTCCGATGCGGTCCGGCTCCAGCTGGTCGATCACGCGAGCCACCTCGTCGATTGGACCGGCCTCGCCGGTGTGCACGGTGAGGCCGAGGCCGAACTGGCGCGCCCGCCGATAGAGGCGCTTGTAGTCGGCCACCCGGAAGGTCGCCGACTCGGGACCCGCGATGTCCACTCCGACCACCCCCCGATCTCGCCACGCTATCGCCTTCTCGACGATGATCTCGTTCAACTCGTAGGGGAAGGCCCGATCCAGGCAGAAGATGAGACCCGGCTTCACGGGATACTCGAGGGTCGCCTTGTCCATCCCGCGGAGTGCCGCCGCGATGATGTGGTCGAGGTCCTGCTCGCCGCCCCGGTTGCGTTTCATCGGATTGAAGCGCAGTTCCATGGTCGTGATGTTGTTCTTGCGGTAGGCGCCGCCGACCACCTCGTAGACGGCTCGTTCCACGGCCAGAGGCGACGACTGGATGAGCTCGGTCCAGTGGAAGAGCTGGAGGTAACCCTCGAAGCTGCGCGAGCGCCGGGACGACACGGTGATCATGTCCCGGAACTCCCAGTAGTCCTTCGTCGGCAGCCGGATCCCCTGTGCGTGGGCGATGCCCCACATGATCGCCGGGGTGACCGCGCCGCCCAGATGGCAGTGCAATTCCGCGAGAGGGACTTTCCTGGAGAGCAGGCGGGCCATGAATCGAGGATACCGGGGTGAAAGCGTAGTCGCTCTCTACGATCCGAGCGTGGCGGGCAGCTGATTCGCCGTAGGCGACGCCCGCGCGCCCGTGGGAGGCTCAGTCGAGGCGGTCGGGCGGCCAGGTGCCCATGATGTGGCGGAGGAGGCTGAACTCGCCGATGTGATACGAGTTGTGATCGCCCACGATCCGAACCTCCCGGAGGATCGTGTGTCCTGGCGTGTTGGGGATAACCGCGATCAGGTCGGTTCCGGCGGCCTCGACGATCGCCTGTAGCGCCTTGTTGTCATCCCTGAAACCCGCGGTTGACGCAGCGAACTGCTCGGGCGTCGCCGGCTTGTCCTTGGGCGGCCAGTAGTCGTTCGGCCACTGCACCTCGGCGTAGTCCTGGTTGCGGATGTAGTCGAGGATGTCCCACTGGGTCAAGCGCATGTGCTCGAGCAGGTCCCACGGCGAGAACGGGAAGCTCGGATCGCGCCGGTTGATGGCTTCGGACGGGAAGCGGTCGACGGCCTCGTCGAAATCCATTCGCGCGCCACGACCTCGTAGCAGCTCGAGGAGCTGCTTGATGAGTGCCTGGTCGGAAGTCGTCAACTGGCGGCCGGAACCTCTCGACCGGTGACGTCGAGCGTCGCGCGACGCCGAAGGGCCTTGAGCTCCGCTCCCGGCACCTGGTCCCGGGCGTGATAGCTCGACCGGACGAGTGGCCCCGATTCGACGTGCTTGAAGCCGAGCGACAGTGCCTCGCCTTTCATCTCCGCGAACTCTTCGGGATGGTAGTAGCGAATCAACGGCAGGTGCTTCTCGGACGGACGCAGGTACTGCCCGATGGTCAGGATGTCGCAGTCGACTGTGCGAATGTCACGGAAGGTCTGGCTCAGCTCCTGGCGGGTCTCGCCGAGCCCGACCATGAGTGATGACTTTGTGTGCACGGCATAGCCGATATTGCCGGCCATGCGCTTGGCGTTGGCGAGAACACCGAGGCTTCGGGCGTAGCGGGCACGCTTGCGGACCGGCTTCTGCAGCCGTTCGACCGTCTCGATGTTGTGGTTGAGGATGTCCGGCCGAGCCTCCATGACCTGGCGCAGCGGGGCCTCCTCGCCGTTGAAGTCGGGGATCAATACCTCCACGCCCATGCCGGGGCAGGCCTCGCGCAGCCGTCGGATGGTGTCGGCGAAGACATGCGCCCCGCCGTCGGGCAGATCGTCCCGGGCGACCGATGTCACCACCACGTGCTCCAGCCCTAGCTCGGCGATGGCCTCGGCCACCCGGCGCGGCTCGTCCTCGTCGAACCAGGTCGGACGACCAGTCTTGACCGCGCAGAAGCCGCACGCCCGGGTGCACGTGTCGCCGAGGATCATGATCGTCGCGGTTCGCTGGTCCCAGCACTCGCCGATATTCGGGCAGTGCGCTTCCTCGCAGACCGTATTGAGGTTCAGGCCGCGGAGCAGCCGCTTCAGATCGTGGTAGTTGTCGCCCGACGGTACGCGCGCCTTGATCCAGTCAGGATGGCGGCGCAGGGGTAGCGTGCCGTCGGCTGCCTGCTCGGCGAACGTGCCGCCGCCCATCGCGATCGTCAGCGGCTCGTGAGCACCATGGTCGTGGCCGCCGGCCGGCGGCGTGAACATCGGGAGCTCTCGACCCATGACCGGAGTGTAGCCCCGCTCAGAGGGCGACGCCGCTGGCTCCGCCGGGGCACTCGACGGCGGACGGGCTAATAGATCGGCGTGTCGGGGCCGATCGCCTCCAGGAATGCCTTCACGTCGGCCACGAATCGGCCGATCTGGGCGCCATCGGTCGCCCGGTGGTCGAAGGCGACGGGCACGTTCATGATGGAGCGGACGGCGATCACGTCGCCTTCAGGAGTCTCCCGGACCACCGGCCGCTTCACGATCGCCTCCATGTTGACGATGGCGATCTGCGGCGTGTTGACGATGGACTGGCTCGCGACCGATCCGAACCATCCGGTGTTGTTCACGGTGATCGTGCCATCCTGAAGGTCATTCAGCTGAAGCCGGTTGTTGCGCGCCCGTGCCGACAGCTCCTGCACGGCACGGTTGAGGCCGTTGATCGAGAGCTGGTCGGCATCATGGATGACCGGCACGATCAACCCGTTGTCGACGGCGATCGCGACACCAACGTTGATTCGCCGCTTGACGACCAGCCCGTCCTCGCTCCATTGGGCATTCACGTAGGGGTGCCTCCGGAGGCCCTCGACCACCGCCTTCACGACGAAGGGGACGTAGCTCAGGTTCAGCCCCTCGCTCGCCTGGTAGGCAGCCTTGGCCGAGTCGCGAAGTCTGACCATGCCGGTGACGTCCGCCTCGACCGTCGTGTACGCGTGCGGGACGGTCGTCTTGCTGTGCAGCATCGCCTTGGCGACGCCCTTGCGCATCTGCGTCCACGGGACGACCTGCTCGTCCTCGCCCGGAGCAAATGTGGGCGGGGGCGTCGTCGGGGCTGATGCCGCCGGCAGCGCGGCGGCGGCAGCCGATGGAGCAGCGGCCGCGACCGGGCGGGCCGTTGCTGGCGCCCGCTCGGCCGTCTGCCCGCCGACCGGTTGCCCGGTTCGGGCGGCCTCGACGTAGTTGAGGACGTCCTCCCGCGAGATCCGGCCGCCCCCGCCC
>Ga0209161_10003638_pt1 | contig 12381 bp, 9 predicted proteins | sample GraSoiAngelo_155_FD_186169 | JGI IMG/M metagenome (GOLD analysis project Ga0209161, IMG submission 186169) | Grasslands soil microbial communities from the Angelo Coastal Reserve, California, USA - 14_1009_13_30cm (SPAdes) (version 2) | ecosystem: Environmental > Terrestrial > Soil > Grasslands ...
CGATTCAGAACAATTTGCTTTCCTGCAATGTGCGGGTCGGCATGAAATCGCGTGTGCCAGCAGTCGTAGGAAAGCATCACCACCGCGTCTTGGCCGGCGATCTGTTCTTCCTCGAGAAAGTCGCGGCCCAGCAATGGCTGAACGCCGAGCGTGGATAGCCAGTTCGAAGTTACCAGGAATCCCGGAAGGTTTTGCGAGACGGACCCATCGGCATCGTAAAAATAGTCGGCCCAACCGGCCGCGGCGACTTGCTCGAATGATTCACTCTCTTTCCGCACTGCCAGATACTGCGTTGGAGTGGGCGTGTGCCAGTCGTGGTCGGGCTCGACCGTCCAGATGTGGACCAGGCGGTCCGGTTCGCGGAAAGGTAAGCCGCGCAAGAACGCGGAGTCCACAAGCCCGAAGATCGCCGCGTTCGCCCCCATGCCAAGCGCGAGTGTGACAACCGCTACGACAGTAAAGCCCGGATTCTTCTGCAGCGTGCGCAGCCCATAGCGCACATCTTGGATGAGGCTTTCGAGAATGTTCACACCACGAGCTTCCCGGCACTCTTCTTTGGCTCGCTCGATGCCGCCAAACTCAATCCGCGCCTGCCTCATCGCTTCCTTGTGCGGCACTCCGCCGCGCACCAAATCCTCAGCATACGCCTCCACGTGAAAGCGCAGTTCCGCATCCATTTCGCTCTCCATCCGGGAGTGCTTCAGCGTCGCGCGCAACCAGGAGCGCAGGCGAGTCCAAAGATTCATGGTTCCTCATTCATAGCGCAAAGCGATCACGGGATCGACGCGAGTTGCCCGGCGCGCCGGCATATACGCAGCGCCCGCGGTAACGGCCACCATCACGGTCATCGCAAGCAAAAGGGTCTTCAGGTCAGTGGTGGTTACACCAAAAAGGAGGCTGGACAAGAATTGTGTCAGGTTTAGGGCCGCGATAAGTCCAATGGCCATTCCCATCAAAGCCAGGAATGCGGTTTGCCCCACCACACTTTTCAAAATGTCTCGGTGACGAGCTCCGAGCGCGATACGCACCCCGATTTCGTGAGTTCGCAGGATAACCGTGTAGGAGATCAGACTATAGATCCCGAAAGAGGCCAGCAGGACCGCCACACCGGCAAACAGCATCAGGAGCAACATACTAGACCGACGCAGAGCAATTGAATCGGTCGCCCAAGCGTCCATGGAGCGAAGAGAATTGATTGGCTGATCTTTGTCTACAGACTGCACGGCCTGACGAATCGCGCCGGCTAGTCGTTCAGGATCGAGGGATGTGCGGATGACTAGACCAAAAAATGGCCAGTACGTCTGATACGCTGGTCGGTAGATTTCAATGGGAGGCTCTGAGGCGAGCCCCGCATGTCGGACGTCGCCGACTACACCGATGATTTCCGTTAGCAATGGAATGGCAGTGTCTGGTACGAGAATATGCTGACCAATAGGGTTTGAATGGGGCCACAAGAGACGAGCCAGCTTCTGGTTGACAATGGCCACCGGCGGAGAACCTACTCGTTCGCGCTCGTCGAAGAATCTTCCTTCGCGCAATGGTATGCGCATGGCTCGGAAATAATCTGGCGTCACCACGCGGAATTGGGCAACATTTTGCTGCCCGGAATCATCGGGCATGCCCGGCACGGTAATCGGCCGCCGCGCATCCATTCCTGACAATGGCAGCGTATTGATGCCGCCCGCTGATTCCACGCCGGGCAGCACTCGGATACGAGCTAACACTTGTTCAAGGAACGAGGCCGTCTTGCTCACATTTGGATATCGATTGGGAGGAAGAGAGAACACACAGGTTAGAAGATGATCGGTTTCAAAACCCAAAGACCGAGCTTGCAAGCGCAGGAAGGTGCGAATCAACAAGCCCGAACCAACCAACAGCAGCAAAGATAAAGCCACTTGGCCGACGATCAGGACGCGCCGAATGCGGAGAGCACTCTTACGCTCAATGGTCGCTCGGCTACTGATGTTCAGAGTCTCCGATGACGGACTTGGGTTGTGGAAAGCGGGTATCGCGCCAAAGATCAGACTGGTCATCGCGGTGATTGCCAGAGTGAGGAGAAGAACCGGCCAGTTCATCCAACCGCTGGCGCGTGCGGGCAGCGGCAAATTCGCAAGCTGTGCCTTGAACATCAGTGGCAGCACTTGCACGCCCCACCATGCCAGCAGGACGCCCGCTCCGGTCCCCATAACGGCTAGAGTCAGGCCTTGTATCAGGAACTGTCTGAAAAGCCGGCCCCTGCTCGCGCCCAATGCCAGCCGAATGGCCACTTCGCGTTCTTGCGTGCCCGCGCGCGCGAGCAACATATTTCCAACATTGGCGCAGGCCATGATCAACATGAACAGCACGGACACTTGGAGGACCCACAGTGCCGGTCGCACGTTTCCCGTATAGGTGTCGCGAATCGGTTTGAGCTGGATACCCCAGTGCTGGTTTGTTTGTGGATGCCGGCGTGCGTTGTCTTGGGCTAGAGATTCGAGTTCCTGCTGAGCCTGGGCAAGGCTTACACCTGATCTGAGTTTCGCAATCACTTGAAAGACGTGCAGTCCGCGGTTCTCAAGAAGCTCGACGGGAAATGGAAGAGGAGTCCAAATATCTGTGCTGGCGGACGGATGCCCGAAATCGGATGGCATTACCCCAATCACTATGTAGTGGTCACCATCGAGCTGAATCGTGCGCCCGATTACATCTTCATCAGAGGCAAACCGGTTTCGCCAGAACTGGTAGCTAAGGACAACCACGTGATCTCGACCCTGGGTTTCTTCTTCAGGTAGAAACGTACGGCCTAGCAGAGGGCGCGCGCCTAAAAGGGAAAAGAAATTCGCCGAGAGTTGATAGCCCATGACCGATTGAGAATCCCCGGGGCCAGTCAAGGTATAGGCGGCATCCCAGGAAAAGGCCAAGTCATCGAACACGCGATTCCGTGTTTTCCAATCGTTGAAGTCAGCGACAGTCGCCTTGTCCAGTTGCTGCCGTTGCACATTTTCTTGCCACACAGTGACGAGTCGGTCTGGATCGCGGTAGGGGAGGGGACGAAGAAGAACAGTATGCAGAATGCTGAAGACCGCTGTATTCGCTCCCGTGCCTAGCGCCAGAGCGATGACGACGGCAAGGGTGAAACCGGAGTTTCTCCGAATCTGCCGAACACTGAAACGCATGTCCTCGATCAGTGAGTCGACAAGGCTCACACGGCGTTCGTTCCGGCACTCCTCTTTGGCTCGCTCGATTCCCCCAAACGCAATCCGCGCCCGCCGCACCGCCTCTTGCCGAGAGAGGCCGCCGCGCACCAAATCCTCCGCAAATGCCTCGATGTGAAATCGCAGTTCCGCATCCATCTCGCTTTCCATCCGCGAGCGCCGCAGCATGGTCTGCACCCAGGATCGAAGGCGGCTCCACAGAGTCATACTTCCTCAGGTGTGGTACCCGGGATTCCCGCGATGACATCCGCAATGCGGTTCCACTTTTCGACTTCCGTTGGCAGTCTACGCTTGCCTGCCGCTGTGAGACGGTAATACTTTGCTGTTCGATTGTTTTCCGACTCGTCCCATTCGCTAGTGATCCGGGCCCGGTGGTCAAGGCGATACAAGGCGGGATACAGAGGGCCCTGCTGAATCTCCAGACGATTTTTTGAAATCTGTTGAATGCGCAACAGCACGCCGTAAGCGCGCAAGGACTCGAGGGAAACGGCCGTGCGGATCAGCCTGTCGAGCGTGCCCGGCAGAAGGTCGAGCGGTTTGTCCACAGGAGCAATCTCTCCTAGATGGACTAGGAATATAATCACAGTCTCCTAGATTGTCAAGGAGAGAGACCAGCGCTCATCTCGCCACCCGCTGTGGCAAGGTCACTGCGACGAGTACCCGACTATTGGACCTGGTGGTCACGAACGACATCAAAATTTGTTTTGGGAATGCGAGGACGACCATCACAGATGGAAAAAAAGGCATGTCTTCCCAGGTTGCAGGTCAATGGCACCGCGCGACGATCAGCGTGATGTCGTCTGCTTGGGTGGCCCCACTGAACTCCTGTACGCTTGCTTGAATAGCGGCGAGGAGTTCATTGACAGGCAAGTCCCTATTTGCTTGGATGAGCTCGGCGAGTCGCCCTTGGCCATACTCTTCGCCGTGCGGATTCGGTGCTTCGGTCACCCCGTCTGTGCAGATGACCAAGAGATCCCCAGGGCACAGCTTCTCTTCGTCGATAGTGCTTTCCCATTTGACAAACAATCCCAGCACAGTCGTTGTGCTCGTCAGGGGTTGTACGGATCCGTCGCTGCGCAAAATCAGCGGGGCCACGTGGCCACAGTTGGCGAACCGAAGGCTCCGGCTGGAGTCGTCATAAACGCCAAAGAACATCGTGGCGTAGGACTCGTCCGTGGTGTTTTCGTAGAAAAGACGGTTGACGGATTGCAGCAGACGCGGCAGATCCTCCCGTGCGACGGCATACTGGCTGCGAAGATTTGCTTGCAAATTGGCCATCAGTAACGCCCCGGACATCCCTTTTCCCGAGATATCCGCAAGAACGATTCCCACCACTCCCGGCCCCATGTCCAGGAAATCGTAGTAGTCACCACCGACTTGCCGGGCCTGGACGCAGCCGCCGATATAGTCAAGCGTTTCAAGTGGCGGAAGATTTTGCGGGAACAGCCTGGCCTGCACGCGGCGGGCAATGTCGATCTCCATGGCAGCCTTGCGCTCCGCTTCCATCCGCTCAGCCATCTTTTCCGCGAGATCGAGGTTTTCCAAAGTGATGCCTGCCTGGCTCGCGACGGAGTCCAGCAAGTGTTTGTCCTCGCTCGAATAAGACTCTTCCGAAAGCCGCGGGCCTAGCACCAGCAAGCCGATCAGTCTGCTGTTGCGTCCGAGAATAGGTACAAGGCATTCCGGCGCAAGCGGTCCCACGCCGAGCCCCTCTAGGCCCGCGGGGACGTCCCAGGCTTTTCCGCGCTTCGCCATGTCCGCGAGCAGCGGCAGCGTGGCTGGTATCGTGCCCAGGTCTCGCGGAATAAAGACGGCGCCGAAGCGGAAAGGGAACTTCGGCCGAGGTAGTGCGGCTGCAATCTTGTCGGACTCTCCGGGCCATGAACCACATTCCACGACGAGGTTTCCATCACCGGCTTCCAAGTAACAAGCCAGCGACTTCGGATGCAGTGCTCCTGCTATCTGAATCTCCAGCAACTTCACGAGTTCATGGCGGTCCGCTACTGTTCGTGTTTTTTCCGCCAGGTCCTGCAGGATCACGCGGGCGTCGTAGGCGCTGCGGAAGAAAAGCCGGTCAATCCGCTCCGTTCCCCGCTTCACCATCGGTGCCGACGCCCACACCAGCACAATCCCAAACGCGGCGCTCAAGGCCATGCCAATATTGGTGCCTTCTGCGAAGAACCGTGAAATCGTGTGGGTGAAGAGCGCGATGGCTGTCGCCGCTGCCGCAAACAGGAGAACGAAATAGCCACGCTGTACCAGAACATAACGGGCGCTGCGCTTCAAAAGCACCGGGATCTCAAGCACCCTGTGCTTCGCCACTGCATAAGCAAACGACAGCGGCCATACCGACGACAGGAGCACGACGGAGGCCTGCCACAAAACCAGGGGCACGCTTACCGGTCCCCCCATGAACGTTGCTCCGACAGCCAGGGTGACAGGAGCGACCCCGATTACCGTTCCCCACACCAGCACGTGTGCTTTGCGCCGAACTTGGGCATCCGCCGACAAGAAATTGTTAGAGAGTAATGACACCAAGCCGAGCGTCGTGGCACCCAGAAAAGACCCCAAGAATACGACTCCGGGGCCGGACCAGGGCCCGCGGGACGCGCGTACAGGCAATCCCGCTTGTCCGGCGAGAAGCCAAGTCACTGCGGTCGAACCGGGTAAATGAGAGTCCAGGTAGAGGGGCAAGGCTCCACCCGCAAACAAGCAACGGAGTCCGATGGGAACTGTGGCGATGATCGCTACTGCCAGGAGAACATATTTCAACCAGGGGAGCTTTCGATCCCATGGGGAAGGAGAGGGAAATACCGCAAAGAAGTAGTAGAAAAGCGCCCCCGAGAGCCAGGGCATCACAATTTTGTAGCCGACTGCAAATCCTCGCAGGGGCGGTGGAATCGCGCCCTCGAACAATGGTCCGCCTGCGACAAAACCGCCAAAAAGCAGCGCCAAAAGCCACGCGTGAGGGTCATCAGGCCGTAGAAATAAAACCGCGAGACCCACGACGAGGAAACCCAGGGGATAGTAGCCGATAGGCAAGCTCAACAGATGTTCCAATCGAGTCATGCGCAGCGGTGCCGGCTGGCTGCCGCGCAGCGCCAATTTCATTGTCCGCCGTCCACCGGCTGAACTTGGCCGTTCAGTGGTGAACTCGACGACGTCCTTCTGGCCGACAACAATCGCCTCATAGAAGGGACGAAGGCTCTCGAGCGGCTTTCCGTCAATTGCAACAATGCGGTCTCCCGTCTGGAGGCCCGCTGCCTCGGCCGGGCTCCCCGGGAATACAGCACCGACGACCATCGAGCGAGTCGCTGCCGAATACTCATAGCTCACAAAACCTGGTTGTCGTGTCGCCTGCCTCACATGCTGGACCCACAGGACGCTATAGGTCGTGGCGGCTACGGCAAAGAGGATCGCCAGCAAATAACGCAACAGCCGGCGAAGTGAGATCGCGGTTCGCATGTTACCAGGCTGAAGAATCCACCAGGCCGCCTAGCTTAAGCTGAGGCAAGTGGCGAATCAACCGTGGCGCTCTATGGTGCTGCGGAAGTGGAGCTCCGCATGTGGGAGACCGTAACTCTCTACCATTTCCGACGGTAGTCGGGAATCGCACATTGCGTCTGACCAGAGTTGCAGCATAGACCATCACTCGACAGGGAAGGGTACCTGTTATCAGAATCCTCCGGTGTAACAGCCGCGACACGAAGCCCGCGGATGGAGAGATTCCGAGCAGCTCGACAAGGGCGTGACGAGGGAAGAGCCTCCCGCCAGGAGGCTTTTCATGTTTAAAACATTTCAGCGGTTGCCGAAGTTTTCTGGATCGGCGTTGGGGTCGCCGAGATTGTCGTTGATGAGCACCGTCGACTGGCCGGTCAATTCGAAACGCTTGCGGCACTTGTAGCAGGCCACCAGATCATCCAGCCGCACCATGTAGGAACTGGCCTTCTGAAACTTCCGCTTGTCTTCCTCGCCGACTCCGCGCGGCAATTCTTTCTTCTTCCTGCAGACCTTCCAGCGCACGGGGGCTTCGAATTCACCGCGGCAGCTCGGGCAAACCAGCTTTACTTTTCGGGTCTCTTCTTTTTCCGAGTAAAACGCGCGTTCGTCCATGATTAGGGAGCGGGCGTGTTCACCGCTTCTTTGATTGTAACAAATTCGAGGCCGAGGTCACGCCAGCGCGGCAACCAATGTTCGAGTGCGGCGAGCGTGCGGAAGCGGTCGCCATTCATTTGGCGATGCGCGCCGTCGTGGAGGCACAGGACGTCGCCCGTACCCGCAGCGGCGCGGTTGGAGCCCTCTCCCAGGCTGCGCTGCGCATGGTCGGCGATAGCCTGCAGGCGCGGAATCAGCCATTGCGCCGGTCCCTCCTTCCAATCCCCGGGAAGCAGCGTCCACATGACCGTGCGGTAGCCGAGTTCGCGGGCCGCCGGAATAACCCAAGGATTTCGCATCCCAAAAGGCGGGCGAAACCACTTTGGCGGCGAGTCCAGGACACTAGAAATCGCGTCGTGGCACAGGCGCAGTTCAATGCGGATTTCTCTGCGAGTGAGCCGGAAAAGATTCGGATGTGTTTCGGTGTGATTGCCAACAAGGTGTCCACGCGCGATGGTTTCGCGAACCAACTCAGGACATTCGCGCACGTATCGCCCAATCAGGAAAAATGTCGCCTTAGCGTCGTGCCGCTCTAGAAGATCGAGCAGCTTGGGGGTGATCGCGGGATTCGGCCCATCGTCAAAGGTGATGGCCAGCTTGCGCGGTGAAGCGGTGCGGCAAATTGTCTGTCCAAAGAGTTGCGCCCGGGGATGTACTGCCCCATAGGCGATAACCCCTGCGGTCGTCAGCGCGCCAGGAACGGCAATGAGGAGCGGATGCACCTTAGAGTTCCCCAAAATCTTAGAAATGCTAAGGCTAGAATACCTCATCTCAGAAGGGAAACGGTCTCGGCCGCTCCTGCGCTATCCAGCGATCCAACTGTGAACGCCGCAAGTCCCCATTCCCGCTAAGCCCGGAGGCCGCGACGGGCTTTCAGATCGGCGAGGAGGCGGTCAACCTCGGCGTCGCGGTCCAGGCGCGTCAGCTTCTCTCCGACGTCGTCGCTCAGTAGCTCGACTTCGGCAGTAGCGACTGCTTCCGTCAGATGCACGCGGTCTTTGAGCCGGTCGAACGCGGCGCTGTTGGAATTGTCGCCCATGCCGGTTTGTGCGCGCGCCGCTTTGCCCAGGGCAATACCGCGCCGATGGCGTGCCAGGAGCAGATCGCGCTTGGACTTCGCTTCGTCGAGCTTTTGTTCGAGTTTCACGAGCGCCCCTTTCAGCGTTTCGACCTGCGCCTTCTGGTCGTCCACCTGTTCGCGGTAGCTTTGCGCCAACCGCTGCGAGGTCTGGAAGCGGTCGAGCGCGGCGCGGGCTAGATCATCCTGGCTCTTGTCCACGGCGGTTTCTGCCTTGCGCATCCAGTCTTTCCCGAAGTCCTCGTTCTCGCGCCACTTTTTTTCAAGCATGTGCTGGTCGGCGATGGAAACCGCCACCTGCGTCTTGACCTGGAGATACTGGTTTTCCATGTCGAGAATCACCTGCTTGATCATCTTTTCAGGATCCTCCGCGCGATCGACCATGTCATTGATGTTGGCGCGAATCAGTGTGCTTACTCGTTCCAAAAGTCCCATGATGAATCTCCTTTCGAACTCCAAATGATCGAAACCACCCGAAACAATCGAGCCTGCAAACTGATCAGGGCAAGAGGTGCAGGCTCGAAATTCCCACGGCGAACTTCGCAAGACCCGGCAGTGAAGCAAGGTTCAACGCGACGGCCCTGCCAAGCGCATAGACCGTGCTTGCCCAAAAGTGGCGGAATATAAAACTGCATGCCACCACCACGAGAAGCCAAACGAAGAGAACTTTTTCTTTCATACTCATGGCCATCCCCCCGAGACCATTGGGCTCCCGGGTGGGCTTTGGACGGCCCCCCGGGGCGGAAGCGATCGTTACGCCTTCTTGATCGGCGCTTGTGGCTGCTCCGGCTTCGGCGCTTGGTCGCCGATCAGCCGGACTTTGCTGAGCAGTTCCGACATCTGCATGCCGGAGAGGGCCTCGAAGAGCGCGGGGACCTGCGCCGCGATCTTGGTGATGTCTCCGGTCAGTTTGTAGGCACCAGCGGCGTCGCCGTTGCCCGTGGAAACGATGGTCACCTTGTCCACCTTGCTGAGCGGCTCGCTGAGGGCCCGCACCACTTCCGGCAGTCCGGTGATGAGTTTGTCGAGCACGGCGGCCTGGTTGTACTCCTGGAAGGCCTCCGCCTTGACGTTCATGGCCTTGGCTTCGGCTTCGCCCTTCTTGAAGATGATCTCGGCTTCGGCTTCACCCTGCGCGCGAATGGCAGAGGCGCGCCCTTCGGCTTCGGTGATCAATCGCTGACGCTCGGCGCTGGCCAGCGTTTCGATGCGCCGGCGCTCGACTTCCGCCTGCTTCAGCACGGTGGCGATGAGTTCGCGTTCGCGGCGCTCGATTTCCGCGTCCTGCACTTTCACCTGGGCCTCGCGCTCGACTTGCTGCACTTTCACTGATTCGGCAACGACCTGCTGCTGCATCACGTTGGTCTCGATTTCGTAGGCTTTGTCGGCGGTCGCCTGGGCCTTTTTGGTCATTTCGAGGTAGCTGGCTTTCTTGAGGTCCAGATCGCGTTCGGCCTCAGCTTGCTTTGCCAGCGAAGCTGTTTCCGCGGCGACGCGCTCCTGGTCGGCCTGTGCCTTGGCGACCGCCGCCGCGCGCTGGGACTCAGCCCGCTTGATGGCGATGTCGCGATCGGCTTCTGCTGCGGCTACTTCCGCATCGCGCTTGATGCGCGCGATATCGGGCCGGCCCATATTGGTGATGTATTCGTTCTTGTCGCGCACTTCCTTGAGAGTGAAGCTCACGACGTCGAGCCCCATCTTGTTCATGTCCGCGGCGCAGGTCGAACGCATGCGATCACCGACCATCTCGGGCTCTTTGACGATCTGCTCGACGGTGAGCTGGCCGATGATCCCGCGCAGGTGACCTTCCATCACCAGGCGGATCAAGCCTTCGCGCTGCTCCGGCCTCTTAGTCAGAAATTGTTCTGCTGCCGTACGAATCGATACGGGGTCGGACTTCACCTTCAACTGGGCCACCGCCTCGACGGTCACGGCAACTCCTTGGTTGGTGTAAAGGCTCTGCTGCGGAGCAACGTCAAAGGACATTAGCTCCAGCGAGAGCTCGCGGCACTGTTCCAGCATCGGAATGAGAATGGTGCCGCCATTCGTCACCGTTCTCGGACCGCGTATGCCATAAACGATGAGTGCTTCGTGCGGTCCCACTTTTCGCAACAATGTGGCGAAACCGGCCATCGCAAAAAGAATCGCGAGTACCAGCAGCCCGGCCACAACGGGAACCGAAAGACCAAACATAAAGACCTCCTTTTCCACCCTGCTCCGGACCGTTCCGATCGTTCATCAGTCCGAGAAATTCTCCTGAAGGTCAACTCGTAAAGTCTTCCCACTTCTTCACGTAGGCGATTCCGTTCTCGTAGCGGGTGATCGCGACTTCCGTGCCATTCGCAAGAGGCTTGCCATCCTCGCTCCGTGCTCCCAGGGCCTTACGCACGCCGCGTTGCTCGAAAGTCATTTCCCCGGTGCCATCCTCACGAATGGGCGAGCTGATCGTGCCCACCGTTCCCTCGACCCGGTAATCCCAATCCAGCATTTGGGCGTCGCTCACTTTCACAATTCGCGCCATGAACTTGAACACCACACCCGCGGCCAGCAGTCCCGAGATGATGGCGATGCCCAAGGCGACGATCGCCACCAGCCGCGAATGAGTTGAGACCAGGTAGCCAATCCCCCCAAACCAGGCGAGGAAGGTCATGATCGTCAGGGCATTGAACCACCCTAGGCCGCCCGCGGCATGCAACGCACCGCCTCCCGCCATTCCGCCGGTGTGATGTCCGCCTTGAAAGGGCCAGTGCAAGCGGGACGGCAGATGGACATGAGTCGCACCACCGAGAAACGACAGCACGCTGAGGGAGAAGCCCACAATGAAGCAGAGGAGATAAACATCAGTCCAGGTCATGGCACACCTCGAGCGCACTTTGTGCGCGAGCTGGAATTCGAGACGCAGGCCCTGTTAGTTGCTACCCCAACCCTCGTCGGGGTCGACGCCACTCAGTTACGGAGAGAAAGCGGACGGCGGATGATCGCTGCCCTGCTTTCCCCCGTTCTGATGATGGCCTGAATACAAGACTTCACCGAGGCGCTCGGCTAATTCGGGCGTCCGGAGAATCTCCGCCAGGAGCAAAATCGCCCGGCGTGAGTCTTCATGCTCGGCGACGGTCAGAAGTGCACGTTGCAGCACCGGATCCGCCGTGAACTGTTCGGCGCCGGCAAAGAGCCAGGAATCGACTTTCGCGTCGATGGCCCGCAATTCAGACTGCAGCCCGGGCGTATAACCTTCCGGGTCGTCCACCAGGAAACCTGGGTAAACGCGGAAGAATCGCGCCAGCAGCTCGCGCGTCGTATGTGTCAGGTGGGGCCGGGCGCCATTCTCGATCTGCGAGAGATACGCCTGGCTCAAACCGCGGCCGATCTCGGTCTTCATGGCCGTGGCCAATTCTTGCTGTGTCATCGAACGGCCCAGGCCGCGAAGCGAGCCTTCGACGGCGCGGAGGGAGCGGAGTTTGTCGCCAAGTTTCATAGAGGACTCACTTATTGCAATCTGCAAATATCATATTACGATACGCTATTTTGTCAAGGGGAAAATTAGACCTGTTTTCAACAACTTACACGCAATCTTTCGGATGGTTGCCTATTCTGGCTTGCGGAGGGATTGCAGATCGATTCCCAGTTGCTGGCACTTCTTATACAGGTGGCTGCGCTCGAGACCCAAGGCCCGCGCTACGTTGGTCATATGGAAGTTGCAGCGCCGCAGTTCGGCCAGCATCACTTCCCTTTCGAAAGCTTCCGCGCGCTCGGCCAGCGTGGCCCCCGAACTGCCCGCCGAAAAGGCTGATGGGCCGCCAGGCGGAGCGTCTGCAGGAGGAAGAACGAGGCGGACATCCGCAGCCGCCACGTTTTCGCCCAAGGCCAGCAAACTGAGACGTTCCACGACGTTGCGGAGTTCACGGACATTTCCGGGCCAGCCGTACTTACGCAATTCCCCGATGGCTTCTTCGG
>Ga0209161_10003648_pt1 | contig 12360 bp, 10 predicted proteins | sample GraSoiAngelo_155_FD_186169 | JGI IMG/M metagenome (GOLD analysis project Ga0209161, IMG submission 186169) | Grasslands soil microbial communities from the Angelo Coastal Reserve, California, USA - 14_1009_13_30cm (SPAdes) (version 2) | ecosystem: Environmental > Terrestrial > Soil > Grasslands...
TCGAACAGTGGAAATCGGTCGTCGATGCGAATCTCACCGGTGCCTTTCTCTGTACACAAGAGGCGATCAAGGTCATGAAGAACCAGCAGCCTCGGGGTGGACGGATAGTCAACAACGGTTCCATATCGGCCCACGCTCCGCGGCCGAACTCTGCTCCATACACCGCTACGAAACACGCGATCACGGGCCTGACCAGATCAACCTCGCTGGATGGCCGCAAGTACGACATCGCTTGCGGTCAGATTGATATCGGCAACGCCGCCACCGAGATGACGCAGGGCATGGTGAACGGCGTCCCCCAAGCGAATGGGGAGATCACGGTCGAGCCGCGAATCGAGCTCGAGCATGTTGCGCGGGCGGTCGTATACATGGCCAATCTCCCGCTCGATGCCAACGTTCAGTTCATGACCGTGATGGCGACGAAGATGCCGTTCATTGGACGGGGATAACATCCACGGCCGGGATGACGACACGTTGAGCAGGGCGATGCAAAGCCATCCCCTGACCGGAATCCGCGTGATCGAGGTCGCCAACTATATGGCCGGCCCGTTCTGCGCGATGCAGCTGGCCGACCTGGGCGCCGACGTGGTCAAAGTCGAGAATCCGGACGGTGGCGACACGGCTCGCGATTCGGCGCCTTTCCTGGACGGTGAATCATCGCCTTTTATTCGGTTGAATCGGAACAAGCGCTCCGTCGCGATGAACCTCAAGGCGCCCGAAGCAAAGCAGCTCTTCCGCCAGCTCGTCGAGGGCGCGGACATCGTGGTCGAGAACCTTCGGCCGGGAACGATGGGCGACCTGGAGCTCGATTACCCGCGGCTCTCGGCGCTCAACCCACGCCTGGTCTATGTCGCCGCCTCGGGCTGGGGCCAGACCGGTCCTTATTCTCAACTCGCAGGGCTGGACATCATGGCCCAGGCGATGAGCGGGCTGATGTCCATCACCGGCGAGCCCGACGGCAACCCGGTCAAAGTCGGCGTGCCCATCTGCGACCTGGTCTGCGCCCTTTATGGCACGATCGGCGCGCTCTCGGCGCTGCGCGTACGCGAGGAGACCGGCCGCGGCCAGTTCATCGACGTGTCGCTCTTCGAGTCCGGAGTATCGCTCGAGGTTTGGGAGGCAGGACGCTACTTTGCGACCGGTGAGATTCCAGGCCCACTGGGTTCGGCCCATCAGGCCGCGGCCCCGTATCAGGCGATCCGCGCGGCCGACGGCTTCTTCACTGTCGGCGCGACGACTCCACGTAACTGGCGGTCGTTCTGCGATGTGCTCGACCACCCGGAGTGGGTGAGCGAGGACCGTTTCAAGGACAACCCTTCGCGGCACGCGCGCCGGGATGTTCTGATCCCGATGATCGAACGGGTGACGTCGAGCCGGCCGCGGGCTCATTGGGTATCGCTGCTGCAGAAGGCGGGCGTGCCCTGCGCCGAGATCCAGACCTACGACCAGGTCTTCAACGACCCCCAGCTGCGGGCGCGCAACTTCTTCTGGAAGGGGCGGCATTCGAAGCTGGGCGACGTCGAGCAGATCGGCTCCCCGATCCATTTCTCGGAGACACCAGTGCGGCAGCAGCAGGCTGGCCCGGGGCTGGGGGAGCACACTTCGGAGGTGCTGCTCGCGCTCGGAAAGACAGACGTCGAGATCTCGGAACTCAAGGCCAAAGGGGTGCTGGGCGGCGCATGAGCGAGGAGGATGCGGCGGAACAGGTCGAGCCGGAGCTGCTCGAAGAGCGGCGCGGGGACTCGGGTGAGATCGTCTGGCTGACCCTGAACCGCCCGCGAGCGCGCAACGCGCTCACGTTCGCGATGTACGAGCGGATCGGTGAGGTCTGCCTCGAGGTCAACGCCGATCCGACGGTCCGGACCGTAGTGTTCACAGGCGCCGGTGGACGCGCGTTTGCCGCCGGCACCGACATCTCGCAGTTCCGCGCCTTCGACAAGGAGGAAGACGCACTCGCCTACGAGGAGCGGATGGACCGTGTGCTGGGTGCGCTGGAAAGCGTGCGAGTGCCGACGATCGCAGCCATCGCGGGGGCTTGCACCGGCGGTGGCGCCGGCATCGCGTGCGCATGTGACCTTCGCATCTGCACGCCGTCGCTGAAATTCGGTTTCCCGATGGCGCGGACGCTTGGGAACACGCTCTCGATGGCAAACTTCGCGCGACTGACGATGTTGATCGGCGCCGCCCGCGCAAAGGACCTGATCTTCATGGCTCGGCTCGTGGGCGCCGGCGAGGCGGCGGCGATCGGGCTGGCAAACGAGGTGGTCCCATCCGAAGAAGCGCTGGAGGCGCGGGTCTTGGAGATCTGCACCACGCTCTCCACAAATGCACCCCTGACGCTGGAGACCGCGAAGGAGGCGCTTCGCCGTATCCGAGTGCAGATGACGCCGCGGGACGGGGGTTCGGACCTGCTTATCAAGGCCTACATGAGCGACGACTTCCGGGAGGGGATCGAAGCGTTCTTCGCCAAGCGCCCGGCACGGTGGAAGGGCCGCTAAAGCCTGGGCCTCCCGGCGTGTGGAGCTGGTCCCGATCGTCAAACCGTTTGCGGTTACCCGATACCAAGGAGAGCGTTCGTACCGCAACGCCGGTGGTAAACGGTGATATCTGGTGGCATTCGGCGACACCGAACGAATTCAGCCTCCATCAAACTCAGGGCGGTTCACGGTGGCACCAACTGAGCTACGTGAATCTTCGAAGATCCGCTTTAGTACCGCAACGCCGATGGCAAACGGAGATAGTTGGCGGCACTCGGCGGGACTCAATGAACTAGGACCGTTATTTCCGAACGGGGCGTCATCGATCTGTTAACCGCAAGGTTCGGGGTTCGAGTCCCCGTCCCGGAGCCATTCCTGAATTCGAAATGGCTGGCGTTGTCAAGCTTTGATTGACTGCCATACAGCGACCGTACAGCAACGCGTAGCGAATCCTGACCATCGTCTAGGGCCTTATCGGGTCATAACCGAATTCAGCGTGACGGTGTGCACGCCGACAGCAAGACTTTCTTGCGGTGCAGAACCGCAAGGTGTTGCGCTTACCAGAGTTGTGGGCAGGGCGACGACTCACCCTGCCCCAGGCTTTTGTGCTACGGAACCGCCGGAGCTACTCCTGCGGGCCGTGTGCGGCGCCACCAGCTGTACGCGATCAGGACGATTCCGACGGCGATCCAGATCGCGCCGAGCGTGAGTGATCCCGGCCCGGCGCTCCACCCGGCGTATGCCAGCACGACGACTGCGGCAACCGGCAGCAGTGCATAGGCGATGGCGTACGGCGAACGCCGCATGAGGATGATGAAAGCGATCGCGGCTGAGCAGTAGGACAGGACCCACAGCAGACTGACCGAGTTGATGTAGAAGAGCAGGTTCGATCCGACTATCGCGATCATCAGCCATGCCACGCCGAGCACCAGCAGCGTGGTGACCCATGGAGTCTTCCAGTCGGAATGGACTCTGGCGAAGAAGTCGGGCAGATGGCCTTCTTTTGCCATGCGGTACGAGATTCGCGCCGCGGCCTGGAGGCTCATCTGAAGATTCGCGAACGAGGACGTGATGACGACGATGACCGCGATCAGGCTCCACGGGTAGCTCAGGTACTGATCTGTTATGTAGCTCAGTGCCACGCCCTGGTACTTCTCCGGCGGGTTGGCGGCGGCCTCCCAGCCGACTGCATACTGCCAGCCGATGGCGGCGATGCTATAGATGACAAGCTCCAGGGTCAGCGTGAGGAGCAGCGCCTTCTGCACTGTCAAAACAGGTCTCCGCGCCTCCTCGATCAGCTGGATCGCCGAGTCGAAGTTCGCCAGCAACCAGATCCCAAGCAGGACGCCCGACAGGACGCCAAGCCAGGGTGAGGGAGCATTGGCCGGGTTGTACATACCGAGGAAGGAGACGCCCGCGTGGTGCGGACTGACAATGCCTAGTAAGCCGGTCCCGACAATCACCGAGCACTCAATGATCAGAAAGATCGTTCCGGTGAAAATTGTCCATCTGACGCCACGAATCCCGATAGCCGCGTAAATCAGTACGACAACGGCCGCGATCCATTTGACATCGATGTTCGCTAGCGCGGGGAAGAGGACCTGCAAGTACTGGCTGCCGGTTACTGCCGTGAGCGGCACGATCATGGTGCAGGCCACTGTGTAGACCCAACCGATGAGGCTCCCCGCCTGAGGGTGGATCAGCTTTTCGGTGAACGTGAAAACTCCGCCGGCTGACGGATATCGCCTGACGAGCGCGATGAAACAGAAGCAGAGAACGAGCATCGGGAAGATAAATGTGAAGAGGATCGTGAGGGGGGTTGCCGTGCCCGAGACCGCGTACATCAGCGGAATGGTCGTCGCGGCGATCCACGCTGGCGCGTTGAAGCCAAGCGCCGCAACGGTGACGCCCAGCACGCCAAGAGAATTCTTCCGGAGGTCGGTGGCGACCGATTCCTCCTGGCCGGTGCCAAAGATGGCTGTCGATTCGCTGGCCTTCATCCGCTTCCCCTCCTAGTACTGATTGACCCGCAGCCAGTCCGCGTATTCAGGTATCCGCTGACGAAGTGGCTTCGTCGGCTCGAAACCCAGATCGGTCCGTGCCCTGCTGATATCGAACCTGGGCTGCTGGTACAGGTCCCAATCACCAGGGCCGAACCGGAAGTCGGCGTCAGGAAACAACTCCTTGACCATGTCGCCGACCTGTTGATAGGTGTGCTCTTCGTCGCCCGTGACGTTGTAGACGTCATGCGCCGGCGCATCCTTGTTGGCCGCGAGAATGCAAGCGTCGGCGACGTCGTAGACCCAGACGTAATGAAAACGCTGGTCGCGCCCTTGCGCGGTGTGCCATGGTTTGCTGTCGATGGCCGCTCTCAGCAGTTCGCGGAGATAGCACTGCATCTTCTGCCGAGGCCCGTAGATCCAGCCAACCCGAAGCGAGATCGTGGTCAGCCCGTAGAACCTCCCGTACAACCTCGTTAGATGCTCGGTGGAAACCTTGGTTGCGCCGTAGATGTCTCCAGGAACGGGCAGCGCGTCTTCGCGTAATGGTCCAGGATCGGGTTGCGGTCCGTAGGCCGCCTCGGAACTGAGATTGACAAAATGCTTCACCGAGCACAGTCGCGTGGCTTCGAGCACGGTCGTCGTGCCAACGATGTTCGATAAAACCGTCGTGTACGGCATGGCCTGTGAGTAGCCCGGATGCGACATCGCAGCGGTGTGGATGATTCGTTCGACGCCATGGGTCCCGATCGCCGACTGGAGTCGCCCAAGATCGAGCAACTCACCCTGGACGAAGACATGGTCGGGATCGGTGCTGTGCCCTTCTCGGCGGTTGTAGTCGACGACTTTCTCACCGCGCTCGCGTAGCCGCTCGACGAGGGCTTGGCCCAGGAACCCGAGTCCGCCGGTGACCATCGTCGTCACGGAGTGGCCACCTCGACCAGCCGCTTTCCGTCGCCCGACATGCCGCGGATCGCGCGCTCGCCGGCTGCCGAGACGTGTCCTTCCATGAGCCGACTGAATTCCATCGCGTTCTTCGACTTCAGCGCCTGCAGGAGCTGCTCGTGCTGAACGACGACGTCGGCCGGATCGTCGTACATGAGGTTGATCGCGATCGACTCCCGGATCTGAAGCCGCAAACTTCGCAGGATCCTGATCAACCGGCCGTTGTTGGAAGCCTCTCCGATCATCTCGTGGAATGTCATGTCGAGTGCCGCCATGCGGCGCATGTCGCGACGGCGCGCGGCTGACCGCATGCTTTCGACGGTTGCGCCGAGACGCTGAATCGCGGACGGCGTGGCCGACCGAACTGCCAGCCTGGCGGCCAGCGCCTCGAGGGTCGCCCGCAGCGCGTACAGCTCGATCAGATCATCTCGAGTAAGGCTTGTGACTCGGAAGCCGCGATGAGGCTCTCCGACCACCAGCCCCTCGAGCGCCAGCCGCCGCAGGGCTTCACGAATGGGTGAACGGCTCACGTTCAGCTGGGCAGCAAGTCGCAGCTCGATCAACCGCTCACCCGGTTTGAGCTGGCCGGAGAGGATCGCATCGGCGATTGCGCCACGGACCCTGTCCGCCATCAAACGGTCCCCGGCGAGCGGCGCGAGCACCCCCCTGCTCACGGTCTCGGACGATAGCACTTTGGATACAAAGCGCAAGTCCGGGCGAATTGTGGCAGGCTATAGTCGCGGCAGGCCTCGTTCTCGAGAGGGGAGTTCCCCGGCCGGTCGGCCTGGGGCGGGAGGCGCTCATGAAGGACGATAGGACCCAGGTTCATCCCGCCTTGATCCGTCGCGGGGAGGGCGTCTGTGCCGACGGCCGTTTCGAGATGCCGACCCGGGTTCTGTTCGGCAGGCACGTGGCCGATCAGGTCGGTGACGCCGCGCGTGAGCTAGGTGGAACTCGCGCGATGGTGGTGACCGATCCCGGTCTTCGCCAGCTCGGACTGGTAAACGCGATGGTCGAACACCTGAGAGAGGCAGGGATCGATGCCATGGTCTTCGACCACGTCCAGCCGAACCCGCGCGATGTGCACTGCATCGAGGCCGCCGAGCTGGCGCGGGAGGCGGGCGTCGACATCTTCGTCGGCCTCGGCGGCGGCTCGGCGATCGACACCGCGAAATGCGCGGCGATCCTGCTGACCAATGGCGGCCACCCTCGCGATTGGGAGGACTTCGGCGCTCTCGCTGCGACTCCGGCTTCGGTGGTCGCGATTCCGACCACAGCCGGAACTGGGAGCGAGGTGTCGCCGTCGGCGATCATCACGGATACGGTCCGGCTCAAGAAGATGAACCTCTTCGACCCGCGTATCTGCCCGCGAGTCGCGCTCGTCGACCCGGACCTCACCTTCTCGATGCCCTCCGCCTTGACCGCCGCCACCGGGATGGACGCAGTCAGCCACGCCATCGATTCACTGCACTGCAGGCTGGCCACGCCGGCTTCGGACGCCATGGCTCTTGAGGGGGCGCGCCTGATCGCCAGATACTTGCTGCGGGCCTACCATGAGCCGGCGGACGTCGAAGCGCGCTGCGGGATGGCCCAGGCAAGCCTCGTCGCGGGCATGGCTGTGGCTGTCACCGACGTCTCCGGATGTCACTGTCTCGCCGAGGCGATCGGCGCCGTCTACGACCATCCGCACGGCGTCTGCTGCGCGGTGACCCTGCCGCTGATCATGGACCACAACCGGGAGGTCAGCCAGGAAAAGTACGCGCGCCTGGCTGGAGCCTTCGGCATTGACGGGCACGGTCTTTCACAAGCCGACCTCGCCAGTCAGGCGATTCAATTCGTGCGAGGACTCAACAGTGAGCTCGGTATCCCGACCCTTCCCGAGTTGATCCGTGAAGCAGATCTCGACGTTCTCGCTGAGAAGGCGAACGCGAACACGAGCCGGCCGTCCAATCCCAGGGATGTTGACGAGGCCGGCTTTCGCGCCATGTTCGCTCAGGCCCTTTCGGCATGAGAGGCAGGCGTCCTTGACACCGCAGGATGCCGGTGATAGAAAGCCCGTGGTCGAAGACGCCACTAGGGTTCCGCCGGCGCGGCGGCCGGGACAGGTCCAAGAGTGGCGAGCACGACAACGTGCCGCACGGCGGGAGAAAAGCCCGGGAGACTTCGCCTCAGGGAGGAGGTGTTCGATTCCGGTGGCCCGCTCGACTTCGCATCTCACGCGGTGAGCGCGGGCGCTGCGCTCGATCCAGATGAGTTGCTCGCCGTGGCGGAGGACCTGGTCGATAGCTCGGCTCAGCGTGGCGTCACCCTTCGAATCCTTGGTTCCCTGGGCATCCGGCGCCATATGCAGGGGTCTGGGCCGCTGCTCGATTTGCTCGAACGCGTTCCGACGCGCGACATCGACTTCATGGGCTATTCCCGCGATGTCAAGGAAGCCGACCGAATGTTTAGTTCGCTCGGCTATACAGTCGATGCCGCGCTGGCGCACAGCCTCGAATACGACGTCAGGCGGCGGATTTACCACAAAGCCAATGACCAGTTAATGGCCGAGATCTTCCTTGACGAGCTGCGAATGGCCCACACGCTGGATTTCCGCGGCCGGCTCGAGCTCGATTCGCCCACAATCACGCTGATCGATTTGCTCCTGAGCAAGCTTCAGATTCAGCAGATCACAGAGAAAGACCTCAAGGACTTGATCGCGCTGCTCGCAAGCCACGAGCTGGGCAGCGGTGACCCTGAGCGGATCGATGTGATCCACATGCTGCGCCTTACGAGTGGCGACTGGGGTCTCGATCAGACGGCGACCACGAACCTCGGGATTGTCAAGGAGTGGCTCGGGCGTTTCGACGTAATCGCTCCCTCGGTACGGACGGAGACCACGGGCAAGATCGAGGAGATGATCCGGCGCATGAAAGCGGCTCCGAAAAGCCTGCGCTGGAAGATGCGCAGCGTCGTCGGCACCCGCGTTCGTTGGTACGAGGAGGTCGGAGAGGTCCACCGATGACAGCAGGCAGGCTCGCGGACAAGGTGGTCGTCATCACCGGCGGGACGTCCGGCATCGGACGAAGCTCGAGCCACCTGTTCGGTCAGGAAGGAGCCAGGGTGGTGGTCGGGGCGCGCAATGAGGCCGCGGGCGAACAGGTCGTGGGGCAGATCAACGCGAAAGGAGGCGACGCCTTGTTCGTCAAGACCGATGTCGCGCATCCGGACGAGGTCCAGCACCTCGTCGACACCGCGATGGACCGCTTCGGGCGGATCGACGTCCTCTACGGCAACTCCGGCATCTTTCCGGCAGGCTCCGCCCCTGACACCACAATCGAGATGTGGCGCGAGTGCATCGACGTCAACCTCGGCGGTCAGTTCTATCTGGCGAAGTACGGCATCCCGGCGCTCATCGAGTCAGGAGGAAACGCGATCATCTTCACAGCTTCGGAATTGGGCACGGTCGGGATGACCGAGGCGGTGGCGTTATGGCATACGCGTGAACTGCCTGGCGCCTGGGCCGGTCGAAACGCCGCTGCTGCGGGACTGGATCAACGCATCGCCGCAGCCAGCCGAGACCGAAGAGGCCCAAACCAGGCCCGTCCTGCTCAAACGCTTTGGCCGGGCCGATGAGATCGCCGAAGTCGCGCTCTTCCTGGCGTCTGACGCTGCTTCCTTCATGACCGGATCCGTGGTCGTCGTCGACGGCGGCGCCACGGCGTGGTACGGACTGTGAGTCGGCGAAAGACATGCGCATTTACTACGCCTCCGACATCCACGGATCGCGGAAGTGTTGGCTCAAATTCCTGGCCACACCGAAGTACTACGGCGCCGACGTCATCGTGGTCGGCGGCGACATCACCGGCAAGTTCATCACGCCGATCATCCGTCGCAATGGCCATGCAGAGGCGACCTTCCTGGGCATCAAGCGGAAGCTCAAGAGCGAGCAGGACATCGCGAAGCTCAGTGAGCTCATCGCTAACGCGGGCCAGTATTCGGTGGAAATGTCACCAGACGAAGAGCAGACATACGCCCGCGATCAGGCTCAAGTTGACGCACTGTTTCAGCGCGTGATCTGTGAGAGGGTCGAGGAGTGGGGCCGGCTCGCGGACGAGCGACTGGCCGGTCAGCGCGTTCGCTGCTTTGTCTCGCCAGGCAACGATGATTCGTATAACGTCGACCAGGCCCTGGCGAAGTCAAAAGTCATCGAAGTGCACGACGGCCGGGTCGTCGACCTCGGAGACGGCTTCTCGATGTTCGGGTTGGGCTACTCGAACATCACGCCATGGAACTGCCCGCGTGACATCTCAGAGGAGGAGCTTGCCGCAAAGATCGATGTCCTGGCGAGGCAGATCGAGCGAATGGACCGCGCCATCTTCGACATACACGTGCCGCCTTACGACACCGGAATCGACTCCGCCCCAGAGCTCACCTCCGACATGACCGTCGTCTCAGATTCGCTCGGGGCACCGATCATGGTGGCGGTCGGAAGCACTGCGGTGCGCGAGGCGATCCTCAAGTACCAGCCGATGCTGTCCATGCATGGACACATCCACGAGTCGAGCGGGGTCCGGAAGCTCGGCGCGACCACGATCGTCAATCCGGGCAGCGAATACGCGGAGGGAATCCTGAGGGGAGTGCTGATCGACCTCGATCCGCGCGAGGGGCTGATCAGCGCCAACATGGTCACAGGCTAGAAGGAGAATCAAGATGGCGGCTTCTGCGACAGGGGTAGCAAGGGGTGTCTTCACGAGGACGAGCTCAGGCCTTGTCAGGACGGTGGGCACCACCGACACGTTCTTCTACTGCCTCATCCAGCTCGCGATTACCTTCGTCCTGTACAACATCGCGTTCTGGTTCATCTACCCGGGCGCCTCGATGGAGTTGGCCTCCGCCTTTGCGCTGGTGGCGGCCGTCCTCGAAGGCATCACCTATGGCCTCTTCGGCTCGATCTATCCGCGATCCGGCGGTGAGTACGTGCCGCTCTCGCGGGCGGTGCACCCTCTGGTCGGCTTCGTGGCGAGCTTTAGCCAGACGTTCTGGCAGACGTTCGTCACCGGGGTCATCGTGGCCGGGGCGTGCACCCTAGGGTGGGGCCCGATGCTGACCATGCTCGGCCTGCAGACGGGGAACGAGACCCTGACCAACATCGGGCTTTGGTTTGACAGCCCGACCGGTTGGTTTGTGTTCGGCACGATCGCGATCGTCCTTTTCATGTACATGCTGTATCGCGGGATGCGGGTGTATTTCTCGGTCCAGCGCTGGTTGTTCACCATCGCGTTGGGCGCCTACGTCGTTTTCATCCTGGTCATGATCCTCGGCAGCGTGGGCGTCTTCAATTTCGAGGCCAACTTCGACAAGTACGCAGGAGCCGGCGCCTACGCGAGCCTGCTCAAGGACGGCGCCGCTGCCACAGACCTCAACCCGCCGTTCAGCGGCACCCAGACCCTGTACTACACGATCTGGCCCGCGTACCTGTTCCTATTTGCGGTCCTCTCGCTCGCCTTCAGCGGGGAGATCAAGAACGTGAAGCGAGGCCAGCTGATCGCCATCCCGGTGGCGCAGATCGTCGGAGGCGTGCTCGTGATCTTGACCTCCTTCTTCGCGCGAACCTCCGTGGGTTCGGACACGCTGCTTGCCGCGGGCGCGGTCGGCGCCGATAAGTTCCCGCTGCACTACTCGTGGCTGACGATGCTCGCCTCGGTGATGGCCGACAACGTCCTCTTGACGATCATCATCAATCTGTCCGTAGTCATCCTTACGACCTACGTCGCCGCATCGACTGCGATCTACGCGACCCGCGGCGTGCTGGCGTGGGGCATCGACGGGATGGCGCCTGCCAAGGCGGGCGAAGTCTCCGACCGGTATCACTCGCCGACGTATGCGATCCTCACGGTCACCGTGCTGGCCATCGGTGTGCTCGCAATCTACTCGTTCACCGACTGGTTCAAGTGGATCGCAGCGCTGGCCCCGATGAGCATGGTTTTCCTGTTCACGACTTTCGTCGCGGCTTTGTTCCCGTTCTTCAAGCGCGAGGCGTACGAGGCCTCGCCGGCGAAGATCGAGATCTTTGGCGTCCCGCTGATGACGATCACCGGGCTCCTCGGCAGCGCGATGATGGCCTACATGGTCTACCGGGCGGTCGTTGATGAGAACTTCGGTCCGACCACGCCCATTACGCGGATCACCATGATCGGAATCTTCGTCCTCGGCGCGATCTGGTACTTCGTCGCGCGATACATCCGCCAGCGCCAGGGGGTCAACGTCGCCGCCCGTTTCCAGGAGATTCCGATCGAGTAGATATGTCGCCGATGTACGAGCCGCCCGACGCTCTCGAAGCGCCGCGATTCACCGGGCCGCGGACGTACGCCCGCCTGCCGTACGTCAAAAGTCTCGAGGGCGTCGACTGCGCGGTCTTCGGCATGCCGTGGGACGGCGGCGCGTCGTTTCGTCCGGGCGCCCGCTTCGGGCCTGAAGGGATCAGATCGGCCTCCGGGATGATCCGAACCTACAACGAAGGTATCGGCGTGCAGGTGTTCGGCGCCCTGTCGGTGATCGACTTCGGCGACGCGCCGACCGTTCCCGGCTACATCGAAGACACGCTCGGCCGCATCACAGAGTTCGTGCGGCCGATCGCGGCGGCAGGCGTCACGCCTATCGGCATGGGTGGCGATCACTCCGTCACCCTCGCCGAGCTGCGAGCCTTGGCGGCGGTCCACGGGCCGCTGGGGCTCGTCCACCTTGATGCCCACACCGATCTCTGGCGCAGCTACTTCGGCCGCCCTTACTCCCATGGCACGATGTTCCGCCGGGCTATCGAGGAAGGCATCATCGAAGCGGCACGTGTCATTCAGGCGGGCATGCACGGGCCGCTCTACGAGGAAGCCGACTTGGCCATTCCCGCTGAGCTTGGTGTGGAGATGATCCCGTGGAGGGCACTGGCTTCGCTGACCCCC
>Ga0209161_10003649_pt1 | contig 12360 bp, 11 predicted proteins | sample GraSoiAngelo_155_FD_186169 | JGI IMG/M metagenome (GOLD analysis project Ga0209161, IMG submission 186169) | Grasslands soil microbial communities from the Angelo Coastal Reserve, California, USA - 14_1009_13_30cm (SPAdes) (version 2) | ecosystem: Environmental > Terrestrial > Soil > Grasslands...
TGCGCTTCATCGCCAGGCAGGAACCGTAGTCGGCCTTACCGTCACCGTTCAGGTCTTTGCCCTGGAAATGCTGCGCGATGCTGATGTAGTCGTCCCAGGTATGCGGCGGCTGCAGGCCGTCCTTCTGGAGAAGGTCCGTCCGGTAGTAGACCATCTGAAAGTCGCCGTCGAGCGGGATCGTGTAGATGTGCCCCTTGAAGCTGGCGCTGAAATCGCGGAAGAACGGCGCTATGTCGCTCCACTGCAGGGCGGAGTCGCTCTGGATGCGGCTGCCGAGGTCCTCGAGGTAGCCAGAGGGCACGTAGTCGCCCATCCACTGCGGGTCGAAGACCGTCGCGTCGTACGAGTTCGTCTTGGTCGCAAAGTCGGTCAGGAGCTTCTGATAGAAGTCGGAGAAGGGAACGGTGATGACCTCGATCTTTGCGCCGGTCAGCTTCTCGAAGTCAGGCCCGCGCCGCTGCAGCGGCTCGGCGATCTGCGGCCCGGTGAAAGTCAAGACGCGGACGGTGACGCCGCTGAACTTGTTGTTCGAGGAAGTGTTCGACGTTCCGTTCGAACAGGCCGCAATGACGGCTGCGGCCAGTGCAAGGACAAGGGCTCTCGCCAGCTGTCGGCTCATCTGCTCATTTCCCCTATCAATCTGAGTGGGCCGGGTGGCCGGAAATGCCACGAATATGGGATGTTTAGCTCGTTATCGCTGGTTTGTCAAGCTCCAAATCAGCTGTTTAGCCCCTAGTCATCCGATGTCTCGGCCTGCAGGCGCCTGCAAGACGAAGCGCTCGAGGACGCGGTGGAAGACCCCCACTAGCACCGCCAGTGGGGCCAGCGACACCATCAGCGCGGCGGCCGCCGTCGGCCAGTCGAGCTCGCGCTCGAAGGTGAAGAAATCGCTGAGCGCGACGGGCACGGTCTTGACCTCGCCCGACGTCAGTAGCAGCGGCACCAGGAGCATGTTCCAGTCGAGGACGAACATCACCACCAGCGTGGCCGCAACGCTCGGCGCGATGAGCGGCAGGACCACCCGGCCGAGAATGCGCAAGACGCCTGCACCATCGATGAGCGCAGCCTCCTCCCACTCGGTGGGCAGCTGCGCCACCGCGCCGTGCAGGACGAAGACTGCAAGCGGCGCCGTCACCGCCGCCTCGGCGAGGGTGACGCCCGCGAAAGTGTCGATCAGGTGCACCCGACGCGAGAGGTCGGCGAGGGGGATCACGTACGCCATCACCGGCAGGCTGGCGAGGACAAGGAACCCTTGCGTCACTGTCCGGCCACCACGGAATCGGGAACGTGCGAGCGCGAAGGCCGATGGAATCGCAACGGCCACGGTGAGGCAGGCCGCCACGATCGCGGCGACGGTGCTCGTCGCGAGCTCCTGCCAGAACGTCGGTTCCGCGACACCTATCTCGGCGATGTGGTCGAGCGTCGGCGGCCCTGTCCACGACGGGGGCCGCGTGCTGTCGTCTGGCAGCACGCCGACGGCGGCCAGGCCCGTCCAGGCGAGCGGCAGCAAGAACGCCCCGGTTACGGCAGCGACCGCGATAAGGCGCGGCGCTCTCACCGCGACCATCTCCCCGAGAGCCGGATGTAGGCCGCGCCGACAACGGCCACGCCCGCGGCGATCAGCCAGGCCGAAGCCGCTCCGGCCGGCCAATCGTTGGTGACGAAAGCGCGGTCGTAGCTGTAGAGCGCGGGCGTCAGGGTTGCGGTCCCGGGCCCGCCGCCCGTGAGGATGAGGATGGTGTCGAACGCGCCCAGGGACTGGCCCGTGAGCAGCATCCCCACCGTCAGCATCAATGGCGCGACCTCAGGAAGAGCCACCTTGACGATCCGCTGGAACCAGGACGTGCCCGCGAGCGTCGCCTGCTCCCAGCGCTCTTCGGGGATGGCCACCAGCCCCGGCAACACCAGAAAGGTGACGAACGGCGCCACGCGCCAGACCTCGATCGCGATCGTGGACGCCAGCGCGAGGCGCACGTCGCCGATCGGCGATCCCAACTCGGGTCGGCCAAGCCAACCCAGGACGAAGTTGACGACGCCGGTGGCGCCGCTAAACAGGTAGTGCCACATGACCCCAGTGGCGATCGGGCTCACGAGCCACGGCAAGAGAAGAAGCCCACGCCACCACGAGCGCCCTCGGATGGGACGCCGCAGTAGGTAGGCGATGCCAAATCCGAGAGCAAGCTCCAGCGGCACTGCGACCAGCGTGAAGATCGCCACGTTCCGCACCGCCTCGGCGAACTGGGGGTCGTGGAGGACGTCGCTGTAGTTCTGCCAGCGCGCGAACGCGACGGACGTCGTCAGCGGCGTGTACGTGGTCAGGGTCGCGGTCAGACCAACGAGGGCCGGGACGACGAGCCAGCCGCCGAGCAGGATCACGAGCGGAGCGAAGAGGAGAAGGCGGTCGCGGCGCGTGAGCCGCACTATCTGGCGCCAGACACTCCGCCGTCGATTATCAGGCCCGCCGCCATCATGAACCGCGACTCGTCTGAGGCGAGAAAGAGAGCCGCGGCGGCGACATCCTCGGGCCGGCCAAGATCATTGCTCAGCTGCCGCTTGCGGATCGCGGCCATCCCCTCCTCCGGGTCGCTGTACGACTCCTTCAGATAGCGCTCCACGAAGGGCGTGAGGATGGTGCCTGGCAGCAGGGCGTTGACGCGGATGCCGTGTGGCGCTAGGTCGACCTGCATCGACTTCGTCATCGCGAAGACCGCGCCCTTGGACGCCGCGTAGGAGACCCGACGGGCGAGGCCGATCTCGGCTATGCACGACGACATGTTGATGATCGAGCCGGTCCGTCGCTCCATCATGTGCGGCACCACGGCCCGGGTCATCAGGTAGACGCCGCGCACGTTGACGGTCATCACCCGGTCGAAGAGCTCGGGCTCGGTCTCGAGGACGTCGCCCACGCCGGCGATTCCGGCGTTGTTGAAGAGCACGTCGATCCGGCCGAATTGCTTGACTACCCGCTCCGCGAGGTCGGCAGTGTCCCGCGGGCTTGTCACGTCGACCCGCTCCGCGACCGCCGCGTCGCCGATCCCGGCCACAGTCTCTCGGGCCGCGTCGAGATCAATGTCGGCGACGACGACCCGGGCGCCCTCCTGGGCGAACAGGCGGGCGCTCGCCTGGCCGATCCCTGATCCCGCGCCCGTGATCAGGCACACTTTGGCGTCGAGCCGGTTCCCCATCCCGGTTGTTAGCTATATGCTGAAGCTCCGATGTTTGTCAACCATTTCGGCCTAAATTGGTCCTTTGAAGGGCTGAGTAGCCTGTGAACGTCCGATCTATCCGCCGGCCTGAGCGCGCGCCGCGTTTGACCGAGGGAGCGATCGACAAGATCCGGGAGCGGATCGTGTCGGGCGCGTGGGGCCCGGGCGACAGGCTGCCCAAGGAAAGCGAGCTCGCCGCCGAGCTTGGGCTTTCGCGCAACTCCCTGCGTGAGGCGGTGCGCGCGCTCTCCCAGTTGCGCGTCCTCGAGGTCAGGCAAGGCGATGGGACCTATGTGAGCAGCCTCGAGCCCGACCTCCTGCTCGAGAGCACCCACTTCATCAGCCACCTGCTCCTCGGCGACACCGAGATCGAGCTCTACGAGGTCCGGCGCATCCTCGAGGCGGCGGCCGCCGCGCTTGCCGCAGGCCGCATCGACGTCCAGGAGAAGGTGGAGCTGGCACAAATCCTGGAGCGCATGGGCGAGGCCAAGAACGTCGAGGAGCTGGTCGAGTCCGACGTCGCGTTTCACGCCGTGGTCGCCAGGGCCGCGGGCAACGCTGTCCTCACATCGCTCCTGGCCAGCCTTGCAACCCGCACCATGCGCGCCCGCCTGTGGCACGGGCGCGAGGCCGACGGGGCACTCGACGAGACGCGCGACGAGCACCGGCGGATCTACGAAGCGATCATGGCCGGCGATCCCGACCTCGCCCGCGCTGCCGCCGCCTCGCACATCGCCAGCAGTGAGCGCTGGCTGAAGGGCCGGCTCGCAATGGGACGGTCGGCCTGATGGCGAGCAAGCTGACCTGGACGGGACTTACTGGATGCAAGTCGGTCTCCACACCCGACTGAAGCGCGGCGCTGAGGAACGCTACGAGGAGTACCACCGCGCGGTTTGGCCACAGGTGCTCGAGGCGATCAAACGCAATGGCATCACGCGCTACTTCATTTTTCGGGACGGTCTGGACCTCTTTCACTTCATCGAGTGCGAGGACTACGACCGTGCGATCGCGGAGATCGCGAACGATCCGACAAGCATGCAATGGGAAGCGGAGATCGCGACGATGATGGCCGTGACGCATGACTTCAGCAGCGAGGGCAGCGACCGCATGCGCAAGATCTGGGAACTCTGAAACAGGTCGAGCTCGGCACGACCCCGTTGCAGGTCACGCGGCTTGGCCTGGGCACCGCACCCCTGGGCGGGCTGTTCGAGGCGGTTGCCGACGACGAGGCGCACCGGGTGGTGGAGGCCGCCTGGAAGGCGGGCATCCGCTTCTTCGACACCGCCCCCCTCTACGGCCACGGCCTCGCCGAGCTGCGACTGGGCGCGGTGCTGAGTTCGAAGCCGCGCGACGAGTTCGTGCTCGCGACGAAAGTAGGCAGGCTCCTGCGGGCGGGCGCGCCGCCCGAGCCTGGGCAGGCATACAAGGGCGTGCCGCAGGTCAATCCGGTGTTCGATTTCTCCTACGACGGTGTGATGCGCTCGGTGGAGGAGAGCATGAGCCGGCTTGGTTTGGACCGCATCGATATCCTCCAAATCCATGACTCAGACGATCACTTCGAGGAAGCTTTGACCGGCGCCTACCGGGCGCTCGACCGGCTGCGCAGCGAAGGTTCGATCCGAGCCGTGGGCGCCGGTATGAACCAATCAGAGATGCTGGTCCGTTTCGCGCGCGAGGCTGACTTCGACTGTTTCTTGCTGGCCGGACGCTACACGCTCCTCGACCGTTCTGGCGCCATCGAGCTGCTGCCGCTGTGCGCCGAGCGGCGGATCGCAATCATCGCGGGCGGCGTGTTCAACAGCGGCATCCTGGCCGACCCGCGGCCGGGCGCAACCTTCAACTACACGACGGCCCCGCCTGAGCTGGTGCGCCGCGCGGAAGAACTGAAAGCGGTCTGCGATCGCCTCGGCGTCGATCTGAAGGCGGCGGCGATCCAGTTTCCGCTCCGTCACGCGGCGGTCGCAACCGTGCTGACCGGGTGCCGGTCGGTGGCGGAGGTCGAAGAGAACGTCCGAGCCTTCCAGGCCGACATCCCCGACGAGCTGTGGCCATTGCTCGACGCATGATCGTCGACGCCCACCACCACTTCTGGGACCCGTCTCGCCGCGACTACCCGTGGATGGGCGACGAGCTGGCCGCGATCCGGCGGCCCTTCGGCCCCAACGACCTGCGGCCCCTGCTGGCCGACAACGGCGTCGAGAAGACGATCTTGGTCCAGACCGTTTCCAGCCTCGAGGAGACGCGCGAGTTCCTGGAGACCGCCGCTGCCTACGAGTTCGTCGGCGGAGTCGTGGGATGGGTGGATCTCACCTCGCCCGCGGTGGAGGAGACAATCGCGTCACTGGTCAGCGACCTGCTGGTCGGGATCCGCCATCAGGTCCACGACGAACCTGACGCCCGCTGGCTGCTCCGCGATGACGCCCAGCGGGGCATCGCGGCGGTGGGCGACGCCGGCTTGGTCTACGACCTGCTCGTGCGGACGCGAGAGCTGCCCGCCGCCCTCGAAACCGTACGCCGCCACCGCGGGACGTCCTTCGTCATCGACCACGCGGCCAAGCCGCGCATCGCCGGCGGCTCGTGGGACGCCGGCTGGGAGAAGGCGCTGGAGCCGTTCGGCGACAAGCCCAACGTGGCCTGCAAGCTTTCCGGCCTCGTCACCGAAGCGGACTGGAAATCGTGGACGCCCGAGCAGCTCGCGCCCTACGTGCAACGCGTGCTCGACTGGTTCGGCCCCGAGCGCTGCATGTTCGGATCCGACTGGCCCGTATGCCTGCTCGCGGCCGACTACGCGCGCGTCATGGACTCGCTGCAGCAGATCGTCGGCCCGGACGAATGGATCTTTGGCAACACTGCTCGCCGCGTGTACAGGCTGGCCGACCCGGAGCCTTAAGCGACCTTGTCGACGAGGGCGTTCCAGCGCTCGTCGATGGTCCCCACCTTGTAGATGATGAAGGCAGCGGCCCACGTGACCACAAAGGGGCCAGGATTACGTAACCCGCGACGCTCAGCACAGATTTCGCCGCCGCGTCGAACGGCCCGCCGCGCAGGCCGAGAACCTGGATGAGGATCTGAACCACCTCTGTCACGCCGATGACAGCGCGACGAAGACCGGAAGCGAGATGATCGCGCTGATAAAAGCGGCTGACCTGTAAGCCGGGTTCTCGTCTAGTGAATTCAGTTCCCGTCTAGTTTGCCTCGGGCGTCACCTCGTTGAGCACGCTTACACATCAGGCTGGCTGTCCACATAACTAGCTAACAGCCGAACACAACCAGCACGTGGCTTTGACGACTCCGCCGATAGCCGGCACACCTTGAACGGAACCGACATCTGCGACCACGTCGATCTCGCCGCTGAGCGTGTCGACCTGTACGTGCAAGAACTCCTGCGCCGTCGCTCGATTCACAAGCCGTTGAGACCCTTTCACGATCCCAGTGAAGAGCCCAGACGATGGTGGCGCACCTGAGTCTTTGAACATGCCGACCGGAATGAACGACTTCGGCGCGAGCTGCAGATCGGAAGTGGCAGCTTTATAGCTCGCCTCGTCCGGCCACCATTCAAGGGAATGGGCGAACCCGGCGATCGGCAGGTTGAGTTCTTTGCCGACAGCAAGATCGCCTAGAAGTGCGTAGTCGGCAAGATCGATGGAGAAGGGATACTCCTGGTCGTCCCGACCGCGCGGGATAGCCCAGACGGCGATCCTGCCCTCAAACGGATACTGAGGATCCCCTTCAACTCCCTCAATCCGCACTCTGAGCCGCGAAGGTCCACGGAAGTAGGGCGTCAACGCAAGTAGGTCCCTGGTTGCACCGGACTCCCGAATGCCAACCCACAACTCAGGACCGCCACCAGGCCTCCAGACGGAGTAGGAGGTGTCGCTTGAAACCGGGATTTTCGTGCCGTGCATAAACGCGTCGTTGAGCAGGTCGTTAATCCGGTCTTGCGCTACGCCGAATCCAATGGCATCGAAGTGACTACCCACCATGGCGATTGTGTCAAGGCCGCGCTGCCGTATGCCTGCCGAACCTCGTACACGATTGATGCCCGGAGAGCACCTCGGCTCCCGAACGGGCATGGCAAGCCGAGGATGGTGGATGACCGGGCGAGCCGGTCACCCACCTAGTTGACGGCGAAATCGCTGATCAGAGCCGGCACCGAGGTGTCGAAACCGATCACATCGAGCATTCCGGCGTCGTTGGGATCGGCGATGCTGAAGGGGTTGGCCACGAAGGCCTGCACGATCAGCTTGGCCGGGATTCCCATCTTCTGGCGGTACTGCTGGAGTGCCTGCACCGGGTGGATCTGGCCGTACCAGGTCTCACTGTCGGTGTAGACCACGAACACGTCGATCTTGAGCTTGCGCTCGGTCGCGTAAAGCATCGGCTGTGCGCAGTCGGTTCGACCGAACGGAAGACCGTTGGTCTTGCGCACGACGTCGTCGAGCCTCTCCCTCGGCGAGATGCCCAGGGGCACGAACGATCCCTGGAACGCCATGACAACGTGGTGAGGCTCGGTGGCAGCGGTGACTAGAGTCATCGCAGCCGCGGCGACCCTCGGAGTCATGCCTGCGACGCCGGCGACGGCGCCCATCGACATGGAACCCGAAACGTCGACGCCGAGGAGCCAGCGCTTGCCGGTCGCCTCGACGTTGTCGAACGCCAGGTAGAACGCCTCGTTGAGCGCGTCGACCACCTGCTGGACCGGAGTCCAGGTGTGCTTGCCCCTCTCGCCGTGGCCCTGCTCGTAAGTCTTGAGCGCGGCCAGGATGGCCATCGGGTGCACACGCGCCCTGCGGATCCTCTCGCGGTCCTTCAGCTCGCCGACCACCTTGCGGGTGGCCTCTGACATCGGGACGACCAGGCCGATCCTGGTCATGGTCGCGAGGTTGCGGATCATCGCGGTGAGCGGCATCTCCTCGAGGAGCGCCGCCCAGACCTCCGGGCTCGAGCGGAGCTCGGTCGGAACCGTCTCCCACGGCAGCTTGTACTCAGTGATGAGCCTGGCTGCCTCGACTGCCGCGGTCGCCTTCTGCAGTTGCTCGAATCCCTCGATCTGCCTCAGCGCCTCGGCGTCGGCCGGCACGACGCCGTCGACGATCCAGGCGTAGAGCTCTTTGTGCGCCGCGCTCGGCGCCTTGGGGTGGCTCAGGCGAAGCAGGTCGGCGTGGGTCCAACCCTCCCTCTGGCGGTACTTGACCGCCTGGTAGGCGAGCTCGCCCACCTTCTCGCGCTCGTACCAGCCGGCCACCGCGCGAGTGGTGGCGCGGCCCCAGCCGCCGAAGGCCTGCACTGCCTCAGCGAACTGGAAGAGGTGAGTGCTCGTGCGCGCTACGTCCGGGACTGCAGCAAACGCAGCCTTCCTGGTCGGCTCTTCACCAAGCTTGGCCGCCATCGCGAGCGCGAAGATGGCGGGATCGTTGCGGGGCGCGCGGCCCGAGTGCGAGATCTCGCGGATCCGGGCCACGGCCTTGAGGCCATCCTGCTTGATGCAGCGGAGAACCGCCTCCGCGTTCTTGCGGGTCAGCTCGCGCTCACCCGCGTAGTAGCTGCCGCCCTCACTGCCGAGGATGAGGAAGCGGTCGAGCCTGACCCAGTCGTCAACCGGGAAGGCGTAGCCACCGGCCGAGTTGGGGATCTGAGTCGATCCCGGGATCTGCTCCCACTGGGGAGTGACCCTGGTCGAAACGTGACGGACGTACTTCACTGCTTCTCACCTCCTTTTCCTGGTGCAGTGATGCGTTGTTGATGGCCTGGGCGTGGTGCGGCACGGGATGCGGACTCGAACCGCTGTGACCATCGATAACCCGCTGCCTCCGGTCCAGGCGAATCGCTTGATGATGCCGAGCGTGTTGCGCGTCAAGGGAATTGCGCTCTACCACTGAGCTACGGATCGCATCGATCCGGCGGGATTCGAACCCGCGGCCACATCGTTAACAGCGATAACCCTCAACATCCGGCTCGGCGCTGATTGACGTAGAGCGTTCGGGCGTGTTGTGTCCTCGGAGCGGGGCATCGCTTGCCGGGAGTCGAACCCGGGACCGCTTACGCGGCCTCCTCCCCATCGTTTGGAGCGATAACCGAAAGACTCCGGTCCGAACGCCGCCTCACTAAGGACGTAATGCCCGGGCGTGTTGTTGGTGAGGGACGCCGGTTTGCACCGGTACGTTCGAGCAGATCGATAACCCTCTACCTCCGGCCAGGCGCCAGAGACTGTCAAATGGTCCCGAGAGGGAGAGTCGAACTCCCACGGCCTGAAGGGGCCACGGGGTCTGGGCCCGCTGCGTTTGCCATTACGCCATCTCGGGATGATTGGTGCCGGCGAGAGGACTCGAACCCCTATCGGGTCGCTTAAAAGGCGCCGCTCTACCAGTTGAGTTACGCCGGCAAACCCGGACGTGTTGTCGCCGAAGGAAGACTGAGCTACAAGGCGTGACTCGAACACGCGGCCTCCTGACCCTCGTCAGGCGCTCTACCCGATAACCCTCGACTGCCGGTCCGGGTGACGTTGCAGTTGGAGGATGGAGCTGGATTCGAACCAGCGGAGGACGGCTTGTCCTCAGCGATTCAGCAAATCGCCGCCATAAGCCTCTCGGCCATCCATCCCTATGCGTTGGGGCCGCGGAGGGGACTCGCACCCCTGTCGCCTACATGGCACGCAGGCATCCTGGCTGCTGAACGACCGCGACTTTGGTTGGGGCCCCGCCCAGGAGTCGAACCTGGTCCGGTCGCTTTAGGGGAGCGGCCTGAGTCCGCCTCGCGAGGCAGTTGGTTGGAGCCCTCTGGGCGAGTCGAACGCCCGCATACGGGTTCGAAGCCCGGCGCTCTTCCACTGAGCTAAGAGGGCTTGGGCGGCCCGGGGGCGGCGGCGCAGGAAGCGTGCGAAGCATCTGCTCTCCGCCGGCCCGGACCATGACACACGCAAGAGAGAAGCCGAGCGTGTTGTCGCCAAGGGATCAGCCGGGTGCTGGAATCCAGCTACTCCCGGTTCAGTGATAACCCTTCAGCTCCGGCTCGGGCAAAGGTCAGTTGGGGCCGGCGGCAGGAATCGAACCCGCAACCCTCTGCTTACTAGGCAGTCGCTCATCCGAATTGAGCTACGCCGGCGTTTGGTACCCCGCCCAGGAGTCGAACCCGGAATGGCAGGCTTCGCAGACCCGCCTGAGATCCGTCTCGCGAGGCGATTACGTTCGGGAGGCAGGTCTCGATCCTGCGACCGACGGCTTATAGGGCCGGCGCTCTTCCAGCTGAGCTACTCCCGAAGAACTAGTCGAGAAACGCGACGTGGCGCATGGCACGAGCACCCGGTTCGGTGTTCATGAAGACCTGATGCCATCCGTGCAGCACGAGCGTGGCGTGATCGTCGTGGCGAATGCGGCCCAACGCAAAAACTTCCGCATCGCGCACCATCTGGCGCCAGGACTGCTTACGACGCTCTTCGTCCGAAAGGGCGTCGAACTTCTCCTGCGTGAGGCCGGTCGGATGCACCCGGCTCACGTAGACCGTGGTTCCACCGCGGCGGAACGCAAACTCCATGATGTGCGGCTTGCCGCGGCCGCGGCTGAGCGGCTCACGACGCAGCACAAGGCGCGGATCAGGCTCGAGGTCCGACACCGGCACGAAGAACCATTCGCCCTGGCGGCGAAACACCTTGGTGCGGCGTCGCAGCCGCTCCTTCGGGCGAATCTGGTGGGCCGCAGCCCGCACGGCCTCCGGCTGCAGCGCTTCCATCGCATTGCGGACAGTTACGACTCCGGACGCCGCCTCCGGGATCGCCGATACAAACCAGTGCCGTTCGTCATGGCCGCAGAGGAAACGACTCTTCTCGCCATCGGTCGTGACCAACAGGAGTAGATGTCGCGCCGACTTGTCTGTATCGAGCACTGCGGCTGACGCGCTGTTCGGCAAGCGGAGCTCAAAGTGCTCACGGTCGCGATCGCGACGGACATCGATCGTGACACGGCCCGTCGCCGGTGCGTTTATGAGGCGCGCACGCGCGCCGATGAATCCGAACCGCCGTTCGATGATCTCATTCATCGCCGGCATGCTCTTCACCTCCTTAAGTGAATGAAAGCTGTGGATGCTAATGAACTTTCTGATTGGTCCGCCCTGGTGGACTCGAACCACCGCTCGTCTGCCTGTCGCGCAGCTGCTCTCGCCGCTGAGCTAAGGGCGGTTGGTGCTCGTTGGTCCGGGGAGGAGGACTCGCACCTCCGCTCGGCGGCATATCAGACCGCTGCTCTGGCTACTGAGCTACCCCCGGTTGTTATGGTGGCCCGTGGCGGATTCGAACCGCCGTATCCGGCCTGAGGAACCGGCGCCCTGATCCGCCTAGACGAACGGGCCATGGTCGCGTGGCCGGGTATCGATCCCGGATCGCGGGGCTTATGAGATCCCGGAGCCGCCTCGGCGCCACGCAATCTATTGGTAGGGCCGGCCTGATTCGAACCGGCGTCTGCCTCGTTGAAGGCGAGGAATCCTGCCGCTAGACGACAGCCCCATGGTGGATCCGGGGAGATTTGAACTCCCAACCTTCTGCGTGCGAAGCAGTTGCTCGCCCGGCTCGAGCTGCGGACCCGTTTGGTAGCGCCGAGAGGAGTCGAACCTCCACTGGACAGGCTCTCGACCTGGTGCCTCTGCCTGGTTGGGCTACGACGCTGTTGGTGCCCCCGGGAGGACTCGCACCCCCATCTCTCGGTTTAAGAGACCGGACTCTGCCTGCTTGAGTTACGAGGGCATTCGCGTGACGTGGAACCGCCGGGAGGAGTCGAACCTCCGGCCGTCCGGTTAGAAGCCGGACGCTCTTCCGCTGAGCTACGGCGGCGTTTGGAGGAGGGCCTGGGATTCGAACCCAGGAGGGCTGAAAAGCCCTGGCTGTTTTCGAGACAGCTGCCATCAACCAGACTCGGCCAACCCTCCGCAATACGGTTAGCGCTGGGGTGATCGGTCGGAGTCGAACCGACATCGCTCGGGCCACAACCGAGCGCTGTAACCGTTGAGCCACGACCACCCCGGCAGCCAGCCGCATAAGCAAAGGAAGTGGCACCGGCGGAAGGACTCGAACCTCCATCTCCACGTTTTGGAGACGTGCGCTCTGCCGAACTTGAGCTACACCGGCGTGGTCAGGGGAGGAGGATTCGAACCTCCGCTCTCGCGGGTC
>Ga0209161_10003650_pt1 | contig 12347 bp, 9 predicted proteins | sample GraSoiAngelo_155_FD_186169 | JGI IMG/M metagenome (GOLD analysis project Ga0209161, IMG submission 186169) | Grasslands soil microbial communities from the Angelo Coastal Reserve, California, USA - 14_1009_13_30cm (SPAdes) (version 2) | ecosystem: Environmental > Terrestrial > Soil > Grasslands ...
CCGTGAGCCCGCCTTGAACCGAGGGTGGCCTGCGAGAGGTGCTAGCCGGCTCCGACACGTCCGCTTTACCCGTCACGGCCGCACTCGATAGTCGGGCGTACGTCTTGCAGATTTCGAAGACGCGCACGTCGGGCTGCTGGCGGCGCACGTTCGTGGCGATCGCGCCGAGCACGCCTTCGAGCGGGTGCACGCGCAGCCACGACGCGTCGGTGGCCAGCGGGTTGAGCAGCTCGACCGGCGCCGCGTCGTTCGGCCGGCGGAAGAGCGCGGCGCGGGCGGGATCGCTGAAGCTGTGCGTGACGACCTCGACGAGCCCGGCGCCGACGAGCGCGCGGCGCACCATCTGGTGCTGGCGGAGGCTCGCCGGGTGCGTGACGAGCGCGATGGCGCCGCCCGGCAGCGTCGACGGCAGCCGGTCGTAGCCCCACACGCGGATGATCTCCTCGACCAGATCGTCTTCCATCGCGATGTCGCGGCGGAAGCTCGGCACGGTCACCTCGAGGTCCGCCCCGTGCGCGTTCACGGGCAGACCGAGACCCGAGAGGATCCTCACGACCTGCGCCCGCGGCGGCGCCACGCCGAGGACGCGCTTCACCCGCGCCATCCGGAGGCGCACGCGCGAGGGCTTGCGCCGGCGTGGATAGGCGTCGACGACCCCGCGCGCGATCGCGCCGCCGGCCAGCTCGGCGATGAGCGCGGCCGCGCGGGCCGACGCCGTCGTCAGCCCCTCGATGTCGGCGCCGCGCTCGAAGCGGTACGCGGCGGCGGTTCGCAGCGAGAGCGCGCGCGACGTGCGCCGGATCGAGGCCGGGTCGAACCAGGCGCTCTCCAGCAGGATGCGGGTCGTGCGGTCGGTCACCTCGGTGTTGGCGCCGCCCATCACGCCGGCGAGCCCGATCGCGCGCTTGGGATCGGCGATGAGCAGCATCGACTCGTCGAGCGTCCGCTCTTGCCCGTCGAGCGTGGTGAAGCGCTCGCCGAGGCGAGCGCGTCGCACGACGAACGTCCCGTCGGTCACCGTTTCCGCGTCGTAGGCGTGCAGCGGCTGGCCGAGCTCCCAGAGCACGTAGTTGGTCGCGTCCACCACGTTGCTGATCGGGCGCAGGCCCACGGCGCGCAGCCGCATCCGCAGCCAGGCCGGCGAGGGCCCGACGGTGACCGCGCTGATGACGCGCACCGTGAACCGATGACAGAGATCCGGCGCCTCGATCTGGACCCGCGTGAGACCTCGCGCGGCCTGCGCCGACTCGCGCAGCGTCACCGGCGGCGGACGGAGGCGCGCGCCGGTGAGCGCGGCGAGCTCGCGCGCGATGCCGAGCACCGAGAGACAATCGGGCCGGTTCGGCGTGATCTCGACCTCGAGCACGTGGTCGTCGAGGCCGAGTGTCGCGATCAGATCGGCGCCCGGACGCACGCCGTCGTCCAGCAGTAGCAGGCCCGCCTCGTGCTCCTCGCCGAGCCCGAGCTCGCGCTCGGAGCAGAGCATGCCCTGCGACTCCACGCCGTGGATCTTCGCGGCCGCGATCTTACGCTCGCCGGGCAGGACCGCGCCCGGCGGCGCGAATGGAGCGCGCGCGCCCACTTTGGTGTTCGGCGCGCCGCACACGACCGAATAGCGGTCGCGTCCGGTGCTCACGCGGCACAGCAGCAGGCGGTGGCCGCGGCTCTCGCCGAGCTCGCGCTCGATGGCCTCGATCTCGCCCGCGACCACGCCTCGGAAGTCCGGCGCCAGCGGCGTGACCGACGCGACCTCGACGCCGGCGTTGATGAGGCGGTCGGCCGCCTGCGCGGCGCTCAGGTCGAGCTCGACGAGCTCTCCGACCCAGCGGTACGGGATCTTCATGCTAGGCGAACTGCCTCAGGAAGCGCAGGTCGTTCTCGAAGAACAGGCGCAGGTCGTCGATGCCGTACTTGAGCATCGCGATGCGATCGATGCCCATGCCGAACGCCCAGCCGGTGACGTCTTCAGGGTCATAGCCGACGTTGCGCAGCACGCGCGGGTGCACCATGCCCGAACCGAGGATCTCGAGCCAGCCGCCCTGCTTGCAGAGCCGGCAGCCGGCGCCGTGGCAGACGAAGCACAGCACGTCCACTTCGGCGGACGGCTCGGTGAACGGGAAGAACGATGGCCGGAAGCGGATGCGCGACCGCGGCCCGAACATCTCGCGCGCGAACAGCTCGAGCGTGCCCCGCAGATCGGCCATCGTGATGTTGCGGTCGACCGCGAGCCCTTCGACCTGGTGGAACATCGGCGAGTGCGTGGCGTCGGCCACGTCGCGGCGATAGACGCGGCCGGGCACGATGATCCGCACCGGCGGCTTCTGCGCGAGCATCGCGCGGATCTGCACCGGCGAGGTGTGCGTCCTGAGTAACGTGCTCTCCGAGAGGTAGAGCGTGTCCTGCATGTCGCGCGCCGGATGATCGCGCGGGATGTTGAGCGCCTCGAAGTTGTGATAGTCGGTCTCGATCTCGGGCCCCTCGGCCACCGAGAAGCCGAGGCCGGCGAAGATCGCGACGATCTCGTCGTGAACGCGCGTCAACGGATGGAGCGATCCCCTCGGCGGCCGGCGGCCGGGAAGCGTGAGGTCGAGTCGCCGTCGCCGGCGCTCGGCCTGGCGCTCGATCTCGAGGGTCGTGGCGAGCCGGGCGTCCAGGAGCGCCTCCAGCTCGCGCTTGGCCTCGTTGGCCGCCGCGCCGACCAGCGGGCGCTCCTCGGCGGCCAGCGAGCCCAGCGACCGCAACAGCTGGGTCAGCTCGCCCCCGCGGCCCAGCAACCCGACGCGGACCTTCTCGAGGTCGGCGGACGACTGCGCCGCGGCGACGGCCTCCCGCGCCTGCAGCACGATGGCGTCGACGCGCGGGTGCCCCACGAACTACCGGCTCTGGGCTCTGGCGGTCTCGGTGAGCTTCGCGAAAGCCGGCGGGTCATTGACCGCCAGCTCCGCCAGCACCTTGCGGTCGAGTTGGATCCCGGCCTTCTTCAGCGCGGCCATGAACTTCGAGTACGAGAGGCCGACCTGACGGCACGCCGCGTTGATCCGCACGATCCACAGCGAGCGCGCCGCGCGCTTCTTCTGCTTGCGCCCGCGATACGCGAACGCGCCGGCTCGTAATACTGTCTCCGCGGCTGTCCTGTATAGCTTCCGCCGGCCGCCGAAGTAGCCCTTGGCCTTCTTGAGCACCTTCTTGCGGCGCTGGCGTGTCTTCGAACCACCCTTAGCCCGTGGCATCTTCCCGCTCCTTCTAGAGTTAGAGGCGCACCTCGGTCGGCGGGCCCCAGCCCCGCGACAGCCTGCAGCGCGCACTACATCCGCACTACATCACAGATAGGGGACGAGCACCCGGATCCGGGCAACGTCCGCCTTGTCGATCAGCTTTCCCGCGCGGAGCGCCCGGCGGCGCTTGGGGTTCTTCTTCTCCAGCTTGTGCTGCTTCCAGCCGCTCGCTCGCACGAGCTTGCCGGATCCGGTGCGCTTGAACCGTTTCGCGGCCCCGCGCTTGGTCTTCATCTTCGGCATGTTCGGTGTCCCTCGCCTATTTATAGGCTCGCCTCGGACGGCAGGGCCCCAGCCCCGCGACGTCCTGCGGCTCGCACTACCACCTAGTTGTGGACCTTCGGGCTCAGGATGATGTGCAGCATCCGGCCCTCGAGCCGCGGATTGTTCTCGGTGTTGGCGATGTCCTGCGTCGCCTCCACCATCTTGTTGAGCATCTTCCAGCCGAGCTCGGTGTGGGCCATCTCGCGTCCCTTGAAGCGCACCGTCACCTTGGCCTTGTGGCCTTCTTCCAGGAAGCGCCGCACGTGCTTCAGCTTGAAGTCGAAGTCGTGCCGCTCGGTCTTCGGGCCCATCTTGACTTCCTTGACCTGGATCGTCGTCTGCTTCTTGCGCGCCTCCTTCTGCCGCCTCGCCTGTGTGTATTTGTACTTCCCGAAATCCATGATGCGACACACCGGCGGCTGGGCTTCAGGCGCGACTTCGACGAGGTCGAATTCCTGCTGGCGGGCCGTCTCGAGCGCCGTGGCGATCGGCATGATGCCGAGCTGCTCGCCGTTCGCGCTCACGACACGCACTTCCCGGACACGGATGCCTTCGTTGATACGGATGTCCTTGGCTTGGCTGATAGGTGTGACTCCTCGTTAGCCGCGTCGCGCGGCGTTGGGGTAGGGCGCGCGGCGGGCCGTCGCGGGGCTGGGGCCCGGTCGGCCGAGGCGCGCCACTGGATAGATGATGCGTTCGGCCGGTCGGCCGATCACGAGCGGCCCACGGTGAGGCTGGCCTCGCGCGCCCCGATCTCGCGGACGAGATCGGCGAGCACGCGGTCGAGCGGCACGGCGCCGAGGTCGTCCCCGGTGCGGTGGCGGAGGCTCACGGTGCCGTTCTCGGCCTCCCGTGCGCCGACGACGAGCATGTACGGCACCTTCCGCACTTGCGCGTCGCGGATGCGGTAGCCGAGCTTCTCGTTGCGGTCGTCGAGCTCGGCGCGGAGGCGCGCGGCGCGCAGGCGCGCGTGCACGGTGCGCGCGTACTCGACGTGCTTCTCGCTGATCGGGAGGACGCGCGCCTGGACGGGCGCCAGCCACGTCGGGAACGCCCCGGCGTAGTGCTCGATGAGGACGCCGACGAAGCGCTCGAACGAGCCCAGGATCGCGCGGTGGACCATGACCGGGCGCTTGGGCTGCCCGTCGCTGTCGATGTATTCGAGGCCGAAGCGGTCGGGCTGCTGGAAGTCCACCTGGATGGTGGCGTTCTGCCAGCGCCGGCCGATCGCGTCCTGCACGTCCACGTCGATCTTCGGCCCGTAGAACGTCCCGTCGCCGGGGTTCAGCTCGAAGGCCAGGCCGTTGGCGCGCAGCGCGTCGTGCAGGGCCCGCTCGGCGGCTGCCCACTGCTCGTCCGTGCCGAGCGACTTCTCCGGACGCGTGGACAGCTTGAAGAACGCCTCGAGCATGAAGGTCTTGTACCAGTCACGGACGAGCTCGAGCATCGAGGTGATCTCGTCCTGCAGCTGGTCGAGCCGACAGTAGATGTGCGCGTCGTCCTGCGTGAACTGTCGGACGCGCAGCAGGCCCGTCAGCGTGCCGGAGCGCTCGTTGCGATGCAGCCGCCCCATATCCGCGTACCGCAGCGGCAGGTCGCGGTACGAGCGCAGAGCGTGACGGTACACCAGCGTGGACTCCGGGCAGTTCATCGGCTTCAGGCTGAAGAGCTGCTCTTCGACCTCGACCATGAACATGTTGTCCCGGTAGTGATCCCAGTGGCCCGACTGCTCCCAGAGCCGCTTGTTGACGAGGATCGGCGTCGAGATCTCCTGGTACCCACGGGCGTCGAGGTTCTCACGCACGAACCGCTCGAGCTCGCGCACCACGGTCCAGCCGTTCGGCAGCCAGAAGGGCGCGCCGGGCGAGACGTCGTGAAGCGCGAACAAATCGAGCTCGCGCCCGAGCTTGCGGTGGTCGCGCTTCTTCGCCTCCTCGAGCCGCCAGAGGTGCTTGTCGAGCTCCTCCTGGGTGAGCCAGGCGGTGCCGTAGATCCGCTGGAGCATCGGGTTGCGCTCGTCGCCGCGCCAGTAGGCGCCGGAGGACGAGAGGAGCTTGAAGTGCTTCACCTGGCCCGTCGAGGACACGTGCGGCCCGCGGCACAGGTCGATGAAGTCGCCCTGCCGGTAGAGCGACACGCGGGTGGCGTCGATGCCCTCCAGGATCTCGACCTTGTAGGGCTCGCCGCGCTCGCGGAAGAAGGCGATCGCTTCGGCCCGCGACATCTCCTGCCGCTCGAACGGATAGTCGGCCTTCGCGATGTCCTGCATGCCCTCTTCGATCTTCACGAGGTCGTCGGGCGTGAACGGCTCCGGCTTGGCGAAGTCGTAGTAGAAGCCGTCGTCGATCGCGGGACCGATCGCCACGTTCACGCCGGGGAACAGACGCTTCACGGCCTGGGCCATGACGTGCGAGGTGGAATGGCGCAGCGTCGCGAGCGGCGAGGGATCGCAGTCGAACTCGCCGGTCAGCTTGAGGTGGCGCTCTTCTTCAGACAGTGGTGCGCTCGTCTTCGTGAATGAGTGGTAGGCTCGGGCGGTTTCGAACCGCCGACCTCCTCTGCGTCAGAGAGGCGCTCTCCCACTGAGCTACGAGCCTATCCAGAGTGACGATCATGCTACACGCGGCCATCGGAGGGTGTCAATTCGGCCCGTTTCAACGGAGGAAATTCATGATCGAGGCCGAATCGAGCACGTAGTGGAAGTGGGCGACGATCGGGACTCCGGTGCTCCCTGGCTTCGCCATCGCCATGAGCGAGGCCGGTACCGGCGGGAACGGGGCGGCCAGCTTGATGGCGTTCACCGCCACCGAGTCGTAGACGTCCCAGGCCGCCGGCTGGTGGATGGTGACGTAGGGTACCTGGCCGTCCCGCCGGATGCCGAACTCGACCACCAGCTGCGCCGACTTGTACTCGCACTCGTGCGTGCCCGAGTTCTTGATGCACGGGTAGGTCCACTTGTCCTGGATCATCCGTTTCACCATGAAGAGATAGTCGGCAAAGCGCTTGTCCGTGGAGTTGAGCGGGATCGGGTCGCCCTCGATCCCGGCACGGCCCTCGCCGAAGCCGCCGGCGCCGGGCGCGCCGGGCCGCCGTCGTAGCGCGGAGAGGCTGTCGATCAGCTGGTCGCGGGGCGGCGGCACGGCGGCGACCTGCGGCGCTGGGCTTGCCGGCTGAGCCTGACGAGGTTGCGCCTCGGAGGAGGGCGACGCCTCATTCGCCTGTGATTCGGCGGGCTTCGGAGGCGCCGCAGCCGGCCGCACTCCGTCGGGCGCCGGCGCTTCCTGGACCGCGGGCGCCGGGGTGCTCGCGTCAGGAGCCTTAGGTCTAGCCGGAGGCTCGGCCGCGGCAACACGAGGCGTCTGAGCCGGCGGCTCGGCTTTGGGCGCCGGCGGTTGGGCCTTCGGCGGCGGCGGGGTCTTCGGCGCGGGGGTCGCTGGTGTCGGAGGGGCCGGAGCCGCTCCCTGCCCACGCTGGGCCTGCTCGTCGGCCTTCGGCATTTCCACGAAGAGCGGCTCGCCCCGGTTGACGGTGTACACCGTGGACGGTGGCCCGACTCCGATGAGCGCGGCGAGCAGGAGCAGGTGCACGACGACCGACACGACGATCCCCACAGGGGGCCGCCGTCTGAGCCACCGCCAAGTCTCGCGACGCATTGTCACGATTATAGCCCTTGAGCCGCCGGCCCTCAGCCCCTACAGGTCTCGATCCATCGCCTGAGCGATCCGGCGTACGCGCTTCATCAGGGCGGCGAACTTGTCTGGCTTGAGCGACTGCGGACCGTCCGAGAGGGCCTCCTCGGGCTTCGGATGCACCTCGATGATCAGCCCGTCCGCGCCGGCGGCCACACCGGCCATCGCCATCGCCTCGACGAACTCCCAGTGGCCGGTGCCGTGGCTCGGATCGACGAGGATCGGCAGATGCGAGAGCCGCTTGACGACGGGCACCGCGTTCAGATCGAGCGTGAACCGGGTGGCGGTCTCGAAGGTGCGGATGCCGCGCTCGCAGAGGATGACGTTCCGGTTGCCGCTCGCCAGCACGTACTCCGCCGACAGGAGCCACTCCTGGATCGTCGTGGCCATGCCTCGCTTGAGGAGCACCGGCTTCCCCGCTTCGCCGACGCGCCGGAGCAGCGAGAAGTTCTGAACGTTGCGCGCGCCGACCTGGAGGATGTCGGCGTACTCGGCGACCAGCTCGACCTTGTCGGGCTCCATGACCTCGGTGACGATCGGCAGCCCGGTCTCGCGCTTCGCTTCGGCCAGCAGCTTCAGGCCCTCGTCCTCGAGCCCCTGGAAGGCGTACGGCGAGGTGCGAGGCTTGAACGCGCCGCCGCGGAGGACGCGCGCGCCGGCGGCCTTCACTTTCTCCGCGGCGTCGAGCAGCTGCAGCCGCGACTCGATCGCGCACGGGCCGGCCATGACGACGATCCGTGTTCCGCCGATCGTCACGTCGCCGACACGGACCTCGGTCGGCTCGTCGCGCACCTCACGGCTCGCCAGCTTGTAGGGCTTGAGGATCGGCGTGACCGACTCGACGCATTCGAGCGACTCGAGGCTGCGCAGCGCCTCCTTGCCGCGATCGTCGCCCACCGCACCGATCACGGTGCGTAGCGCGCCGCGGATCGTGTGGGGGCTGTAGCCCATCGACGTGATCCGATGGCAAACGTCCTCGACCTCGACATCGGTAGCTCCGGACTTGAGCACGATGATCATCTTTCTGTCCTTTGTAGCGGGTGCCTTGAGGCCGGATCGGACCGAGGGTGGCCTGAGAGAGGCGCGACCTGGCTCCGCTTGCCCGCTCCGACGCTTTTGCCTTCTGGCTCTGCTTCTGGTTCTCGTCCCGCGGTTCTTGTCTCGTAGCCTCTGACATCGCTCCGCTCTTGAGGCCGGCTCGGACCGAGGGTGGCCTGAGAGAGGCGCGACCCGGCTCCGCTCGCCCGCTCCGACGCTTTTGCCTTCTGGCTCTGCTTCTGGTTCTCGTCCCGTGGTTCTTGTCTCGTAGCCTCTGACATCGGCTCCGCTCATCTCATCGCCCGTTCCTTTCAGACGGGCTCGCTGGTTGTCCGAAAAACAAAAGGCCGCGGGGGATGGGCCCGCGGCCTGGTATCGGTTGGCGCCGCGGGCGTTCGGCCTGCCCGCGGCCCTCTGTCTAGTTCAAGTCAGAGTGCCTGGGCAGACCTCGGTGAAGTAGAAGAACGTGAAGAATCCGTACCCGCGCGTCGAGGTGCCCATAGCGTGTCGGAGAGTCTACCGAGCGGGGTTGCGACGGTCAAGCACTTTCTGGGCGCTTGCCACGGCGCGGCTTGTGGAACCGGCGGATCAGACGGTCGCGGTGGTAGTAGAGCGGCAGGCAGAACGCAATCACGATCGCCAGGAAGACGATGGTGTAGATGTACTTCTGCTCGGCCACGTGAGCCCCGAAATAGGACGAGATCCACGTGCCCGGGATCCGCGCGAGCGTCGAGACGATGGCGAAGAGCCAGAAGGGCATCGGACTGATCCCGAACAGGTACGAGATGATGTCCTTCGGGAAGCCGGGCGTGAAATAGAGGACGAAGCAGATGATCGCGCCCTCGGCCTCGAGGATGAAGTTCATCCGGTTCCAGTTGTGCTCGCTGAGCCACGGCCGCACGAGCGGCTCGCCCCACTTGCGCCCGACCCAGAAGCAGAAGAGCGTGCCCATCGTCAGCCCGATCGTCGAGTAGATGAGCCCGAGCCACGTCCCGAAGAGCGCGCCGCCGACCGGCCCGGTGATCTCGCCGGGGATCGGCGAGATGATCACCTGAAGGGCTTGGATCGCGATGAAGACCAGCGGGGCCATCCAGCCCCACGACCTGACGGTCTCCTTGAGGAACTTCTTGTCCTGATAGAGGCGGACCAGGAGCTTGACGATCGGAGCATCGACGAGGACGAGCCAGATGACGACGGACAGCAGGGTGAACAGGACGGCCGTGACGATCGCCCACCGGGCGCGGTCGGTCATCGGCGCGCTCGCGCGGCCACGTTAGAGCGCGGGACGGCGATCTCCCCAGGGCGACGCGCTCTCGAACGCAGCGGAGGCGGCCAGCACCGTGCCATCGGCGTGGCGGCGGCCGACGATCTGCAAGCCGACGGGCAGTCCCTCGTCGGTCCAGCCGGCGGGTACGCTGGCCGCGGGCTGCCCGGTCATGTTGAACGGATACGTGAACGGCATCCAGCCGAGCGCCGAGACTTCCTGCCCGGCGATCTCCCGCGGCGGGGGCGCAGCGGCGGCGAAGGGCGGCACCGCGACCGTCGGCATCAGCAATATGTCGAAGCGCTCGAGGAAGGTCTGGACCTCGCGCCAATACTCTTCGATGCGCGCCACGGCGCGCACGTAGTCGCGCACGGTGACCGCGCCGCCGCGCCGGATGAATCGCACCAGCGTCGGGTCCATCTGCGGCTCGTCCTCGGGCAGCCGATCGGACCACGCCGCGTAGAACTGCGCGGCCACGATCGTGGTGAAGATCTCCTCGGCGCTCTCCCAACCGGGGTTCACGACCTCGACGTGGCATCCGAGCGCTTCGAACACGCCGGCCGCGTTCTCGCACGGCGCGAGCACGCGCGGGTCCACCACCGCGGAGCCGAGATCGGGCGCCCACGCGACGTGGAGTCCCTTCACGTCGGCGTCGCACGCGTCGAGATACGACGAGGATTCGCGCGGCAGCGAGCTGCGGTCGCGATCGTCGCCGCCGGCGACCACGTCCAGCATCGCGGCGGCGTCACGCACGGTGCGGGTGATCGGGCCGACGTGACCGACGCGCTCGAAGCCGCCGAAGGGCGCGCGGTCCGGCACGCGGCCGAACGACGGCTTGAAGCCGAAGACGCCGCAGAACGCCGCCGGGATCCGGACCGAGCCGCCGGCGTCGGTCCCCAGGGCCAGCGGGCCCACGCCGCTCGCTATCGCCGCGGCGGCACCGCCGCTCGAGCCGCCCGGCGTCAGGGTCGGGTCCCAGGGATTGCGCGTCACGCCGAACAGCGGGTTCTCGGTCAGGGCTTTGTGGCCGAACTCAGAGGTATTGGTCTTGCCGAACAGCACCGCGCCGGCCGCCTTCAGCCGGCCGACCGAGAGCGCGTCCTCCTCCGGGACGAAGTCCTCGAAGAGGCGAGAGCCGCCGGTCGTCGTCAGGCCGCGCGTCAGCAGGACGTCCTTCACCGACAGGGGAACACCGTGAAGGGCCCCGAGCGGCTCGCCCTTCATCACGGCGATCTCCGCTTCGCGCGCCGCGACGCGCGCAGAGTCGGCGGCGACGAGACAGAACGCGTTGAGGGCCGGGTTGACCGCTTCGAGGCGAGCGAGCACGGCGTCGAGCACCTCGAGCGGCTTCACCTGTCGCTGCCGCACGAGTTCTGCGACCTCGAGAGCCGAGCGCCAGGTCAACATTTGACGGGCCATTGTATCATTCCGCTTCGTGCAGTTGATCGACCGCCTCGGAGCCCGGCTCGCGGCGATGCGGTGGGACGACGCCGGCCGCCTCGAGAGCGCCTGGGTGCGGATTCCCGACGGCTCGTGGCTCGGGATCGAGCCGCGGGCGACCGCGGACGCGCCGTGGGGCTGGTCGGATCGCCTGTGGCACGCGGCCGAGCCTCCCCCCGACGCAGGCTGGCGCGGGACCCCGCTGACGGTGTTCGAGACGCTCGACTGGGCCCACATCGACCGGATTCCCACGCTCGCCGAGCCCGCGCGGCTTCCGTCGGGCGGCGGCACCGCCGTGTTGAACCTCATCGCCGCACTGGCGGTCGCGCAGGGCGCGGGCGCGCTCGCCTATCGCGGCCCCTATCCGACCGAGCAACTCTTTCTGGCGCTGCTCGAATCGTTTCGCTACGAGCCGGCGGTGCGCGATCCACTGGCCGCGTTCATCGGCGGCGGCCTCGCGTGGCGCCCCGCCCCGAGCGAGCGGCTCTTCGTCCGGAACGATCTCTACGTGCAGCGGCGCGAACGGATCGAGAAGGTCGTCTGGCGGGGCATCACCTACTACCGCCCCCACTGGCAAGGCGTGGCCCGCCGCGCCCCGCGGCGGATCACCGACACGCCGGGCGGTGTCCGTTGCGAGCTCTGGGCGCTCGAGCAACCGCTCGAGGAGCACCTGAGGCTCGGTGCGAACGGTGACCTCAGCGAGATCGTCGCGGCCGAGCCCGCGCCGGCGGCGAGCCGGCCGCTCCCGCCCGACGTCTGGTCGGGAGTCGTCGCGACGGTCGCCGCCCGGGCCGTGCCGCCGCTGGCGCCATTCGTCGAATCCGTCGGCCGCGCGTTCTCGCTCGAGTGGGGACCGGTCGCGCGGGACCTGATCAACATCGGGCGGGGCCGTGTGCGCGTCTCCGCGCGGCTTCGCGAAGTGCTCGGCGCGCGGCTGGCGGCGGCGCCGTCACGCGCCGACCGCGCCGCCCTGGGGCTCGCGGTGGTCGTCGAGATCGCGTCGCTGGTCGGGGACGAGTTGCGCGGACGCGCGCAGGCCGAGCTCGCCCGGCGCGGTCCCGACGCGTTGTCCGACGCCGGGGTGTCGAGCCCGCGGGGCGGGGCCGAGCGCGCGCGGGAGATCACGGCCGCGGTGGCGACCCTGCTCGCGGACGCGAGCGACTAGGTCGTCGCGCTGAGAATGATCCAGACGTTGAACGCGAGGAACGCGGCCACCGAGACCGTCGAGAGCGCCACGTAACCGATCCAGAGCCCCTCTTCGCGCCCGCGACGGATCCGGCCGGCCCCGGTGAACAGCCGCTTCACGTAGGCGAGCGCGTCGTGCTTCAACATCGGGACGCCAAGCACGTCGACGAGCACGTGGTAGCCGTCCATCTC
>Ga0209161_10003656_pt1 | contig 12335 bp, 5 predicted proteins | sample GraSoiAngelo_155_FD_186169 | JGI IMG/M metagenome (GOLD analysis project Ga0209161, IMG submission 186169) | Grasslands soil microbial communities from the Angelo Coastal Reserve, California, USA - 14_1009_13_30cm (SPAdes) (version 2) | ecosystem: Environmental > Terrestrial > Soil > Grasslands ...
CCGAAATGTCTGAACCGAAAGCGGCCGCCACTCCTCCGAATCGAGCGCGCTCTGTTCGTCGCTGATCCCAAACACATGCACAGTTGCATTTGTTGACGCCACCGCTTTGGCAAGTCCGCGCACGCTTTGAAACAGTCCGCCTGCATCGCGGGAAATGCTGCTGACCAAAAAACCGACTTTCATGTGGTTGGAAGTGGTGCAAGCCGTACCCACTCACATATTGGATTTCGGGAGCGCGAGCATTCTGCTCGCACCGTCCGGCATATTGCCGGACGGCTCTTCGGCAGCACGAAGCATATAGTCGCTAGCCTATTCATGTAAATACGCTGCGAGGTTCGCGGCAGAATGCCCGCGCTCCGTCCTCGTCTCTTCCAGTTCAGGGCATAGCGCATACGGACATTCGCCACTTCACTTCCCGCCGTTTACGGCCAGGAGATAAATCGCATCGGCTCCGTGGCCGCTCGCCCATTTGCAGGCGCTTTTCCAGCTGAAAATTCGCCCACGGCAGCGACCGCATCGTTCATCTTCGAAACCGAACTATCGTTAGCTCATCGCTCATACGTTTTCGCGGCGAGCAACAGCGCGCGATTGATTATTGCAAATCTCCTTTGCGGGAGTCCCATTGCCGCGGTCACCGCACGTTCTAAACCCTCGCCAAAACGTTCCGGGGCGAAATTCGCAGCGATTTCGTAGCTGGCCTGCGCAAGCTGCTCTCGCTCCTCCCGCGGTAACACTGCCACTTCTAACAGCCGCGCCGCCAGCTCGTGCTCGTTCGTTGGATCAAAAGTAGAGCCATTGTCCTGCACCAACTCGGGGACACATCCGCACCGCTCCGACACAATCACTGGTAACCCTGACGCGATCGCTTCGTTAACTACCAGCCCCCATTGCTCAGTCGTGCTGGCATGCACGAATGCATTCGCCAAAGCATAGTAGATTGGTAACTCATCGTATGGCTTGAACCCGGGAAGATGCACATGTTGGTGCAAGTTGAGAGTTGAGAGTTGAGAGTTGAGAGATTCCCGCAACGGTCCGTCTCCCAGGAGTACCAGATGCCATGGCGCGCGCCCGTTGTAGCCGGGGTCGGTGACCCCGGTCCCTTGCAACCTGGATCGATATTCCGCGTAAGCTTGGATGAGCTTTGGAATATTTTTCTTCTCAATGAACCGCGCCGAGGCAAGAAAGTAATTCTCCGGAAGCAAGTATTTCTCTCTGACCTCTGACGTCTGACTTCGGATCTCCTCCGTCTTGGCGCGGAAATATTCGTTATCGACTACATCGTAACCCGTAAAGATCCGTTCCCGCCGCATTCCAAGTTGAACGAGATAGTCAACGTGACGCTGGCCGCCGACCAGTGCAGCAGAGTACAAACCGATGATCCGCCGCTTGATCATTTCCTTCCACCGCATGCGAGGTTCATCGCCGCGAGCGCTCTCGGACATGACGACCATTGGTATGCCGCGACGCAGACAACAATTCGCGGCAATCAGCGATCCCAAATTGTTCCACCCGTTGACAGCCACCACATCTGGATTCGTCTGCTCCAGCGCCGACCGGAACGCTCGCCGAAGCTCAGCCTTCCCAGGGTGCTTCTCCGTCGCTTCCCGAAAGAGCGAAACCTTGTGGTAGCGCGCACGCGAATCCGCTGCGCCCCACGCATCATACGCCTTTGCCGACCACTCGATACCGGTCACTGTTAACCTATCAGCCGCCGCATTGAGGCGCGTGTGGTGATAAGGACCGATGTGATGAAAAACAACCGCGACCGCAGGCTTGCGCTCCATTGGTTCACGACATTAACTCCCAGCGTTCCGCGGAACCAATCGAATGTTTTCAACTCCGCGATCGCTCGCCATCGCGCGTAATGTGGCAATCTTCATAAAGATGCGAGCCTCTAAATAAGCTTGCGCAAAATCCAAAGCGGAATCACGATCACGACATGCGAATACAAAACAGGTTTAGTCGCCTGCGGGGTTCGTCGGTTCGATGCGCGAGTGTCGTGCTCACGTTCGCATTTTGCGCATCGGCATTTGCTGCTGATCCGAGCAAAAACGTAGTGCGCCCGGCACAGCCACAGCGGGTTGTGATGACCGCCAAGAAAATATGCTACACGTTCACTACAACGTCCGGTATTCCTGTGCCTTGTGACAGGGTCAGCACAATTGTGACCACTGCCAGCCCCATGACCATCTACAGGAACCCGGCGACCAAATAAGATGAGTTCGAGCAGGATTGACTTCGTCGAAAGAGCGGAACCCACTGCTAACGGGCCGCATTTCTCCTTGAGCATTGTGAACCGCGTGGCGCAAGACTAAGCAGTTACACTGCAGTTCCGACGGCCCAATCCCGGGTAAGCATTGCTCTGTGTGATCGCAAAGAAATAACGAGAGACCTCCGATTCAGCCGGCGGCAGGATCGAACATCAAAGCACAAGTTTTTGTGCTTGACATCTGGAATTGCTTTCTGGCTTCCTAGAAAAAAACCCCGATTTTACGTCGGGCGCAGCCTGTACCCTACGTAAGATCTAACCTAACCAAAGGAGAAACCCATGATCAGAATCGGACTTTGCAAGTTCGGATTACTGCGCATGACTCTCGTAGCCTGCGCTGGAATCCCTCTCACTATCGCGTCGAACACATTTGCTCAAAACCTCGCGCCGCTGTCGACGGACATTGGTGCTGCCCCGACGCCGCCCGGGGCGGAAGTCGAGCGCATCATCGTAACGGGTTCGAACATTCCGACGGCAGAAGAAGTGGGACCTAACCCTGTCGATACCTACAACCGCGCGAACATCAACAAATCAGGTGAGTTTACCACGGAGCAATTTCTCCAGAGCCTCCCGATCGCTAACGCGAACATAATTCCGGTTTCGAATAATGAAAACGGCTCCAACACCGCTGTAGGTGCTGCGACGATTGCTCTCCGCGGTTTCGATGCGAGAGCGACTCTCATCCTGCTGGATGGGCGACGGGTCGCTGTCTATCCCACGGGCAACAACCCGGGCTTGGTGAATGTGATGTTTGTCGATTTGAATTCGATTCCCCAAGCCGCCATTGAGAGCATTGAAATTCTGAAAGACGGCGCTTCCACCACGTATGGCGCGGACGCGGTAGCGGGTGTCGTGAACCTCAAGATGCGTCACAATTACGATGGCGCGGAGGCGAGAATCCAATACGGCAATACCCTCGATAAAGACTCCGGCGAACTCGACTCATCGGCGATCTTTGGTGTTGGCAACAAAGATACCAACATTACCGGCGTTTTGAATTACTATCATCGCAACTCCATCTTCAACCACGATCGCGGCTTCTCGCTCACGCCGCCGTTCCTAAGCTCGAACAATAGTCCTTATAATCTTCAGCTAAGCAGCGATGTAGTGGCAGCCGCTGGTGGCAAGAATTTAAATCCTGGTGGGACGGAATTCGCGTCTGCACCCGATTTTACGAACGGATTGGCCCCGGCAAACAGGTATCTCTACGATGCTAATAACCGTGTCAGGGCGGCCGGCGGTCTGCGTCCCGGCTTTAATTTCAATCTGTTCTCGTCCTCGCTCCCTGAATCGGAGCGTTATGGGGTGTGGTTAAGTGGTGACCACAAGGTCTTCGGCGATCAGATGGTCGTCTATGCAGATGGCTTTTACCAAAACGTGACGACGCACAACGAACTGGCGCCTCCCGCAACTGGTTCGTTCGAAACGAAGGGTCAGACCATACTGGCTATTCCACCGCATTCGCCGATTGCGCCAGGCTCGGAACCACCCAACACACCCACTCATGCGGAAACAGGTGTCCCGGCTGACGCATTCAATCCTTTTAATCCCTTCGAGCAGATTATCTCTGGCGGCACGCGCGCGCGTCTGGCTGAATTTGGGAACCGTTTGTTCGATAACGAAACTGACGCGTGGCTAAGCACCATCGGCATCAAGGGAGACAAGCTCTTTGACGGGAGCTGGGGGTACGACACGGGGTTCCGTTACAGTCAGCTTAAGAATGTTCAGACCGGCACACAGGTGTCCGCATCGCGTTTCAACCGGATCTTGAACCAAGCCGATCCGATCTTTGACCCTACATCTCCGCAATTCATCGGCACGACTGTCGCGTTTAATCCGTTCGGTGATTATCGCGTTCCAATCTCGTCCAATTCGGCCACGGTCGAGTTCGCCAGAGTGCACCCCAAGGACGAGGACACCTCAAAGTTGGCCACGTTAGATGCCACCATCTACACAACCGACCTCTTTCACCTGCCGGCTGGCGGGGTTGGCTTGGCCGTCGGTGGTCAATGGCGGCGGGAGCAACTGAGCGAGAATCCCGATATACTCAATTTGGAGGGAGACATCGTTGGCAACTCGCCAGTTCCAGGTGCTCAGGGCAGCCGAAATTCTTATGCGATTTACGCAGAGACCAGAATTCCTATCTTCAGCCCCGTGACGAGTAGCTACTCCAGAGGCGACGGCAAAAATCCGCAAGTTGTGAGCGAGACCCATGCAATGATTCCCGGCTTTTATTCCCTGGAGTTTACCGCTGGGGGGCGATTTGAAGAGTTTCTGAACAACGATAGCAATGTCTTGGTGCCAAAGGTTGGCATGCGCTGGCAACCGTTTGACGAGCAGCTGACCCTGCGCGCGACTTGGGGCGAAGGGTTTCGTGAACCGTCACTTGAGGAACTGTTTGGGTCCCCGGTCTCAACGTTGGAGGTTACTCACGATCCGCTCAAAGGTGGTCTGCTCGAATCTGAAACGAACACCCTTATAACTAGCAACCCGAATCTTCAACCTGAAGATTCGCGCTCATTCAGTGGCGGCTTTGTTTACTCGCCAAAATACGCGCCAGGGCTGAATGTCTCGGTTGACTTCTGGGACATCGAGCGCACCGGAGTTGTAACCGCTCCGTTGGCTCAGCAAGTGCTGGATGGCACCGCTCCAGGGATCGACGAGCGCGATGCTGGCGGATTCATCACCCGTATCACACTTGCGAATGAAAACCTCGGTTCGCAAGAGGCTCGCGGGTTTGACTTCGGCCTTTACTACCAGAGGCCAACGCAGTGGGGGACCTTCACTTCGCAGACTCAAGTAACCTACCTGGATGAATTCCTCTTCCCGCAATTCATTTTTGCAGAGTTCGGACCAAGGCCGGGCAATCTGGCCGGCAGAACCACAGACCCAGGCGCTTCGAATGAGGGTTGGTACAAATGGAAAGGTAATTCCAGCCTCGAGTGGACATGGAAGGGCTTCGATCTCGTTACCATCGTGCGCTTCATCGACGGATTCAACGAATTTACGCCAAACCTTCACCAGCACTGGGTTCACCAGACCTGGACCTTCGACGGCCTGCTTTCGTATGACTTCACCTACCTGCTTCCAGTCGAGGAACAGCCTGTGCCCGGCTATTCCAAGAGCCCGAAAGACTTCGTTCGCGGCAAGGATGGCGCGCCTCTGGAAAAGGCTGTGGCTCAGACCAGCAACTACGGTCGTACCGTATGGGACCATCTGCTGCGAGGCACAATCATTACTATCGGATGCAATAACATCTTCGGTCAGGACCCGCCGAAGGCATACGGGGAAGGCGGAAACGGCGTCGGTTATCCTGGATTCACTTACGATGCTACCGGCCGTTTCGTTTACGGACGCCTAACGAAGCATTTTTAAATTCCTTAAGGTTTGGGTTAGGTCGGAGAGGCACTGGCACCAACCATTGCCTCTCTTGCTTTTGTGGGAAGAATTATTGTCATCGCGTCAATAATTTGCACACAGCCCACCCGCAGATGTAGGTTTATTTGTGAAGGCGTTGATATCTTCGAGCGTTACGATTCTCGTCGCGACCAGCATGTTTGCCGGAACGGTGCTTGCCGACCCGAAGGTCAAGCAGACCTCGAAACATAACCAGAAAGCCGAAGAGCGAGCAGTCTTCATTACGGGTTCACTCATTCCACAACGCATTAAAGTGCAGCCTATAGGTACGACGACGGTCTCGCCAGTTCGAGTCATTGATCGCCATGAAATTGACTGGACCGCGCGGCCGACCACGCCGGGCGCTTTTATCAACGAACCATCGGTCCGCGTAATCGGTCACTGATCTCCTGTCGGGGAGTCAGTAACGCGGGATGAAAGCCTCATGTCCCTTATCGTCGGGGCTGATTGGTGTCATATCCTTAGCCTGACCATTCAAATCCGGTCACTGACAATCTGTCGGCCGACGCATTCAGCCGGGCATGATGGTAAGGACCGATGTGATGAAAAACAACTGCGACAGCAGGCGTGCGCTCCATCGTCGCGCGAGAGATTAACTCTCAATGTTTCGCAGAGCCACTCGAATGTTTCGCAACTTGGAGTTGCCTGCCGAAACGATTGGATTAGTACGAAACGCGGAAGTCCGCTGGAAGGGCCGAGCTTGCACCTGCAACGCCGCCCGATGCATGTGTCGCATCGTTCCTCCCGACTTTCGTCGCCGGCGGCGAAAGTGGCTGTTGGCCTTTGGATTTGAGCGAGTCGTTTAATGCGGGCAGGTCCTGCGCGAGGAGTTGATCGAATTGTTTTGTCACGTCATCGAGTTCACGTCGGAGCGTGTCGATGTAAGCGATCTGGTAGGCGGCGGGATTGCCTTCATAACTCAGGATGGCGCCGTAAAGCTGATCGGTGTGCTCGCGTAAACGTTCCTCGCCGGTAATTGCGCCACCTTCGGTCGTGGCGACAATTTTCTTTCGCACGCCGTCCACTTTTCCATCGAAATCCGAGATCTGTTTGTGAAGGGGATCGCCTTCCGAGACTGCGGCCCCCGTCTGTGCAAGCGCCTGACGCAAGCCGATAATGCGATCCATGAGCGCACTTTCATCACCAAATAATGCAACTACGCGCATGGCCGCATCGAATTGCGCCTTGCGGTCTGCCGGGTTGAATTTCGCCCGGCGATCAAGACCGACCGTCAATTTCGTCTCGTAAACTTTGCCTGCCTTGGTGAGGCGCACTGTGTAAACGCCCGGCACGAGGCGCGGGCCCCGGATCGCAGAGGCTGCAACTTGCGCGGCAGGCGGCACGCGCGGTGGCTTTGCGCGCATCGTCCACATCACACGATTCAGGCCAGGTCGTTTGCTGGCTGGCAATTCATCGACCACGCGACCGGACGAATCCAGAACTTCGAGCTTCATTTTGCCAAACAAATGCCGCTCCCGCTGGTAGTAATTGATCACCGCGGAGTCAGGCGGATTGTCGCCAACAAAAACGGCGTCCCCATTGGCCCAGCCGCCCTGGCCTTCGATGCGCTGCTGCACCGGGCGCGCAGAAACAAACGCGACGTCCTGCTTCAACAAATCCGGAGTCAACGCGCGCAACGGCGTGATGTCATCAATAATCCAGATGCCGCGGCCGTGGGTCGCCAGAACAAGCTCGTTGTCGCGCGACTGAATCGCCAGGTCGCGTACGGCAACGGCGGGGAAATGGTTGCCTTTAAATTGCGCCCAGCTATTTCCTCCGTCGATCGAGACCCAAAGTCCGAACTCGGTGCCGAGAAAAAGAAGATCAGGCTTCACCAAGTCCTCCTTGATGACATGCGCGTAACCGCGAACGCTTTTCGGGTCCTGGGGTGTAACAAGCGCCGTCCACGTTTTGCCGTAATCAGTTGTCTTGAAAAGGTACGGCTCCATCTCGCCAAAGGTATGTCGATCAAACGCGGCATAAGCGGTGCCGGGATTGAAATTGCTGGCCTGGACCCAGTTCACCCACGAATTTTTTGGCAAGCCAGGAATGTTACCGACGATATTGGTCCAGGTTTTGCCGCCATCTCGCGTGAGCTGGAGGTTGCCGTCGTCGGTGCCGACCCAGATCAACCCCTTCTGTTTGGGCGATTCGCTGATGGAATAAATCGTGGTGTGCATCTCGGCCGACGAATTGTCCACCGTCACTCCCCCCGATTGTTCCTGCTTCTGTTTTTCCGGATCGTTGGTGGTCAGGTCGGGTGAAATGCGGTCCCATGTCTGGCCGTGATCGCGTGAGCGGAACAGGAATTGCGCGCCGATGTAGATTGTTCCTTTCTCGTTAGGCGAAAGCGCGATCGGCGTGTTCCAATTGAACCGGAGCTTCTCATTGTAATTCGGCCGCGGCTTAATGTTGCGGCCTTCATGTGTGTTCCGATTTACGCGTCCGATTTCCCCGCCCTGATACTCCGCATAGATGTAATTCGAATCAGCCGGATCCTCGAACATCCAAAACCCATCGCCATTGAACATGTTTTCCCAGCGCGAGTTGGTGATGCCGCCGGGATACTGCGAGTCGCCTACCCACGAACTGTTATCCTGCAAACCACCGTAGACGTGGTACGGATCGTTATTGTCCAGGCTTACGTGGTAAAATTGCGATACCGGCAGGTTTTCGGCCTTCCACCATTTGCTGCCCCCGTTGTACGAGTACCACATCCCGCCATCGTCAGCGGCGAATACAACTTGTGGGTTCGTCGGGTCGATCCAAACATCGTGCGCGTCGCCGTGCGCGCCTTGAAAACCGCCCACGACCGCAAAGCTCTTGCCGGCGTCCTCGCTCACAATCAGCGAGCCGTCGGGCTTGAACAGGCGGTCCGGATTATTGGGATCAACGACGAGGTTCGCGAAATAGAACGGTCGCCAGACCATCCACTGGCTTTTATCACGTTTCTCCCACGTCGCGCCGCCGTCATCGGAAACGAACAACGCGCTATCCGGCGACTCGACAAATGCATAGACGCGTTGCGATTTCGATGGCGCGATCGCCACCGCCAGGCGTCCATACGGTTTCTTTGGGAAACCTTTGTTGGCCTGCTCTGTAATCTCCGTCCAGGTATTACCACCATCGGTCGAACGGAATAATCCACTGGCTGAAGGCGCCGTCGGAATTGCGCCGCCCGAGCGGTATTCCCAACCTTTACGCCGGAAATCCCACATCGCCGCGAATATGGCGTCGGGATTGCTCGGGTCGATCTCCACGTCAGTACACCCTGTCGAAAGATTCGCGCCCTTTAAAACCTGCTGCCACGTCTTGCCGCCATCGGTCGTTTTGTACAGGCCACGGTCAGGCGAATCGCTCCACAACGCGCCAGGAACCGCGACGAAAACAGTGTCACCATTCCTTGGATCAACGGTTATTCGCGCGATGCGTTCGGACTTTTCCAAGCCGACACGCGACCACGTTTCGCCACCGTCGGTGGATTTGTAGATTCCGTTGCCAATGGACACGCTGTTGCGCGTCCACGATTCACCGGTGCCTGCCCAAACGTTTTTCGAATTCTTCGGATCGAGCGCGAGGGCGCCAATCGACTGCACAGGTTGTTCGTCAAATATCGGGTGATACCGCGTTCCGCTGTCATCGGATTTCCAAACGCCGCCACTGGCTGCTCCCACAAACAATGTGATCTTGCCCGATGGCTCGTGCACTCCCGCGATGCTGGAGATGCGTCCGCTCATTGCCGCCGAGCCGATGTTGCGCGCGCCGAGCCCGGAAATGCTGGCCGAATTAAATGGCGCGTCAGCCGCGTAAATAGGAATGGCGCAAACAAAAAGCGATGCGAAAACGCATCGCACTCCAACGGTAGGGACGCCGCGCTGCGGCGTCCGGACGGCGCAGCGCGGCGTCCCTATCCTCCGTCCATAAAAAAACGTGCTAACTCGGTTTTGCGGAAGCTTTGGCAGTGTACGACCGCCCTCATGTCGCTTTTGGTTATTCATTGTCCTCATCGAGTGATCAGCGCTGTGGTTGGGGGACATTTATTTGGCCGGGGAAATGAAATATCGTGTCATCCACGGGCACGTTGGCTTCGAGTTTATCGATGACGACCACTTGCTTGTCCGGCGCACCCTTGCGTCCGACCTCGATTGAAGTCGGAACAAACACGCCTCCAGCTTGTTCGTAATCGCCGAGATCCGTCTCCACTTCTTCGTACGCACCATGCCGCACTCGTTGCGTCACGATTCGGATCTCAAGAAAGTGGTCAGGATCCAAATAGACAAAACTGACGTCCCCGTTTTTTCGCACGACCTTCAGTTTGTGCGCGGGCGTCCCGTCGACGTCCTCGGTCCCGAGATACTCAACAGTGCTCCCTTTGGCCTTCCAATCGGCCAACGGTCCATCAATCTCGGTATCTTCCACCAGCGCTTTAACGTCGTCGGCGGACATGCGCTCCGGATCTTTGCGTCCGAAAAATGGTGAAATCTTCCAGCCTTCCTTACTATCATACGCCTCGATCTGCGTCATGCCCTGGAGCGAAGCCTCGGTACGCACTTCGTCGGGCCGCTTCTTTGTTTGGAGATAGCCAAGCTCGATCAGGCCCTGCACGGGAACCAGCAGCTTACCAGTTGAGCGCAGCGTTTGGAGGTTGTTTAGCGCAGTCGCTCCGCCCTTGGCCCCGATGTTCTTGGCGACCAGTTCATCTACGGTTGGCTGATTTTTGTCCTGTGCAAAGAGTGCCGATGCGAAAAGCACCGCCGAAATGAAAGGGATTAGGAAACGAATAGACATATCAATTTTTCAGTTCATGTGGGACACCGCAGAGCGTCGAATATTCAAAGAAAGGACAAGCGAGCATTCTTCAAATCCTCCTTCGAAAAAGATGCATCCGGAGTCCAATTTGGATTCAAAAATCATTTAGAGAATCACTCCGTGCGCAGCGCTTGAATTGGATCAACGTGTATAGCGCGTCGCGCCGGGAGCAAACATGCAATCAGAGCGATAGCCGCGAGCAAAACCGTTGAGCCGGCAAGCAGCGCCGGATTATGCGCGGAAACCTCGTAAAGCTGTGATGTAATCAAACGGCCGAGCGCGAATGCCGAAGCAATTCCGATCGCCAACCCTATAGCAACCGGCCTCATTCCCTGGTTCACAACCATGCGCAGCACATCGCGGGTTTGCGCGCCGAGCGCCATGCGCACACCGATCTCGCCGGTGCGTTGCTCGACTGTGTATGCCACTGCAGCATAGATCCCGATTGCTGCGAGCAACAAAGCAACGCCGGCAAAAATTCCTAATAGCCAGGTCATCAGCCGCGTCTGGCCGAGGGCTTGTGCGATGATTTTGTCCATCGATTGCGGCAGCGCGATTGCAAGACCGGGATCAACAGTCGCCAGCGTTGAGCGCACCAATTTTGTGACGGCGTTCTCCCTTAAATTGCTGCGCACCACAATCGTCGGGAATGGAAAGTTTTCCTGCGCCCACGGACGATAAAATTCCATGTCGTCAGCCTCGTTGACCTTTCGCGAGCGAACGTCGCCGACGATGCCGACGATCTCGCACGGTGTGCCGAAACTCGTGACCAAGAGCGTTTTGCCAATCGGATTTTCACTGCCGAAAACCTTCTTTGCCCCTGACTGACTGATGAGAACGACGTTCTGATGATCGGCGGTGTCGTGCTGATCGAAATCGCGTCCTGCCAGGACAGGAATGCCCCAGGTCTTGAAATAACCGGGCGAAACGTCGTGGCTTGGGGCCGTCGCCCGCTTGTCCACCGGCAACACCTCGCCATCAGCGCGTGAATAAAGCGTCGCGTTGCCGCCGCCGGGCAGCAGCGGAATATCGCCGCTAACAGTGACACTCTCAAAACCTGGAACCGCTCGCAACGAGGCGAGCAATCGTTCTACGAAACGCTGACGCGTCCCAATATCAGAATACTGTGCCGTCGGCAAAGTGACGAAACCAACCCAAACATTCCTGTAGTGGTAGCCGACGTTTTGTTGATTCAGGCGCACAAAACTCGTGATTAGCAATGCGGCGCCGGCAAGCAGCGTCACCGAGAGCGCGACTTGCGCGCCAACGAGGATTTTTCGGAAGCGCTGTTGTCTCACGCTGCCGCTCACCCCGCGGCCGCCTTCCTTAAGCCCATCTACCAGGTCGCCGTGCGAACTTTGAAACGCAGGATAAATTCCCATCAGCAGCCCGGTCAAAATCGACAGTGCAACTGTGAAGCCGAGCACGGGAAAAGAGAGGTTAACACGTGTGTTCGGATCGAATGGCAAAAAATTCGCAGCCATTTTCGGAATGAGAGGGACCAACTGCCAGGCCAGCACGGCGCCGACGATTCCAGCGAGAAGACTCACCAGCAAACTCTCAAATACGAAAAGCCGGACGATGCCCGTGCGGGATGCGCCAATCGCCATTCGCAACGCGATCTCCCGGCGGCGCCCGCTGAACCGGACCAGCAACAGGTTCGCCACATTGCTGCAGGCGATGAGCAAGACGAAAGCCACCGCGGCGAACAGCGTCGCGAACGCGGGGCGCAAATTTCCGCTCACATCCTCCGGAAGCGTCTTTAACGTCGTAGTTAACCCGCTATCGATCTTGCCCGGAAATTCACCGCGATAGCTCTGATCCAGTGCAGGTAACGCGG
>Ga0209161_10003657_pt1 | contig 12333 bp, 12 predicted proteins | sample GraSoiAngelo_155_FD_186169 | JGI IMG/M metagenome (GOLD analysis project Ga0209161, IMG submission 186169) | Grasslands soil microbial communities from the Angelo Coastal Reserve, California, USA - 14_1009_13_30cm (SPAdes) (version 2) | ecosystem: Environmental > Terrestrial > Soil > Grasslands...
GGGTCACCCTCGCGTATGTGTGGACGCGGCCGGACAACGAGGCGGCGGTCAAGCTCTACAGGTCGGTGGGCTTCGAGCCGAACCGCCAGCTCGTCATGACCTGGTACCCGACCGAGCCCAACTCGTAGTCCAGGGCGACCGGACGGCGACACCTACTATCAACTGATGCGTCCCATCGTGGCCGTCGCGGCCGGACTTGTCGTGACCGCGCTGGTCTCCGCCGCGGTGACGCTGGCCGTCATTCGCTTCCAGGCGCGGACCAATCCGCAGGAAGTCAACCTGCGCAACGGCGTGACCCTCACGCAGGATTCCGCCATCGTGCAGGCCGCCGCCAAGGGCCGGCCCGCCGTGGTCAGCATCATCACTCAACGCCAGCCGACGATCGTCCGCGGATCGGGTTACTTCGCGACCACCGATGGCTACATCGTCACGAATGTCAACGTGATCGCGGACGCGAGCGGAATGACTGTCCTGGTGCCGGGTGACTCCAAGGCGCATGACGCCCGGCTGGTCGATTACGACTGTCAGACCGGTGTGGCCGTGATCAAGGTCGATCAGGTCAGTGGGCTGCCGACCCTGGGGTTGGCCGACCCCACCGCACTGGCGCAGGGCCAGGTCATTGTCGCGGTCGGCGGTCCGGCAGAAGGCGGCGCGGTCGCTCCCGGATACGTCAGCGCGCTCCACCGTGTGGCTGCGGCCAAGGACCCTCTGAGCGCCGGCCGCTTGATTCAGTTCAGCGACACGATCCAGACCAACGTCGCCATCGGCGATGGAACGTCAGGAGGACCGCTGCTCAACGTCCAGAGCCAGGTCGTGGGGATCGCGATGGCGTCGCCGGCGACGCTGGCCGGGTTCGGCCTCAACGTAGCGGACGTGCAGGACGACATCCAGCAGATCCTTACGACCGGCAAGGTCGTCGTCTCTTCGATTGGCGCGACCACAACCGATGTCACGCCAGACGGCGCGGTGCTCAACGGCCTGCCCGAGGGGAGCCAGGTGGCCACGGTCGTCCCGGGTGGAGCCGCCGCGACCGGCGGCCTTCGAACGGGCGATGTCATCACGCAGCTCGACGACGTCCGCATCGATGCCGCGCACCCGCTCTCGCAGTTGCTCCGCTCGCGATTCCACCCCAACCAGCGGGTCACGGTCACATACTCGCGCGGCGGGAGCTCGACGCAGGCGGAGCTGAAGCTGACCGCGCAGCATCCCAGCTGCTGATGACTGCAGTCATGTCAGGCGGCGTGCGCGAAGCGATCAACGACGCCCTGCTGAAAGCTGTGCGCGAGATCGGCGTCGACGGCGAGATCCCCGACCTCGAGCTGGGAAGGGCGAAGGTGCTCGAGCACGGCGACTACGCAAGCTCCGCGGGCCTGAAGCTTGCGCGCGTGCTGCGGCAGGATCCAAAAGCGGTCGCCTCGCGGCTGGCCGAGTCGATCCGCGTTGCCGACGACGCCGCCCGGGCGGAGGCTGCCGGCGGTTACGTCAACTTCCGCCTCACCGATGGCTGGCTGAGAGGATTGGTGGCGCGCATCGCACCTGGCTATGGGGCTGGCGACGTCGGCCACGGCGAGCGGCTTCAGGTCGAATTCGCAAGCATCAATCCCACCGGGCCGCTGCACATCGGTCATGGCCGCGGCACGATCCTGGGCGACTCCATCTCTCGCCTGCTGGAGTTCACGGGGCATGCGGTCCAGCGCGAGTACTACGTGAACTCGGACAACACGCAGACGAGAAAGTTCGGAGCGTCCGTCTACGCCAGGCTGCATGGCGAGGAGCCGCCCGAGGGCGGTTACACAGGCGATTACGTGACCGAGCTGGCCGATATGGCGCGCCACGACCTGCCCGACATCGAGAACCTGCCCGAAGAGGAGGCCGAACCCAGGCTGCGGATGTTCGCCCTGGCCAAGATGGTCGAGCGGATCAAGGCGACCGTGGCACGCATCGGGGTCAACTACGACGAGTGGTTCTGGGAAAACCGACTGTGGGAATCAGGGCTTCCGCAAAAGGCGATCGAGCGTCTGCGCGCGGCGGGCTACCTGAAAGAAAAGGACGGGGCGCTCTGGTTTGGCGACCCCGCGGACCAGGAAGAGGAAGACCGGGTCGTCATTCGGTCCAACGGGCAGCCGACTTACTTCGCCTCAGACCTCGGCTATCTGCTCAGCCGTTTCGAGCAGCGTGGCTACGAGCGGGTCATCGAGGTGTGGGGGGCGGACCACCACGGATACGTCCCGAGGATGAAGTCCGCCGCCGGCGCCCTTGGCTTCGACCCGGAGAAGCTCGTGATCATCCTTCACCAGATGGTCAACCTGAAAGAAGGGAAGATGTCAAAGCGCGCCGGACGCTTCGTCACCCTCGACGAGCTGGTGGATCGAGTTGGTTCCGACGCTGTCCGATACTTCTACCTCTTGCGCTCGCCGGACACGACGATCGAGTTCGACCTCGAGCTGGCCATCACGCAGGGAAATGAGAACCCGGTCTATTACGCGCAGTACGCGCACGCACGGCTGGTCAACGTCGAGGCAGCCGCGGGTGAGCGCCACCCGCAGCTGCCGGAGAAGGCTGATGTCTCGCTTCTGGTCCATCCCTGGGAGCTCGACGTGGCGCGGGAGCTGGCCTTCTGGCCGGACGTGGTCGCGGACGCGACGGCGCTGCTCGAGCCGCACCGCATTCCTTATTACGTGCACGACCTGGCGACGTCCGTGCACCGCTTCTATCATGCGGGCAACGCGCAGAGCGAGTACCGAGTGGTGGTCGACGATCCCGAATTAACAAGGGCGAGGCTGGAGCTGTGCCGGGCCGCGCGTCAGACTTTGAGGACCGCGCTGGACCTGATGGGAGTCAGCGCTCCGGAACGCATGTAAGGACTCGAGGAGAAAGCAATTGGACGTCACCTGGTTGGGACATGGCTGCTTCCGGCTTCGCGGCCGTGGCGCGGCAGTGGTCACCGACCCGTATCCGCCCGCGATCGGCCTGAAGCTTTCGCGGATGGACGCGGAGGTCGTGACGATCAGCCATGAGCACGACAACCACAACTACACGCAGGTCGTTCGCGACGGAGCCTACGAGATCCGAGGTCCAGGCGAGTACGAGGTAGCCGGCGTCAGCGTGATCGGCGTGCCGACGTATCACGACGCGGAGAAAGGCGCCAAGCATGGGCGCAACACCGTCTACCTGATCGAGATCGACGACGTCAGGATCTGCCACCTCGGCGACCTGGGGCACAAGCTGGACGACGCCGAAGCCGAGGCTGTCGCATCGCCGGACGTCCTGCTGGTGCCCGTCGGAGGTCGGTCCGCGATGAACGCGGCTCAGGCCGCGGAGGTGGTCCGGCAGCTGGAGCCTCGATATGTGGTGCCGATGCACTACTCCATACCGGGCCTGAAGCTGGAGCTCGACCCGATCGACCGGTTCCTGAAGGAGATGGGAGTGACCGCGTCGGAGCCCCAACCCAAGCTGGCGGTGCAGAAATCGTCCGTCACGGAGTACGAGACAAAGGTGGTCGTCCTGGAACCAAAGGCTGAAGTAAAGGTTTAGTCACCCCCGCGCTCCGGTAAAATCTGAAAAACCGCCAGGAGGGTCGTCTATGTCGAAGTACGTTTTCGTGACCGGCGGTGTCGTCTCCTCGCTCGGAAAGGGCATCACCGCGGCGTCGATCGGGAACATCCTGAAGGCCCGCCACCTCACCGTCTCCCTGCAGAAGCTCGATCCGTACCTGAACGTCGACCCGGGCACGATGAGCCCCTACCAGCACGGCGAGGTGTTCGTCACCGACGATGGCGCGGAAACCGACCTCGACCTCGGCCACTACGAGCGCTTCGTCGACGAGAACCTGACCGTCGCCTCCAACGTCACGACCGGGAAGATCTACCAGGACGTGATCGCGCGAGAGCGCCGCGGTGACTACCTTGGTGCCACCGTCCAGGTCATCCCGCACGTCACCAACGTGATCAAGGAAAAGATCCTCCGCGCCGCCAAGGACCCGCAGGCCGACGTCGTCGTGGTCGAGGTGGGCGGGACCGTGGGCGACATCGAAAGCCTTCCGTTCCTCGAGGCGATCCGGCAGCTGAAAAACGACCTCGGCCGGCAAAACGTCTTTTACGTGCACTGCTCGCTCGTGCCTGTGGTTCGGGGGCAGGAGATGAAGACGAAGCCGACGCAGCACTCGGTCCAGGCGCTGCGCGCGATCGGTATCCAGCCCGACGCCATCATCTGCCGCTCGGAGTTGCCGATCGACAACGACCTCAAAGAGAAGATCGCGCTCTTCACGGACGTGCCGCGCGAAGCAGTCGTGTCCGTACCGGACGTGCAGTCGATCTACGAGGTGCCTCTGATGATCGAGGCCTCCGGGCTCGGCAAGGTGATGGCAAAGCACTTCGAGCTCGACGCGTCGGCGCATGTGCCGGAGCTCCAGCCCTGGATCCAGCTCGTCGATCGGGTCAAGCATCCGCGGGCATCGGTTCCTATTGCGATCGTCGGCAAGTACATCCAGCTGCCTGACGCGTATCTGAGCGTTATCGAGTCATTGCGCCACGCCGGGATCCACCACGGGCTGGCGATCGACATCCATTGGGTCTCCTCGGAAAAGCTCGACGCCGGCGACCTGTCGCCGCTGATCGGAGTTGCCGGCATCGTCGTGCCCGGTGGGTTCGGCTATCGCGGCATCGAGGGCAAGGTCATCGCATCGAGGTACGCGCGGCACAACCGGATCCCCTACCTGGGGCTGTGCCTGGGCATGCAATGCGCGGTGATCGACTTCGCGCGGGAGAAGCTGGATGCGCCTGACGCCAACTCGACGGAGTTTGCCGCCTTCACATCGACTCCGGTGATCGACCTGATGCCGGAACAGCGAAACGTCGACCAGATGGGCGGCTCCATGCGCCTCGGTCTTTACCCGTGCAAGCTGACCCCCGGGTCGCTGGCGCATAAGGCGTATGGGGAGGAGGTCGTCTACGAACGGCACCGTCACCGTTTCGAGTTCAACAACGAATACCGTGAGGTGATGAACGAGGCGGGCATGAACTTCAGCGGGCTCTCCCCGAACGGCCGCCTGGTGGAGATCATCGAGCTGGCGGACCACCCGTGGTTCGTCGCCAGCCAGTTCCACCCCGAGTTTCGTTCGCGTCCGAACCGCGCGCACCCGCTGTTCCGCGATTTCGTCCGGGCAGCGTTCCTCCAGAGCGGGATCGACCAGATGGAGCTTCGTCCCGCCGAGCTGCTCGAAGAACCAGAGAACAACTAAGGGCCATGGAGCAGCAGAGAAGCGGGATTCCCTCTTTCGAGGCGCGCGGCGAGCTTTCGCTCGAGCTGGTTCATGTCACCGAGGCCGCGGCGCTGGCCTGCGCGCCGTTCCTCGGCAAAGGCGACGCAGACCGGGTGAGCCAGGTGGCCGGCACCGCGATGCGGAATGCGCTCGAGGGCTCGGTTCTGACGGGCACGGTGGTGCTGAGTCCACGCCATCAGACCCACCTCCCGCACGGCCTGGTGATCGCGGGAGGGGATAGGAAGGTCGAGCTCGGCGCCTACGCCGTCGAGGGCGCGAGCCAGGTGGCGCGCGGTCACATCAACTCCGTGTCCACGGTGGTCGCGGTCGAGCTGGGAGGCTTTGCCCGGCTGCCGGCGATCGCGCAGGTCGAGAAGTTCGTGGCCGGCCCCGGGGCGCGGGGCGCCATCGACCTGGACGACTCGATCGCGGACAACCTTCGGCGGATCGCCTTCGCCCACAACGTGCGGCTGCAGGACCTGACCGTCGCGATCCTCGAGCGCCCCCGGCACCAGGACCTGATCGCCGAGGTCGCCGCCACCGGCGCCCGCATTCGCACCCTGGAGGAGGGCGACTTCGCAAGCTCGGTCATGGCGGCCCTGCCCGGGACAGGGATCGACGCCGCGATCGGGATCGGCGATCTTCACGCGACACTCATCGCAGCCTGCGCCGTACGCTGCCTGGGCGGGGAGTTCCTGGCCCGGCTGCTGCCTCGCAACGATGAGGAGAAGGACCTTCTCGGCGAGTCCGTGGCGCGGGTCTTCAGCGTCGCCGAGCTGGCCCCTGCCGCCGACATCGCGGTGGCCATCACCGGTGTGACTGGCGGCCCGCTCCTTCCGGGCGTGTCTTTCGAGAGCGGCTATGCAGAGACGGCGTCATTGGTGCTGTCGAGCCGCCACGCCACGGTCCGCCGCCTGACGACAAGACACCACCGGGCATAGGACTGTCTTCCCCGCTTGCGGGGACGTACCCGGCGCAGCCGGGGGACGGGGCGGATCCGGATTAGCTCTACCGTGGGAGGGGTATTAAAGACGTGGTAATCCCTTGAGCCAGAACGATCCATACATGCCGCCCCAGAGCGGCCAGTACATCCCCCCGCCGCCTCCATACACAGGCCAGTCGGACATCCCGCCTGAGTCGCCGCATCACTACTCTCCCGCGCCCGGGCAGAACAGCCGCGGCGCGCTCGGATGGCTGGGCTCGGCGGCGCTCGCCGTGTGGGCGGTGGTCAAGTACGGCCTCATCTTCCTGGTCAAGATTCCCGCCCTGGCGACGCTCTTCTCCGCTCTCGTGAGCTTCGGGGCGTACGCGTGGCTGCGGGGTCCGGAGTTCGCGGCCGGCCTCATCGTGATGCTCTTCGTCCACGAGATGGGACATGTGGTGGAGATTCGGCGGCAGGGCATGCGTGCCACGGCGCCTGTTTTCGTACCCTTCCTGGGCGCCGCGATCTTCCAGCGCGAGCACCCGACCACGGCTCTGAAGCAGGCCGAGATCGGTATCGCCGGGCCCATCGCGGGGACGGTTGGCGCCACGGCGGCCTTCCTGCTCTACACGTCGACCGGCAACCAGGCCTTCCTGCTCGCCGCCGCGATCGGCTTCTTCCTGAACCTGCTGAACATGATTCCGGTTTGGCAGTTGGACGGTGCCTGGATCCTCGCGCCCGTCTCGCCCTGGTTCCAGGTCGTTGGGCTCGGGATGGTCGCCGTAAGCGTCCTGGTGTTCCACTTCGCGAGCTTCCTGCTCATCCTCATCGCGGTGCTTGGGATCGGGACCATGCGTGCCGGTTTCCGCAACGCGAAGAACCCCTACTACACGTCGGTCCCGGTCAATGCGCGTCTGGCGCTTGGAGCGGCCTGGCTGGGTCTTGTCCTTTACCTCGGGGTGATGAGCCTCCAGGTCGAGGGTTTGTTCGTCTCGTTGTCTCGGTAAACTACGTTTCCCTGGAGAACCCATGAAAGCACAGATTCATCCCACCTTCTACGAAGACGCGGTCGTCACCTGCGCGTGCGGGAACACCTGGACGACAGGCTCCACGCGCAAGGAGCTGAAGACCGAGATCTGCTCCGTCTGCCACCCGTTCTTCACTGGCACGCAGCGGATTGTGGACACCGGCGGGCAGGTCGAGCGGTTCCGGAAGCGGGCTGCTAAGACCCGGGCGTAGATGCCGCTGCCGGATCCGGCCGCGGCGCAATCGATAGGCGAGTCTCCCCACCCGGCGGCTTCGCCGCCGACCTCCCCAGCAAGTGGGGAGGTGAAGACTCTCCACCCGGCAAGAGCGGAGGTCAAGTCACCACCGTTTTTCTATGGCGGCCAGGCCGTCATCGAAGGCGTGATGATGCGCGGCAAGAGCCACTACGCGGTCGCGGTGCGGCTGCCCACCACCAAAGAGATCGTCGTGGATCGGGGCGAGCTGAAGGCGCCGATCTACACGAACCCGATCTGGAAGCTGCCATTCGTTCGCGGGCTGGCGCTGATCGGCGAGCAGCTTCATCTCGGCATGAAGTCGCTGATCTGGTCCGCCAACATGAACGCGGGCAGCCAGAACGTGCAGATCGGAAAGCGAGAGATCACAGGCTCGGTGGCGATGGCCGGCGTCTTCGCGCTTGTCCTTTTCATCGGCCTGCCTCTGTTCCTGGCCAGCGTCGCGGTGCATCGCAGCGGGAGCTTCCTCTTCGTGCTGGTCGAAGGCCTCATCCGGGTGGGCCTAGTCCTCGGCTACCTGGCGGCGATTGCGCTCCTGCCCGACGTGCGGCGCGTCTTCCAATACCACGGCGCCGAGCACAAGACGATCAACGCCTTCGAATCCGGCTGGGCCCTGGACGTGCCGTCGGTACGGCGGGCCAGCACCTTGCACCCGCGCTGCGGAACTGGCTTCTTGCTGGTCGTGCTGGTGGTCAGCGTGGTGGTGTTCAGCGTGGTCGCCTTGTTCCACCCGAACCTCTTCTGGCTCGTGGTGAGCCGCATCGTGGCGATTCCGTTGATCGCGGGAACTGGCTTCGAGCTGATCCGCTTCATGGCGCGGCACCGCTACAACCCGGTGGTGCGCATCGCCTTGCTGCCGGTGCTCGGCACGCAGAAGTTCACGACGCGCGAACCCTCCGACGACATGCTCGAAGTCGCGATCTGCGCCTTCAACAGCGCCCGCGAGGGTGAGGAGGAGTCGGCGGGAGCGGCGGCATAATGATCGACCGTTTAGAGGCGATCGCGCGCCGTTACCACGAGATCGAGAACGAGATGGCGCGGCCGGAGGTTGCGACTGACCACGAGAAGCTGACCCGCCTCGCGCGCGAGCAGCGCTCCCTGCGCGAGATCGTCCAGGCCTACGACGCATTTCGCCGCGCGCAAAAGGAGATGGAGTCGGCGCGCGAGATGCTTCGTCACGAGAGGGACGCCGACATGCAGGAGTACATGCGGTCCGAGGAGCGCCGTGCGGCCGAGCAGGTGGTCCAGCTCGAGGAGAAGCTGAAGGTGCTGCTCCTGCCCAAAGACCCGAACGACGACCGCGACGTCGTGGTCGAGATCCAGGGCGCGGAGGGCGGGGACGAGGCCGCGCTGTTCGCCGCCGATCTCTTCCGCATGTACACACGATGGGCGGAGAAGAAAGGATGGAAGGTCGAGGTGGTCGACGCCTCCCCTACCGGGATCGGCGGATACGACAAGATCACTTTCGAGGTTCACGGGCAAGGCGCCTACTCGCAGCTGAAGTACGAGGGCGGCGTCCATCGGGTGCAGCGGGTGCCGAAGACCGAGGCTCAGGGTCGGATCCACACGTCCGCCGCGACGGTCTCGGTGCTTCCGGAGGCCGACCCGGTCGAGGTTGAGCTCAAGCCGGAAGACCTGGAGATCAAGGCGTCGACCTCGACAGGGCCGGGCGGGCAGAGCGTGAACACGACCTACTCCGCCATCCGCATCACGCATAAGCCGACCGGCATCGCGGTGAGCATCCAGGACGAGAAGTCGCAGCTGCAGAACAAGGAGAAGGCGATGCGCGTCCTTCGCGCGCGGCTCTACGACATGAAGCTCGCCGAGCAGCAGGAGTCGATCAGGGCGCAGCAGCGCGGCATGGTTCGGACCGGCAACCGCTCCGAGAAGATCCGCACCTACAACTTCAAGGACAACCGGGTGACCGACCACCGGATCAACCTCACGCTGCACAAGCTCGACCGCGTGATGGCGGGCGACCTGGACGACCTGGTCAACGCGCTCATCGGTGCGGAAAGAACAGCTCAGCTCAACGGCGGCAACGAAGCCCAAGCGAGTTGACAATCGTTGAGGTACTGAAGCTCTCCGCCGACTACCTCCAGAAGCACGGGTCCGATTCGTCTCGCCTCGACGCCGAGCTGCTCCTCGCACACACCCTCCGAATGCGCCGCCTCGACCTCTATTTGAAGTTCGATCGCTCCCTCTCCGAGGCGGAGCTGAGCGCATACCGGGGCCTTGTCGGGCGGCGGGCTAAAGGCGATCCTGTCGCCTACCTCGTCGGCCACAAGGAGTTCATGGGCCTGGATTTCGAAGTCACGGCCGCCGTGCTCGTGCCCAACCCGGACACCGAGGTGCTCGTGCAGCGCGCGGTCGCAATTGCTCGCGAGTCGGCGGGCGCGTTTCGCGTAGCCGATATCGGCACGGGGAGTGGATGCATCGCGATCGCAATCGCGCACTACGCGCCAAGCACCGAGGTATGGGCGACGGACGTCAGCGGAGAAGCGCTTGCCGTCGCCGGGCGGAACATCGCAAAGCACGGCCTCAGTGCGAGGATTCACCTCGAGCGCGGCGATCTGATGCAGCCGCTGGCCGGCAAGTTCGACCTCGTTTGCGCCAACCTTCCATACGTGGCCGCCGGTACGGCCTTGCCCGCCGAAGTCACCGCTCAACCGGCGGGAGCACTCTATGCGGAGAGCGGCGGGGCGGCGGTGATCGACCGTTTTCTCGACGAGGCGCCGGCCCGACTTGGGCCTGGCGGCCGGGTGCTCGCCGAGCTCGACCCGTCGGTCGTCCAGGCTGTATCGCAGTCAGCCGAGCGAAACTTCGCCGGACATCGGGTGCACCGCGATATCAATGGTCGCGAGCGCGTTCTCGAAGCATGGTTCTGAAACCAACGCACGCCGGCCTTTTGAGGGCGGCCCAGCTCGTGCGGAGCGGCGCCGTCCTGGCTTTCCCGACGGACACCGTCTACGGCCTCGGCGCCAGCGCGGACGACGAGTTGGCGCGGAAGCGGATCTACCAGATCAAGGGACGGCCGGTGGGCATGCCGTTGATCCTCATGGTGGCGGCTGAATCGCAGCTCGAGGGCTACGTGCATGTGGACTCGCGCGCCGAGTCGATGATGCGCAGGTGGTGGCCAGGACCATTGACCTTGATCCTCCACGCGAAAGGGGGCGGGACGCTCGGCGTGCGAATTCCGAAGCACAAGGTCGCGCTCGGCCTGCTGCGCCACGCAGGCCCGCTGATGACAACGAGCGCCAACATTCACGGCCGCGATCCAGCGATGAGCGCAGAGGAGGCTGGAACGCTGTCCGGAGTGATGGCCGTGATCGACGGTGGCGCAGCGCCCGGGGGTACGGCGTCCACCGTGCTGGACCTGACCGGACCTGAGCCGCACGTGCTGCGCGAGGGTGCGATCCCCGCACCCGAGCTTCTCGGGCCGCCGGCACCACGCTCGGGCTAGGATTCGGCTGGTGACCGCAAACATCACAACCATGTCTTTTCGCGCCCTCGGGCGAGAGGACCCCGAGATCGCAAACCTCATCCGCCACGAGTTCAAACGACAGTCCGAAACGCTCGAGCTCATCGCCTCCGAAAACCTCACGAGCCCGGCCATCCTCGAGGCGCTGGGCACCCTCCTTACCAACAAGTACGCCGAGGGCTATCCAGGGCGGCGCTACTACGGCGGCACCGGTGAGGTCATCGACAAGATCGAGACGCTCGCGGTCGAGCGCGCCAAGGAGCTGTTCGGCGCCGACTACGTGAACGTGCAGCCGCATTCCGGGTCGCAGGCCAACGCCGCCGTTTACATGGCGGTGTGCCAGCCGGGCGATCGCGTGATGGGCATGGACCTCTCCGCGGGCGGCCACCTGACGCATGGGAGCCCCGCCAACTTTTCCGGAAAGCTGTACGAGATCCACTCCTATGGCGTCGACCGCGAGACCGAGCGCATCGATTACGACTCCGTGCAAAAGCTTGCCGAAGAGGTTCGCCCGAAGATGCTCCTCGCGGGTTTCTCGGCCTATTCGCGCATCGTCGATTGGCAACGCATGCGCCAGATCGCCGATTCAGTCGGCGCAACCCTGTTCGTGGACATGGCGCACGTGGCAGGCCTGGTGGCCGGGGGCGTCTATCCATCGCCGATCCCTCACGCGGCGATCACGTCGACCACCACACAGAAGACTCTTCGCGGCGCATGGGGCGCGATCATCCTCTGCCGCAACGACTGGCAGAAGGCCATCGACTCAGCAGTCTTTCCCGGCACGCAGGGCGGTCCGCTCATGCATGCCATCGCCGCCAAGGCCGTGTGCTTTGGCGAAGCGCTCAAGCCCGACTTCAAGGTTTACGCCAAGCAGGTGGTGGTGAACGCGAAGGCGCTGGCCGGCCGCCTGATGGAGCGTGGCCTGCGGCTGGTGAGTGGCGGGACCGACAACCACCTGATGCTCATCGACTTGCGCCCGCAGAAACGCACGGGAAAGCAGGTTCAGGACATTGCAGATACCGTCGGCATCACGCTGAACCGCAACTCGATCCCGTTCGACGACGCGTCGAAGTTCAACCCGAGCGGCGTTCGCGTCGGCACCCCGCTCGTCACGACGCGCGGCATGCGCGAGACGGAGATGGTGGTCATCGCCGATTGCATCGCCGACCTGGTGGAGCGGATCGATGACCCTGCCACGCGGGACTCGGTCCACGAAAGAGCGCTGGAGCTCTGCCGGAAGTTTCCAATTCCTTACGCCTTCGACTGACGCTTGACCGACTTCTTCTCCGACAAAGCCCTGACCAACATCACCGAGCATCTGCTGCCCGGCCTGTGGACGCTGCTCGTCGCTTTCGCCGTCTCGCTCGTGGCGGTGCCGCTGGCGATCCGG
>Ga0209161_10003659_pt1 | contig 12330 bp, 8 predicted proteins | sample GraSoiAngelo_155_FD_186169 | JGI IMG/M metagenome (GOLD analysis project Ga0209161, IMG submission 186169) | Grasslands soil microbial communities from the Angelo Coastal Reserve, California, USA - 14_1009_13_30cm (SPAdes) (version 2) | ecosystem: Environmental > Terrestrial > Soil > Grasslands ...
CCATTTTCGTGTTTCAGGGTGAGCGTTTTTACTGCGCCAGCAAGCGGGCGGTGCAACTTGATTTTCACATTGCCGATTTTCGATAGTGATACTTGGCTTCCTTCCACACGGAAACCTGCTTGCGGATAGGTGAAGGAATCGAACCAGCCTTTGCCCTTGAATCGCGGGAAACCGTTGCCACGGCGAAAGAACCCCTTGTAGGTTTTATCCACGCGGTGCAGCACATCTTGCAGTACCTGCGAATACACGCCTCGCATGGGTGCATCGGCTTGTTTGCAGGCCGGCAACTGTGCCGACTGCATCGCGAATGGGATTGACTTTCGGCAAAGCTTCCAAGCCTCGCGGCGCTCCTGTAGGGCATCGTTGTACAAATAGCGACACACGTCCAACGTGGCCAGCAGGGATTCCCGCTGCTTGCGGTTGGGATATAAGCGGTACTTAAACGTCTTTCTGATTTTCAACATATTGCTTTATCACCGCCAGTGGTGCCCCGCCAACCGTGGATACGAAATAGCGATTCGTCCAAAGTGTGGGTAGCCGTGATTTCAATGTGCGAAACTCTTGCCGCAAGGTGTGCGATGAAACTCCCTTGAGATTCTTGACCAATCTGTGGATGCCGAACTGCGGGTCCACTTCGAGGAGCACATGCACGTGGTCGGGCATGATTTCCAAGGCGATGATTTCAGCCCGATATTTTTTAGCGGTCTGTCTAATCACCTGTTCACAGCGTTTTGCAATCGGACCAACAAGCACGCTGCGCCGATACTTGGGCGTCCACACGCAATGATATTTGCTGGAATACACCACATTATTGTTCGATTTGTACCCTTCTAGTGCCATGCTTGAACTATACCACAGGCATCTATCTAATACACGCGAAATCGGTTTTGCTTCGCAAAATACGCCTTATATCCCCAGCCCTAAAGGGCGGGGGCTTTACGGCGCCTTTTCGGTAATCGAGGTCCCCGAATTCCACGGTGATTTCAAAATAGGGCACGGCCGTCGTGATTGGCGTGTTACTAAATACAGGTCAACCCGATCTCTACTTTTCTGCTGAATGGCGAGAAACTTGCCCTGAACGTATGGTTTTTGCGTAGCACAGACGACCGGCAAATTAACGAGCCCCAGGCCAAAAATGCGAATCGACAATGCCAATTTGCTCGCCATCGCTAGGCCCAAGTATAGAACATAAGCTGACGGGGATGTATCGACGGTGACACAACGGAACGAGCTTTTCGAATCGGGCGCTCGGCTACGCGTATGGGGAGTCGCTGCCGGCCGCAAGGCACACCTCAGCTGTAGTTGGCGTGCCAGGAATTCCGCGCTCGCGAGAGGTCATCGGACCTGTTTGATTTCTTCTTTCACTTTTTCGGCGATACTGTCCGGCAGCGGCGCGTAGGACAATGGAGCCGCCATCTTCTGGCCATCGGTGACCATCCAGTTCAGAAAGTCCGCTAGAATCTTCCCCTTGGCTGGATCTTTGGATTGCGCCGGAATCAGCAGCCAAGTGAAGCTGGAAATCGGGTATGCGTCCTTGCCGGGCGCGTTGGTGATGGATACCCGGAAGTCAGCCGGCATACTCGCAACCGACGCGGCAGCAGCGGTTACTCCCTCTAAGGAAGCCTTCAAGAACACTCCCGCCGAATTTCTTATGCTGCCATAGGCAATGTTGTTCTGTACGGCATAAACAAGTTCGACATAGCCGATGGATCCGGGTAGGGTACGGATCGAACCCGCTACTCCTTCATTGCCCTTGCCGCCGATTCCAGTTGGCCATTTGACGGAAGTACCCTTGCCGACCTGACTTTGCCACTCCGGGCTGACCTTGGCCAAGTAATCGGTAAAGATGTAGGTGGTTCCGCTGCCATCAGAGCGATGCACCACGATGATATCTTGGTTGGGAAGAGTTACTCCCGGATTGGCGGCGGCGATGGCTTTGTCATTCCAGTTGGTGATCTTGCCCAGAAAGATTCCAGCCAGCACCTGGGGTGTAAATTTCAGCTCCCCGGTCACGCCGGGTATGTTGTAAGCGGGAACATCGGCACCCAACACCGTAGGTGCGTGCAGAATCTTGATCTTTGCCTCTTTCAGTTGGTCATCCGTCATGGGGCCATCGCTGGCGCCAAAGTCGACCGTACCGGCGATCACCTGTCGGATTCCCCCGCCGCTTCCAATAGACTGGTAATTGATTTGGATATCAGGATGGAGCTTGTGGTACTCGCTAAACCACTTCGAATAGATTGGATAGGGAAAGGTAGCACCTGCTCCATTCAGCGTCGTCTGCCCAAAGGCCGGCGGGGCGACTAGGGCACACCATAGCAGCAGCGTTATTCTGCGCATCACTCGATGGGTCTCCTTAAATTGTTTCCTTCCAGTACTAGCGGGTAAATATTACAGGACAGTTACAAATTGGTGAATTTCTGATAAATGGAGAGAGTCGAATCCCCCCGTCGAATGTCAGGGATGCGCGATGGGGAGGGCAATTGCCAAAATGGATTGGCTAATGCGCTCGTTCCAGTCGGGCAATTTCGCGTGGAAAGAGCGTGTTTCCGGGGAACTCAGTTCGCAGCCCGTCGAGCATCTGGAGAGCGCGAGGCTTATCTTTATCGCGCACGTACGCAATTGCCAGAAGAATGCGCGCGAAAGGAGCCAGGTAGTGTCCTCGTCGCGCGGTAAGCTCGAGGTCGGCAATTCCCGATTTCTTGTCCCCCGGCAAACCGCCAAGGCGAAGTATCCAGCGCACGGGGGCGGCCATGCTCCCGATAATGTACTTGCTGAAACCGGTGGCCAATAGAGCGTCGTAACAGTTGGGACAAACCGCCAGCAACTGCTGCGCCCAGACCGAAGCCTCTTTGGCGGAGTGCAATGATGCCAGGTTGCGCTTCTCTATGAGTGCTGCGTAGTCGGCTTCGAGACCGGCTGACAAAGTCAAGGCAAACAGAGCATCTTTATCCTTGCTGTCCTTTGTCAGCCGAAGATGAGCCAGATTCGACGCCCTTTCCAAATACACCCGGAATCGCCCTCTGACGGCGGGATCAGGCAACACCTTCGCGCGGCGTTCAAAGGCATCATCGTTCTCGTAAAACTGCGACTCCAGTACACCCAGTCGGTTGAATTCGGAGAACAACAGTCCGGCAGATTGGCTCACCGGCCCCATGGGATCATCCGGATGCTGTGACTCCCATCGAGCGAAGTCCCTCTGCGCAACATCAAAATGCAAGTTATATAGGTCCAGGAAACCCTCATCCAGAGCCGTCCCGTCCAATGGGACCGGACTGGCATGTGCGCTGAGCATGAATAGCAGACACACGCAGAACGCGGCCCCGAGACACCAGGTGATTGTCCGAACAAGGGGGCTCCCGTCAGTTCGGAACTTCGAAGGGCGGGAATCGTAGTGGCTGGCTCTCATGATTCGGTTATCCTGATTCGGTTATGCTGGCACCGATCTAGTCGTCGCAAAGCTCCCGTACATATTACGATGCCAAAAATCCCGGCAGGGCAGCCAGATTCGTTCGCTTTCGTACAACCTCCGGCAATGAAGAGACTTTCTAGCAAATTGATCCGTTGGCAGCAGGCACCCCCGAGGAAGCTCCATGACTGATTCTCCCACAGGTTACGCTCCCGGCTGGCCGGGGATTGCGCCTCGCTGGACCTCGAGCGCGAAAACCGGGGTCGGCACGGCCCTCAACCAGCACAGCAAAGTTTGGTTTACGCTGAGCCACGGCATCCTCAACGAAGTTTACTACCCACGTGTCGACCAGGCTTGTACTCGCGATCTTGGGTTTATCGTCACCGATGGCCACGAGTTTTTTTCTGAAGAAAAGCGTCATTGTACTTTTGAAAACCGCCCCTTCGACCCCGGTGTTCCAGCGTTTGAGTTGGCTAATACCTGCATGAGCGGCCGCTACCGCATCCACAAGGAGGTGTTCACCGACCCCTACCGTAACGTAGTACTCCAGAAGGTTCGCTTCGCGCCCCTGAAAGGCCAACTCTCCGATTATCGGTTGTACGTGTTGCTGTCGCCCCACTTGGCCAACAGCGGCTATGGCAACACCGGATGGGTGGGCGATTACAAGGGCGCGTCGATGTTTTTCGCCGAACACGACGGCGTCACCCTGGCCTTGGCTAGCTCTGCGCCTTGGGGCAGGATGTCGGTTGGGTTCGTAGGTGCCTCGGACGGTTGGCAAGATCTCTCACAACATTTTCAAATGGAGTGGACATACAGGCGAGCTGAAAACGGCAACATCGCGATCACCGGAGAGATTGACCTTGCGGCCTGCCAGGGAGAGTTCGTGGTGGCATTGGGCTTCGGCGCCGTATGGTCGGAAGCCGGGCAGCAATCGCGGGCTGCTTTGTTTGAAGATTACGGGGAATTGCGCGGCCACTACGTAGCCCAGTGGAAGACTTGGCAGGACGGTTTACTCAAGCTCGACCAACCACAGCGCTCGGACGACCTCTATCGAACCTCCGCGGCAGTGCTACGAACCCACGAATCAAAAGATTTTCTGGGTGGCGTCATCGCCAGTCTTTCCATCCCCTGGGGGTTTAATAAGGGCGATGAAGACCTGTGCGGATACCATCTCATCTGGCCGCGCGATCTGGTAGAAACCGCTGGTGCGATGCTCGCCGCCGGCGCAGTGATCGACGCGGCCAAGGTGCTCCGCTATCTCGAAGCCACGCAAGAAGCCGAAGGCAACTGGCCCCAGAACATGTGGCTCGATGGTCGGGCGTACTGGCACGGCGTCCAGATGGATGAGACCGCCTTCCCTATTCTCTTGCTCGATCTGCTACGCCGTGAAGCACCGCCTGCCGCTTTGGGCAATCCGCAACGCTGGTGGCCTATGGTACGCAAAGCCGCAAGTTACATCCTGCGCAACGGTCCGGTCACGCAACAGGATCGATGGGAAGAGGACGCAGGCTATTCCCCATTCACGTTGGCCGCAGAAATCTCGGCGCTGCTGGCTGCGGCTGACATCGCTGAGCTCACCGGACACAAGGAAGCTAGCTCGACGCTGCGAGATGCAGCCGACGCGTGGAACGACAACATCGAGCGCTGGACCTATGCCACCGGCGGAGACCTTGCCCAGCAGCTCGGAGTGGAGGGCTATTACGTACGCATCGCTCCGCCGGATACCGACGGCGCGGCGTCGCCTACGCAGGGTTTCGTGCCCATTAAGAATCGACCGCCGGGCGACAATCTGGAGCGGGCCTCTCACGTCATCAGCCCCGACTCATTGGCGCTGGTGCGCTTCGGACTCAGGGCTCCCAATGATCCCCGAATCCTTGACACCGTCAAAGCCATTGACGCCCTGCTCCGGGTGCAGCTGCCGCAAGGACCCTGCTGGTACCGCTACAACGGCGATGGTTACGGCGAGCACCAGGATGGTTCTCCCTTTGACGGCACTGGGATAGGTCGTCCTTGGCCCTTGCTCGCTGGAGAACGCGCTCACTACGAACTGGCTGCAGGACGTCGGAAAGAGGCAGAAGCTCTTCTTTCTGTCATCGAGAAATCCACATCTGGCCAAAGCCGCCTGCTTCCGGAGCAAGTGTGGGATGCCGCCGATATACCATCCCTGGAACTTTTTCGCGGTAAACCCTCGGGCTCAGCCTGCCCCTTGGTCTGGGCTCACTCGGAGTATGTAAAACTCCGCCGTTCCCTGCGCGAAGGCAAGATTTTCGATCAACCGCCGCAAACAGTACAACGCTATCTGATTCAAAAGCCTGAGAGGCAAATCTTCGGGTGGAGGTTTAATAATAAATGTCGCACCGTCCCGCGCAGCAAAAAACTGCGGTTGGTCTTGCTTTCACCCGCCATAGTGCGCTGGACTCTGGATGGCTGGCAAAGTTTCGAGGATACCAGCACTCGCGACACCGGGTTGGGAATCCACACGCTCGATCTGCCCACGGCTTCCCTTCCTCCCGGGAGCCAGGTCGTCTTCACATTTTTCTGGCGGCAGGAAAATCGTTGGGAAGGCACAAACTATGGCGTCGCGGTGGAGTAGTTCAGCCGCCGGACGAGCGAGTTTTGAACAGCACCGGTGAAAAGGCCCATAGCGATCAGCCGGAACATTTCCTAAACTTAGTGTGCTTATTGGCATAACCGGCTGTAACCGCCCGTCTGTAGAATCACCATTACCTTACATCTTGCCCGACGCTCTTGGTTGTCCGCGAAGTGGCCACAGGCAAGCATTCCGACAGAATGCTTTGAGCATGAGCTCGATCCAAACTCGGCCAGCTCCGCTTCCGACCTCTTCGGCTGCATCCGTGGTTCTACGGCGGATTTGTGGTCGCGGGAATCGTGACGACGCTGATTGGCCCTATCTTGCCGATACTCATTGGCCGGTGGTCTTTAACCGACCAGCATGCCGGTCTATTTTTCACGGCGCAGTTTTCGGGCTCGATGGCGGGGGTCGCTTCGCTCGGCTGGCTGATCCAACGAGGATATCGGCACGCGTTCGTATGCGGCTTCAGCCTGATCGCGGCGGGAGTGGCAGGGTTAAACCTGGGTAGCTATGTTGCGAGCCTGGCTGCAGCCGCGGTGTTCGGCTGTGGATTGGGGCAGGTTCTTTCTGCCACGAACTTATGGGTGGCAGAAGTTGCGAAAACCCGTCGAGTGGCGGCACTCAGCATTCTGAACCTGATGTGGGGACTCGGCGCAATTTCTTCCTCCCCACTGGTCATGCTTGCCGAGCGGCGCGGAGCAACGGCATGGCTTCTCTATGCCATTGCGGTTGGCGCGCTGTTTACCGCCTTGATTTTGGCCGGGATGAACTTGGAGAGAGGAACAACGGAAGAAGAGGAACAGCGTGGTCCCGCGCGCGCGGAGAATATCAGCACGCGAAGCACTGTGAGTCTGGCCGCGCTGTTTTTTCTATATGTCGGCTCCGAGAATTCGGTTGCGGGTTGGGTGGCCTCACTGACGAAACGAACCAACCCTGGTTCTGGGGACCTGTGGGCTTTGACGCCCATGTTTTTCTGGGGAGGACTGTTAGCCGGACGCGCTCGTACCGCTGGTTCCACTGCGGCGGCGCGAACGCACGCTGCTGGCGAGCGGTTTGATGTTGGCAGCTGCTGGCATCTGCCTTCTGCTCGAAGCAAGGACCTTCGAAAGCGTCGCAATCTCGGTGACCGCCGCCGGATTGGGACTAGCTGGGACTTATCCCATCCTGGTTGCGTGGCTGGTAAAGGCATTTGGCGAGAGGTCAAGGCGAATCGGGGCGATTATGTTCGGGCTTGCGGGAATGGGGGGCTACGATGCCGTGGCTTGTAGGAGTGATGTCGACAAGAATGGGAAGCTTGCGGGCTGGTCTCATAGTGCCACTGGCGGGATGCGCGGCGATGTTCACATTAATAGCGACGATGCTCGAGCCGATTTTTCGCGGAGCAAGCAAGCCGGAAGAGTAGTTCTTATTGAAGGCTTGCTCTCACCATGAGTTGGACAGACTACTTCCAAACCAAGGTGGTCACCGAATTTGCCTCCAATGGAACCGGAGCCGCCATATTCGCGAGCCGCAGTTCGATCGTCCTTCGAGCTCCCGTGTTGGTGACGATGAGCACCTGCTGGCCGTCCGGATTTTCAAGCGCGACGTGCTCGAGGTCAGCGGCCGCGCTCTCGGAGTCAAACCGGCGGGCCCCGCGACGGACGACGCGTGCGTAGTGAGCAAAAGCCCAGTATTGTCCGCTACGCGTGATCTCCTTGGTCTCGGAATTGATGGTTACCACGCCGCCGCAGGGAAACGGTCCGATGTTCGGCCTGCCATGCTCATCGAGAGCGAGGTTCCAGGCGGTAATGGAGCGGCACCAATGCTTCAGCACCTCGCTGAAAGTCCCGCTCCACTTGCACCAATCCGTTAGATAACCGGGATCTGTATGTTCCGGGCCGCCTTCCGTCCAGTGCATCTCTGTTTCCGGATAGGCGTCATGGACCTTGCTCATCATGTCGGGAGTTCCTGCATAGCCGTGCCAAGCGACCGTATTCGCGTATTTGCGAAGCTTGTCGTCCTCCAGTGAGCACACGATCCGTCCCCACAAATTGTAGTTATGATCCAGAAGCCAGATCTTGACCGGCGTCGCGCTGCTTTCCAAAAGCGGCCCCAGATGGTCGCGAATGAACTGGATTTCGTACTCCTGTGGCCAGATGCAAGCGGGCATTCTGCTATCCTGATCGGTATCCACTTCGTTCTGCGTCGTGAGCGCTTGCACCGGCACGCCTTCGGCTGCGTACCCGTCAAGAAACTTCAAATAGTATTTCGCGTAAGCCGCGAAGTAGTGATTGCGCATCGGGCCTCCCAGCATGGTGCCATTGAACTTCATCCAGCCAGGCGGGCTCCAGGGGGATGAAAAAAGAAACAGATCAGGATTCGCCTGCCGCGCCTGGCGCAGCACCGGAAGAATGTATTCGCGGTCGTGCTCAATCGAGAATCGCGTCAGCTCCGGATCGGCTTCCCCGTCATCGTAGCTGTAGAGTTTCGTCGAATAATCGCTGGCTCCGACGCAGATGCGGCCAACGCTTAAGCCCATTTCCGACGGATGGAACAGTTCGTGAAACAGTTGCTCTCGTGCTGGAGGCGCAAGTCGATTGAACGTGTAGCAGGCGGCGTCGCTAAAGGCGCCCCCGAATCCCAATATCGGCTGAAATTTTGTTCCGGGATTTAGCCGGAGTTGATCGCTGCCGGGGGTCGGCGAAGCTCGACGCCACGTGGCCTTGGGAGCGGCGGCAAAACGCTGGTCGCCAGACGTCACCCGGACAGAAATATCCGGATGGATATTTGACCGCTGGTTTTCGGGCTCGCTCGCTGCGACGGCCGGCCCGACCAGTTCGTCGGGAGCAACCGCTGCGGCCAGTCCCAGGGCTGAGATTCCGAGAAAACTCCGCCGCGAGGTTTGCTGTGCCATCTCTGTCTCCTCGGAAAAAAGATTCGGAATCCTTCAACGTCCTTTATAACGGGTTTGGACGGCGTACAAGGAAAAATCTCACCCTTCTATAGAGGCGAATTGGCGAATCGAATTTTGTCTTCAGCCACGCCACACGACTTCAGGATTGAACCTGTCGGTTGTGGGCAACCTGTGGGGCGGCTAGTGCCCGTGAAGGACGAAGGTATTGATGCGCTTGGGCACTTCTCCCACGGGAATCACCGCTATTTCCCTCAGCGTATTTGCATCAATGGCGGATACCGATCTCGCGGCCGAGTTGGAAACATAGACAACTTTGCTGTCTGGCGTAAACGTGATCCACTCCGGCACCGAACCGGCTGGTGAACGACCCAGCGGATGTACTTCGGGCAAGGCTCGATAGCCGACTAATTTCAGCTCCGGAAGGGAGTACTTGAAGACCGCATTGGCAACAGTGCTGTTGACCCAGAGCGATTTCCCGTCGGGCGCAACCGCGATTCCGTGGGAGGGAGTGGCGGTTCGACCCTCGCCGACTCCGAATCCACCCGGTTGACGCGGCAACTTCACTCTGGTGACCTCCGCGCGTTTTCGAAAATCCACAACCGCGAATCCGTTGAAGCCGCCGAGTTGGACGAAAATACGGTTGGTTGAGCCATCAGGATTTGTCTCGAAGGCCATGGGCCGCACAGGCCGGTCGAACTTAACTTCCCAGACCACGATTTCGGTGGCAAGATCGATCACTGTGGCAGCTTTATTTTCTATCGAACCACTGACCGCATACTTGCCGTCCGGTGTGACGAATACATTGTGCACGCTGCCGTCAACGGGAACGCTTTTTGTACGCTTTAGCGAAGTTGTGTCGATCACATCGACGACGCCTGCCCCAGCCCGGATGCCCACCAGCACGCGGCTTCCATCTTTAGTGATCGCGAGATTGTTGGGACGGGCACTGAGGGGTACTTTCTGAAGAATCTCACCGCTGGTTCGATCCACTACGTCGAGCACACTCTCTGCTTCATTGCTGACATAGACTCGCGTTCCGTCCGGAGAAAAGGCGATGCCATGCGGCAGCTCGATCCCCCGGATGACTTGCACGACTTTGTTTGTAGCCGGATCAATGACGTCGATAGTGTCACCAGCACTGTTTGTGACATAAATCCGCACTGTCTCTCCGGATGAAGGATCGGGAGCGGCTACTGACCGGAGGCCGCGAACCCAGTCAGCCAGGACAAGCCAATCGGGGTCGGTCTGAGAGGCGAACTGTCTGCCCCCGGAATGAAAGGGATCTCCCCCGGCCTCAGGCGCCAGTGGGTGGATCAAGAGCCGGCTGGACGCCGGATCCCCGGGAACGACCTGCTGTACAGCGTTTTCAAAATTACGCTGTGATTGCTCGTCGGTCCAAGTCGAGTGACCGGGTAACAACGTTTCCAAGTGAAAATTCTTGTCCCCAAGGATGTGGCAGCCGTAGCACCGAGCGTGACCGCCTCGTTCGTTCAAAAAGACAGGCTGAACCCTGGTTTTAAAGAATTGGAAATCGAGAGCTTCGGCCGTCACCGAACGCCGTGGCACTTCAACCGCCGCCTTGGTCTCGACGCTGTGGCTCACCCAATCCGCAAGCATTTGCCATTCGGGATCGTCCTCGGAGGCCCAGAATTTGCCGCCCGTGTGGTAAGCATCTCCCCCAGCCTCCTGCGCCAGAGGATGAAGGAGTAAGCGGCTCTTGAGCGGTTGCGACGGCGTGATCAGCTGGGAGACGACCGCAAAGTTTCGCCGCGATTGCTCCTCAGTCCACGACGAACTTCCCGGCGAAAGCGGTTCCAGACGAAGGCGCGTGACCAACTTCGAATGGCAATCGTAGCAGCGCACTCCGTCTTGCCGTGGTTTGAGAAAAATTGGCTCGATGCGAGTTCGGTAAGCCTCAAGATCGGAAGAGGCCTGCGCCGTTCCTCGGCCTGACTGTCGCGGTTCTCGGGCCTCCAGAATCAAGCCGCTGAAGGCAACGACGGCTAGCAGTGCTCGTGTCACGTTCGCCCGGTGATTCATTTCCATCACGAAAATAAAACCAGCCAACCCATGGAAGAAAAACCTGATCATGACGCCGGCTCAGTCCTCGGGTGCATACACCCATAATGCCGCACCCTGCTTGGAACCAGCGGGCACAGCCAAATAGAACCGGTCTCGTTTCTCATACCACAGGCCAGTACGCGCTCCTATTGTGGTCGGGACTTTTGCCAGCGATTGATAATGGTCTCGGTCCGTCTGTTGGATGACACTGAGGAAGCCCTCTCCTCCCGGAATATAGATACGTTTTCGGCCAGCGTCATAGTACAGATCGTCAGCGTCGTTTACACATGCAACGCTGGCCACCATCGCGCCGCTGTCTGAGTCGATCACGACGAGCTGTGCCGGCCTTCGGGTCACCACGAAGATTCGGTGATCGGCTTCGTCCAGCGCCATCGGGTAGTTGGCCTTGCCGGTCCTCAGGAGCCAATCTGTGACCTTGTGTGTGTTCCGATCGATGAGCACAACCTTTGCTTTCGTGGCGATATTGGCATAGATCACGGGTCGCGAGACGGCAATCTGGAAAGATTCGGGATGAGCGTCGAGCTTGGCGACGTCATCCGGGCGTTTCATGCTTGTGGCGTCGACGACTGCCATGCCGCCTTCCTGATCTCCACCATGGGCGACATACACTCGTTTTTCTGCAGGGTCGTACCGCACGTTGTCGGCATCTTCTCCGATATCGCGCGTGTTCAGCAGTTTGAAACCGTCTCCGTCGTAAACCCTGAGCTTTCCGTCTGTCCCGTTGGCGACGAAGAGCCTATTGAGCTCCCCTAGGTACACTACGCCTTGCGGTTCGGCAGCGCCGGTGATGCTGTGTATGTCCCGGCCGGAAAATGTATCCACGACTTCAACCGTGTTGTTGCCCAGAGCCGCGCCCATGACACGCTTGCGTTTTCGGTCGAAGGTGAAGTGATCGATCCGCCCTCCAACATTCGGCAGTGGAATCTCCTGGACTAGCAGTAAAGGACTCGTTTCAGGGGCCCGGGACTGCTCCTGCGAGAATCCAACCGATCCACAGATCAAGGTTGCGAGACCCAATATGGATAGGTTTTTCATGTTCGCGTGCTCAGCTCCGTTGCAGTAACGGACGCAGCTCCCGGATGTCGTTCACGTTATGGAGTCCCATCACTCGCTCGATGAGCTTCGAACAATTTGCGGCGCCGAGGACTGGCGTCATCAACTCGCGCGCCTTGGCAACCACTTCTTCGGTCGTCATGGGATTCTCGGGAGTGCCTCGCACATGCTCTACACGTTCGCTCAACCGCGTCCCGTTGTTGAGCGTAACCTCAACCATGGCGACTCGCACGGGTATCAGCTTCTCTAACTCGTCATCGGGGACGAGTTGTATTTTAGCGCGCTCGCGCAGGACGGCCG
>Ga0209161_10003660_pt1 | contig 12330 bp, 12 predicted proteins | sample GraSoiAngelo_155_FD_186169 | JGI IMG/M metagenome (GOLD analysis project Ga0209161, IMG submission 186169) | Grasslands soil microbial communities from the Angelo Coastal Reserve, California, USA - 14_1009_13_30cm (SPAdes) (version 2) | ecosystem: Environmental > Terrestrial > Soil > Grasslands...
GCCTGCTGCTCGAGAAGCTCGACCCGCACGCCGTGGTGGCTGACGCGGTCGAACTCGCCGGCCACCGTCGTCAGGAGCGCCACGACCTCATACCGCGCGCTCCGGCGCAGTTCGTAGAGCGCCATCGTGCTGTCCTTACCGCCACTCCACGAGAGGACCACTTTTTCTCGGTCGGACACCGCGCACGCTCCCGGCATCGAGAAACGCCTTCACCTACACTGCACCTTCCTGCGCTTCGCCTTGTAGACGCACACCGGCGCCGGCGCGGGGCCGGCGAAACCGGCGTCGCCGCACTGGCCGGCGGCGGCGTCGAGGATGAGCGTCGCCTGCCGCGGCAGGTGCGCCGGATCGACGACGTAGCTCCCGGTCTTGCCGGCGACCATGAACTTGACCAGCCCCGGCGTCTTCGTCGAGGCCGCGAGCGACACCTTGAGGGTGCCACCGTGGTACTTGAAGGAGCCCTGCTTCGCTTTCCAGCCGGTCTTCGTGGCGGGGTCGAACGCGCCGCCCGGGATGGTCAGGTCGACGACCTCGCCGACGATCACGCGCGCGCCGGTCGCCACCGGATCCACGGCAGGCGAGGTGGGAATCGTCATCTCGCCCTTGAAGGCGAGCGTGTCGTCACCCGCCGGCGGCGCGAGCTTCCCGAGCATGAGCTTCGCCCTGGCGACGGCGGTGCCCGTGCACGGGTCGCACGCGTCGCCGATCCCGTCGCCGTCGGCGTCGGCCTGGCCGGGATTGGCCACCAGCGGGCAGTTGTCGTCGGCGTCGCACACGCCGTCACCGTCCCGGTCGCGGCAGACGGCGACGATGTCGGTGACCCCGAAGTCGAGCACGAGGGCTTCATCGCGCACCGCATCGAAGAAGAGGTCGCCCGAGAAGCCGAAGCCGGTGGCACGGTCGCTCACGCCACCGTCGGGAGCGACGGCGATCAACTTGCTGCTCCCGAAGGGGCCGATGCTGCTCACCAGCACGTTCCCCGCGCCGTCCGTGGCGGCCGCGAAGCCGCCCGCGAGGCCGCTCACCAGCGTCCCGAGAGGCGTCCCGTCGAGCTTGGACTCGAGGACCTTTCCGGTGGTCGAGAAGTCGGGGTTGAGGACCGCATCGACGATGCGCAGCGTCCCGTCCGCGGCGAGCGTGATGCCGCCCACGAGGTCGAGCCCGCCGATCAAGTCCGTCGCCGTGCCCGGCACGACCTTCACGACCCGCCCGGCGCCGTTTCCGGCCGCGTCGCTCACCAGCGCCGCGCCGTCCGGAGCGACGAACACGTCGGACGCGAACGGGATCGTGCCCGCGGGCACCACCTCGTGGCCGGCGGCCGTGACCGCGGTCGTGCGCGTGAGCGCGTCCGGGATCGCGTACACCGTGTCGCCGGTCGCGGTGGGGCCACACCCGTCGCCCGTGAAGCAGTTGTCGACCACGTAGAGCGTGCCGTCGGGAGCCAGGTCGAAGCCGCCGAGCGAGTTGAAGCCGGTCGCGATGGTGGCGGGGCCGCCCGGATCGAGACGGACGATGCTCTGGGCCCCGGCCGTGAAGCTGGGCCCCTGTCCGACCAGGATCGCATCGCCCTGGCGCACCACCCCGCCTTCGACCGTGTCGGGCGTCGCGATCGTGTGCACCGCGTAGCCCGGCGCCGCCATCACCGCCGCCCGCGCCGCGGGCACGGCCAGGAGCATCGCCACCAACGTCCCGAGAGCTCGTCTCATCGCACGCTCCTTTCACTCCACGAGGAAGATCAATCGATCGACGTCCACGAGCCGCCGCCGCCCGGCGCGCGGCCCCCGGGCCTTCATCCGCACCACCGTCCGGTGGCGGGCGAGCGGGACGGTGAGCGTCTTGGTCGAGCCGGGCACGAGCTCGCCCGCGCGCGCCGTCAGGTCGCGGCGGCCGACGCGGATGCGGACGCTCCCCGGCTCGACCTCCGGCGCGATCTCGAGCACGACCGTCGCCGTGCGCGCGCCCGGGGGCAGCGCCGTCGTCTCGCCGTGCGGCACGACGCAGGTGAGGAGCATGTCCGCGGCCCCACCGTTGCCGCCGCAGCCGAAACCCGGCGCGCCGAGCGGGAGGCAGCTCGCATCGTGCGGGCACGGATCGCAGGCGTCTCCCGCTCCGTCGCCGTCGGCGTCGGCCTGGTCGGGGTTCGCGACCGTCGGGCAGTTGTCGGTCGCGTCCGGCACGCCGTCGCCGTCCCGGTCCGCAGCGGGCGGCTCGCACGCATCGCCGATCCCGTCGTGGTTGGTGTCGAGCTGGGCGGGGTCGGGCGCATCGGGGCAGTCGTCGCACGCGTCGCCCACCCCGTCGCCGTCGCGGTCGGCCTGGTCCGGGTTGGGCACGGTCGGGCAGTTGTCGCTCGCGTCGGGGACGCCGTCGCCGTCCGCGTCGGGCAGCGGCCCGCCCTGGCAGGCGTCGCCCACGCCGTCGTGGTCGCGGTCGCGCTGCTCGGGGTCGGCGACCGCCGGGCAGTCGTCGGCGGCGTCGGGGATGCCGTCGCCGTCGGTGTCGGCGAGGCCCGCGGTGTCGATCGAGTGGACGCCGGCGATCGCGTCCAGGTCGAAGCCCGAGAGGCCCCCGAGCCGCGCGTCGATCGGGCCCCCGTCAATGCGCACGAAGCGGATGGCGTGGAGGCCGACCGCCGCGAGATCGAAGGAGTCGCCGCCCGAGCCCGGCGGCGGCGTGAAGGAATCGACCGGCACCCCCACCAGGTCCTCGATCGGCGTAGTCGTCGGCACGAGCGGCGAGGGCGCGCTCGGATCGTCGGCGTTCGCGAACACCGGGTAGACGCCGGCGCAGCCCGGGTAGTAGGGCGGCTGGTCGAGCGCGCACGGGAACGTCGCCCAGTGGACGCCGTCGGCGCTCACCGACACGGTGCCGGGCTCGGCGTAGGGCGCCTGCGTGGTCGTGCCGCGCACCAGGAACGGGTTCTCGAAGACCGTGAAGTCCGGCCCCGGCCCGTCCACCACCACGTTGTCCGTGAACTCGAGGACGATCGAGCCGCCTAGCCCGAGCGAGAAGGTGTCGGTCGAGCCCTCGAACGCCCCCGCGCCGCGCGGCCCGCCGAGGACGACGCCGGGGAGATCGGCCTCGCGCGCGCCCCCGCCCGTGCCGATCGTGTAGCTGACGACCCGGTCCGCGAACGGCTCGGCACCGGCCGGGGCAGCGAGCAAGAGGAGCAGCACGATCATCATGGGATGAAGCCGATCGAGAAGGGCGGGAGGCCGACGTCGATCGCGCCCCGGGTGAGCTCGCGGTCGTCGCGCGGGTCGAAGAGGCGGATACCCGGCGCGGGGAGGCCGTCGTCCGCGACCCAGAGGATGCCGTCGGGCGCGAGCGCGATGTCGGGGAGGTACTGCGTCCGCGTGAGGAGCCGCCGCGTCACCCGACGCGCGCTCGGATCGAAGGCGAGGAGGATGTTGCGCAGCTGGTCGTCGAGCACGATCGCGTAGCCCTTGGTCGGCGAGACGAGCACGAAGTCGGTGATGTTCCCGCCCAGGTCGCGCTCGGTGACGAAGAACCCCTCCGCCGTGAGCGTGAAGGGATCGACGCGCTCGAGGCCGCCGTCGCCGGTGCGCTGGATGTCGCCCGCCTCGTTGACTACCAGCTTCCCGCTGCCCGGCTCGCGCGCGAGGCCCGAGGAGTCCCCGAAGGCGTTCGCGCCGCTCAGCTCGACGACCCCCACGACCGTATCGCTCGCCGTGTCGAGGACGACCAGGCGGCTCCGCCCGGCGGGCGCGAAGCGGCGCGTGCGGTCGAGGCGCTCGAGGCTGACGAACAGGCGATCGCCGACCAGCGCCATCTGGTCCATCTCGGGGATGCCGTCGGCGTCGCCCCAGGGCGAGAGATCGACCGTGTCGCGGAGGAAGCCCGCGCACGACGCGGCCGAGGGGTCCACGATCCACAGCTCCTTCGCGTCGTAGCGGGTGACGTAGGCCTTGTCGGGCGCGAGCACGGCGACGTCGTGCGGGTTCGAGCCCGGGCCGGTGGAGCACTGGAGGAGGGTCGCGAGCCCGTGCGCCGGGTCGAGCACCTGGAGGTTGTCGCCGAGGAAGCGGTTCACGATGTAGACGCGCTCGCCCGCGACGCGCACGACCGCGTCGGAGTGAATGGGTGTGGTGGGGTGCGTGACCCGGTGCGGCGGGCGGACGCCCACCGTGGCGAGCAGGCCGGTCTCGAAGTCGGTGGTGACGATCACCGCGCGCGCCGCGCGCGGGCGGGGCGGGCGCACGCAGGCGAGGCGCAGGCGGCGGCGCTCGCGGTGACCCGAGGCCGGATCGCGTGCCAGGGCGCTCGCGTGCGCGCGCCGCCCGGCGCGCACGCGCACGGGGACCTCGGCCGTGCAGGTCGCGGGCGCGGCGAGCGCCGCGAGCGCCTGCGTGAGTGCCGCTGCACCGGCGCCGCGCACGCGGACGGCGGCCGCCCCGTCGAGGCAGAGCGCCACGCCGAACGTGCACCCGCCGTCGGCCGTGCCGTCGCGGTCGCAGCGCGCGTCGCCGTCCTGGCAGACGGCGCGTCCGCGGCCGTCGCTTCCCATCACGCGCCACGCGAGCCCGCGATCCGCGGCCGCGCCGGGTGCGGCAAGCGAGAGGAGCACGGCGGCCACGAAGAGCGTCATGTCGTCGTGAGGCGGAGCTCGCTCATGGCCCGACTCCACCGAGCCCGTACGAGAGGGTCGCGAAGAGCGCCCGCCCCGGGAGCGGGAAGCCGAGGGCGTCGCGCGTGCGGTCGTCGCCCGCGTTCTTGGCCTCGAGCGTCAGACGCACGCCGGCGAGCGGCAGCACGAGCTCGAGCCCCACGTCGTGCAGCACGCGGCTCCCGACCTGCCGCACGTTGGCGCGGTCGAGGAAGTTGTCGGCGATGACGTTGGCCTCGTAGAAGATGCGCCCGGGCCAGAGCCGGGGCGCCAGCGGCAGCGGATGCGCGGGCGACCAGGCGAGCTCGAGGCGCGCGAACGCCTCGTCGGCGGGACGGCCCGGGAGCTGCTTGCCGCGGAGAAAGGTGACCTCGCCCGTGTCGCGCGCGCGCTGGTGGGTGTAGTTGGCGGTGAGCCCGAGCCGCTCCCAGAGACGCCCGCGCGCGCTCACCTCGTGCCCGCGGACCGCGGCCGAGGTCACGTTCTCGGGGCGGACGATGCGCTGGGAGTTCTGCACCAGGATGATGAGGTCGTCGATCTGGTTGTCGAAGTAGGCGTACTCGAAGGCGGCGTGGGCGAGCGGCCCGAGCGGCGGCGCCGTGAGCCGGAAGCCGCCGTCGCGGTTGAATGCCGTCTCGGGGCGGAGGCGCGGGTTGCCGACGATCACGCCGCGCGTGCCGAAGAGCTCGGAGAGGTTCGGCTCGCGCGCGTAGCGGCTCAGGTTCGCGAGCAGCGTGAGCGCCGGGTGCGGCGCGGCGCGCAGCCCGAGCCGCGGCGAGAGGAAGTCGCGCACGCGTGCGCCGCGTGCCTGGAGCGCGGCCGGCACGCCCGTCGCGCCCGGGAAGTCGTCGCGGTACACCTCCCAGCGGAGCCCCGGCACGACCGACACGCGCTCGCCGGCGGCGAGGAGCTCGTCCTCCGCCGCGATGGTGGCGCGGAGCCGCGTGCGGTCCGGCTCCGCGCCGGGCGCCAGGCGGTCGCGCTCGGCGAAGCGCTCGTGGCTCGCGGCGAGGAAGAGGGCCGGCACCTGGTGCGCGCCGAGCGCGCCCCGCACGAGCGCCTGCGCCCCGGTCGCGGTGGTCTCGTCCTCGACGTCGACGGGCACGAGAGCAACCTCGCCGCGCGGGTCCTGGAACGCCTGCCGCTCGTAGAGGACGTAGGCGCCGCCGCCCGCGGCGAGCGGGAGGCCCGCGGCCGGGGTCAGGTCGAGGTCGAGGTGCGCCAGCTGGCGGAGGGTCTGGAGGCGCGCGTCCCGTGCCTGCACGCTGCCCACGCCGGGCACGCCCTCGTCCTTCGCGAAGGTGTCGGTGGTGAGTGCGGCCGCGAGCGGGCCGCCCGCGGGCCGCCAGCCGAGACGCGCGGTCAGGTCGCCCAGGTCGAAGGCGTTGTTGCGGCGGCGCTCCACGCGGTCGTCCGCCGGGTTGGCGGTGGTACCGAGGTCGTTCAGGAAGGTGAAGTCGCCCTCGCTGCCCAGGTAGTGCGCGAAGGCGAGGTAGTCGAAGTCGCCGGCGCGCGCGCTGCGCGCCAGGTCCACCTTGCGCGTCGTGAAGGAGCCGTAGGACACGCTCGCGCCCGTGACCGGCGTGTCGCCCGGCCGCCGCGTCACGACGTTCACGATGCCGCCCGGCCCGGTCTGCGCGAAGGCGAGCGGCGTCGTGCCCCGGTAGACCTCGACGTGGTCGACCGCGTCGAGTGGCAGGTCGGCCAGGTTGACGGTCTCGTTCTGGGCGCGGCCGAGCGGCACGCCGTCCAGGTAGACCTGCACCTGCCCGGCCGAGGAGCCGCGGATCGAGACCGTGCTGAAGTCACCGAGGCCGCCGAAGCGGCGGACCTGGACGCCGACCGTGTCGGCGAGCGCCTCGGCCAGGGTCTCCACCCGGGTCGGCGCCGAGGTCGTATCGACGACCGTGGCGAAGGCGGTCGGATCGCGCGCCGGCGCCTCCTCCCGCGCCGGCGGCGCCGTCACCACGACTTCGCCGAGCGGCTCCTCGCGCCGCTCCTCCGCGGCCCGCGCCCGGGCGACGGTGGCCGCCAACGCCAGGACGAGGAGCGATGCGGGTCGGTGCGACGTGCGAGCCTCCCTGCCCGCCGCGGCGAGGAGGCGGAGAGGCGCGCGCCGGCGGCCGAAGGCCGCTCGCCGAACCCACCCAGCTCCTTCCCCGCGGAAGGACCTTCTGCTGGCCTCAGCCGGGCAGGTTTTCTGGCTCGGGGATCATCCTCGCCCGGTCCCTTCCCACCCCGAAGGGCAGTGGTTGCGACCGGGTTCGTCCCCCCTCACAGCTGCGGGGCAGCGGGGGCTTCGCACCCCCTTCCCTAACCCGACTGATGTCGGCTCGCGCTCTAGCGCGCGTGTGCGCGCCCTGTCAAGTTGCCTGGCGGTCCCTGGCTAGCGGTCCCGCGCCGACGGCGGCCCCTCCGCCGCCGGGCTCCCGGACGCCACGTCGCGCTCGATGCGCCAGCCGGCCGCCTCGAGGCGCCGGATCAGCAGCGCGAACGCGTCCGCCGAGCCGAGGACGCGGTCGACGGCGCGCGCCGCCGCGCTCCGCACCGGCCGCGCGGTGCGCGCGCCCGCGCGGCGGCGCCGCAACGGCTTGTGCGTCGGCATCCGCCGCCTATAGCAGAGGGCGGCCGCCGCTCGCCAGCTTGACGGCGCGGGGGCGAATCCCGATAAGCCGGCGGCATGGGACGGTACCTCGAGGACTTCCGTGTGGGGGAGGTGATCAAGCACTGGCCCGGCCGCACCATTCGCGACTTCGACGACACCTGGTTCACGCTCCTCACCATGAACACGAACCCGCTCCACCTGGACGAGCACTTCGCGAGCCAGAGCCAGCACGGCCGCTGCCTGGTGAACGGCACGCTCGTGTTCGCGCTCGCCGTCGGCATGAGCGTGCGCGACATCAGCGAGAACGCGCTCGCCAACCTCGAGTACGAGAAGGTGGTGCACCTCGGCCCCACCTTCCACGGTGACACGATCTACGCCGAGTCGGAGATCCTGGAGGTGACGCCGTCCACGACCAAGCGCGACCGGGGGGTGGTCTACGTCGAGACCCGGGCCGTCAACCAGAAGGGCGAGCGCGTCCTGTCGCTCCGGCGGCGTGTCCTCATCCCGCGTCGGCCCACTTGACACGCGCCAAAGTTTTGGGCTGGGGTGCCGCGCGATTGGGCAGGACGCCGGACAGCCCGTTGGCAATGGCGTAGCTTCTCAGCAAGCAAGCGTCTGGCATGTCCCTTGCGACGAAGGGCTGAACCGCTGCAGTCAGCTCGAAGGAGGGAGGGCCTCGAATGCGGACTCGCATGCTCGTGATTGGGTGTCTCGCGGCCGCCCTGGCCGCGACCGGCCTGGGCGGGGGGACGGCGGCACGCGCGGACGAGGAGGCCAAGGCCCCGCCGGATCCGACGCGCGGCCAGTGGGACTCGTTCCTCGACCCGCTGCGGGACTTCGAGGACAACTACGTCGCCGCCGGGCAGAAGGCGGTCGAGGACGCCACGAAGATCCACCTCTTCGCGGGCTTCACTGAGGCGTACACCTGGGACTTCAACAAGCCACGTTCGGGGAGTCTGATCGCCCTGCACTCGCTGGAGCACCACAACGATGGGGTCCCCGTCCTCGGGCAGCTCGGCGCCTCGCGCCCCAGCGAGGGGTGGTTCATCCCGGGCTTCGGCCTCAAGCTCGACTCGGGCAAGGTCGCGCGCGACGTCAAGGCGGACTGGAACGGGAACGGTGCGGTCAAGCACGGCGACACGTTCGAAACGAATGACTTCGATGTCCAAGAGGCCTACCTCACGTGGGCCATGCCCGATGACGGCCCCTCCTTCCTGAAGGGCCTCTCGCTGAAGGGCGGGAAGTTCGTGACGCTCCTCGGCGCCGAGGTGATCGAGCCGTGGTCGAACTACAACTACAGTCGCTCGTTCCTCTTCAGCCTCGCGATTCCCTTCACCCACACCGGCGCGCTCGTCAGCTATCCGATCAGCGACAAGCTCTCCGTTACCGGGGGCGCCGTGGAAGGGTGGGACAAGGTCCAGAGCAACAACCAGGGCTGGAGCGGCATCGGCAACGTGACCTACACGCTGAGCGATCAGGTCACGCTGGCCGCCAACGGCATCTGGGGTCCCGAACAGACCAACAAGACGGGCAACAAGCGGGGCGTCGCGGACTTCGTAGCCACGATCAAGCCGACCTCCGCGCTCACCCTGCTGCTCAACTACGACTGGGGACACGAGGACGCGGCGGCGGCGGGGAACGAGGCCGGGCTCTGGCAGGGGTTTGCGGCGGTCGCCAACTACGCCTTCACGGACCGCGCCTCCGCCGCCGTCCGCGGGGAGTGGTTCGAGGACCACGGCGGCACACGGACGGGCACGGTGCAATCGCTGTACGAGGCCACGGTCACGGGCAAGTACCTCATCACCCAGCACCTCTACGGCCAGATCGAGTACCGCCACGACGAGTCGGCCAAGGGGGACGCCTTCCCCAAGGACAGCCCCGGGACGGTCAACGGCAGCACCGGCCCGATCCCCATCACGAAGTTCACCGACGGTCAGGACATCCTCGGCTTCAACGTCACCTACCTGTTCAACTGAGCCCGCGTCTCACGAAGGGCTGAAAGGGGGGCTCCAATGAGGAGGATCAAGCTGGCTCTCGGCGCGCTCCTCTCCGTGTTGCTGGTCTGCTTCAGCCTGCCCGCGGGCCGCGCCTTCGCGAAGCATCACATGGCAATGCCCGACATGATCAGCTCCGCGAAGACGTCAGCCGACCACGAGAAGCTCGCGGCGCACTACGAGCAGGAAGCCAAGGCAGCCAGGGCAAAGGCCGACGAGCACAAGCAGATGGCCGACGCCTACAGAAAGGCGGGCGGGCCGCTCATCGAGAAGCTCCACTTCGACCAGCACTGCGATGCCCTGGTGAGGTCCTACACGGCCACGGCGGACGAGTTCGAGGCGCTCGCCAAGGCCGAGCATGACGCCGCAAAGCAGATGAAACCGTAGTCGTCGCGGCCGAGGGTCGTGAAGCGTCGCCCCCCCCGCGAGCGGCGTTGCTCGTTGAGGGGGCACTGCTGCTCACTGTAGAAGCACGAGTAGTCGCTCGGAAGGCAGCCAGCCGCGCCGATCCAAGGCCGGCAGACGGGTACGCGGCTTGCTCGACCTCCGGGCATGCGTCGTCGCGTCGTCGCCCTCGGATGGTTGCTCCTGATGCCCGCCGCCGCGCGCGCCGGGGAGACGCTCGCCACGAGCTGCCCCGCGTACCCGGCTCACCTGTACGCGGCGCGTGCCGCCCTGGTGCGCGGGGACCGAGTCGCCGCGACGGGCGAGCTGCGACGCGCGCAGTCCGCCCTGGAGTGGTGCCTGCGCGAGGAGGCCGCCGGTCGCAGCCTCCTCGCAGAGCACCACACGTCACGTCAGGACGGCTGACCGCCCGGACTCACCGAGCGAGCAAGGAATCGATCTCCTGCGGATCGACGTGCTCGCCGTTCTGCAGGCGCTCGATCATCGAGCGCAGCCGAGCTCGCCGGAGGATGAGCTCCTGCTGTGGTCCGCCCTTGGTATTGCGCGCCGCCTCGCTGAGCTGCTGCGCGCGCTGCTCCAGGGTCGTGATCCGGGCCTGCGTCTGCCGAGCGCGCGACTCGGCACCGGCCAGCTCCATCGTCGCGCAGAGAGCGATCGCGGTGAACAGAATCGTCTTCATGGGCTTCATGGTTCGTCTCCTCTCGTTTGATGCCGCGCGCCATCGGGCGCACGGTCGCTGCGCTGCAAGAGGAGGCTAGATGCGGAGGGACCGCGTGAGCAGGAAGATCGGGCCGGCGCGCTCGAGGATGGGAGTGGGCGCCCAGCGCGCCGAGCTGCGCTCGCCGGAGGGATCCGACCCGCTCATGATCGCGACACGCAGGATCCCCATTCCTGCCATGTGCTTCGGCGAAGAGAGCGTCGCCAGATCGGCGGCCCCGGGGACCACCCCGCAGCACGGCCTCATGGTGCGGATGGCGGGGCCCGGTGGACACCGCTTCGCGCAGCAGGCCACCGCGCGAAGCTCCTTCGCCACTCGCGATGGAGCGACGTACGCCGCGTGCACGCTCAGCACGATCGCCAGGGAGCACGCCGATCTGAGGAGGCGGCCCGGCGACATCGAGTCCGAGCCTAGCCCCCCGCAATGGGTCCGACAAGGGCAGGGTCGGGGAGTGTCAGGGCAGGCCGGCCGTCGTGTCTCGATACCGCTCCGGCTCGGCCACGAAGCGCTGCAAGCATTCCTGGGAGCAGAACACCCGCTCCCGGCCCTTGAACGAGAGCCTCGCCGCGACCTCTCCGACGCCCAGCTCCATGCCGCATACCGGGTCGACCTGCCGTCGCGGCGCGCCCTCGCTCCCGCGGCGCACCGCCTGGAACAGCTCGAGTTCGTCCGTGAGCCCCCGGAGCCGCCGCGTCCCGAGGGGCACGAACTCGACGCCCGAGAGGCCTCCGGCTTCTCTCCGGACGGGCGCCGTCACCAGCACCTGGTGCCGCTGCGCCTCGGCGGCGACGCGCGCCGCAACGTTGACGCTGACGCCCAGGTAGTCGCCCTCGCGGTAGAGGACCGAGCCCCAGTGGAGCCCGCTGCGCACCGCGGGGAACTGCGGCTCCGCGGCCGTGCGCTGCTCGATCTCCAGCGCGCACGCGACCGCCGAGCGCGGCTCCAGGAACATCAGCATGAAGGCGTCGCCGAGCTGCTTGACCACCCGCCCCTCCCAGCGGCTCACCGCCTCCCGCACGATGCGGGAGAAGCGCTCCAGCACCTCGGCGGCCACCTGATCGCCCATCGCCACGGTGAGGGGCGTGAAGCTGGCCAGGTCGACGAAGACGATCGCCGCATGGAGCTGCCCCGGCACCTGTGCCGGGCCGACCAGGCCCACGTCCTCCTGCAGGTGCATCACGGCGTCCTCGCGCCTCGCCCGCTCCATGCCCCTGCGATGGAAGTAGAGGACCAGAGGTTCGACCAGCGGTTCCATCTGGCTGCGCGCGGCATCCGAAGCCGCCATCAGCTCGTTCCCGGCCAGCCCCTGCGTCTTCAGCCGCTCGTGCACGTAGAAGTGGAACAGCCGCGTCTCGGCCTCCGCAACCCGGCCGAGCGCATCGGCGTAGACGTGCGCCAGCTGCACCAGGGCCTTCTCCGGAAAGCCCGCCTCCAGGGCAATCCGGACGGCTTTCAGCGCCTGCACGTCCTCCTCGTCGAGCAGGTTGGCCTGGTCGCGGAGCCCCGATGCCTCGAGGAACCGCTCTACCGACCCGGGGTCCACGCCGAGAATCCGGGCCACCTCGGGGAGCGAGCTGATCGCTCCGACGCCGCACGGGAACATCACCTCGATGTAGCGGGCGAGGAACCCCTGCTCCTTCTCGGCCCCCGCGATCGCGTCGAGGCCGATCCCTCGTCGGAGGAGCAACTGGATCAAGCGTATCCGCTGCACGTCTTCGGGCCTGAACGCCTGCGCCGATTCGCAGCCGATGAGCCCGAGCGAGCGCCACTCGCGGAGCTGATCCGCCGGAGCCGCCGTCAGCTCGGCAAGCTCGTCCAGGGTCAGCTCGTTCCCCATCGCTCCACTCGGGCCGCTTGGGCCACCCCTTGGTGATACCTCTCTCCCGAAGCCAAGCGAAAGGCCCCGAAACGCACAGCCGTGGCCCCGCCTGGGGACGCTCTCGGCAGGGCCCGAGGTCCGCATCGGCGAGACGGGGCAACC
>Ga0209161_10003663_pt1 | contig 12320 bp, 11 predicted proteins | sample GraSoiAngelo_155_FD_186169 | JGI IMG/M metagenome (GOLD analysis project Ga0209161, IMG submission 186169) | Grasslands soil microbial communities from the Angelo Coastal Reserve, California, USA - 14_1009_13_30cm (SPAdes) (version 2) | ecosystem: Environmental > Terrestrial > Soil > Grasslands...
GCCATCTGCGAAAAACAACTTCGCGACTGCTGTGAACAGAAAAGCGAGCAGTTGCAACATCGAGCGTCACCCCCTTAATGGGTCCAGCGAGTGTTACGGCCTCGCCTAGGAGTGGCACGCCTCTCTATAGCGTGCCCGACGCTCCGCTCGTCTACTGTTCGCTCTGCTCCGCTCTAGCTAGCGGTGACCAGGGGCCCCCTGTTCGAATGGTCGATCATTAGTCCTGCAGTCTTACGCTACTTTCCGCGCCTGCAACACACGCCGCATCGCCTCGATAACCACCCCCATCCCGTCCACCTTCTTCACAATCGCCCGCACCCCCAACCGGCGCAGATCAACCTCGGCATTCTCCGGCAATCCGCCCGTGACGATGATCACGGGCGCCGTCAGGCGTTTGGACGTGTCCACCAGCCGCTCCACGATCTGCACCGCGTTCAAATCGGGCAACGCATAGTCAAGCACAACGAGATCCGGGCTCACGCGGCCGATCTCGAGCAACCCGTCGACGCCCGTCATCGCCTCGACGACGTCCACCTCGGGTGCCTCGTGCTGCACCGTGCGGACGAGCGCCTTCAAATAGCCGGGATCGTCCTCGACCACCACCACGATCGGCCGCTCCCGCGTCGTCAACAACTCGGTGGGCACCGCCATGCCGTGCGCCCGCAGAAACTCGGCGAGATCCGCCGACGCCACGCGCCGCCGACCCGTCGGCGTCCGATGCCCCTTCAAATGGCCCTGGTCGATCCAGTTCGCAACCGTAGCCGGCGTCACTTGCAGCACGCGCGCCACCCGTTGCGTCCCCCAATAGCGCTTGTTTCTAATAGGAGCCACGAAACCCGAAATACTGCTAAAATCGAAAGTCCGCTAGTAGGGACTAACCCCTAAGGACTAGGCAGGGGCAGCACTACGAACACAGCAGGCGCCAGGACGCCAAGGCGCCTAAGTGGCGAACAGATAGATATTTAGCGTCTCGCGTCGACCCAGCGATTGGTGGCATCGAGCACCGCCAGCACCGCGCTGCGCTCCGCCGACTCGCGTATCTCGCACGTTCCGGTGAGTAATTGCGCTTCCCTGCCGCCGAGCCCGTGGACCGCGACGAGCACGAACTTGCGATCGAACGCGTCGATGATTTGCGCGCCCTCGAGCGCGATCGAGTTGTCGGGCAAGAGATCGTCGAGACACGTCGCCGCCGCGCGCGCCGCCGCCTCCATCCGATTGCGCGCCGTATCGGTCCCGATCTCGTCCGCCTGCGACTCCTTCTCGCCGAACGCCAACGTCACGCGCACCTGCACGCGCTGCGGGCGCTCCGACGGGCGCACCTCGAGGTTCTTGAACACGACGACGCGCCGCTTGGAGCGCTCGCTGATCGCCTCTTCCTGCAATGCCTCGATGGGCCGCACGTCCGCCGTCTGCGCCACGCTGATCTTGCGGTGATCGATCTTGAAGCCGAGCTGCGCCATCAGCGCCGACTCGATGTTGCGGACGACCTGCTTGGGATGGATGTCGCTCTTGGTGAGGACGTGCACCTCACTCACTTCGCCCATGGGCGTCACGACGACGCGCGCCGACAACACGCCCGTCAGCCCCGTGATCAGGTTCTCCACCCGCTTCATCCCCCACGGATCGGGTGTTTGCCCGCCGATCGGCATCGGTGGCTGATCCGACGACGCTGCGGAAGGATTGGACGTCACGTGGACTGCTCCTCTCCACTGGTGGCAACCTGATTGCGACCCGCGGCCTTGGCCCGATACAACGCCCGGTCCGCGGCGACCAGTACGTCCTCATCCTTCTTGTCCGGCCCGTACTCGGCGACGCCGATGCTCACCGTTACGAGCCCCGCCGGATAGCCCATCCCGACTCCCGCTTCCTCCACCGCGGCACGCACCTTCTCGGCGACGCCGCGGCCGCCGTCGACACCCGTCCCTACCAATACCACAACGAACTCGTCACCGCCATACCGACCCGCCAGGTCGGTCGACCGGATGTGGGCGCCGCACCGGTGCGCCGTCTCGCGCAGCACTGCATTCCCCGCCTCGTGCCCGAACCGGTCGTTCACCTGCTTGAAATTGTCGAGATCCAGAAACAGCACTGCAAAATGCTCGCCGCTGCGGTGACAGCGGGCCACCTCGTTGGCCAACCGGTCCCGCAACACGCGGAACGACGCCAGGCCCGTCAACGCATCCACCGCCGCCTGCTGCTGCGCCAGCGCCGCCTGCCGCTCGAGATAACGCGGGCAGGACTTCAGCGTCGTCCGCCCCTGCGCCGCCGCCACCGCGAAGTCCTGGCAGGTCTGGTAGCCGCAGGCACCGGAATCCCAGGGGCGGCCGTTGGGCGCGAGCCCGATCTGCTCCAGGATGTCCTCCACCGCCTCGGCCGCCGGCGCCGCGCCGTTCACCGCGATCTTGAACGCGGAGCCCACTTTGATCTCGACCCCCTCTGCGAGCACCGGCACGGGCGCCCGGGGCGGCTCGGTCGCCCCCACGATCGCGCGCCGCCGGAACAGCTCCTCTTTGGGGCCGAGCAGCGGGTGGTCGAGGCAGCCTTCGCAGGGGAGGATGTCCACAAAGCCCAGCTCGATGCGGTCCACGGCCACGGCACGAGCGATGCCTTCCAACGCCCCGAGTCCCCGGACCTTGCGGAAGCGGCGGCTCGACTGCCGTTCTTCCTTTAATAACTCGATCGGCAGGCCGCCCGCGGTGCTCCAGTAGCGGCGCCGCTCTTCCGGAATGCGGCTGTAGAACAACGGCTGGTCCTGGACCCGAACGCCCCGCTTCTTGAGGATCCCCTCCAGCTCGCCGAGCGTGATGGCGGCATCCACGTCGTCGCCCCCCTCGGTCAGGCAGACGCCGGCGTACACGATGGGGATATCGGCCCCGTACAGCGCCTTGAGATACCGGGCCTCAGCTTCGATCGGGGTGGCGACCGGCGCGAGATAGGGGATCAGCTCCGGATACTGATTCTTGATCGTCTCCACGATGACAGGACAAGTACTCCGAATCACCGTCCCGCCCCTCCCCCACTCCTCCTCGGCCCAGAGGTCGAGGTATTGCTTGGCCACCAGCTCGTCACCCAGCACGCCCCGGTGGACGGTGGCGAAGCCGGCGGCGTAACAGGCGTTGACGACCTGCTCGGGCGTCGCAGGATAGAACCAAGCGGCCGATTCGACCGAGAGGATGAGCACCGCCTGGCGGCTGAGCGCGAATTCCAGCGCCCGTGTCGCGTCACCGACGGCAATGATCGCTTCGTGGGGGCACGCGGGGAGGCAGAGGCCGACACGAGTGCAGGCCTCGTCCACAATCCACACTCTTTCGCCTTCGACCGCGACGGCATCGGAGGGGCAGACGCGCACACACGCCAAGCACGCGACGCACAACTCGGGGTCGATTCTAAAATCCACGCGTGCTCCGGCGTCTCCAAGGGCTCCGGGGGCTCCGAGCTGGGCGCTAGAGACTCTGGGAGCGATGTTCTTGGGGCGGGGCTAATCTATCGCGTATTCCTTGAGTTTGCGATAGAGGGTCCTTTCGCCGATGCCGAGGTTCTCGGCCGCCTTGCGGCGATTGCCGTGCGTCTCGCGCAGCGCGGCGTCGATGGCGGCGCGCTCCACATCGGACATCGACATGCCGGCCTTGTAAATGACCGGGGTTGGGGATTCGGGGCTGGGGGCTAGGGGATCGAAAGGAGCCTGGAATCTGGAGTCAGGAGTCGGGGACTCGGGTCCCCCGACTTCGATGACTTCAACGCGCTCTGAGGGTTTTTCCTCTATCCGCCGGCGCAAGGCTTCGAGCTGCATTTTCAATTCAACCAGAGTCCTGAAAATGAATTCCAGCTCCTGACCCCCGGCTCCCGACTCCTGGCGTACAGGCACCGCGATCCGCACGGGCAACGTAAGCGTCCTCTCACGAATCTCACGCGGGATATCCGCCGCGCGGATCTCGCCCTCGGGCGCGAGGACCACCATCGACTCGATCAGATTCCGGAGCTGGCGCACGTTGCCCGGCCAGTCGGCGTCCACGATGATCTGCAGCGCCTCGGGGGTGATGCCGTTGAAGGAGCGATCGTGCGTCTTCGAGAATTCCGCGATGAACGTCCGCACCAGCAGCGGAATGTCGCTGCGCCGTTCGCGCAACGGCGGCAGATAGATCGACAGCACGTTGAGCCGGTAGAACAGGTCGTCGCGGAACGCGCCAAGGGCCACCGATTCCTTGAGCGACTTGTTCGTCGCCGCGATGACGCGAACGTCCACCTGAATCGGCTGCGTGCCACCCACGCGGAAGAAACTTTTGTCCTCGAGGACGCGCAGCAGCTTCACCTGCGTCGCGGCCGGCGTCTCGCCGACTTCGTCGAGGAAGATCGTGCCGCCGTTCGCCAGCTCGAACCGTCCCAGCCGCCGCTCGGCGGCGCCGGTGAACGCGCCCTTCTCGTGGCCGAACAGCTCGCTCTCGAGCAGCGTCTCGGGCAGCGCGGCGCAGTTCACGGCGATGAACGCCTTGCCGCGGCGCGGCGAGAGGTCGTGAATCGCGCGCGCCACCAGCTCCTTGCCCGTGCCCGACTCGCCCTCGATCAGCACCGTCGACGTGACGGGCGCCATCTGCTCGATCTTGACCAGCACCTCCTGGATCGGGGCCGATTCGCCGAGGATGCCGGTGCGCTGCTGCAGGCGGCGGCGCTCGATGAGGCGGCGCACGGTCGCGGTGACGACGCCGGCGTCCACCGGCTTCACGAGCCAGCCGGTCAGCCCCAGCTCGCGCCCGATCTCATTGGGGTCGGTGTCGGTCGCTTCGACCAGGCCGAGCGTGGAGACGCCATGCTCGCGCGCCGCGGCGAGGAGGCGCTGCGCGGTCGTTTCGTGCAGGCCGCCGGTCAAGACGATGGCATCCGGCTCTCTGCTCCCTGCTCCCTGCTCGTTGCTACGCACCGCCGCTCGCACGTCGTCGAGCGAGGACACCATCGCCGTGTCGACGCCGGCCTGCTCCAGGCTCGCGTTGACGCGGACCGCCTGCTCGAGATCGTCGGTGGTGATGAGGACTCTGTCAGCCATGAGAAGCGGTTTCAGGTGCCTGGTGCCCGGTGTCAGCGCCGCTCAAGAGATCTACGGCGTGGTCGAGAAACTGATCGAGAACCGCCAACCCCTCCTTCACGCCGTTCGTCGAGCCCGGGAGATTGACGATCAGCGTCTTCCCGCGAGTGCCGGCGCGGCCACGCGAGAGCCAGGCACGCGGGAAGCCGGGGCCCGACGCGGCGCGGATGGCTTCCGCGATCCCCTCGGCTTCACGCTCGAGGATCGCTGCCGTCGCTTCGGGGGTCACATCGCGCTCGGTGAGGCCGGTGCCGCCCGTCGTCAGCACCACGTCCACCTCGTTCGAATCGGCCCAGCGCGCCAGTTTCCCCGCAATCCGGTCGGTCTCGTCGGCCACGACGCTGCGGACCACGACCTCGTAGCCGCGCTCCGACGCCCAGTCGAGAATCGCGTCGCCCGACGTGTCGGCACGCTGTCCCACCGCGCCGAGATCCGAAATGGTGAGAATGCCGATTCTCATTTCTTCGTTCGATGCGGTACGAACGGCAGGGTTACGATTTCGGCCGCCACGCTCTTACCGCGAATATCGACCTCGATCTTGATGCCTGGCTTCGCCTGCTCCTTGGGGACGTATGTCGTCCCAATCGCCGCGTTCACGGTCGGCGTCACGGTGCCGCTGCGGACCACGTCCACCTGCGTGCCATTCAAGAACACCGGAAAGCCGTGGCGCGCGACTGCCTTGGGCTCGAGCACCTTGAAGCCCACCAGCCGCCGCCGCACGCCCTCGAGCTTCTGGCGCTTCAGCGCCTCGAGGCCCATGAACGGCGCCCCCTTCTCGAGCTTCACGATGAACCCGAGCCCCGCTTCGTACGGCGTGGTGGTGTCGTCGATGTCGTTGCCGTAGAGCGGCAGCCCGGCTTCGAGGCGCAGCGTGTCGCGCGCGCCCAAGCCGACGGGCTCCGCGCGCCCCGCCCCGACGAGCGCGTGCCACAGCTTCTCGGCATCGGCGGCGCGGCAGTACAGCTCGAACCCGTCCTCGCCCGTGTAGCCGGTGCGCGAGACGAAGCACTGCACGCCGGCGACTTTGCCTTGCGCGAAGTGGTAATACGGAATCATGGCGACGCCGATGCTCGTGAGCTGGCCGACGAGCGCCTCGGCTTTGGGACCCTGCACGGCGAGGAGGGCGGTTTCGTCCGAGATGTCGCGCAGGCGGACGTTGGCGCCGGCCTTCTGATCGAGGATGTGGTCCCAATCCTTCTGAATGTTCGACGCGTTCACCACCATCATCAGCTTGTCTTCAAAGCGATAGACGAGGCAGTCGTCTACGAATGTCCCGCCTTTTGTCAGGATGCCGGAATACTGTGCCTGGCCCGGCTTGAGTGCGCTCACATCATTGGATGTCACACGCTGCACGAATGCATTCCGGTCGGGTCCCGTGATCTCGAACTCGCCCATGTGCGAGACGTCGAACACGCCGACGTCCTCGCGGACCGCGCGGTGCTCGCTGTTGATACCGCTCGGATAGGTGACGGGCATTTCGAAGCCGGCGAACGGCACCATCTTGGCGCCGAGGGCGACGTGCACGTCGTGAAGCGGGGTCTTTTTCAGAGTTTCGGCGCTAGTCATTAGCCCATTAGGGTTGCGAGGAGAGCTTTCTGCACGTGAAGACGATTCTCCGCTTCATCCCAGACGCGAGACTGCGGCCCGTCGATCACGTCGGCGGTGACCTCCTCGCCGCGATGCGCCGGCAGGCAGTGCAGGAAGATGGCCTTCGGGTCCGCGAGCCTCATCAGCTCCGCGTCAACGGTGAACCCCTTGAACGCGTTCCGCCGAGCTTCGGCTTCCGCTTCCTGCCCCATCGAGGCCCAGACGTCGGTGTTCACGACGTGCGCGCCTTCGACGGCCTCCTCGGGCACTTCGGTGACCATCACGCAGCCGTGCTGCTTCGCGGCTTCGTACTTGGCGCGGTTGGGCTCGAACCCCTCGGGGCACGCGAGCCGCAGCTCGAAGCCCAGCACGGCGGCCGCTTCGAGCCAGGCGTTGGCCATGTTGTTGCCGTCGCCGACCCAGGCAATCCGCTTCCCGTCCCAGCCGCCGAGGTGCTCCTTGACCGTGAAGATGTCGGCCAGCACCTGGCAGGGATGGGTCAGATCAGTGAGCCCGTTGATCACGGGAATCGTGGAGAACCGCGCCAGCTCCTCGACTTCAGCATGGTCAAAGGTGCGGATCATGATGCCGTCGACATAGCGGGACAGCACCCGGGCGGTATCGGGGATCGGCTCCCCGCGGCCGATCTGGATGTCCCTGCTGGAGAGGAAGAGCGCCTGGCCGCCGAGCTGGTAGGCGCCGACCTCAAAGGAGACGCGGGTACGCGTGGAGGACTTCGCGAAGATCATGGCTAACGTCTTGCCGGCGAGGGGGGTCTCGCGGTAGGCCCGGGCCTTCATCCGCTTAGCGAGGTCGAAGAGCTGCTCGATCTCCTTGCGGCTAGAATCGGTGATTTGGAGGAAGTCGCGCTTCGCCATGGGCCCCCGAGTCGGTCAAAATGACAGCCTGATGTGACGGATTTTACCGAGGGGTCCCGGGAAGGACAAGACTGAGGCGAACGCTATTTCGTGAGGACGACTCTGACCCGCTTGCCGTCGGCGAAGGTGTGATCGCCGGACAGGCGGCCCTCGCTGGGGACGAAATCCATGTTCCGCACGAAGGTGTCGGCGGTCTGTCCGAACGACACGGTGCCACCGACGAGGAGCCACACGCCCGCTAGGTCGGCACTCACGTCGGCCCCACCGGCGCCTCCGCCTGGCAGAAACAGGTGACCCGACGTGCTACCGTCCCGCGCCAGTCCCAAGGTGAGGGTCGCACCGTGGGCGATCCAATCGACCGCACCCGAGCTGTCGTTCGTCATCAAGAAATGCGCGGTGTAGTCGCCGGCCACGTTCTCGACAGTCGCTGCGAATGGATTGACGGAGCACGCGACAACGGCGACGAGGGGAAGCAGCTGCCCCAGCTGCTTCACAAGATGTACTTCCGCAGGTCCTCGTCCTCGACGATCCGGAGCAGCCGTTCCCGCACCGCCGGCCCGTCGAAGACTATGTGCTTAGACGGATAGTCGGGTAGCTCGAACATCACGTCTTCGAGCAGCGTCGTCATCACCGTGTGCAGCCGCCGCGCGCCGATGTTTTCCATCCGCTCGTTCACCTTGGCCGCGATGCGCGCGATTTCTTTGACGCCGTCCGCGGTGAACTCGAGCGTCGCCCCGTCCGACGCGCACAGCGCCGCGTACTGCTTGGTTAGCGCATTCTCCGGCTCCGTCATGATGCGCACGAAATCGGCCTCGGTCAGCGACGACAGCTCGACGCGAATCGGGAAGCGGCCCTGCAGCTCTGGAATCAGGTCGCTCGGCTTGGCGATATGGAATGCGCCCGCCGCGATGAAGAGGATGTGATCGGTGCGCACGTAGCCGTAGCGCGTCTGCACCGTCGAGCCCTCGACGATGGGCAGGAGGTCGCGCTGGACGCCCTCGCGGGAGACGTCGGGGCCCGTGCTCTGGCCGCGCTGGCCGGTGATCTTGTCGATCTCGTCGATGAAGATGACGCCGTGGTTCTCGACGCGGTCCAGCGCCTCGTTCACCACATCGTCCATGTCCACCAGCTTCTTCAGCTCTTCGTCGATCAGGATGCGGCGCGCCTCGTGCAGATGCACCGTGCGGCGCTTTTTCTTCTTCGGGATCAGCTCCTGAATCATCTCGCCGAAATTGATGTCCGGCCCTTCCATGCCCTGGGGCGGCTGCATCATCTCGAGCATCGGGAAGTTCTGCTGCTGCACCTCGATCTCGACGTCGCGCTCCTCGAGCTGCCCGTCCTTCAGCTGCTGGCGGAGCTTCTCCCGCGTGCGCCGGCGTCGCTCTTGCGCCTCGGTCTCGACCTCCGTCACCTTAGGCTGGACGTCGCCCTTGGAGGAGACGACGAACAACGGACGCGCGGCGGCTCCCTGTTCGATCGGCGCGCCGGAAGTCACCGGAGGGGCGCCGGAGGGCGGCGAAGGGAGCGGCGGGAGGAGGAGATCGAGCAGACGCTCCTCGGCTCGCTGCTCCGCCGTCGGATACACGTCGTCCTCGCGCTCGGAGCGGACCATGTTGATCGACACATCGACCAGCTCGCGCACCATCGATTCGACGTCCCGGCCGACGTAGCCGACCTCGGTGAACTTCGAGGCCTCCACCTTCAGGAACGGCGCGCCGGCGAGCCGCGCGAGCCGGCGCGCGATCTCGGTTTTGCCCACGCCCGTCGGGCCGATCATGATGATGTTGTTCGGCATGATCTCGTCCCGGATCTCTTCGGGCGCCTGGGCGCGCCGCCAGCGGTTCCGGACCGCGATGGCGACGGCCTTCTTCGCCGCTTCCTGCCCGACGATGTAGCGGTCCAGCTCGGCGACGATCTTCTTGGGCGGGAGCTCCTCCAACCAGGGGAGTGTCTCCTCGGCGCCTCCCCCGCTTGGGGCGGCCGGGGTGTCGGTGGAGGTTGGTGGAGGCTCTGGAGGGTGTGAAACCGGTGCTTTGGCCATGCTATAACTCGAGTACGGTGATGTTGGTATTGGTATAGACGCAGATCTCGGCGGCAATCTCGAGCGCGCGTTTCACGATGTCCGTGGGCGGGAGCTTGGTGGCGGCCAGCAGCGCGCGGGCCGCGGCGAGCGCAAACGAGCCGCCTGAGCCGATCGCCAGCACGCCGTCATCAGGCTCGATCAGCTCGCCTGAGCCGCTGATGACGTAGCCGTGCTCCTGGTCCGCGACGACGAGCAGCGCCTCGAGCCGGCGCAGCACCCGATCCGAGCGCCAGTCTTTCGCCAGCTCGACGGCGGCGCGCGGCAGGTTCGTCGGATACCGCTCGAGCTTCTCCTCGAACTTCTCGAAAAGTGTGAAGGCATCGGCCGCGGCGCCGGCGAACCCCGCCAGAATCTTGCCGCCCTTGAGCGTCCGCACTTTGGTGGCGTTGGCCTTCATCACGGTGTCGCCGACCGTGACCTGGCCGTCGCCACCGATCGCGACTTTGCCGTCGCGGCGGACGCAGAGAATCGTGGTGCTATGTATGACTGGCAGCATGCGTTTCTTATGCCCTTGGATGCGCCTGGTGATAGACCTTCTTCAACCGTTCCACTGACGTATGAGTATACACTTGCGTGGTCCCCAACGACGCATGGCCCAGCAGCTCCTGCACCGCCCTGAGGTCAGCGCCCGCGTCCAGCAGATGCGTGGCGAACGAGTGCCGCAACGCATGCACGTGCAGATTGGTTCCCCGCGCCAGCGTCTCGAACAGCCGCTTCATGGCCAGCTGAATGCCGCGAGGACTCAATCGCTTGCCGCGGCGATTCACGAACACCGGACGGCTAGACCCGCGCTTCGCCTGATATTTCCGCAGCGTCTCGCTCGCGTGAGATCCCAGCGGCACGATGCGCTCCTTCTTGCCTTTCCCGCGCACCTTTACCTGATCCGACACGAGGTCGACATCGGCGTCGTTCAGCCCGGCGAGCTCGGAGAGCCGCATGCCAGTCGAGTAGAACATTTCGAGGATCGCCAGATCGCGCGTTTCGGTGAACCCACCCGCCGCGGCGCGCTCTTCAGCGTGCCTGAAGAGCTCATCGGTTTCCCGCCGGTCCAGATATGTCGGCAGGGTGCGGTCGAGCTTTGGTGTCCGCGCCGCCCGGGCTGGATTCACCTCGAGCCCGCGCGTGGCGTTCAGGAAGCGATAGAACGTGCGCAGGGCGGATAGCGCCCGCGCCGCGGAGCGCTTGCCGACCCCGCGCTGCTGCTCGGCCGCGAGAAACCCACGGATGGCCAACCGGTCCACGCCCGCCCACGTCCAGGGGCCGCCGTAGTAGTTCTGGCAGAACCCGGCGAAGGCGCTGACGTCGCGCTCGTACGCTTTGACGGTATGGGGCGAGTCGTTGCGCTCCTTGGATAGGAACGCGACGAATTCTGAGATTTCGTTCATGCAGGGATCGCGACTCCCACCTGCTGCGCAAATCTCTCCATGTCCCGCAGCGCCCGCTCCGCCAGCGCTTCCTTCTTCTTGAACTTGTCGCGCGGCGGGTCGTCCAGCGGCTCCAGCAGCCCGAAGTTTGCGTTCATCGGCTGGAAGCGAGCCGGATCGGTCTCGCGCAGATAGCGATACAGCGCGCCGAGCATCGTGGTGGGCGGCGGCAGGACAGGCTCGTCCCCCGCGAGCAAGCGCGCCAGGTTGATTCCCGCCAGCATCCCCGTCGCCGCGGACTCGGTATAGCCCTCGACCCCGGTGAGCTGGCCGGCGAATAACAGCAGCGGTTCGTCTCTAGCGGATAGATGCGGACTCAAAGCCCTTGGGGCATTGAGATAGCTGTTGCGATGGATGCTGCCGAAGCGGAGAAACTCCGCCTGCGCGAGGCCGGGGATCGTGCGAAAGACTCGCTGCTGCGAGCCGGTCTTCAGTCGGGTCTGGAAACCGACGAGATTCCACATCTGCGCCGCGCGGTCTTCCTGACGCAGCTGCACCACCGCATATGGCTCGCGTCCGGTCTTCGGATCGACGAGGCCGACCGGCTTCATCGGCCCAAAGCGCAGCGTCTCGATCCCGCGCTGCGCCATCTCCTCGACGGGCAGGCAGCCTTCGAAGTACGGGACCTTGTCAAATTCGTGGCCGCCCCCCGCCCCCGGGAGGTACTGCTCGCCCGCGATCAGCGCGGCGACGAACGCTTCGTACTCGGCTTGTGTGAGCGGCGCGTTCCAGTAATCGTCGCCGCCGCCTTTGCCATAGCGCGACGCCTTGAAGAGCCGCGGGTAATCGAGCGAGTCCGCCGCGACGATCGGCGCGATCGCATCGTAGAAAGCTAGTGCCTCGACGGTTAGTCGCTTAGCAATGGCCGTGGCGAGCGCATCTGATGTCAACGGTCCCGTCGCGACGATTCCCGGGCTGGGAAGATCGGTCACTTCACCACGAACTATCGTGATGTTCGCATGTCCCGAGATCCTAGCCCCGAGCCCCTGAGAAAACACCACGCGATCCACCGCGAGCGCGCTGCCGCCCGGGATCCGCGCCGCGTCGGCCGCTTGCAGCACGATGCTGCCCCCCCCGAGCAAGCGCATCTCGGCTTTGAGCAGGCCGTGCGCGTGCGTGCGTTCGACCGATTTGAAGGTGTTGCTGCAGACCAGCTCGGCGAGGTTCGCCGTCTGATGCGCGGGCGTCATTTTGACCGGGCGCATCTCATGCAGCGTTACACGCAATCCTCGCTCGGCGAGGGCCCAGGCGGCTTCGCAGCCCGCGAGGCC